>Ga0192260_1001_pt1 | contig 139406 bp, 132 predicted proteins | sample Koala_Koa23_F3_FD_131281 | JGI IMG/M metagenome (GOLD analysis project Ga0192260, IMG submission 131281) | Enriched cells from koala feces incubated with labeled cellulose particles, San Francisco Zoo, California, United States - Koala_Koa2-3_F3 ...
AGAACTTCTATTGATTTGCATAAACGACTGAAAAAGTTCCATTAGAAGCAACGCCGTAGACGCAATAAGGAGGTGTACCGATTGGCGGAAAAAGAATTGCGAAGAATGAATCGCACTGAGCTGATTGAAATCATTTATGCACTACAGCAAAATAAAAAAACGCTTCGTGAAGAAAACGAAAAATTGCGTCATCAATTAAAAGAAAAGCTTTTGCGGATGGAAAACGCCGGTTCGATTGCCGAAGCTGCACTGAGTTTGCATCATATCTTTGAGGATGCACAGGACGCTGCTTCGCAGTATCTGGAATCGCTGCAATATGCACACGACAATGCGGATAAAATTGTGGACGAAGCTCGCATACAAGCGAAGCAAGTCCGAGCCGCTGCCGATGCGTATGCACGGGAACAGGAAAAGAAGAGCCGTGCGATGTATCAGGAAGGGATGCAGGCGGTGGAAGAGGAAAGGAACATATTTGCAAGAAAGGTGAAACGCTTTCTGCAAGATTACCCGGAACTTGCAAGGCTAATGCAAGAGAAAAATTAACATCTCACGAGAGGGGCGGAATTTTGAGAGAAACCAAAACGGTTACGCTTCCCAGTGAAGAAGAAGTAAGTTCAGAACGAAAGCGACTGGAGAAACAAAAGTCCTTTCGCCGGACGATGCGTACAACCATTTATGCGTTGATTGTGGTTGCGGCAGTCGCTGTGTTACTTGCGACGCTGTTTTTCCCCGTATTGCGTGTGTCCGGAACAAGTATGCAGCCGACGCTATATGATGAAGATATTATATTACTGGTAAAATTTGGAAATTATGAAACCGGTAATTTGGTGGGCTTCTACTATCAGAACAAGCTGCTGTTAAAGCGCATAATCGGCGGCCCGGGTGATGTCATCGACATCGACGATGAGGGCAATGTTTTCGTGAACAGTGAACTTTTGGATGAACCGTATCTATCGGAAAAAGCTTTCGGCGAGTCAGATTTGATCTACCCGTATCAGGTACCGGAGGGACGTTATTTCGTCATGGACGATCATAGAACCACATCGATTGACTCTCGCAGCAGTGCTATTGGCTGCATTGAGAAAGACCAAATTGTGGGAGAAGTTGCTTTTTGTATCTGGCCACTGAAACATTTTCAATTTTTGAACGGATCATAAATAATTGGAAACAAGTGAATTACGGCGAAACCATAGAGGAAACCGCACGACAAAATTATGGAGGGATAGCCATGAATCAAGTAAAAAGAAAGATAAAAAGGAAGGCGAAAACAATTCTAAATGTTATGCTGTCCGTTTTGATGCTATTGACATTGGGCGTTGTATCAGGAATGACGGCAAGCGCAGACGGCTTAACCATTACAATAACAAATGCTACAGAAGGCTATACATACACCGCATATTAAATCTTTTTAGGCATTGTAAACACTGCCGGCGATACCCTCTCGAATGTGGAATGGGGAAGCGATGTAGACACCACAAAAACGGTGAACAGTACAAGTTTGGAAGATGCTTTGGAAAGCATTGGCTTTAATTTTACCAGCGATGGCTTTTCGGCACAAACCGTTGCTTCTCAGCTTGCGAGTGACAATGTCGACGCAAACACATTCGCTTATGTCATCGGGCAATACATCAGCGACACAGCAACCGGATCTTCTGGAACGGGAACAACTTCGAGTGGCGTGACAACCGCCTCGATCACGGTGAGTGAAGCTGGCTATTACCTCGTAAAAACATTCGATGATTCGAATCCGACTCCTCAGGAAGTCGAAGATGCCGCTTATATCCTCCAGATTCTCGGGAGTGCGAACGTTGAGTGGAAGACCAGTGTTCCAGACCTTGACAAAACCGTGACCAGTGATACAGATGACGACGATAAAACAACCGCAGATTACACCGTCGGCGACGATGTTCCTTTTACGCTGGTTGCGACCCTTCTCTCCAATTATAGCGCATACAAGACCTACGCATTGACGTTTCATGATGCCTTGTCAGATGGCTTGAATTTCAACGAAGATAGCGTGGTTGTGACTGTTTATAGTTCACTGGATGGTTACAATGGTGGTTCTGACGCTGGAACCGTTGTATACAGCTCGAACGGTGGATATACAGTGGCAACAACTGGTATTATTACTGGCGAAAATTTCAACGTTGTGATTGCCGATACCAATGCGCTATATAAAGACGAGGCTGGATCAAAAGGAAGTAGCATCACTGTTGACTCGAAATCCGTCATCATCGTCACTTATACGGCAGAGATTTTGGTGAATGCTACGAATTTAAACGAGAACACGAATACGGCGTATCTCGAATATTCCAACGACCCGACCTCGAGTAGCAAGGGTACAGGCGAGCCTGAAGAAAACACCGTTTTCAATTTCACTTTGATGATTACAAAGACGAACGAAAAGAGTGAGGCGTTGGCTGGTGCTGGATTTACTCTTTATCAGGAAGTTAAAGATTCGTCAGAAGTCACAACGGACAAGGGATATTACTACGTTTCGGATGATGGCTCGTTGGTGGAGATTACAACTTCTTCTTCTGTGCCGGCTGATTACTCTGGAGTATATTATAAGTTTATATCCATGCCTACTACAACAGAAGGCGATACTACAGGCGTGAACAACAAATTTGCTTTCACCGGCTTAGGTATAGGGAATTACGTCTTAATGGAAATCACCACGCCGGACGGCTATAACATCATGGAGGATATTTACTTTACTGTTTCGGCTACAACGGGTTATACTGGCGGAACGGCATCGGTTAAGACTTTACAAGCAAACGTGACTTCTCCGTCGGGCAGCCAGCAAAGTAAAAGTATTAGTGTAGAAGCATCCACTTTAAGTCTTTATACAACGATTCAAAATAGTTCCAGTTACGTGATGCCTAGCGGTGGTGGCATTGGTACGACGGTGTTCTATGTGGTTGGCGGCGTGATGATCGTAGGAGCTGGTATGCTGCTGATTACCAAACGGCGGATGCGCAGCAAGAAGTGATGATTTTTGCAGAGAAACCAAAAGGAAAAGCGGAAACGAAGTAGAGCGCAGGTACAAGACCGCATTGGTACAATCCTTTTGTTGGTGGTGTTTGTCGTGGGTTTGAGCGTGATGCTATATCCCACGGTCAGCGACTGGTGGAATAAGAGAGTATCCACGAAAGCGATTAAAAATTATGACGCCATTGTGGAGGAAATAGACGAAGCGGACTATACCGCATATTTCGAAGCGGCGGAGGCGTATAACGAGTCGATTGTAAAAATCGGCTCATACGACACGATTGTTGCTCCAGAGCTGCTGGAGAATTACGAGGATACACTCGATGTCACGGGTACGGGCATTATTGGTTATGTCACCATCGAAAAAATCAACGTGAATCTGCCGATTTATCACGGCACGAGTTCCGCTGCGCTGCAAGCTGGAGCAGGACATCTGGAGGGAACGAGCCTGCCCATTGGCGGCGAGAGTACGCATAGCGTAATTGTGGGACACCGAGGATTGCCCAGTGCAAAACTGTTTACCGATTTGGATCAGATGGAAGTGGGCGACACGTTCACGATTACGGTGTTGGATCAGGTATACACATACGAAGTGGATCAGATTTCCATCGTCTTGCCCACGGAGATTGAAGAACTTTACGTGGTGGACGGAAAAGACTATTGCACATTGATGACCTGTACGCCCTATGGCGTCAACAGCCATCGTCTACTGGTGCATGGTGTGCGTGTCGACAACACAGAATCCGGAATCTTACACGTGACAGCCGAAGCATATCAAATTGACGTGATTATCGTTGCGACGGTGACAGCCGTTCCGCTGTTGCTTCTGTTGCTCATTGGACTTTTGATTTTTACAAGACGGCAAAAAAAGAAATAAGGAGGTGCATTCGTATGCGGTTATGGAATGGCATGGTTTGTTGTGGCTTGATGCTGCTGCAGATTTTGTGTGGTACGTCTTTGCGTACAGCTGCTACGGATGCATCTTTTATTGATAGAACAAAAACGGGTTCAGTGCAATTGACATTGGAAACCGACGATGGCGAACCTGTTTCAGACGGTGTCATCAGTATCTATGAAGTGGCGGTACTGTCTGACGACGGTTACACCAAAACGGAAGCATTTGGCAATTTTACCGCAGAATTGGATGTGGAAGATACTGCGCTGGCGAGCGACCTCGTCGTTTATGTGGAGTCGAATCAAATTGACGGCACCAGGCGAGTGATTGATGCAGTTGGGATAGCTTCGTTTGACGGCTTGGAATTGGGATTGTATTTGATTGTGCAGACGGAGGAATCCGCAGATTATGAGACAATCGCCCCTTTCCTTGTCACCATTCCGATCGAGGAAGACGGCGTCTGGGTGTATGACGTGGACGTCACGCCAAAGGTGGGCACAGTGACGGCAACGGCAACGGAGTCCGAGGAATCTTCTTCGGTGGTGACAACACAGTCCGGCAGTCAATCAAGTGCATCGAAAAGCGTGGCGAGTACGCCATCGCCATCTACAAGCGAGACCTTATCGCAAACAGGGCAGCTGAATTGGCCCATTCCGATTTTGACGATTGGTGGTGTATTGCTTTTCGCAGTCGGTTGGATTTTATGGCACACGAAGCCGAAACAATTGAAAACATGAGAAAAATTGGAATAATTTGCATGACGCTGGGGCTTGTTCTGATTGCCGCCGCAATTGGACTGCTTTCCTACAACCACTGGGAAAACGAGAGGGCAGGAGACTCTGCCGCATCCGTAGTAGACGCACTGGAAGAATATTTGGAGAGCGTGGAAACACAGGATGTTTCGGTTGACAGTGGCGACAGCAATGAAAATGACGGCATGGAAATGATGGAAGTGGACGGAAACGGCTATATTGGTACGCTGACAATCCCGACACTGAATCTGGAACTGCCGATTCAGGCGGAGTGGAGCTATGCAGGCATGAAGATTGCTCCGGGGCGTTATGCGGGTTCCGTTTGGACGGATGACATGGTTATTTGTGGGCATAACTATGCCCGACATTTTGGAAACTTGAAATATTTAGAGGCAGGGGACACCCTGTATTTCACGGATATCAATGGTAACACATTTCACTATGCAGTGGAAGAAATTCTCACTCTTGCGCCGACAGACACGGACGTCATGATCGAGGACACCGGCGAGTGGGATTTGACCATGTTCACTTGTACCCTAAGCGGTCAGGCGAGAGTCACGGTGCGATGTGTACGGACGGATAAACAGACGTAACTTCGCTGGAGAAAGAGAGGTGCAGTTATGGGGAATATTGTGAAATCTTATATCAGGAGATTTCAAACAGCACATCGAAAGTCTCACCGTATGGCGGCTGTGCTTTTCATACTTGCGTGTTTTGTTGTAGTTGCCGTTTTTTGGCAGCTGCACGCAACTGGAATCGCCATGACCAACGAAACAGATTGTGGCATGGAAGAACACACCCACACGGAGGACTGTTATATTAATGTACTCGTGTGTGGTCAGGAAGAGAGTGAGACGCGCACACACACAGAAGATTGCTATCTTCCGCAGCTGGTTTGTGGCATGGAGGAACATACACACACGATTGAATGTATCATCGACACCACAGCCGATGTGGAAACTGCCGCAGACTGGGAGGCAACGCTGCCGGATCTGACCGGCGTATATGCGGACGACGTGGTGGCAGTTGCGGAGAGTCAGCTTGGTTATACGGAGAGTACGAGAAACTATACCCTCGGCGAAGACGGCACAACTCACAAAGGCTATACACGCTATGGCGAGTGGGCAGAGAATATTTATTGCGATTGGGATGCAATGTTTGCGTCTTTTTGCCTGAACTATGCAAGAATTGACACAGAAACTTTTCCAGAATCTTCCGGTGCTTACGCTTGGATTGTGAAACTGGAGGAGAGCGGACTTTATGCCACGGCTGGCGACTATATGCCGGTGGTGGGGGACTTGATTTTTCTTGACACGAACGACGACATTGAAGCCGACTGCGTGGGGATTGTCACTGCAATCGACGAGGAGACGAACACGCTCACTGTTATAGAGGGCGACTACGCCGAAACGGAGGACGCAACCGACGCCGTTTGTCAGGTGGAATACGCCGCTGACGACTTGACAATTGTCGGCTATGGTATTTTGCCAACGGAGTCGACGGAAACAGAAGAAGAGGAAACTGAAACAGCAGAGGAATCCGTAGAAGAAGAAACGGCTTCAACAGAAGCGGAGACCGAAGCCACCACATCCGAAACCGAAGTTGTGCTGCAAAATGGCAGCGTGCAGCTGGTTGGAGCGGAAGAAGTGATGTATGAAACGGTTTCTAGTTTTCGCCTTTGGATTTATAGTAGTATAATGGCGACAAGCAATTTGGGACCGACATCAAATGAATCAACGATTAGTGATGTGTTGACATATACAGATAAAAGTAATGAAACCTATTATTTGTTGCCAATCAAATATTTCACTGATAGATCTGGTAGTTTGAGCAATTATGATTTTAATGAAAACGATACGGATTATTGTCCTTTTCAGTATGCACCAGATGCGAATGATGGTAAGGCGAATTTAACGTATGCTTCGTATTATCATATCGAGAGTGGCAGCTATGAGGGTTGGTATGTGAGAGTGCAGGATACTGGTGATTACGGAAGTAGTAATAATATACGTCGTTCCAACGTCTACTATTCTCCGAAAGAATACAAGGCTGTCTTGAATCTGGGAAATGGAAATGGGAGTTCCAGCATTATGGATTATACCGGAACTACTAGTTCGTCATTGCAATATACAGTCGACTTGTCCAGCGTCACGAAAAACAGTGATGGAACAGTAACTATCAACTTGCCCAGTAACAGTGATTTACCCACTGACACTAGTTCGACTAATAACTTTACAGTTGCAGGTGATGTTACAGTTGCCCTAAAAAAAGAACAATGCTATGACTATAAGCTTGTGGGCTGGTATAATATCGCTACAGAGGAATATTATAACGTGGAAGATGGTTCGGTTGAAGCAACTATCAATTTCAACAACGATAACGTTTTCTATGCGGATTGGATTGCAGAGTCGTATAATCATATTAATGGCAATAACAGTACGCTTTTGCAAACCGAAAACACCGGTGATTTCGTGACGATTCATATGTTCGACTATAACGATCTGTTTAACCTTTATAGTGCGTCTCTATCGCAGAATGGACTGAATTCAGAAACTTGGACGGATAGTGGCGTTATGTATGAAACACCACTTTTAGCAAATGAATCCAGTAGTTTGGCGATATGCAATGAGAAAAGTTTTGTTTTTTTCAATACAGACACAGCCAAATCTGATGGTCTTTTGCAAAGAGTGGCAAACAGGTGTGCTTGGAACTACTGGACAGGGAACACCACTTATAGTGGTGTGACGATACACTATCCTTGGACGGGTTTGGTAGGCGGTCAGTATGCAAATAGTTCGGATTCTGGAATTCTGAAAAAGTTATTTAATACGAACGCTGGAAATACGGGCGATGACCTTGGTGTAAATTACATGGGCGAGGGAAATTATCTCTTTTCTTATAGTGATTCTACGGGAATGTATACGTTTGATTTCCAAACAGAAACTGCTGTTTATAATCAAACCTATAGTCGATTTTATGTGTATAATAATTCGCAGACACTGGGTGGAAACACTGGTTCTTTTTTGCCGTATAACGATTGTGCAACTAGCTGGTCACAGGCTGATGGATACGTTAACTACTGGTTTGGCATGGATATGGAAGTTGACTTCTACTTGCCGAATGCGGTAGATGAGTATAGTGAAAGTGGTCAAACAAATCAGTTGACGTATACATCCAACGGTAATGAAGAAAGCAGAGACATGGTATTTAAATTCAGCGGCGACGACGACATTTGGATTTTCGTTGACGACCAGCTGGTGCTGGATAATGGGCGGCGACCACAGTATATTAAAAGGCGAAATCAATTTTAGTACCGGCAAAACAAAAATTACAACTTTCGCTAATGATGTAATAGAAGGATCGTTTGAATTATCTGCCGGAACGCATGAACTAACGATTTATTACATCGAGCGAGGCGGTGGTGCTTCGAACCTGATGATTTCATTCGATTTGACGCCTACTTGGAATTATGAGAGTAAAGAAGTCGCCACAGTTACGGCGAATAAGGTTTGGATTGACGAGAATGGCGAGAAAATCGATTATAATGATACAAAAGATCTTAGTGAAGTTGTGATGGGACTGTTTCGGCAGTATACATCGGAGAATTATAGTTATAGTGGTGGAATGTATACGGTTGATGTCGACGGAAAGAGTAAGTCGTTTACCTTGACGGATGGGGAGTGCTATGATGCTAGCGATGGCTTGTTATATGCTTATTTTGACGATGACGATGGTTCTCTCTACGTCCGAGTGGATAAACAGACGGTGAACTACGATAACAAATGGTCGTATACATGGGAAATGCTGGATGCGAGCTACGAGTATAAAGTAAAAGAACTGACCGTGTTGGAGGAATATATCCAGACGATGGACTCTAATGAATTTAGTGGTTACAACTATTGGAGCATCACCGGCTGGGCGGAACTTCAGACAATGATTGAAGCGTTGAAAAATGATAATACCATACAGATTCTGCTCACAGACGGTGCCCAAAAAGGGGCTGAGGATACAACATCTCTCAGTTACCCGATACTATATGATGGTTATGCGATTTGTGCAGATACGGACACAACCGGAGTTTTGGTGCAATATATCCCCTTTTCAGTGAAAGCTACGCTTGTAGATTCAGATAAAGATGATTCATTGTATTATTACGGTGTGACGTCTGATAGCTATATTCAAGCGAATCGGTCGACCGCCGTTTGGACGCTGGTGCCGTGTCGGGATAGTAATGGCGAATTGATTTGTGAAAAATTTATGGTGGATAATCGGGTCTATTCTGTACCGACGTTTTATTTGATGGATTCTACTGGCACTTATTATTTGGCGGCAATAACGACAGACAATGCGTTAAGTAGCTATGTTTTAAAACTTGTGACTAACGTGGATCAAGCAACAGCATTTTTTTATGACCTGTTAGGCGAGCTGAATACAGTGGATGAGATTGGGTATGTTGGTTATGGCTTGCGAGTTACAATTGATAGCGGTGAAGGGAAATACGCACTTGTAAAAGGCAGAGAGTCGAGTACCGATATCAGTAACGTCAAAATTTACGTGCTGCAAGAGACTGAGACACAGGGCATCACTTTCACCGCCACGAACGCTTTAAAGACGTTTAGCCTCTTCGGCGCAGGTGGCACGGGTACAAATATTTATTACATTTTCGGCGGCTCGATTGCGCTGACTGTGGTGGTGGTTTTGTTGAAGAGACCCAATCGCAGGAAGAGGAGAGAGAAAGCGGCATAAAAACTTGTATAAAATGCATAGAATGTAAGTTGATTCTCGAAAAAAAATTCGTTAATTTTAAAATTTGCAATTGACAAGAGAAAGGAAGTGTGCTATAATAAAATTGCGAGTAACGGCAGCAATGGTCGTGACGAGCGCACTTTTGGGGGTGATTGGTCAAACGGCAGATGCAGATGACTATATGGTTCAGAATTTGTATGGATCGGATGCAAATAATGGATATAGTCCATATGAGTTGTCGGAAGCGACGCTTTTGGTCGGAGACGGAAACGATCTGAAAGCGGCAGATGGTTCGGCGGCGAGTACCATCAAAAATGCAGAAGCAGAATATTTTTTTGGTATTGCTTCATAATTTGCCACCTTTATTCGGGATAATATGACTGTAACTGCTGCCGATGAAGAGGGACGTGCGGCAGTCGGCGGAAATTTGACGTTTACCGGAACTTATAACTATCAGGTTGGTTCAGGTGACTATGCTTATAGTACACCCTTGAAAGATACGGACGAATATAGTAGTTGTACGAATTTTGCACACGCAATCGTTGGTGGGTATTACGGCAGAATCAATACACTATCTTATGAATGATTATAATGCTGGTCTTACCGTGACGGCGGTTCGGGTTTATTGCGATAGTGCATCTGCGACCGAAAGCTATACAGTATACTATACTTTGAATTATACAGATAGTTTTTCTTCTGCTACGCAAAGCTGGACAACGACGACGACCGACTGGTCATCTGCACAGAGCTTTTCTGTGTCAACGAATAATGTTGCATTTGTGACCATTTGGTTGGATGAAGATGTGACAGCTGACTATTTCGAAGCATGGGGCGGTTTTGATTGGAATGATACGTCTAATCAAGTGATAAGTTCTGAAACTGCGAACAAGGTGACTTTGACATTCTCATCGGCGGTGAATGGAATACTGCAAGTTGATGTCAGCGGGATCGTATCATCATCCAGCAGCGGTACAGGTTCCATGGATGCGGATGATGATACATTGGTAATTACCGAAGTAACGACCGGCAGTTATATCATTGCAGTTCCAAACGCTTCCCTCACGACCGCAACAGATATCACCATCAGCAAGCGTGACATGGGTGGCGAGATTATCGACAGCGGCGAAGCAACTTTCGTAATTAGCGGTGTCGATGACAGTGACAATCCACTGGATTTGACAGGCGTGACAGTATCTATTGATGGTGACGCAGCTGTGACAATTGATGGCACTTCTTATGAATTTACCGGAACAGACGCTACCTTTACCGGCTTGGTTGACGGCACATATATCTTAGAGGAAACAAATGCTCCAGAGGGTTACACAACGGTTTCTACTTTTACATTTACCGTGGAGAACGGCGTGATTACCGGATATACCAGCGTTACAACTGGTGATGTTGCAGTTTCCGATGATGGTACGATTTTAATAGTTATGGACGAAGAAGTCGTAGAAACTACAACAACAGAAGAAACAACGACTACAACTACCACAACTACTACAACTTCGACTACCACATCAACGACTGAAGAAACTACAACGTCGTCCACAACAACGGAAAGTACCTCATCGACTGCTGGACCGACCAATACAACAACAACAGAAAGTACCACGGCTACTACGGAGACAACTACAACTTTGTCAAGTACAGAAACAACAACTGCTTCAACTGCCGGTCCGACTACAACCACGACAGAGGATACTACAACCACAACAGAAAGTACAACAACAAGTACAACTACTACGTCGACAACGACGACGGAAAGTTCTACTACGACAACGGAATCTTCTATGACGGCAGGACCGACAAACACTACGACTGAAACAACAACTACAACGACTGATACTACTACCACAACAACATCTACAAATACAACTTCAGACACTGAAACAACCACCACAACGAGCAGTACTACCACAGAATCAACGGTTTCACTCACTGATACGGAATCGACAACTACTACAACGATAACAACCACTTCGACAACGACTACATCTACGACTACAGAAACAACAACAACAACTACTACCACGACAGAAACTACAACGACTACATCAGAAACCACTACAACGGAGACCACTACCACAGAGACTACGACGACCGAAACTACAACGATTTCAAGCGACACTGAGATCACAACAACTGAAATTACTACAACAGAGGAAACTACCACTACAACGGAATCTACTACAACGACGACAACAACAACAATCACTGTAACCACTACTACAACAACCACTACAACGACAGTGACTTCAACGACGGAAACAACGGATTTGCAAAACGTCACATCGGGATCTGATGAAGAAACAACCACGTTGAGTGATGATGATTCTACTACTACAACAACAACATCAAAGAAATCATCCAGTAGTTCGACTTCGAGTAAATCGAGTACATCTTCGAGTGGCAGTAGCAGTTCTGGTACATCTTCTTCACCTAAGACAGGCGATTCCATTCGAATGACATTGATTCCAACGGTACTTGCTGCAGTTGTTGCAATGACAATTGTATATAGAAATTCCAAGAAAAAATAATCACGTTATCTTGAAGCTTAGACATTTGAAATACTAAGTATTCATTGAAGAGTGGATGTTCCCCTAAACCAAATGGGGAACATCCATTTTTCGATTTTATAAAAAGGAAAACTGCCCTTGAAGTGCATTTCAAAGGCAGTTTTCTGTTCGCAACTGAATATATGGAAACTATGTTTTTCCTCTTAAAAGAGGCATCACACAGAACCCAACAAAATTAAAATAATTGAATTATTGATAAATTGGACCATATTTTTCGCAAGCACGGTAATCTGCTGCTTCTAAGTCGTCTGTACCAAACGCACTCCAGGTGTGAGGACGATAAATCTTTTCTTTAGGAACATTGTGCATGGAAACTGGAATTCGTAGCATACTAGCCAGCGTAATCAAATCTGCACCGATGTGACCATATGCCAAACAGCCGTGGTTTGCACCCCAATTTGCCATCACCTGATAAACATCAGCAAATGCCCCTTCACCTGTCAGATTAGGTACAAACCAAGTGGTTGGCCACGTCTTGTCAGTACGTACATCTAACGGTTTATGGATTTCGTCCGGCAAATCAATGGTATAGCCTTCAGCAATCTGTAGGAATGGTTGCGTGCCATTTAAAATATTCAGTCGAATCATTGTTACTGGCATTTCTGCTCGTGTACGAAAATGAGAGGAGAAACCACCACCACAGAAGTAACCCAGATTGGCTGGTTCCCAATCTGTCGCTTTTAGCATTGCGTTAATATCTTTTTCAGTTACATCCCACCAAGGTTTCATGACACCATTTCCGTTTTCATCTGTTGAAGCACCTGTGCCATCAAGTGCTGCGGCACCGCTGTTGATAAGGTGTATGAAGCCCTTTGCAGCTTTACCGGTGGGCTTCACACCGGTAACACGTTCCACTGCTTCCGGACTCCAATAGGTTCGTACATCAGCAAATATAGTTGCCGTTCCGGTGAGAAGCTTACCAAATAACATTCCCGTTCCATTTAACCCGTCATTTTCAGTAGCCAAAATGGTTGGTTCTTTTTTGCCGTTCCAATCAAAGCTGGAGTTAAGAATTGCTTCTGTAAAGTCACCGTTAGGAAGCCAGTCTGTCCACATACGCTGTCCTTGAAAACCGCCGAGAATGGCATTGCGTCCACGACTTTCTTCTTTCCAACCCATTTCCAACAGTTTCGAGTTGCCAAAGAAAATATCCTGTACAATAAGTGTGAATTTTACAATAAATTCCCACTCTTCTTCTTTTTTCGCTGGTGTATGAGGTGTCTTAATGCCAAAAGGATCGATTTCTTTATCTACAGGAATTTCTGTGTTAACGTCGTATCCCTCTGGACAATTTTTCTTTACCCAATCCAGTGCTCTTTTATATTCATCATGATCGTAGATTTCCAGATGAATACGGCGAAGAATCTCGGTTAAATCCACCCACTCTGCACGAATGCCCAGATATTTCTGGAAAAAATCGGAGTTGCAGTATGATCCTGCAATGCCCATGGAAACACCACCAAGTCCTACATATGCCTTGTTACGCATTACTCCGACGGCAATGGCGCACTTTGCAAAGCGCAAAATTTTCTCTTGGATATCTGCCGGAACGCTGGTGTCGTCTTTGTCTTGCACGTCGTGCCCGTAGATGGAAAAAGCTGGCAATCCTCTTTGCGCATGGGCTGCCATACAGGCTGCCAAATAAACTGCGCCAGGACGCTCTGTACCGTTAAATCCCCAAACGGCTTTGATGGTCAGTGGATTTAAATCCATGGTTTCGCTGCCATAACACCAGCAGGGTGTTACAGATAAGGTCGCACAAACATTTTGTGTTTGAAAAAATGTCTCACATTCATAAGCCTCTGCACCGCCGCCAATAGTGGTAGGGGAAATAATACATTTCACTTTTGTGCCATCTGGATAACAAAGATTTGATTCAATCAAATCTTTTGCAGCATTTGCCATATTCACAGTCTGTTGTTCCAAATCTTCACGAACGCCAAACTGTCTGCCGTCGATTACTGGACGAATACCAATTTTAGGATACATAAAAATTCCTCACTTTTTTATGAATTGTTTTTTCTTGAATGGATGAAATACTGAAACATACGATAGCGTATGCTTGGAAATTTTTTTGGAGTATAGGTGATAATTTTTTCTGATGCGGCGATTGTCTCGTGCACTGCAGATATTGTCTTTATTGCACCGATGGATAACAGCTGAATTGCAGCATTACCATAGGCGGTTGCCTCTATCGGTCCAGCCGTTACCGGACGTTGACAAAAATCTGCTGTCAGTTGACAGAGCAAACGATCTTTCGCACCGCCACCCAGAATGTGGATAATGGGATAAGTCTCATCAGTGCAAGCTTCGATCTCTTCCAAAGCTATGCGATATTTCATTGCCAGGCTTTCATAGATACAGCAAAAAATTGCACCAACAGTTTCTGGAACAGGTTGTCCAGTTTCTCTACAATAGTCTTGAATTCGCTCGGGAATATTGCCAGGCGTAGCAAATCGCATATCGTCCGGATCGATAGCACATGGCGTGGATTGATTACGAACTGCCAATTCTTCAATTTCTGCAAAGCTGTAGTTTTGTCCCCGACGCTGATACTCTCGTCGGGTTTCCTGTATCAGCCATAGACCAATAATATTCTTTAAGAATGTGACAGTCTTCTCATACCCAATTTCGTTGGACAACGCAAGGTTTTTCGCTTGATTGGTCAAAATTGGGGTAGCGCATTCTGTTCCGAATAAAGACCAAGTACCACAACTTAAAAAGATGTGCTTGTTGGTTTGTGCAGGTGCAGCAAACGCAGCACACTGAGTGTCATGCCCACAAACAGCCGTAACTGAAATGGGTGGCAACCCTAACTTTTTTTGTAATTTTGTCGACAAGACCCCCTTTGACGTACCGCTCTCACAAATTGGCGGTAAAATCCGTATCGGAATGTGAAGTTGTTCCAATAGCTTTTCGTCCCAATTGCTTGACTGTGCTGAGAGCATTTGTGTAGTGCTGGCAATGGAACGTTCAGCAGAAATTGTATCGGTGAGATAATAGGCAAACAAATCCGGTATAAGCAGCATCGTTTGTACATCATCAAATCCTACGTTGTCACGTTGACAGAGCAGCTGATACAGTGTATTGATATCCATAATTTGTGTGCCAGTACGTGCATACAAATCTGGGATAGCTGAAGAGATTTTTTCAGCAAGTCCTGTAGTTCGAGTATCACGGTAATGTCGTGGATTTTCGATAAGCTTGCCATTTTCCGAAAGAAGTCCATAATCGACCCCCCATGTATCGATACCGATGCTTTCATAGGGTGCAATATCATAAGCTTTTTTTAAGCTAGTCTCCAGTTCTATTATCAGTTTAGGAAAGTCCCAATAAAGCTTTCCATTTTGCTCGATAGGTTCATTTACAAAACGGTATACTTCTTGCAACTTGATTTTTATGTCATCAAAAGAAACTAAAATCGCACGACCGGAAGAAGCACCGAAGTCCAATGCTAATACATAACGTTTCATAGTATTTCCTCCGGCAAAACAGCGCCTTTTTTTAGCAAAATATTCGCATAAATTTCTGTTTCGCCGATGGCAATAACAGCATATGCATTTTTAGCACGCTCATAAAAGGCAAATCGTTCCATAAAGTCAATATAATCCGTATTGTTTCGCTTTGGCTCTTTGGTTAGAATAATTGATTCATATTTTTCCCAAATTGTAGGAACAATCGGATCGCCTGGAACAACTTCCATAAGAGCAATTGGTTTTTCGGTGTAGGTATCTAGCGGTAGGAGCTGTAAAATAGCTTCTAATACTTTTGGCACACTGTGTCCATCCAGCCGTATTAGTCGTTTTCCTATAGACGCCGCAGGAAAGTTTCCATCTGCAATGACGATCTCGTCGCCGTGTCCCATTTCCATGAGAACTTTCAGAAGCTCTGGCGTTAAAATAGAGGGGATATGTTTCAGCATTTTTCTCCTCCGTTATTTTGAACCATGTGGGTATTTTTTATATCCCGGATGTTTTCCAGTAACGCCATACTGTGTACGCATACTGCAAAGACGATCAATATTTTCTTTTGAAATTTCTTGCGAACCTCCCAAAAGATGTGCAGTAAGCGAAATTTTCGCAAAAAGCTCTAGTGTTTCCATACGATAGTATGCAGTAATAATATTTGTACCTACTGTCAACGCACCATGATTCTGCAGCAACATAACATCATGTTTCGGTAAATAAGGCTTGATTGCCTCTGGTACTTCGTCTGTGGAGGGTGTACCATAGGGTGTTACCGGAACAGATCCGATGGCGATGACTGATTCAATCATTGTATATTCATCGAGTGCTTGATTGGCGACAGCATAACCGGTTGCCGTTGGAGGATGAGCGTGGAGAACAGCACCGACATCGTCACGTTCCCGATAACAGCACAAGTGCATTTTAATTTCGGAGGATGGACGCAATCCAGGTGCTCCATCCAATATTTCTCCTTTGTCGTTGATTCGTACCAGTTTATCTGGCGTTATAAAGCTCTTGCTCATGCCAGTCGGTGTAGCAAAAAACGTGCCATCTTCCAGTTTGACCGAAACATTACCGTCATTAGCGGCAACCCAGCCAAGCTGCCACATTTTATGGCAGACGTCACAAATTTGATCTTTGATTTCCTGTTCGTTCATATTGTGAAAATCTCCTTTAAATTCATGAAAGTCAGGTGTTTTTTCATGGACTTATTTATTCGTTACAAGTTCAAAAAAAAAAACCACCATATTTATTATATAATTTTTTTGATGAATTGTCCAGCTTTTTCAGTGATTTTTTACATTTCAGACAGGATTTTTTTTAGAATAACAAAAATCAGCGATTTTTTCATGCTTTCTGATAAAATTTAAATATAATATTGCCATAAAATATCAAAAATAGGAAGTATCTAACAAATACATTGTAAATTTAGAGTACAGCGTAAAAAGCCATGCTTCTGTCATATCAGAAAAAATAACATATTTCTCTGAAAAATGCTATTGACGAAATCAATATTTTCCGTTATAATGAAATAGAAGAAAATTCACCGCTATTTTTTACACGAAAACATATAAAATAAAGAGAGGGGTAAGGTTTTCCATATGTATCTATAAAAATAGTTTTATGGAATCGTATGACCTACGAGAGGAGCGATAGTACATTTGAAACGAATGCAGCTGTCCGCATCTATTTTGAGTGCGGATTTGGGAAACATAAACGCAGTAATATCTGACATGGAAAAAGCCGGTTTAGATATGCTGCACTTTGACGTTATGGATGGACATTTTGTGCCGAATATTACTTTTGGTATGCCAGTATTGAAAGCAATACACGCAAGGACGAATTTATTTTTAGATGTACACTTGATGATTTCTGATCCACTGAAATATGTGGAACAATTTGTACAGATTGGTGCAAATTTGGTAACATTTCATTTGGAAAGTGAAAGCAATCCGGAACAGACGATCGCATCGATCCACCGTGCCGGAGCAAAAGCCGGTATTGTTTTGAAGCCAAGTACGTCATGGAAAATGGTAATTCCTTATTTAGATCAAGTAGAAGTGGTTTTGTTGATGACCGTAGAACCGGGATTTGGCGGACAGTCGTTTTTGTGGGATATGGTGCAAAAGGTAGAATCTCTTCATATTTACATTCAATCACATGGTTTATCTTGTCAGATTGAAGTGGACGGTGGTATCAACGATGAAACGTTATCTCACGTATTGCGTGCTGGTGCAGAAATTTTAGTGATGGGCAGCTTCTTATTTCGTCAGCCGGATTTATCCGCTTCAGTGAAAACCATTCGAAAAAAAGCGGAGATACTTTTATTCGAGTAATTAAAACAATGTGACAATGAGATAGAAAATAAAAGGGGAATAAAATGCGATTAAAAAAAGAGCCGAAGGTACATCGGTATGAAAAAAGGCGAAAGGAACGAGACATTGTTGGACCAGGGCGTACGCTGCTTTCGATTTGTTTTACATTTGTTGTTGCCGGTGCAATTGGTGTGCTGGGGTATAGTATTGCAAAGCCGATTTTGCAATTTTCTTCAAAGGATTCCGAGACGGAGACACTTTCGGTAGCGGAGACGAATGTCATAACGACACCACCTGTCACTACGAGTTCAACAACAATAACGACAACAACAGCAGCCACTACAGAAATTGAAGAAGTGGTGACAATTGCACTTAGACTCGGGGTACGTTTGGATTCTGAAGCGTTGAATGATTTGGAATCGCTACAAAATGCTATTACAGCAGCAAAGGAAGCACAACCAGATTTATCGTTTTTAGTATTACCTTTAAAAATAGAAGGTGGTGCAGTACTTTATCAAACCGATGTGGAATTGGCAAAAAATTGTGGTGCTGTACAAGGCAGTTTGACATTAGATGAAATTATATCTACGGTAAAACAAGCGGAGTTGATTCCAATTGCAGAGTGCAGTTTGTTGAACGACTGTCTGCTTCCAGATGGTGATGCTTCAGCAGGCTATGTAATTGCGTCCAGCGGCAGTCGATGGTTAGACAATAGTCCCGAAAACGGTGGACTGCCTTGGGCGAATCCGTTTAGTGATGTGACTGTTACGTATTTGACAGATTTGACGACAGAACTTGCTGTGGCTGGTTTTTCTCAAATTTGGTGTTGCGATGTCAATTTTCCATCGTTCCGCAGTTCTGACTTGGAACTTATTGGTGAAACGGTACAGGATGAAAATTGTGGCGAGGTGTTGACAGAGCTTTTAAATACACTGGCAAATGCGGTGAACGTACCGTTGATGTTTGAAGCGGATGGCAATGCACTCATTGATGGAACAGTAGAGGCGTTCCGTCCTGAGGAATTAGAATTGTCCGGTATTGTTTTAGATTTGGATGCATCAAGTATGCTGGAAAAGCTGATGGACTGGAAAGAAGCCAATGCATCGGATTGGAATACGGTTCTACTGCTGCCGTCAGATTCTTTTTCCAAGGAAATGATAGAGACAGAGATAGACGAAACCATATCCGGTTGGGCGATATATGAATAAAAAGTATTTGGATGGATTATCTAAATACTGAAGTAAAGGAGTGATCTGCAATGGCAGGGAAATTTACAATATCATTAAAGAAGATTATCGATGAATTTAATTTGGAAACAATTTATATTCCGAAGGATCCGGAGGGAATTTTAATTGATGAAAATGATGTCACACGTCCTGGCTTACAGTTGATGGGATTTTATGAATATTTCAATCCGGAGCGAATTCAGATTATTGGAAAAATGGAGTTTGCCTATCTTTCTACGATTGACGAAGAAACACGAACACAATGTCTGGAGGCGTTGATATCCCGTCATATTCCAGCATTGATTATCGCACGAGAGTTGCCTTATTTTTCGGAGATGTTGGATTTGGCACAAAAGTATCAAGTGCCACTACTGCGAAGCAAAGAGAGTACTTCGAATTTTGTTTCTGGTTTGATTGCCTTTTTGAATTTGAATTTAGCACCGAGAGTGACACGGCATGGTGTTTTGATCGAGATTTACGGCGAGGGTGTATTTATTACTGGTGAAAGTGGTGTTGGCAAGAGTGAAACAGCCATTGAACTGGTAAAGCGTGGTCATCGTTTGGTAGCAGATGATGCGGTAGAAATCCGAAAGGTTTCGAACATCAGTCTTGTAGGAAGTTCACCGGATAATATTCGTCATTTCTTGGAATTGCGAGGAATTGGAATTATCAATGCAAGACGGCTATTTGGCATCGGAGCTGTTAAGAATACGGAAAAAATTGAACTAATTGTCGAAATGGAACAGTGGAATCCGGAGAAAATTTATGATCGAATGGGGGTGGATACCCAATATGCAACGATTTTGGGCGTAAAAGTACCGCTTCTGACCATTCCGGTAAAACCGGGACGAAATCTGGCAGTCATTCTAGAGGTTGCAGCAATGAACAATCGACAAAAGAAGATGGGCTATAATGCGGCAACAGAATTGCTGGATCAGCTAGGACTTGAAATGGATGCAAAACCGGATGTAGTAAAAGAATTCGATCCGTTTTAAGTGAACATATTATTTATGAAAAGCAACACTACACGAAGTCAATAGAATTTATTTACGTGTTGTTGATTCAAAAATGAAATCATTGTGTTGGACAAAACGACAATAGATTTTCTTAGGAGTGAAAACAAAATAATGATAAACTGGCAGGAGTTGGACGATTTATGTGCAAGTTTAAATTGTACCATACAGCACAAAGAGCCGATGCGGAATCACACAACCTTTCGTATTGGTGGAAATTGTGGTGCGTTTCTGGAAATCAATTCGATTGAAACACTGCAGCAGGTTTTATGTTTGTGTCAAAAACAGCAAATTTCTTTTACGGTTATTGGAAATGGCAGTAATATTTTAGCTACGGACAGTGGCTATGATGGTGCAATACTCCACTTGGGACGGATGTTCTCGAAGATTCGACAAGAGGGAAATCGATTGATATGTCAAGCTGGTGCTACACTTTCTAAAATTGGTCATTTTGCATTGGAGGCTTCTTTGACCGGTATGGAACCTCTTTCCGGTATTCCCGGAACAGTGGGCGGTGGACTTTATATGAACGCCGGAGCCTATGGTGGTGAAATGTCTCATGTCACAGTACTTGCAAAATATATGTGTTTGGATGGGACAGTGGCAGAAATTTCTCGAAATGAAATGCAGTTGGGTTATCGTCAAAGTATTTTCCGTGAAAATAATTGGATTATTTTAGAGGTTACATTGCAATTGGAATCGGGTAGTTATGGTGAAATTAAAAAAGAGATGGATACATTGTCTGGTCGGCGGCGTGCGAAGCAGCCTTTGGAACTTCCCAGTGCCGGCAGTACATTTAAACGTCCAGTGGAGAGTTATGCATCGTTTTTGATTGATCAATGCGGTTTGAAGGGGGCTAGTGTTGGTGATGCGCAGGTAAGCCTAAAACATGCCGGATTTGTAGTGAATACCGGAAAAGCCACCTGTAAAGACGTATTGGAGCTGTGCAAATATGTACGAGAGACTGTATTAGAAAAAACTGGCTATGCTTTAGAACTAGAGGTAGAGTTATTGGGTGACTAGAGCTATCAAATTGGAAAAGGAGTGTGGGAGATGCAGGAAACAGAGAAAATGCATGTCATTGTGGTGACAGGAATGTCCGGTTCAGGGAAATCTGTGGTGATGGACGTCTTGGAGGATATTGGATATTATTGTATCGATAATTTGCCACCACAGTTAATGGAACGTTTTGTCAAGATATGTCAGGAATCTGAAAATCATTTACAAAAGTTAGCAATTGCAGCAGATTTACGTTCCGGCGATATGTTTACAGATGCTTATCACGTGTTGACAGAATTAGAGCATCAATTGGATTTGGATGTCAAGATTCTCTTTATCGAAGCAAATGATCAGGTGATTATCAATCGTTACAAGGAAACTAGACGAAAACACCCATTGGATGAGCAATTTCAAGGTTGTTTACATGATGCAATTGCTTATGAGCGAGAGCAGCTGCACCGAGTGAAAGAACTGGCAGACTTCTATATTGAAACATCGTATTTTACGACTTCACAATTAAAAAAACAAATCCGAGAAATATTTTTGGACAATACTTCTGATTTTTTATCTATAAAGGTGACTTCATTTGGATTTAAATACGGTGTTTCTACAGAATCGGACTTGGTATTTGATGTTCGTTGCCTTCCGAATCCATATTACATTTCAGAACTACGACATCATACTGGGTTAGAGACTTGTGTACAAGACTATGTGATGTCTTTTACACAATCCCAGCAGCTTTTGGAAAAACTGGAAAATCTGTTAGATTTTCTTATTCCATTATATATTCAAGAAGGGAAAAGCAGATTGGTGATTGCCTTTGGATGTACTGGTGGTAAACATCGCTCGATTACATTTACAGAAAAAATTGGCGACTATCTGATTTCTAAAGGAATGCACGTGACGAAGCAGCATCGAGATATCGGAAAAGATCGTTCTTAAGGGTTGGAGCTGAAAAAATGATGTCCTTTGCCAATGCGGTGCGGGAGGAAATTACCCGGGGAATCAATGATCGAGATCGACAGTTTGCTTGTTTATATGGAATTTTACTCTACTGTCGAACGTTTACAGAAACAGAAATTATTTTACAGACAGAGAGCGATGTTCTAGCGAAGCTTTTGCCGGAATTATGCCACAATGTGCTACATATTTCATTGGAACAGGATGTACATAAGAAAAACGATTGTAGCAGTATTTATAATTTTTCAATTGTGGATACGAAGCAGATCGGTTACATTTGCAACAGCTATCATATTCATATAGAAAAACGGGAAATTCGCCTGTCCAATCTGGTAAACAATAGCTTGAGTGCCTTTTTGGCGGGGGTTTTTTTCGGTTGTGGTAGTATTATGAATCCCTACAAAGAATATCACTTGGAATTCAATATACCAACAGATCTTCTCTGTTCGGATTTACAAAGATTGTTAAAAAACATTGGCGTCAGTGGAAGGAAAATTCAAAGGAAAAATATGTCAGTGTTATATTTGAAAGATAGCGAACAAATTGAAGATACTTTGACATATATGGGTGCGCAGCAATGTACCATAAAGCTGATGAATATCAAGATTCGAAAAGATATGCGAAACAAGGCAAACCGACTGCGAAATTGCGACGAGGCGAATATCAATAAGGTTGTCAGTGCTGCTATGCGACAAACGGAGGATATTCGTCTTTTGATGCAGCATGGTAAATTGGATAGGCTATCTCCTGAGCTAAAAGAATTGGCACTTTTGCGGATAAATAATCCAGAGCTTAGCCTAAAAGAGTTAGGAGAACAGTTGACACCACCGCTAGGACGCTCCGGTGTGAATCACCGTTTTCAAAAAATTGCGGCATATGCGGAGGAGTTGAAAAAGCATGGCGATAGCAAGTGATGCCTTTGTACATTTGCACGTTCACAGTGAATATAGTTTGTTGGATGGTGCTTGTCGTATTTCAAATCTGATGGAACAGGTAAAAGCAGTAGGGCAAACTGCCGTGGCGTTGACGGATCATGGCGTGATGTATGGTGTAATGCCCTTTTATCAAGCGGCAAAGGCTGCCGGAATTCATCCGATTATTGGTTGCGAGGTGTATGTAGCACAGCGTACTCGTCAAGATCGAGATAACCGATGGGATAGTCGGAGTTATCACCTGATTCTGCTTTGTCAAAATCGAATTGGTTATCGAAATTTGGTACATTTGGTTTCACGGGCAAATTTGGAGGGGTTTTATCGTAAGCCTCGAGTAGACTGGGAATTGCTTTGCGAATATCATGATGGTTTGATATGCTTGTCCGGCTGTTTGGCGGGAGAAATACCACGACAGCTATCCGATGGAGATTATAGTAGTGCAAAGCAGACAGCACTGCGCTATCAGCAACTTTTTGGCATAGATAATTATTTTCTTGAGATTCAAAATCATGGTATCTCGGCAGAATTGCAGAATTTGCCACAGCTTATGCGTCTTTCTAGAGAAACAGGAATTTCGCTGGTTGCTACAAACGACGTCCATTATTTGAAACAAGAGGATGCGCAAATGCAGCGTGTGCTGCTCAGTATTCAAATGAACAAAACCATTCAAGACCCCAGTGGGATGGGGTTTGAAACGGACGAATTTTACTTGAAGTCCACGGAAGAAATGTTTTCGCTTTTTGTACAGATACCAGAGGCTGTAGAAAACACCAAAAGAATTGCCGATCGTTGTCAGGTGGAATTTGAAGAAAAAAAAATTTACCTTCCCAAATTCACTATGGATGGGGTGACAGACACGAAGTCATTTTTTATTAGACTTTGTCAAGATGGTCTGCGAAAACGTTACGGTACAAACCCTGGTACAGAAGTCCTGGAAAGAATGAAAAGGGAGATTTCTGTTATTATAAAGATGGGATATGTGGATTATTTCCTTATTGTATGGGATTATATTGCTTTTGCCCGGAGAGAAGATATTCCGGTAGGACCGGGGCGTGGTTCGGGTGCAGGTAGTATTTGTGCATATTGCTTGGAAATTACGCAGGTTGATCCGATTCACTATCATTTGTTATTTGAACGCTTTCTCAATCCGGAACGCATTAGTATGCCAGATTTTGATATTGATTTTTGCATTGAAGGCAGACAACGAGTAAAGGAATATGTTATAGCAAAATATGGTGCGGATCGTGTATCTGAAATTATCACATTTGATTATATGAAGGCAAGAGGTGCGGTGCGAGATACCGGACGGGCTATGGGAATTTCTTACGCTCTTTGCGACAAAATTGCAAAATCGATTGATTCCCGCAGCACCATTGCCGATGCAATGCAGTGCAGTGATGGGAAAGAACTGCAAAATCTCTATGAAACGGACTTACAGGCAAAAAAATTACTTGATATGGCAATGCGATTAGAAGGAACACCACGTCACGCTTCTACTCATGCGGCAGGAGTGCTGATTTCGGCAGTGCCTATTATGGATCTTGTACCGCTACAAAAGAATGATGAAACTGTTGTGACGCAGTACCCCATGCAGGTACTGGAGCAAATGGGACTGTTGAAATTCGATTTTTTGGGTTTGCGAAATTTAACTGTTATTCGTGATTGTGTCCGTGGAGTGTGTACCTATGCACCTAATTTTTCGATAGATCAGATTTCACTGAATGATCCTGCTGTTTATTCTATGATGTCACAAGGGGACACTATTGGTGTATTTCAATTTGAGAGTTCTGGAATGCGACGTCTGTTAGCTCGGCTACAACCGCAAAATTTGGAGGACTTGACAGCAGCTTTGGCATTGTATCGCCCAGGTCCGATGTCTTCTATTGATAAATATTTGTCAAATCGTCGGAATCCGAAACAAATACGTTATGCACACCCACTTCTTAAACCAATTTTAGAGCCGACTTTTGGATGTATCATTTATCAGGAACAAGTCATGGAAATTTGCCGTGTGCTTTCGGGTTATTCTTATGGTAGGGCTGATTTGGTACGGCGTGCGATGGCGAAGAAGAAGAAAGAACTGATGGAACAGGAACGACAAGTGTTCATTTATGGCTGTGATGGTGCAGATGGCAGCTCTTCTTGCTGTGGCGCAGTGGCAAATAGCGTTCCGGCAGAAATAGCAAATGCAATCTTTGATGAAATTTCTAGGTTTGCTTCGTATGCATTTAACAAGTCACATGCTGTCGCTTATGCGTTGTTGGCGTATCAAACAGCGTATCTTAAGTGTCATTATTTTGCAGATGATATAGCGGCGTTGCTGACGAGTGTTATGGGTGAAACAGGAAAGTTGATGGAATATCTAACGGCTTGCCAAAATAAGGGTATTTCCGTTTTGCCACCACACGTAAATGAGAGTATGACAGGATTTACTCATGTTGGTGAAAACATTCGTTTTGGATTACAGGCGATCCGAGGACTTGGAAAAAATGTGATCGATGGTATTTTGACAGAACGACAAAAGAATGGGAAATTTACGGATGTTATGAACTTTACAAAGCGAATTATTCCATATGGATTGAATCAGCAGGCATTGGATGGTTTGATTTTCTGCGGTGCATTAGATGGATTGGGTTGGAATCGTCGACAGATGATATTGTATGATGAGCAAATTTTGGCACGTTGTAAAGAATTGCAATCCAAGTATGTTTCAGGGCAGCTGCAATTATTTGATGTGACAAGAAACAAAGAGGAAATGCTCGCAGTACCGTCTATGCCGGAGTATCAAACAACAGAACTGTTGCGTATGGAGTATGAAAGTATTGGATTTTATTTGTCAGGTCATCCGTTGGATGATGTGTCGTGGATTGGTCGGTTATTTCATGTTAGATATGCTGCAATGTTATCTGAGCTTGTAGACGGACAAGAAATAATGATCGCTGTTACAGTACAGAAGATAAAACGTCATGTTACAAAGAAAGGTGACGTTATGTACTTTTTGACCTGCGAAGATCAAACTGGAGACGTGGATTGTGTGGTTTTTTCAAATTTATATGCAACAGTAAAAAATAATCTAAAGCAGGATGAAGTGCTTTTTATTCGAGGGAGAATTGCTTTTAAGGAAGATACCATTAGTGTTGTTTGTAGTAGTATTTTGACGCCAAAGGAATTGAAACGCACATTTTCACACTGTCGACTGTGTATGAAAATAAATTCCCGTGAAAATATACCCATTGATGCGGTAGGAGCAGTTGTGAAACAATATCCTGGAAATACGCCGATTTGTTTCTATTTAACGGATCAAAATAAAATGCTCTTGCCTCGCAGCGAATGGAAAATAATGATAACAAAAGAAAGCTATGATCAGCTTAATGGAATACTGTCTGAAGATAAAATTGGTATGTTGTATCAAACAAAAAATAAAGAAATTTCATAGAAGTAAGGTGAATGAAGTTAATTTTTTTGAAAACCTCTTGACAAAGCGGGAAATATCAGTATAATAATGTTAGTAGGTTTGCAAAAACTGTATTCCTTAAAAAAAGATGCCTGTCGGCAGAATGGAGAGTTATACGTTATGATAAAAAAAATCGGTGTTTTGACAAGTGGCGGTGATGCGCCGGGCATGAATGCGGCTGTTCGAGCAGTAGTTCGAGCAGCGATAAAAAAAGGTATGACTGTTTATGGTGTAAAGCGTGGCTATTGTGGATTGATTGAAGATGATATGGAGGAAATGAATGAACTCAGTGTTGCTGGCATTATTAAACAAGGTGGCACAATGCTTTATACCGCAAGAAGTGCAGAATTTCGCACAGAAGAAGGTGTATTGCATGCAAAAGAAATTTGCGAAGCACATGGACTAGAAGGTTTGGTTGTCATCGGTGGGGATGGTTCATTCCGTGGAGCGGCTGATCTTTCTGCACATGGTATTGCTTGTGTTGGATTGCCGGGTACAATTGACAATGATATTGCTTGCACTGAATATACTATTGGTTATGATACGGCAATGAATACAGCAATGGAACTGATGGACAAGTTGGCTGATACGAGTCATTCTCATTGTCGTTGCAGTGTTGTGGAAGTTATGGGTCATGGTGCAGGGTATATCGCATTGAATACCGGTATTGCATCTGGTGCTTTGGAGATTATCGCCAAGGAAATACCCTATGATTTAGATAAGATCGCAAAGAAAATGTTGGAATATAAGGCAAGAGGCAAAAAGAATTTCGTTATCGTTGTTGCTGAGAGCGTAGGTCACGCCGACGAAATTGCAAAGCTATTGCAAGAAAAAACTGGCATTGAAGCACGTTCTACTATTTTAGGTCATGTACAGCGTGGTGGTTGCCCGACAGTTCAAGATCGAGTTGTTGCAACAGAAATGGGTTATTATGCGGTTGAACTCCTTGAGCAGGGAATCGGTAACCGTGTTGTCGGTATGCAGAATGGAAAGATTGTAGACTTTGATATTCAGGAAGCACTTTCTATGGAAAAATCATATGATGAAAGGCTGCATCGTATTGCGGAAAATATTGCATTTTAAGTGTAACGTTTCATAAGAATAGATAGACGAACTTATTTCCGAATAGGTTCGTTTTTATTTTTTGGAGTTTTTTATAAAAAAATGCTTGCTTTTTTGTGCAACCTGTAGTATAATAAGAAAGTATTCTATTTTTACGAATAAAGGAGTGCTTAAAATGGTCAAAATTGGATTTTTAGGTACCGGTAATATGGGTACTGCAATATTAAAGGGTATTGTTAATAGTAAGATGGCGAAGAACGTGCAGCTGTTTGCATTTGATCCAGCAACGGAAAAAGCTACAGCAATACAGGAATATGGTGTGATGCTTTGTCAAAGTGAGGCGGAGGTGGCATCGTCTAGTGAAATTTTGTTTTTGGCAATTAAACCGCAGATGTTTGATGTTGTTTTGCCGAAAATTGCAGATTTCATTACTAGAGATACAGTACTTGTTTCTATTGCTGCTGGAATGAGTATAGACTATATCCGCCAATTAACACAGCCCTTTGCAAAAGTTGTTTTGGCAATGCCGAATACCCCATTGCTGTTGGGATATGGTGCAACAGCTTTGGCACCGGATGTATCTGTGACTACGGAGGAATTTTCTATCATTCGTCAAATCTTTGATTCTTGTGGAATAACGGTTGTGCTGAAGCCAGAACAAATGAAAGAAGTCATTGCTGTCAATAGCAGTAGTCCAGCATTTATCTACCTTTTTGCAAAGGGATTTTTGGATTATGCAGCAAAGGTTGACCTGCCAGAAGACGCAGCAAAGCAACTTTTTGCACAAGCATTGATTGGATCAGCAAAGATGATTACAGATTCTGGCAATAATTTGGATGAATTAATTCGACAGATATCTTCACCAGGTGGTACAACTCTTGCAGGATTGGATCGACTTTATGCTGGGAAATTAACGGATGTAGTTGATGATGCTTGCACAAGTTGTACAAAGCGTGCCTATGAATTATCGAAATAAATCGTTCTAAACCTGAGCCTACCCGCATATCCTCTGAACAAAAATAAAAAAAGTGGAGGATGATCTTCATGATTCGAAAGCGGACGAGTTTGACTACTCGAGAAAGAAAACAACGCCTATTCTGGATTTTATTTGGTGTGATTTGGCTCGGCACTGCAATTTATGGTGTACTCCTGTTGCTGCAACAGCAGAATTCTTTTTTACAATGGACAGGTTTGATGGGGAATTTTTTTCATCAGCTCGTACACTGTCTGTGTTATTCTGGGAGGGCTTTCGTGGCAGCGTAATTTTTTTATTGATATTTTTTTGATGGGTTTTTCTGCCATTGGACAGCCATTTATATTGTTGTTGCTATGTGGATATGGCTTTTACATAGGTGGAAGCTTGATTCAACAGAGTGAAGAAATCATTTAAATAATCTGTTTGTTACCATATGTGGTAGCAGTATCAGTACTTATGGTGATGGCAATAAGAGAATCACTTCGATTCTCCTGTATTTTTTCAGTGTTTGGATTCCGTGACAAACCGATGGAACAAATGCTGCATGAAACTCGTATGTATGCGATGAGATTTGTCGTTTTAGGTGCTTTGTTATTGTTGTTTTGTAGTGTGTATAGTTTGGCGTTCTACGCATTTGCCACAGCTGGAAATATTGGATAAAATAGTTTTTAGATGCTGAAAGGTATGTAAAAAAGAAAGGTTGGAAAAGAACATGGCTTTATTTGGTAACAATTACGAACGTGCTAGTTCGGGTATTGCTAAAAATACACCGAAAAAAAAAGGCTTTTTTCGTTATTGGGAAATATTCTGGAGGAAGTTTTGGAAACTGATTGAACTGAATTTAGAATATTCTTGTTTTTTCCTACCACTTTTGGCAGCGGTGGTGGTCTTTTTTATCGAATCGATTTCGACAAACGTAGCAGTGGTCTTGATAATTGCATTTGCTATTTTATTTGCCATCCTGATTGGTCCAGCAACAGCAGCATTTACAAAGATACTCAAAAATTTCTATATGGAGAAGCCAACATTTGTGGTTCATGATTTTTTTCAAACATTAAAATTAGAATTTAAACACGCCTTGCCAATTGGAATTATCGATTGTATTTTAGTATGCAGCATTGCTTCTGCATTTTATGTCTATCCGGAGCTGATTGACCAATTAGGAAGTAAGATTTATTATGTATTCTTTGCGATTACACTGAGCGTCGGACTCATTGCACTGCTGATGAATTTTTATATTTTTCCTATGATGATTTCTACGACATTGTCTATGAAAAATGTGCTAAAAAATTCGTTAGCACTGGCAATTGTAGCATTGAAGAAAAATGTGGTAACGCTATTGATTTTGGCAGCAGTGGTCGCAGTGTATGGTGTAATATTGTTTTTTGTTCCTCTGCAGTATGCGATGATTCTCTTTTTCTTGCTGCCTTTCTTTCCAGCTGCATGGCTTGGATTGATGGTTGTTCTGCAATGTTATCCGATAATTCAAAAATATATCATCAATCCGTATTATGAACAAAAAGGTGAAATGAATCCAGAACTGAATATACCGGAAACAGATGAAGAAGAAACGGTATTCGAAGATATGGGTGGTAAGGAGAAGCCAATTGAACCGAAGAAAAAAGCTGGCGGAAAGTCTAGTAAATCCGGTGGCTCCGGTGCTGCAAAGGGACACAAAGGAAAGATTATTTCCTGAATCTACTGTTCACAAAAAATTTACTTTACAAAGTGAGAGAAATGTATTATAATATATTAAGCCGTGTGCTTGGAATAGGGATTTTACTCATGTTTGGGAACTCACCTAATCCTTTTCTATGCCATTGGAAATATTTATTGAGGTGAAATTATGTTATTAAAAGAAGAAAAAACAGAAATTATTGAACAGAACCGTATACATGAGAATGATACCGGTTCTCTTGAAGTGCAAATCGCTATCCTGACAAAACGGATTAATGATTTGACAGCACATTTGAAAGTTCATAAGAATGATCATCACTCCAGAAGAGGACTTTTGAAAATGGTTGGTCACAGACGGAATCTTTTGAGCTATTTGAAGAAAAAGGACGTAAACCGCTATCGTGCCTGCATTGAAAAGCTCGGTATTCGGAAGTAAGGAAGCAAATGAGAAGGCAGTACAGAGCGCATTAGGTGTCTTTGTCTGCCTTTTTGGTATATATGATTTCAATAGTAGCTGTTGTTAGCAGGAAATTGTGATTTTTTGTCAAATTTGTTGCAAGAAATCAGAGCTTTTTGCTAACGCACTAGCACTATAAAAAGTAAAGGTTGGAATCTGGAAAGGAATAAAAAATGTTTGAAACTATGAAAAAATTTGAAACGACATTTGCCGGTAGACCACTGTCTGTAGAAACAGGTAAAACCTCTGCTCTCTCAAATGGATCTTGCTGGGTGCGATACGGAGATACCGTAGTAATGGCAAATGTTACCGCAAGTGCAAAACCACGAGAGGGAATTGACTTTTTTCCGTTGTCTGTGGATTATGAAGAAAAGATGTATGCCGTAGGAAAAATTCCCGGTTCTTTCACGAAACGAGAAAGTAAGCCATCGGAAAAGGCAATTCTTACTTCTCGTATGATAGATCGACCTATTCGTCCATTATTTCCGAAATCCATGCGAAATGATGTTTCTGTTGTGATGACAGTGTTGTCTGTGGATCAGGATTGCTCACCGGAAATTACTGGAATGCTTGCAACATCGATTGCGTTGTCTATTTCCGATATACCTTGGAATGGACCAATTGCAGGCGTCAGTGTGGGACTCATAAACGGTGTGATTGTTCTGAATCCGACGCTGGAACAACGTACGCATAATGCACTACGTTTAACAGTTGCAGGGACGATGGAAAAAATTGTTATGATTGAGGCCGGTGCAGATGAAGTGCCAGATGATACTATGTTGCAAGCAATTCTTACAGGACACGAGGAAATCAAAAAAATGGTAACATTTGTATCGGAAATTCAAGAAAAGATTGGAAAGCCGAAGTTTGAATATGAAGAGCATACTGTACCGGAGGAGTTATATCAAAAAATCGATGAAATAGTACACGGACAGGTGGAGTATGCGCTGGATACCGATGACAAGAACGTGCGGGAAGAGCGATTATTGCCTATCACAAATGCGATGCACGAGGCATATGACGAAGAATGCGGTGATGAAATCGGCTTGATTGATGAATGTCTGTATTTGATTCAAAAGAAAATTGTTCGTAACTGGCTCTATGAGGGTAAACGTGTGGACGGTAGAGGAATGGATGATATTCGTTCATTGGCAGCAGAAGTTGGCGTATTGCCGAGAGTACATGGCACGGGTTTGTTTACAAGAGGGCAGACACAAGTGTTAACGGTTGCAACACTCGGTTCAGTTAGTGAGGCACAACGATTGGATGGATTGGACAAAGAGACTTTGAAGCGATATATGCATCAATATAACTTTCCGTCTTATTCTGTTGGTGAGACGAAGCCAAGTCGTGGACCAGGTCGTCGAGAGATTGGTCATGGTGCATTGGCTGAAAAGGCATTGGTTCCAGTTTTGCCATCAGTGGAGGAATTTCCTTATGCAATGCGTTTGGTGTCTGAAGTACTTTCTTCTAATGGATCGACTTCGCAGGCGTCGATATGTGGCTCTACTTTGGCATTGATGGATGCTGGTGTTCCGATTAAGGCACCAGTAGCTGGTATTTCTTGTGGTTTGATTACTTTGCCGAATAGCGACGCATTTAAGACAATGGTAGATATCCAAGGTTTAGAAGATTTTTATGGTGATATGGATTTCAAAGTGGGTGGTACGAAAAAGGGTATCACTGCCATTCAGGTAGACATCAAGGTAGACGGTTTGACACCAGCGATAATTCAAGAGGCATTTGAAAAGACACGAAAAGCACGTTTCTATATTTTAGATGAAATTATGCTAAAGGCAATTCCAGCACCTCGACCTGAAGTTGGTAAATATGCACCGAAGATGATGCAATTGCAAATTCCGGTAGATAAAATTCGGGATGTTATCGGTCAGGGCGGTAAGGTGATTCAAAAGATTACTGCTGACTGCGATGTAAAAATCGATGTGAACGAGGATGGACAGGTGTTTATCAGTGGTGTGTCCAAATCCGGCTGTCAAAAGGCATATCAAATGATTGAAACAATTGCTATAGATCCGGAAATTGGAGCGATTTATAAAGGTAAAGTTGTTTCCATAAAGTCGTTTGGTGCTTTTGTAGAAATCGCACCAGGTCGAGACGGATTAGTGCATATTTCTAAACTAGATAAGGAACGTGTAGAACGTGTGGAAGATGTTGTCGCTGAGGGTGATGCGATCCTTGTTAAGGTTATGGATATCAAAAACGGGAAAATTAGCCTTTCAAGGAAGGACGCATTGATTGAACTAGAGGCAAAGCGTAATAAAGCTGATGCGTAAGATTTTTTAGATAATATCAGACTGCTGCACGGATGCTATTGTGTGGCAGTCTTTTGATATAAATGATTTAAGAGAAAAAAGCATCAACAGGTCCGGGTGTATCATAATGAATTTACTTTTTTTATAGGAGAATTTTAAATTTATTATAGAAAAAGACAAGGTTAACTTTAATATATTATGGATAAGTTGACATTAACTTAATAATACTATATCTAAATCTAAAAAATAAAGTCAAGTATAAGATTTCACTTTCTTTTGTTTAAAACACATGGTTTTTGAGAAAAAAGTTGAGGAAAATGATTGACATTGCTTACACAATGTGATATTATATAATCAAGAAAAGGGAACAGTGAATGAAAGTTGGCGAGAAACTTTTCAACATAGAGTTTCCGAACGATGTGTTTCCCAAGGTTTGGAGCATAAGCTTCTTGTGGAAACGATATTATATCAAAAAGGAGGGCGAAGTCCGATGGTAAATGAAGAATCACAGTTGCATATGCTGTCAATGTTGGATCGTTTGTCGGTTGTACAGAGATGAGTGTGTGGTGAGAGATTGATGTAGATCAATTGAGTGCACGAAAGAAATGATAAAAAACGTACACTTGAAGAATTTTGATACACGGCGTAAAAGATTATCTTATATAATATCTGTTATTTGTTATTTGAATTGATAGCATATGTTTTTTCAATTCAATGCGATGACGGCATTGAATTTTCAGCAAAATAGCTTTTATATATATGCTGAATAAGCAAGTAATGCAAATTAGGTGATTCCAATGAAGTAATATGGATTGTGTTATGCTATATGTGGTGCTTTACTCGATTTGAGTATCTTTTGCGAGAATGCAAAAAAGGAATGATTCTCATGGAAAAGTGTGTATCATCTTGAAAAAATTTGAGAAAAGGTGAGTCCCATGAAATAAATACGTGAATAGAAATGGATCACAAAGATTATTATGGAACGAATTCCATGGAAGGATGTGTTTTATGTGATTGATATACGATGTTTGATGAGAGTGAAAAAAAACGTAAGGAGTGAGTCCAATCGAAAACGAAGCGAAAGAATGAAAGTTCTTTCAAAATTTCAATATAAAAAAATTGAATATGATAAAGTGTAATGTTTACAATAAAAACCGATGCAGAGGTCTCCTGTATCGGTTTTTTATTTGCAGAAATAAAAAAATAGATGAAGTACTTGCATTTTGATTGAATATGTGGTAAAATAATTAGATGTGAGCGATGAAATATAAGTGAGGAATTTCGACATGAAAAAAAATGCGGCAAAACAACGAATGCAGCAACTCCAAACAATGCTGGAATTGTACAACGTGCAGTATTATGAACTAGACAATCCTACCGTTTCTGATTATGAATACGATATGCGATTGCGGGAATTAGAAACATTGGAAGAACAATTCCCAGAATATGCTGCACAGAATTCTCCTACAAAGCACGTAGGCGGTACAGCATCACAGACGTTTGAAAAGGTACAGCATACGGTGCAGATGATGAGTCTGCAGGATGTGTTTTCCTTTGATGAAATGGATTTATTTTTAGAACGTTGTGATGCGGTGTTAAACAAACCGGCTTTTGTGGTAGAGCCAAAAATAGATGGACTTTCGGTTTCGCTAGAATATCGAAATGGCGTGTTTGTACGTGGATCCACACGTGGAGATGGAATGGTAGGTGAAGATGTGACAGAAAATCTCCGCACTATTCTGAATATTCCACAAAAATTGCAATATGCACCGGTTTTTTTAGAGGTGCGTGGAGAGGTCTATATGCCGAGAAAAAGTTTTTATACGTTGGTTGAGCAACAAGAAGCCAACGGTGAAACGCCGTTTAAAAATCCCAGAAATGCGGCGGCAGGATCACTGCGGCAAAAAAATGCAGCGATCACAGCAGCACGAAACCTTGACATCTGGATTTTTAATGTGCAGCAGGTGGAGGGTGTAACATTAGAAAGCCATCTCGAATCTATGGCATTTCTGGAAAAAATCGGTTTTTCAAAAGTAATCCCTCACAGCAAAGCAGTTTATACACCAGATGAAATTCACCGGGAAATCGAAGTGATTGGTCAAGCACGAGGTGATTACACATATGATACTGATGGCGTTGTTGTAAAAATTGATCGCTTTTCAAATCGAGAAGAAATGGGTACAACGGCAAAAGTACCAAAGTGGGCAGCTGCATTCAAATTCCCACCAGAAGAAAAAGAAACCACGCTGCAAGAAATTATCCTCAGTATAGGGCGAACTGGTGTCATTACTCCAGTGGCAGTGTTCAACCCATTGCAGCTTGCCGGAACGGAAGTGACACGAGCAACGCTGCATAATCAAGATTTTATCACCGAACGGGATATTTGTTTGGGTGATCGTATTGTTGTGCGCAAGGCAGGCGAAATTATCCCAGAAGTACTGCGGAGCGTCTCGCATTCGGTGAATGCACAACCCTATCGCCTTCCCGAAGCTTGTCCGGTGTGTGGCACAGCTACGGTACGTGACTCGAAAGAAGCGGCATTGCGTTGTCCAAATCCGAATTGTCCGGCACAACTGAAAAAGAGAATAATTCATTTTGTATCAAAAGACGCCATGAACATCGATGGCTTAGGACCCCAAAATTTAGCGTTATTGCAAGAAAAATGTTTGGTGCATTCAGTTATAGATTTATATTACCTGACGCAGACGGATTTGCTACAGCTAGAGCGATTTGCGGATAAGTCAGCGTCTAATCTCATTCGTGCGATTGAAGCATCTAAAAAAAATTCATTAGATCGATTGATCTATGCACTTGGAATTCGTGGAATTGGCATACAGACGGCGAAACTGCTTTGCGAACAATTTCCCTCTATGGAGGCAATACAAAACGCTACGCAGACAGAAATTGCTGTAATTGATGGATTTGGCAATGCATTGGCGGAAAGTGTTGTCAACGCGATGGCACAGCCGTATATGCAGCAATTGATTGCTCAATTGCGTGATGTAGGTTGTTGTATGACGTATGCTGTGACAACTGCACAAGGCAACTGCCTTGCAGGACAAACTGTTGTACTGACTGGTACGCTGCCTACGCTGAAACGAAAGGATGCGGAAGCTATGATTTTGCGCTGTAGCGGAAAAGTTAGTAGCAGTGTTTCGAAAAAAACTTCTTTTGTTGTCGCAGGTGAATCTGCTGGCAGTAAGCTGGAAAAAGCAAAAACACTGGGTATTCCAGTTATAACAGAAGCAGAATTTTTAAATAAAATACATGGAAAGGAAGAAATTGAAAATGAAAATTGATATTCCACATATTGCAAAATTATCTCGTCTTTGGATTGAACCAGAAAAAATGGAAAAATTTGAAACTGATATGGCGGCAATCGTTGACATGGTAGAACACTTGCCAGATGTAGACGAGGCATTGACACTGGATGCGAAACATCCTATGCAATTGCGAGAGGATGTTGCAGTAGAGCATAAGTTTCGCCGGGAAGAAATGCTGGCAAATGCACCGGAGGTGCAGTCTGGCTGTCTGGTTGTACCAAAAACGGTAGAGTAAGGAGGAAATTAAAACTCATGAAGCTGATAAATAAAAATGCAGCGGAATTATCCGAAATGCTTCAGGCAAAACAGTGTAGTGCAGTTGAATTGACACAAGAGGTTTTGACACAAATGGATGCAGTCGAGTCACAAGTAGGCGCATATGTCACACGTTGTGAAGACGCACTTGAGCAGGCAAAACAAGTGGATAATGCCCGTGTAGCCGGTGAAAAACTGCATCCACTTGCGGGGATTCCGATTGGAATCAAAGACAATATCTCGACAAGAGGCATCCGCACGTCCTGTTCGTCACGTATACTAGAAAATTATGTGCCGCCGTTTGATGCGACCGTCATGAAGCCAATTCGGGATGCGAAGATGGTGATTCTAGGAAAAATGAACATGGATGAATTTGCAATGGGTTCTTCTACGGAAACTTCTTATTTTCATCCTACGCATAATCCACATAACTTGGATTGTGTCCCTGGTGGTTCATCTGGTGGCAGTGCCGCAGCGATTGCCGCAGGAGAAGCGATTTTGACACTTGGTTCTGATACTGGTGGTTCGATTCGTCAGCCAGCATCGCTTTGTGGTGTGGTCGGATTAAAGCCAACTTACGGCAGCGTCTCACGCTATGGATTAGTGGCGTTTGCTTCCTCGCTGGATCAGATTGGACTATTGGGGAAGTCCGTAAAGGACGCAGCTATGCTGCAAAGTTTAATTCAAGGACATGATAAGATGGATGCAACATCGAGTTATCGCACTTATACGAACTTATATGAGAATTTAAATGGCGATGTAAAGGGGCTTCGTATTGGTGTGCCAAAAGAATATTTCGGTGCTGGTGTCGATGCACAAGTGAAAGATGCGGTCTGGAAGGGTATTCGTCTGCTTGAACAAAATGGAGCAAGCGTGAAAGAAATTTCACTTCCTAGTACAGAATATGCCATCAATACCTATTACATTATTGCATCTGCGGAAGCCTCTTCGAATCTGGCACGGTTTGACGGCGTGCGGTATGGTTATCGGGCACAGTCGTATACAGACTTGACCGATATGTATGAAAAGACACGAAGTGAAGGTTTCGGAGACGAAGTGAAACGCCGGATTATGCTTGGTACATTTGTGCTAAGTTCTGGTTTCTATGATGCTTATTATAAAAAAGCAAAGCTAGTACAAAGGCGCATTGGGCAAGAGTTTACAGTTGCTTTTCAGGACTGTGATGTGATCGTCACACCAACGGCACCTTCTGCAGCATTCCGTATTGGTGAGAATATTGGTGATCCGCTGAAAATGTATTACAGTGATGTCTGCACAGTGACGGTGAATATCGCCGGTTTACCGGCAATCAGTGTGCCCTGTGGAAAGTCAGAAATGGGCTTACCACTGGGAATGCAGTTTGTTGGCAATGCTTTTGCGGAACAGACAATATTAAACGCAGCATATGGATATGAACGACTGGTCGGCGGTTTTTCCGTCATGCCGGAATCGATTTGTGCAGGAGGGAAAAACGCATGAAAGACTATGAGACTGTCATAGGTTTGGAGGTTCACGCAGAACTGAACACTCAATCGAAAATTTATTGTAATTGCCGCAATGCATTTGGTTTAGAGGTCAATTCGCAAGTCTGCCCAGTTTGTATGGGTATGCCAGGGACATTGCCAACGCTGAACGAAAAAGTGGTAGAATATGCCATTCGCATGGGACATGCAATGCATTGTAAAATAAATGGTGTATGCAAGCAGGATCGAAAGAATTATTTTTATCCAGATTTGCCGAAAGCTTATCAGATTTCACAAGCGGAGGTTCCGCTTTGTGGGAAGGGTTATCTTGATGTCATGGTGGCTGGTGAGATGCGTCGCATCGGTGTGACACGGATTCATATTGAAGAGGATGCAGGCAAATTGCTCCATGACGAATCGTTTGCCGGTTCGCTGGTGGACTTGAATCGTTGCGGTGTGCCGCTAATTGAAATTGTTTCTGAGCCTGATATGCGCAGCAGCGCAGAGGCAAAGGCATATCTAGAAACTATCAAGTCTATCCTACAATATCTGAACATTTCCGATTGTAAAATGCAAGAAGGATCAATTCGGTGTGATGTCAATGTTTCTGTCCGTGAAAAAGGTGCGACTGAATTTGGTACACGCTGCGAGATGAAAAATGTCAATAGCTTTAGTGCTGCGGTGCGTGGAATCGAATACGAAGCAAAACGGCAAATGGAACTGCTAGAAGCCGGTGGTACGGTGGAACAGGAAACACGTCGTTGGGATAATAGTAAGGGTATAAGCATTGTCATGCGTTCAAAAGAAGATGCGCAGGATTATCGTTATTTTCCTGAACCAGATTTGATGACGATTGTTGTATCGGACGAAAAAATCCAAGCCATCAAAGAAAGCCTTCCGGAGCTGCCGAATGTGAAGCTACAACGTTATGTATTTGATTTTGGCTTATCGCAGATGGATGCTACGCTGATCTCTGAAGATATTTCTCGTTCTAGCTTTTTTGATGCTTGCGTAGCAATAGGCACTTGTAAGCCGAAAAGCATTAGTAACTGGATTCTATCCGATATTGCAAAATATTCCAACGAAACAGGAAAAAGTATACCGGAAACAGCCTTGACGCCAGAACATCTAACGGCACTAGTGGAACAAGTAGAAAAAGGTGTTATTTCAAATGCTTCTGCAAAAAAAGTCTTTCAGATAATTATTGAGAAGGATCAGGATCCACTTGTTGTCATCGAGGAAAAGGGCATGAAACAGAATTCTGATATGGAATTTTTGGAACAGCTGGCAAAGGATGTATTAGCACAAAATGAAAAGTCCGTTAGCGATTATCGTGGTGGTAAAACTAATGCACTCGGCTATTTAGTGGGGCAGTGCATGAAAGCATCGAAGGGAAAGGTAAATCCTGGTATTGTAAAAGAAATTGTCACTCGTATGCTAAACGAAGGTTAATCTAAATCTAATTCATTTGCAGCTAGTTGAAATTGTGGAAATTCTTTTTGTACAAAGGTAGGCAGTGCAGTGCGGATTGTCAAGCCATTTAGGTCAGCAAGACAAGTGCCTGCATTAGTTTCTAGTGTAAGCTGATATGCCCAAAGTTGTTGGTATTTACAGTGGCTTCGACGATTTTCTTTGCCATTTCCATATTTATTATCACCTAGAATCGGTACGCCGATATGTGCGAGATGGGCACGTATTTGGTGCGTGCGTCCGGTGATGAGATGCACTGATAAAAGACTATGTATTGCATTTTTTGCTAGGACATGGTAGCCTGTGATGATTTCTTGGAATCCTGGGGATTTTTCATCACAGATGGTAACTGTGTTGTGTGTGTCAGATTTTTTATGCCAAGCATAAAGCGTATCCGCTAATTTCGGTGGAGTGCCTACCACGGTACAGAGATAGGTTTTTTGAATACGATTTTCTCGGATAAGGCGATTGACCTCTCGTAGTGCAGCGGCTGTTTTTGCCGCAATGACAATACCACCAGTGTTCCGATCGAGTCGATTGCATAAGGCAGGTGTAAAACTCAGTTCTTGCGCTGGATTGTATGCACCAGTATCATAGAGATAGTACAAAATACGATGAATCAAGGTGTCTGGTACCTGCCGATTGTCACAGTGTACCACGAGACCTACAGGCTTGCAGACGATGAGAATCTGCGTGTTTTCAAAAAGAATTGTTAGCTCATTTGGTGCTTGTAAAAATTCGTATGATTTGAATTTGTCTTCTGTTGTTTGCTGTACATCGGAATCGAAATAAGAATCGCTGACATAAAGCACAACTCTGTCGCCACTAAATAGGTGCTGATCTGGTTTACAGCGTTTGCGATTGACTTTGATGTGCTTGGTGCGAATCCATTTGTAGAAAAGATTTTTCGGAAGTTGCGGCAGAACTTTTTGTAGAAAACGATCTAGACGCTGCCCACTATCGTTTTCTTGAATTTGATATTCTTTCATATGTTTCTATATGCTGCCAAAGATAAGCAGTATTCCTTTCCATGAGTAGAAGTTAAAAAAACGAAAAGTAAAGATTAGAGTTAGTAATTATTAACAAGCCATTCTATTCTTTTGTGTTCCGTAGTTTCTGGCTTCTTAATTTCTTAAGTATAACACATTTTCTTGAAAAATGCAAAAAATAAAATGTATTTTTGGGACAATCCTTTCAAAATCTAAAATTCGAAAGGATTAATGGAGATGAAATAGAAAATTCAAAAGAAACAACTTATGTATCTTCAGATATGGGAGGCATAGTGATGGATCATTTTGTCCTACATTCTCCTTTTGCACCGACTGGAGATCAGCCGGAAGCAATCGCACAGCTCGTGCAAGGCGTGCAAGCAGGTGAAAAGGAACAGACGTTGCTCGGTGTAACCGGTTCCGGCAAGACGTTTACGATTGCAAATGTCATTGCACAGGTGAATAAACCAACTTTGGTTTTGGCGCATAATAAAATTTTAGCGGCGCAGCTTTGTTCGGAGTTTCGGGAATTTTTTCCAGAAAATGCGGTCGAATATTTTGTATCGTATTATGATTATTACCAACCAGAGGCATATATTCCCAGTACAGACAGCTATATTGAAAAGGATTCTTCGATTAATGATGAAATCGACAAAATGCGCCACAGTGCAACGGCATCTCTTGCGGAGCGACAAGATGTAATTGTCGTGGCAAGTGTTTCTTGCATTTACTCTTTAGGCAGTCCAGAGGAATATCGAGCAAATATCGTTTCCATTCGACCAGGTATGGAAAAATCACGTGAACAGTTGACGAAAGAACTGGTAGCGATTCAATATGAGCGCAATGACATCAACTTCGTGCGAAACAAGTTTCGAGTTCGAGGTGATGTGGTAGAAATCTTTCCGGCATCTTCTTCAGAAAAAGCAATACGTGTTGAATATTTTGGCGATGAAATCGATCGCATTTGTGAGATTAATGTGGTTACTGGTGAGGTAACAGCAACCATGCAATATGCTGCGATTATGCCGGCATCTCATTATGTAGTGGGCAGCGAGAAGAGATCGATAGCAATTCAAAAAATCCGGAAGGAAATGTGCGATCGTGTGGCGTGGTTTACAGCAAATCATAAGCTGATTGAAGCACAGCGTATCCAACAGCGCACGGAATATGACATGGAAATGTTGGAGGAAATCGGCTTTTGTAGTGGAATAGAAAATTATTCTCGTGTTCTGGCAGGGCGACCGCCAGGAAGTGTACCGTATACGCTGCTGGATCATTTTCCAGAAGATTTTTTGTTAGTGGTAGACGAAAGTCATGTGACGTTGCCACAGGTGCGTGCAATGTACGCTGGCGATCGTGCTAGAAAAGAAACATTGGTAGAATATGGATTTCGACTACCAAGTACTTTTGATAATCGACCACTGAATTTTGAGGAATTCTATAGCCATGTGCATCAGGCGATTTATGTCAGTGCTACACCAGGCCCTTTTGAAAAAGAACATACCCTTCATCAAGCGGAACAGGTGATTCGACCAACTGGCTTGCTTGATCCGGAGGTGATCGTTAAGCCAGTAGAAGGACAAATTGAGGACTTATTATCTCAAATTCAAACTCGTGCCGAAAAAAACGAGCGAGTACTAGTGACAACGCTTACGAAGAAAATGGCAGAGGATCTGACGGCATATCTAGAACGTATGGGTGTTCGAGTACGTTATATGCACCATGACATTAAAACGGTGGAACGTATGAAAATCATCAGGGATTTGCGCCTAGGGGAGTTTGATGCACTAATTGGTATCAATCTACTGCGAGAAGGACTGGATATACCTGAAGTATCGCTTGTGGCAATTCTTGATGCGGATAAAGAGGGCTTTTTGCGCAGTGATACTTCTTTGATTCAGACCATTGGAAGGGCAGCAAGGAATGCAAATGGGCAAGTTGTTATGTATGCGGACAAAGTGACTGGCTCGATGGAACGAGCAATTACCGAAACGCAGCGACGGCGTGAAAAACAGATGGCGTATAATGAGGCACATGGTATTATACCACAGACGATAAAGAAGGATGTGCGAGATGTCATCGAAATTACTTCTAAATCGGAAGTAGAGAAAAAGATGAATAAAAAGCTAAAAGGCAAGGAAAAACAAGCACTAATCGAACAATTAAAGGCACAGATAAAGGAAGCGGCAAAGCTATTGGAATTTGAACATGCAGCTTATTTGCGAGATAAAATCAAAGCTTTGGAGGAGGAAAAATAGACGATGTTGGACAAAATTGTCGTACGTGGCGCTCGAATGAATAATCTGAAAAACGTCAGTGTTGAGCTACCGAGGGATAAACTGATTGTGATGACAGGGCTTTCAGGCTCAGGGAAATCTTCTTTGGCGTTTGATACGATTTTTGCGGATGGACAGCGACGCTATATGGAAAGCTTATCTTCTTATTCTAGACAATTTTTAGGACAGATGGAAAAACCAGATGTGGACAGCATCGAGGGATTATCTCCAGCGATTTCTATTGATCAAAAAACAACGTCTAAAAATCCACGCTCTACAGTAGGAACTGTGACGGAAATTTATGACTATTTGCGATTACTCTATGCCAGAATTGGTATACCACATTGTCCGATTTGCGGTAAGGAAATTAAACAGCAGTCGGTAGATGAAATTGTAGATCGGATTCTTGCATTGAAAGAAGGAACACGTTTTCAGCTTTTGGCACCAATTGTGCGTGGGAAAAAAGGGCAGCACGTAAAAATACTGGAGAATGCAAAGAAAACTGGTTTTGTGCGAGTACGTGTGGATGGTAATCAATATGATTTGTCAGAACAAATTACGTTAGACAAAAATCGCAAACATACAATTGAAGTTATTGTTGACCGTTTAGTGGTAAAACCTACTATTCGCACACGATTAACAGATAGTCTGGAAACAGCACTAGGACTCACCGGCGGACTTATAACGGTGGACGTGATTGGTGGTGAAGAACTTTCCTTTTCTCAAAGCTATGCCTGTCCGGAACATGGTGTTTCTATCGAAGAATTGGAACCACGAATGTTTTCGTTTAATAATCCTTTTGGAGCGTGTCCCAACTGTACAGGATTAGGCGTGTTTCAGAAAATCGATCCGGATCTTGTTATACCCAATCGAGATTTATCTATTCGACAAGGTGCAATTAAAGCAAGTGGTTGGAGCAATATCAGTGATGAAAATTCGATTGCCTATATGTATTATACGGAAATATCGAAGAAGTATGACGTTTCACTAGACGTACCAGTGAAAGATTTGACTGAAAATCAGCTAAATCTATTCCTTTATGGAACAGGGAATGATGTTTTATTTTTGCATCGTATCACATCGTTTGGAAGAAGTCAAGGTTATCGAGGCCCGTTTGAAGGCGTGATTCCCAATTTAGAGCGACGATTTCGAGAAGGATCAGAGCGTGTAAAAGCAGATGTACAGGGATATATGTCCAGTGTACCTTGTCCGATTTGTCATGGAAAGCGATTAAAGCCGGAAATTCTTTCCGTAACAGTTGGTGGAAAAAATATCATCGAACTGACAGAACTTTCTATAGTTGGTGCATTGAATTTTTTGGATCAGCTAGAGCTGACACAGCGAGAGCAGTTTATAGCAGCACGTATTATCAGGGAAATTCGAAAGCGGTTAGGTTTTTTAAAAAATGTTGGACTAGAATATTTGAATCTATCTCGTAATGCCGGAACACTTTCCGGTGGAGAAAGTCAACGAATTCGTCTTGCAACCCAAATCGGATCATACTTGATGGGTGTACTGTATATTTTGGATGAGCCGAGTATTGGACTACACCAGCGAGATAACGACAAATTGATTTCCACGCTACAGCAGCTTCGGGATTTGGACAACACTTTGATTGTCGTAGAACATGATGACGATACGATTCTAGCAGCGGACTATGTGGTAGACATTGGTCCGGGTGCTGGTGTGAATGGTGGAAATATCGTCTACGCCGGTGATGTAAAAGGACTTCTTGCCTGTGAACAATCTATTACAGGACAGTATCTAAGTGGAGTGCGGTGTATTCCACTGCCAGAAAAGCGACGTGCAGGAAATGGTAAATTTTTGTCTATTTATGGGGCGAGAGAACATAATCTCAAGAATATCAATGTACAGATTCCGTTAGGAGCTTTTACGTGTGTAACAGGCGTATCGGGTTCTGGGAAATCATCACTCGTGAATGAAATTATTTATAAATACTTGGCGGCAAAGTTGAATCGGGCACGCATACGTTACGGTGTATTTGATAGTATGGATGGTATGGAGTATCTTGACAAAGTTATTAATATTGACCAATCTCCTATTAGTAGAACACCACGATCGAATCCAGCCACATATACTGGAATGTTTACGGATATTCGGGAGCTTTTTGCTAAAACAAACGATGCCAAAGCAAAGGGCTATACTGCCGGATGCTTTTCGTTCAATATCAAGGGCGGACGCTGTGAATCCTGCCAGGGCGATGGAATTTTGCGAATTGAGATGCACTTTTTACCGGATGTATATGTTCCTTGTGAAATATGTAAAGGGAAACGTTATAATCGGGAAACGTTAAATGTGAAATATCGTGGAAAGTCTATTTATGATGTGTTAGAAATGACTGTGGACGAAGGCGTCATTTTTTTTGAAAATCATCCGAAAATTTATCGTAGACTAGAAATGCTTCAAGAGGTGGGACTCGGTTATTTGAAAATCGGGCAGCCGGCAACTACACTCTCCGGCGGTGAAGCACAACGAGTAAAGTTGGCAACAGAGTTATCAAAACGTCCTACAGGAAAGACCATTTATATTTTAGACGAGCCAACAACCGGTCTACATACAGCAGATGTTCATCGGCTGATTGAAGTGTTACAAAAATTAACCGATCATGGCAACACAGTTGTTGTTATAGAACATAATCTCAATGTGATCAAGGTAGCAGATTGGATTGTGGATTTAGGTCCAGAAGGGGGCGATACAGGAGGTATGGTTGTAATTAGTGGAACACCAGAGCAAGTGGCAGTTTGTTTGGAATCCTATACAGGGAAGTATCTGAAACCATATCTAAATCTAAAAGAAAAGGCGTATGAATAGATGAAAACAATTGATTTGTATGTAATAGGAACAATGAGATGGAATAATTTCAGAAAATCCTTCAAAACCCCTTGCAAAATTTTGAAAAGTAGTGTATAATAAAAAAGTACGTGAAAAAACACGTTACATCAAGTAGAAGACTACGCTCTTGTGCGAGGTCTGTATCATCATTATTCGAAAGGATGTCAAATAAAATGGCAGAGTTAAACAAGGTTTCTGTAGATGATTTACAAGTAAAAGGCAAACGTGTGCTGGTTCGTGTGGATTTCAATGTTCCCATGAAAGATGGCATCATTACCAATGATAACCGAATTCAAGCTGCATTGCCGACCATTAATAAGCTGATTGCTGACGGCGGCAGAGTGATTCTTTGTTCTCACTTGGGAAAACCGAAGAATGGTCCAGAAGAAAAGTTTTCTCTAAAGGCAGCAGCTGAACGGTTGGATGAGCTGGTTTCTGCAAAAGTGACGTTTGTTCCATCCGATATGGTTGTTGACGATTCCGTAAAGATTGCAGTAGAAGCGATGCAAAACGGTGAAATTATCGTTTTGGAAAACACCCGTTTCCGAAAAGAGGAAACCAAAAACATTGAGTCGTTTAGTAAGGATTTAGCAAGCATTGCAGACGTATTTGTCATGGATGCTTTTGGCAGCGCACATCGAGCGCACTGTTCCACCGTCGGTGTAGCAGAATATGTCAAAGAGACAGCCGTTGGTTATCTGATGCAAAAGGAAATTCGGTTCTTGGGCAATGCGGTAGAAAATCCGGTTCGTCCGTTTGTCGCTATTTTGGGTGGTGCAAAAGTAGCGGATAAACTGAATGTTATCTCTAATCTGCTAGAAAAATGTGATACTTTGATTATTGGCGGTGGTATGGCATATACATTTCTGAAAGCAGAAGGTTATGAGGTTGGAACTTCCCTAGTCGATGACACAAAACTGGATTATTGCAGAGAAATGTTGGAAAAAGCAAAGTCAAATGGAAAAACACTGTTGTTACCGATAGATACCGTTGTAGCAGATAGTTTTCCAAACCCGATTGATGCAGAAATTTCAGTAGAAACATATACCTCCAGTGAAATTCCAGCAGACAAGATAGGTTTAGATATTGGAGAGAAGACACAGAAGATTTTCGCAGAAGCTGTACAATCTGCAAAAACAGTTGTCTGGAATGGTCCAATGGGTGTATTTGAAAACCCGATTTTGAAGAATGGTACAGTTGCTGTGGCACAGGCTTTGGCAGATACAGATGCTACGACAATTATCGGTGGTGGTGATTCTGCAGCAGCCGTTATGCAGTTAGGCTTTGCAGACAAGATGAGTCATATTTCTACCGGTGGTGGTGCTTCACTCGAATATCTAGAGGGTAAGGTATTGCCGGGCGTAGCAGCTATTGCAAATAAAGATTGAGAAAGAAATGAGGAAATCCTATGAATAAAGAACTAAGAAAGGCTATTATTGCCGGGAACTGGAAGATGAATAAGAACCGGAAAGAGGCCAAAGAACTCATTGAGGCATTGAAGCCGATCGCTGCTGATAAAACTTGTGGTGTGATTATTTGTGTACCGTTTACCAACCTAGAAACGGCATTGACCTTGACAGAAGGTACAAATATCGAGGTAGGTGCAGAGAATGTACACTTTGAAAAGAGTGGTGCATTCACTGGCGAAATTTCTGCAAATATGTTGACGGAAATGGGCGTGAAGTATGTTATCGTTGGTCACTCGGAACGTAGACAGTATTTCGGTGAAACAGACGAAACGGTCAATAAACGCACGACTGCTGCCATTGAAGCTGGTATGACCGTAATTCTGTGTGTAGGTGAAACACTGACGGAAAGAGAATTGGGAATTACAGAAGAAGTCGTTGCAAAGCAGATTAAGATTGCATTGCATGGTTTATCCGATAAGCAGGTACAGAATGTCATAATTGCCTATGAACCGGTTTGGGCAATCGGTACCGGTAAGACCGCTATAGCAGAACAAGCAGAGGAAGTTTGCGCATTCATTCGTGCGACGGTTGCAAATTTGTTTGACAAAGCAATTGCAAATGGCATGACCATTCAGTATGGTGGTTCAATGAATGAGAAGAATTGTGCAGAACTTTTGGCGAAGGAAAATATCGACGGTGGCTTAATTGGTGGTGCATCGCTGGTAGCTGAGAAGTTCGGTGTATTGTTGGAAGAGGCTTCAAAGTAAACAAAAATTAGAGTAAATCCTATGACATCACCTGAAAGGAGAAAGTATCGGTGAAATCGTTTTTTTGATTTTTGTCGATGCTTTCTTCCATAAGTAGGAGGTATATACTATGAGCAAAAAACCAGTTGCGTTGATTATTATGGACGGATTTGGTTACAATCCAGAGGATTATGGTAATGCTATTCGAGCAGCGAAAAAACCACATTTAGAGGAATATCTCAAAGGACCACACACGCTAATTGGTGCAAGTGGTTTGGACGTTGGTTTGCCTGATGGACAGATGGGTAATTCTGAAGTAGGGCATACCAATATTGGTGCAGGTAGAATTGTTTATCAAATGCTCGTCAAAATTACAAAAGACATCGAGGATGGCACATTTTTTGAAAATCCTGCAATTGCTGCTGCGATGGATGCTTGCAAGAAAAATGGAACGGCATTGCATTTGATGGGACTGCTGTCACCCGGCGGTGTACATAGTCACATATCGCATCTGTACGGCTTATTAGAAATGGCAAAGCGTAAAGGCTTGGAAAAGGTGTATATCCATGCTTTTTTAGACGGTCGTGACGAGCCACCGGCATCTGCGGCAGGATTTATGCAAGAAGCGATGGCAAAAATGCATGAAATTGGTGTGGGAACTATTGCAACAATTTCTGGCAGATATTATGCTATGGATCGTGACAATGCTTGGGACCGTGTGGAAAAAGCATATGCTGCCATGGTCTACGGCGAAGGTGTACAATCTAGCGCAGATCCGGTGAAAGCAATCAAGGATAGTTATACCAATGAGGTTACAGATGAATTTATGCTGCCGACCGTCTTAGATAAAGCTGGCACAGTAAATCCGGGTGACAGCATGATTTTCTTCAACTTCCGCCCTGATCGTGCAAGACAGTTGACACGTTGCTTTGTAGATCCGGATTTTAATGGATTTGAACGTCGTAATGGTTATTTTCCGGTGCAATTTGTTTGCATGGCACAGTATGATGCAGAAATGCCGAATGTTTCTGTTGCTTATCCGCCGGAAGAATTGCACATGACATTTGGAGAATATGTAAGTCAGTGTGGGAAAACACAGCTTCGTATTGCAGAAACCCAGAAGTATGCGCATGTCACATTCTTTTTTAATGGTGGTGAGGAAAAAACATTCGAAGGCGAAGATCGTATTTTAGTGCAGAGTCCGGACGTTCCAACGTTTGACTTGAAACCAGAAATGAGTGCTTATGAAGTTACAGATCGGGTAGTAGAGGCAATTGAAAGTGATAAATATGATGCAATTATTTTGAATTATGCAAATTGTGATATGGTAGGACATACTGGCATTTTTGATGCGGCAAAGGCTGCAGTAGAAGCTGTGGATGCTTGTGTCGGCAGAATGGTAAATGCCATTCAGGAAAAAGGCGGTGTAGCGTTTATTACAGCAGATCATGGGAATGCAGATAAAATGTATGAATCAGATGGATCACCATTTACAGCACATACGACCAATCCTGTACCTTTTATCGTAGTTGGAATGGATAAGCCGTTGCGGGAAGGCGGCGTTTTGGCGGACATTGCGCCGACTATGCTCGAAGCAATGGAATTGCCACAGCCGAAGGAAATGACAGGAAAGAGTCTGTTCGTATAAACCAAGCGCATTAAAACAATTGAAAAATAACTCCTGCATGGAGATGTGTGGGAGTTATTTTGCATGAAAATTTTATTTTTCGAGTATGAGTGAAAAGACATAATCGTCCATGAAAAAGCCATTTCCAATATTTGTAATCTGAGAACGAATGCAATTCATACCAAAATGTTTATAGATTGCAATGGCTTGCATATTATGCTTATTGACTGTTAACCAAACAATCGGAGCTTTTTGTGTTTTGGCAATTTGTAGTACAGCATTAAATTCTATTCGTGCAAGACCTTTTCCACGAAATTCTTTTTTAAGATATAATTTCGAAAGAAATAAACTGCCGTCTTTCTGTAAACAAACGCCGAAATAACCAATAGGATTTTCGTTGATGTATAATATCTGATATTAATATCCTGATACAATTTGTTCAGTAAGTGCGGAGAAAGATTGAAACTTGTTTATCATGTAATCAATTTGTTCCGATGGGAGGATGCAAGGAAAATATTCATGCCAAATTTCGCTTGCAAGATTCGCTAGAATTTGAATTTGTTCGGGTGTTTGAATTGGGAGAAATTTTTTCATAATATACGTCTTTTCAGTGAAAAAAATCAGAGGTTTTGGCAGTTTGTATTGTCAGTATGGTTGATTTCTTTATATTTTAAAAGACGGACATCATAATTTATCGAAATCAGATGACTGAGATATTTGAAATCATAGTTTTAAAAAAATTGCTTGACTTTTACAGGGAATGATGATATAATATCATTGAACCACAAGATGTAGTATGCATATCGTCTTAGACGTACTAGATATAGTAGGTTATTCCGCTTTTGGATGTGGTGAATCCGATATTTATGTTATAAGGCAGGACACTGCTTATTATTATATCATGCGAATTATAGAAAGTCAAGCTTGTTTGAAACATAGAAGCTTCTGGCTTTTCGGAAATATGGAGGGTATATACCGTGAAAATTATCAAGCGCAGTGGAAAAGAAGATATTTTTGACTGCCGTAAAATTGAGGCTGCCATTGGCAAAGCGAATGTTACAGTGGTAGAATCAGAGCGTCTTTCGAAAGCCATGATTGAAGAAATAGCAAAAGAAATTGAAGATCGTTGCAGTTCGATGAATCGTGCAGTAGATGTAGAAACGATTCAAGACTGGGTTGAACTGGAAATTATGCAGCACGCAGCATACACTGTTGCGAAAAATTATATCACCTATCGTTATGAACGTAGTTTGTTACGGCATTCGAATACAACAGATAAGAAAATTCTGAGTCTTTTGAATTTTGAGAACGAAGAAGTGAAGCAAGAAAATTCAAATAAAAATCCCGTTGTCAACAGTGTACAGCGTGATTATATGGCTGGGGAAGTTAGTAAGGATATTACGACACGTTTTCTATTGCCACATGATATTACAGATGCACATAAGGCGGGATTAATTCATTTTCACGATGCGGACTATTTTGCGCAACATATGCATAACTGCTGCTTGGTGAATCTAGAAGATATGCTACAAAATGGCACAGTCATCAGCGAAACTATGATTGAAAAGCCACATAGCTTTTCAACAGCGTGCAATATTTCGACACAGATTATTGCTCAAATTGCAAGTTCTCAATACGGTGGACAGAGTATCACACTTTCTCATTTGGCACCGTTTGTACAAGTTAGTCGAGAAAAATTTCGAAATGATGTTCGCCGGGAATACAAGCAGCTAGGCAAACAGGCAGACGAGGAAACCATTCGTCGTGTGGCTGAAATGCGGGTTCGGAAGGAAATTGTACAAGGCGTACAAATGATACAATATCAAGTCATTACGTTGATGACAACGAATGGTCAAGCACCGTTTGTTACTGTTTTTATGTATCTAGATGAAGTGCCAGAGGGTCAAACAAGAGATGATTTGGCAATTATTATCGAAGAAATGCTACGTCAGCGGATACAAGGTGTCAAAAATGAAAAGGGTGTCTTTATTACGCCGGCATTTCCAAAACTAATTTACGTACTGGAAGAGGACAATATTCGAGAGGGTTCTAAATATTTTTATTTAACAAAGTTAGCTGCACAGTGTACCGCTAAACGCATGGTGCCGGATTATATTTCCGAGAAAATCATGAAGCAATTAAAGGAAGGCAATTGCTATACTTGTATGGGTTGTCGATCTTTTTTGACAGTGTATAAAGACGAAAATGATAAGTATAAATTTTACGGCAGGTTTAATCAAGGTGTAGTTACACTAAATTTGGTGGATGTTGCTTGCACCTCTGGTAGAGATATGGATCGCTTTTGGAAGATTTTTGATGAGCGATTGGATTTGTGCTATCGGGCTTTGATGTGTCGACACAATCGTTTGAAAGGAACTCCTTCAGACGTTGCACCGATTTTATGGCAGTATGGCGCATTGGCGAGACTCAAGAAAGGCGAAACCATCGATAAGTTGCTTTATGGTGGCTATTCAACTTTGTCACTAGGATATGCTGGACTATGCGAGTGTGTACGCTATATGACAGGAAAATCTCATACCGATCCAGACGCAACGCCTTTCGCATTAGAAATTATGCACCATTTAAACGACACCTGTAAGCAATGGAGAGAAAAAACAAATATCGATTTTAGCCTATATGGCACACCATTGGAATCGACAACTTATAAATTTGCGAGATGTTTGCAAGAACGTTTTGGTATAATTCCTGGTGTTACGGATAAGAATTATATCACCAATAGCTATCATGTCCATGTGACAGAACCAATGAACGCTTTTGATAAGCTGTCCTTTGAGTCAAAGTTTCAAGAATTGTCACCAGGTGGCGCAATTAGCTATGTGGAAGTGCCAAATATGCAGCAAAATATTCCGGCTGTGATTGGTGTTATGCAGCATATTTATGAAAATATTATGTATGCAGAACTGAACACAAAGAGCGATTATTGCCAAATTTGCGGTTATGACGGAGAAATCCAAATTGTGGAAGAAGATGGAAAACTTCTTTGGGAATGTCCGAATTGTGGCAATCGTGATCAAGATAAAATGAATGTAGCTCGCCGCACTTGTGGCTATATTGGGACACAATTTTGGAATCAAGGGCGTACGCAGGAAATCCGAGATCGTGTGATGCACCTTTGATTAGAGGGTAAATAATATGCATTATGGTACAATCAAGTCTCATGATATTGCTAATGGTACAGGTGTTAGAGTGTCTCTGTTTGTGTCTGGCTGTCGGCATTGCTGTAAGAACTGTTTTAATCCAGAAACGTGGGATTTTGATTATGGGACGTCTTTTACAGCGGAAACGGTTATGCAAATTTTAAAGCAGTTGGAACCATCTTATATCCAAGGATTAACACTTATTGGTGGCGAACCAATGGAACCGGAGAATCAACGTGTATTATTGCCACTTGTGCAAACAGTGCATCAAAAATTTGGACAGACAAAAGATATTTGGTGCTATACTGGTTGTGTGTTGGAAACTGAATTATTGTCAGACAGTATGTATCGTTGTGAGGTGACGGATGCATTATTGCATGAGATAGATGTTCTTGTGGATGGACCGTTTCTAGAAGAAAAGAAATCTCTTTCTTTGGCTTTTCGTGGGTCAGCAAATCAACGGATTTTACAGTTAAAAGATGTTTTATTATAATAGATAGAAATCAACAGGTCAATAAATATGACTTGTTGATTTCTATTTAACGAGATAGTATATTTGCTAAATTTATAAGACACTTTTTGCTAAATTACTTGATATTTTGAATGAAGCATGGTATAACAAATATGGAATAAGAAGGAGTGATATTTACGAGAAAACAGATTTATACCTCAGTTGTATTTGTTTCTTGTGCAGTAATTCTTGTGGGCTGTGGGAGTGCAAACGAAAAAGTGAAGGAAGGTATTCTCTTAGGTGCAAATTCATCTGATGCGGATTTTGTTGAAATATCGGATTCCTTAGAGAAATTGGCAGCAACCTCTGATTTTATTACAGAAGTTACTGTAGAATCAACAGAGTCTATGGTATATGACGGAAGCGATGCGATTTATACAGAGATTATACCTACAGAAATGAACTTAGTTATGTCGATGAAAAATTGGTAGTAGAGGGAGGCATAATGCCTTATAAAACATATTATGCTACATTGGCATCACAAGAAACTTATGCAGACAAATTTCTCCCAGATTTAAATGAGATGTACGCAGATTATACAGAAGAGGAATTAGAGTTGGCACAATTTTCTTGGTGTTTTTATGATATTTATGTACCAGAAGAAGGAGATAAGTTGCTCTTTTTTGGAGAAACAGATACAAACGGAAATTATCGGATTACAAATGTATACCAAGGCTGTTTTGTATTAGAAGACGGATTCTGGAAAAATCAATCGATTTGTGTAGATGTAAATGATTGGCAAGAACCGCTTGCAGTAGGTTTATTGACGCTGTCCGGTACAACAATAGTGGATAATGATGTAGAGCGTACATTTGAAATCGATGGCTACACTTATACGCAATCTTACACAGATTGTGATACGGAAATTGCTATACCAGAAGATACACTTTTGACTGCAGTAGAAGAAGTAATGATTTAAATTTATATGTGAATAAAAATTACACCTCATCGTGAACATTTCCACGATGGGGTGTTTGAGCATTTATCTTATGTTTAATAATTTTCGTTGATATAATCCCAATCAATATCATTTCCAGCTGCAATTTCGGAATAGTAAACCATGATTTTATAGGCATCTTGGATGGTAAGACCGCCATCGTAGTTAACATCGGCAGCTACATTTTGAATATCTGTAAATGATCCACCAATGCCAGCGTTAATATTTGCAGTTTCCACCATAACGCTATAAGCATCTCGTACGTTAACAGTGCCGTTGTCGTCAACGTCGCCTAATAGAAAATCGTAATAAAACAACCCTAAATCGAAAGATTGGGTATAAGTGCCATCATCGGTCATCATAACGTCTAAAGTAGATTCAGTAGAAATGTGTTCCGCAGCAGTGGTAACAGAAGTGGAGTTGACATTGCATATGTAATCGGTATTTGTTATAGTAATACCTACCTCCTCTGATAAAAATCCTGGGTCATAAATAATCAAATCTTCCAATTTGTGGTAACAAGTGACATCAACTGCATTTTGAATTGTGACAGTATAAGAAGAAATGTATTCTTTTGTATCATCCTCGTCAAATTCGCAACTATCCAAATAAAACGTATAGCTGCCACTTTCTTCTAGCGTTTCTTCATAGTAGGAAATCACACCATCCGGTGTATTCTTGACAATATTTACAGTAATGGGGCGTTCGTCATTCATAACAATCGTAAATGTGCCACTGATATCGACAGTATCAAGATATGCACTGTAATCTATATCTTGTGCAGAAGCAACCTTGGTTGGAAGGAGTGCCCCGAAAATTAGTGCAGAAGTAACACCAAACGTAAAGTATTTTTTCATTTTTAAACCTTTCCTTTTTGTGTGCATATTCCGTTATAGTACGGATATACCACTAAACCAATTATGTATACATTTTATTTTACCATATTTCTTGATTTTTGTCAAGTCTTTTCTTGAACGAAAATCAGGATGCATAATGATCGGGGGAATTCATTTATATTTTCAAAATCCATTTTTTTGTAAATCTGAAACCAAATGCACATAAAATTCTCTCATATCGAATCCCCTAAAATTTTCACGGTTTAAATCGATCATATCGCCATGAGAAATGCCACGTCGTTCAGTAGATTGGAGCATTTGAAATTTGGAACCCCATGGGAACGATTTCTCTCCGACTAGTCCATCATTGCAACCATCGAAGTATTTCACAAATAAATAACTCAAATTTAATGGGAATCGTCCAGAAGTAGGATGCTTTAACACGGAACCGAAAGATTGATAGTAAACATCGGGGTTATCTAAAATTGTCTTGTTTCGTTCTTGACAGGCACTGGAGGACAAGTCCGTCACCGCTGCAATAAAATCTGGATTTGTATCACCAAGCTTTGCTACAGCTGTATTATATACAGAAGCAAGTTTTTCTTTTAGTGAATCTGGAGCCTTTTGCAAGAGATAATCTGCAAATTCGCAGCCACGATGTGGTGTATTAATCATAGTGAGACTTGCAACATTTGGTGCAATTGATGTCTTGGCAATTGCTGTTCTTGCGTCAAGACCACCCTTGGAATGCGCAATGATATTGACCTTTTTACAGCCGGTTTGCTGTATAATTTCTAGAATTCGTTGTTCTAATTCTATGACACTGTCCTCAACGGCAGCAGCACTATTGTGATTACCATAGTAGAGGATAGCACCGTTTTTTTTTGCAGCTCGGTTGGAATTCTGCCCCAGTAATTGAGATGTTCAAAATCTCGGAAAAATACACCATGTACGAGGAGAATGGGATATTTCGTCCAACAAATTTGTTCAGTATAACGCAGCGAATTTGTTCGCAGTTTTGCACGTTCGGTTTTAACTTCCGCCAACGCTGTTTTAATAATTATATGTAGCATAATCAATTGTGCAATAGGAATCCAACCACAAATAATCCCTAGAATTCGCTAACGCAGTCCAAGCTGTTTTGCGATAAGATAGACGAGAATGATGCCTGTCCAAAAGAGAATGGTTTCAGTGAGTACAGTAATTCCGATAGAAATGCCCCAGAATTTGGGATTCTCTATGAGGTTTCCTATATCGGAAAATGCACCAAAAAAGCTAAGCGGGAGGAGGATAACTGAGAAAAACGTCGTAATACAAAAGCTCCGTAATAGAATGCAGCTAATACTGCATAATCGTAATCGTGTTTGAATTTTCATATATTTCTCCTGTTTATTTCACTACAAAAGATTCAAATAGCACCCATCGAAGAAGACAAGCCTTCTTCAATGGGTGCTAACAACGTGTAGAAGCGTGTGTTTCTTATAATATCATCATAGTAACATCTATTCCAAACCATCTCCACATTTCAATTAATATAGTATAGCATAATTCGAAAGAAATGTCAAGTGCTTCAAAGATTTTTTATGAAAAAGTGCTATAATATGCAAAGAATTTCATAAAAAGGAAGAGGAAACCATTATTATTTGTATATGTATTATCCATTGATCATCCGTTTCGCTAAATCTTTTCGGAATAGGACTTTGAACACTGTCCTTACAAAAGGCTGAATAAAGAATAACTGTGTGAAAAAGGCAAATGGAAAATTGTAGCACATCAAGCGCAACCAGTTGGCAAGCATGGTCAGGAAATGAAAACCAGTATTATAGGGATAATAGAACAATGTTGCTAAAAAGCTCATGGATGGCACCATTAGTCCTACGGTGGCACAGATAATCGCCGACTCGAAAATTACCGGGTGTGTCTTCGTTGGGTCAAAAACTTTACATGCGAGTTTAAACGAACAGAGACTGCCCATAGTACACTCTAAAGTGTAGGCAAAAACGAATTCGATAAGCATGACCGCCCAGACTGGAAGCATCCGACCAAACATATATACACCTCCTTGTGTTTTAATGGCGTGGAGAACACTGTCTGCACCGGTAGCATTCATTAGCGTACTACCATTGACGACATACAGGCTATAAAAAACATAGGCGCAGACCGTGATAATTACGGTAATAAATGCAAAAATCATTCTCTGAAATTGGTTTCTTGGCATAAAAAATTACTCCTTTACATTTTGAACACACAAAAAAAGCTGCACCAATCGATTTGCAAATCGAAATTACGTTCTATTTACATAGATACCGTAATCAGATTTACGTGCGAAAAGCACAACTTGTGTCGTTTATGTATTCATTTTTATTATGCTTTTATTTTATCACAAAAAAAGGTAGATGTCAATCGGCAATTTTCACAAATTCATTATATGATCTACAACATATGATTAACGCAAAATTCACATATCAACCTCTTGAAAAATAATCAAAAGTGTGATAAAATGAAAAAAAGCCTATTAAAAGGATTGCAGTAATATGAAAGGTCATTATCACGTAAAAATCAGCAAAATCAGCTTTGCATTTCTGACTGCTCTTGCATTGCTGTCAGCAATTACTGGATGCAGTGACGATTCGGATGAAATAACGACAGAAACTAGCACTACAGTAATCACAACGACAGAATCTGAAACGGACTTTGCCAATGCAACAGAGTCCACAGAAGCAGTCACTACTACAGAAATGGAAACGGTAGAATCTACTACGGAAGAAACTGTGGCAAGTGACACTACCACAGGTGCGAGTGATTTCGAGATTTTGGAGGCATCGGCAGATAATCCTACGTTGTCCGCCGGAAGTGCTACGGTATCCATTGGCAACAAACAAATTGACCTCAATGGTGCATACATCATTGACGGTGTGAATGTTGTCTTGGAAGGCGGTATATACACTTCTACTCAAAGCGATCAGAACGTCTTTCTTGTTATTAACGGTGGTTGCTTGACCATATCCAATGCAAAAATCGAAAAAAGCGGTAATGCAGGATCCAGCGATTCGGAACGCAGTTCGGACGTATCCGACGACTATAATTTTTATGGCGTTAACTCTGTTGTACTTTGTGTTGGTGAGAACAGCAGTGTCAATATGACGAATTGTAATATCACCTCAGAGAGCAGTGGTGCAAATGCTATTTTCGCTACAGCTGGTGCAAATATTCAAGTAGATAATCTCATGATTGCTACCTCGGGCAACTCTTCTCGGGGCGTATATGCAACCTATGAGGGGACAATTGCAGCTGACCATTTGGATATTACAACTAGTGGTGCCCACTGTGCTCCCATTGCGACAGACCGTGGTGGCGGATATATTACGGTATCGAATAGTGTCGTTCAGTGCAGCGGTGATGGCAGTCCTTGCATTTACTCTACTGGCGAAATTGCAGTGGAGAATGTTATCAGTACGGCAGATGGCGCACAGGCGTGTGTTATCGAAGGGAAAAATTCCATCACTATGACCGATTGCAATTTTACCACGTTAAACGCAAATAATGGTGTCATGCTCTATCAAAGTATGTCCGGCGATGCGGCTGATTCAGATGCTACCAGCAGCGTTTCCACACTTACTATGACGAATTCTATCATTACTTCCGATGCAGATGGACCTATGTTCTACATTACGAATACAAGCTCCGTTATCAATCTGAATGGTGGAAACACACTTTCTACCGCCAGCGGACAACTTGTTTCTGCTGCAATCGGACGCTGGGGAAATGATGGCTCCAATGGGGGAACTCTCACATTGAATACTATCGACAACCTGACGGAAAGCATTGACGCAGATGACATCAGTAGTATCACTGTTAATCTCCAGAATGGTGCAGTTTGTACTGGTACAACGTCGGGCAACGTTAGTATAGCGGAGTAAATTAATGCGTAGATTTCAGTGCTGAGCACTGTATGTTCTTTTTTACCTCTGGAAATAAAAACACCTTTTTTTCAAGAATGTGAAAACAGGTGTTTTTATTGATTCGTTCAGCATGAGCGTAATTTAATCGATGAAAGTCCATAAATTGTTATAAATTTTTCCGTGAACTAAAATAAAATTATACTTGACGAATACAATACGTCGTGTTATAATAAAAACAATTATTTTATTGTGAAAGGATTTTTTATGTCGCAAATACAATCTCTCACTTCTACTTGTAAGGCTTCTATTGCGAAACATCTTTTTGGCAAAGATGATGTCATCGAAAAAGTACTTGCCGCTATAATTTCTGGCGGTCATGTTCTGCTAAATGATGTTCCCGGTACCGGTAAAACACTCCTTGCTCGTCAACTTGCCATCTCCTTTGGTGGCAAGTTTCACCGAATTCAATTTACCCCTGATCTCCTCCCAGGTGATATTACCGGCGTTAGTATCTTTGATCCGAAAACGAATACTTTTTTATTTCAAAAGGGTCCAGTTTTTTCAAATATTCTTCTTGCCGATGAAATCAATCGTGCTACACCACGTACCCAATCTGCGCTATTAGAATGTATGGAAGAACATCAGGTTTCTGTTGATGGTACTACCTATCCTTTGGAGGAACCTTTTTTTGTCATTGCCACGCAGAATCCAGTGGAAATGCAAGGGACATTTCCACTCCCCGAAGCGCAGCTTGACCGCTTTATGCTCTGCTTAACGCTCGGTTATCCGAATCGCACACAAGAAATGGCGATTCTCACATCATCAAGAGAAGTACTAAAAAAATCAGAGTCAGTGATATCTATTTCGCAACTTCTTGCTGCTCAAAAAGAACTGGACAATATCAAAGCAAGCGATGCGATTTGTGAATATGTTGTGGATTTAGCAGAAGCTACACGAAGTAGTAATAACATTTCATTGGGACTTAGTACACGCGGTATGCTGGCACTTTTAAAAATTTCCAAAGCAACTGCTGCCATTCGTGGACGAAATTTTGTTACGCCGGATGACATCAAGTGGATTGCGGTAGACTGCATTGCACATCGTCTTGTGATTCATGGAAGTGAGTGGGATGACAGTGGAAAGGAATCAAGAGAAATTGTTCAACAAATTCTAGAGCGTGTTCCTGTGCCAAGGGAGTCGACATGGAACTAGTTGCCGGTGCAGTTCTTCTGTTATTGATTTTGTTTGGAGAAATTCGCTTGTATCGGAAACACGGATTAGACGGCTTATCCTATCGTTGTGCATTTTCTGATCAAGAAGCAACGGAGGGGGATACACTGGAATTTTTCGAAACGGTGGAAAATGCTAAAATACTTCCTGTCCCGTGGCTGAAAGCAGAGTTGACTGTGCCAAAATGGCTAGAATTTCCAGAAACCCACTGTGCCGTCACAGGAGAATTTCGTTTTGTCACTGGCTTTTTCTCCGTAAAAGGATTCGCACGAATCCGCCGTATCTGGAAAGTATCATGTCAAAAGCGTGGGATTTATCAAGTCGAACACGTAGTACTTGTCACAACTGATTTATTAGGCACAGTACACTTGAGTTTACCTGCATCGGATACTGGTAATACTATTAAAATTTTTCCAAAGCGATTTACTAAAGCTGGTTTGCTGCTGCCGAAACTAATGCGCCAGCCTTTTGGAACGGATTCCGTTTGTTTTTCTCTGTCTACAGATCCCTGTCTGCCAGTTGGCATAAGAGATTACGCTTTTGGAGATCCTATTCACCAAATCCATTGGAAAGATTCTGCTCACGCTGGACGGCTTCTCGTACGACAAGAAGAACCAACAGCACAACAAACAATTACAGTAATATTAGCATTACAGACACAATCCTCTGATTCTGGAAAAATGACGCAGGATAAATTACTTTTAGAGCATAGCATTCGAGTATGCGCCCAGTGTCTATGGGAGTTATGCAAAGGAGGCTGGACAATTCGACTTATAGCCGGGGAAAACGATTCGCAAAATATGATTCTGAAAACACCGTACAACAGTGGCAGCAGCGGTTATCACTATATGATGGAATTTTTAGCTGCACTGACACTTGATTGTCCCACTGTGATTTCTCACTTATTACAAAACTGTTGTTATCGTGACAGACAGGAATTATGTTTGCTTGTCACGCCTTACACGGATGAACAAATTCGACAATGGAAAAATTCATTCAATGGTTATGTACTTGTCACTGGTCATGCACACGACGGAGGAAACTGCGCAGATTGTGTAGTTGCGGATATATAAATATCGGGAATTTCTTTTATTAGACTGGAAAAGCAGAAAGTAGAATTGGTAACCGATTCTCCATCGTGATATTCAAAAAAACTCCAAGCAATTCTGACAGATATTTTTGAACTTGTCCTATATAATAATATTTAAGGCATTTCTATGCCTAATATTTATCTTGAAAGGATGTTTCTGTCATGCAAAGTATAAACACCAATCTTCTGCGCAGCTCTCGTATTCCGCACACCGTTTTGGAGGCAGGAGGAGGATTCCTTGCTGGTTTACTTCTCGCTGGCACTTCTGTAGGGTCAATGACTTCTCCATTGCCCATTGCCCTTGCCGCTAATCTCAGTTCTATTGGTGCTACGGCGGTTTTGGTAGGAAGTTTGCTCTCTTACTTATGCTTTCACACCATCTTAGACAATCTGCCATTGCTCTTTGCACTTGTTATAATCGTCTGCTTTCGGGTTCTGAAACGACCGCCCAAATCAGCAGTCAGTATCATGTGGAGTACCGGTTTATGTGTTTTCTTTTCAGGAATCGTCGTTTCACTCATGGTTCATGCAAGTGGTACACAAGTGATTGGCTATACCATGACTGCTGGATTAACCGGTTGTGCATCTTATTTCATGTATGCCGTTTTTACTGGTATTCGAAAGAATGGAAAAATTCCACTGCGCTCAACCGATGGATGTGCAGCGGCTGTGGTGTTAATTTTAACGACAGCCACACTGTCCTGTTACCGTATTCCGGCAATGAATGCCGGATGCTTGATTGGTGTTGCTGTTACATTGATTGCCGCTAGAAAATTTCGTATATCCGGTGGTGTCATCTGTGGTGCACTTACTGCTTGTGGTGTTATACTCGGCTCCTCTGCTGATGGTTTACCTATGTTGATTTTACCTATTAGTGGACTTTTGGCAGGTTATATAGCCTCTCAAAATCGTTATGTCATTACAGTTACATTCTTTCTGTTTTCTCTTATGGCACTGATTACATTTGGAACAGAATACTTCACTTTTTCTACTGTCGTAGATTTATTCTTGGGCAGCATTGCATTTTTATTTTTAGATGCTGCTTGTCTCGATAAGTGGATAATCACTGATATTGCAAATAGAATGCCGTCGGAACAATCTCTTTCTACGCAGCTACGGCATATGGCAGACGCTATCCACAATGTGCGAGAGGATACTGATGCCATTGCACATCTGCTCCCACAAAAAGAATATCCCCGTGATATAACAAAGGAAGCCTGTGAGATTGTCTGTGGCAGTTGTCGCAATAAATTACGCTGCTGGGAGTCAGAATATGAACGAACGCTATCTGGATTTTATAAAATGCAGTCGCATCATGCTGCTTCACTTCCACCGGTGCCAAAAGAACTCTCTTACTGTACTCGTATAGAACGATTGCAAAGTCTCTTTGCACAATTGGCTTCGGAACAACGGAAAGCACAATTTCTCGCTGCGCATACTGCTGAAAGTCGCACCGTACTCTTTGAACAGCTCACAGCTGCGGAAGAATTGCTACAAGCTGCCGGAACGCAAATACATATTCGCTATAGTGCCGAGCTTTCAGAAAGCGTTCGTCGTCGGATGATGCACTATGGTTATCCATGTGATACAGCAGCTGTATATTATACAGTTGCAGATCGCATGATGATTGAATTAACTTGTATTGGAAAGAAATTAAATGGATGTATGCCCACCATCCGTCATATCCTATCTGAAACGCTGAATATGACACTGGAAGAACTTGAACCATTCTATTCTGGCGAAACCGTACGCTATCGACTATGCCAACGTCCGAAGTATCGACTGGAACATTATTCCTCCGCCCTACACGCAGGTCAAGAAACCATCTCCGGTGATACATCAATTCTCTTTACCGACTGCTCCGGTAACCCGTATTTGGTTTTGTCTGACGGAATGGGAACTGGGAAAAATGCAGCAGTTGAATCACGTATGACAACTGAAATGTTTCGAAAATTTGTAAACGGTGGCATTACTGGTATGGCAGCAGTACGCATGATGAATGGACTGCTCTTGACCAAATCACCACAGGAAACATTCGCTACACTAGATGTGGCACAATTCGATCTAGACGCCGGAGAACTTACAATTATGAAATCTGGTGCAGCAGCAACGCTGATTCTTCATGCCGATAAAGTTTCCCGTATCAGTGCTCAAATCTTTCCCCTGGGATTAGAACCAGAGAGAGAAGCATCCGTTCGACGTGTCGCATTGTGCCCAAACGATATAATATTGATGCTGTCTGATGGTGTCAGTGAGGACACTTATCCTTTCATTCGCCAGCTTCTGGAACAAAACGGCAGCTTAGAACAAATTGTCACAGAAATTTGTGACAAGTCCGCTATCTTTGCTGGCGGTACAAGACGAGACGATGTTACAGTTTGCGCTGCAAAACTACTTCCAGCTTAATTTTTTATCTGTTGTTCAAATTATACAAATTTTCATGAGTAAAACTGTACATTCATATAAATTTTGTCAATACCCATAAATTAGACTTGCAAAGTGTGCCTTTTTATGCTAAAATGAAAAAGGATAAAAAATGGTAAGGTTGAATTATTTCTGATATTTTGTCAAATTCATATAAATTTTGACTTGTCTCAAAAAGCCAAAAATGCGAGATATGATGTTTTTTTGAAATAAGTGAAAAAAATCTTGATGATTTTAATTGGATTTTTATATCATTCGATGAAGAAAGTAAATTTTCATTAAGCTTGTTTCACGGTCTAACGTTTATATGATTTGTATTTAGTCAAGTTCTACCCTGCCAAAGGAGGAAATACTTATGCTTTCAACGCAACAATCCAATGAGAACGATTTTCCACTTTACCTATTTCATCAAGGGAAGAATTATCAAGCGCATCAATTCTTTGGCACACATTCCTTTCGACAAGGAGACACTTTATATTATCGTTTCCGTGTGTGGGCACCAACAGCCAAGAGTGTTTCTGTTATTGGTGATTTTAACCATTGGGATCGGAAGGAAAATCCAATGACGAGAATTGCAGATGGTATTTGGGAAGCAAAAATCCCTAGCTTGAAACAATTCGACAGCTATAAATACAGCATCGAATCCAAAGATGAACGAATTCTTGACAAAGCAGATCCTTACGGTACGCACTATGAGCGACGTCCAGGTACGGCATCGAAGGTGTTTGAAAGTTCCTACACTTGGGAGGATACTGCATGGATTGCGAATAAGAAAAAAATTACACCCTATAAAAGTCCAATCAATATTTATGAGGTAAATATTTTTTCTTGGAAACGGCATAAAGAGGAGAAATTCCCGAGCTATATTGGTTTTGCACAAGAAATTATCCCTTACCTACAGAAGATGTCTTATACGCATATTGAATTTATGCCACTGACAGAATATCCTTTTGATGGTTCATGGGGATACCAAGTGACTGGATATTTCGCACCTACCTCTCGACATGGCACACCGGATGATTTTCGTAAGATGGTAGATATGTTTCATCAGGCAAATATTGGTGTGATTCTGGACTGGGTTCCTGCACATTTTCCTAAAGATCCTATGGGACTTTGTGAATTTGATGGTTCTTATTGTTACGAATATGCAGATCCACTGAAAATGGAACACAAAGGTTGGGGTACGAGAGTTTTTGATTATGAAAAAGGAGAAGTTTGCTCTTTTTTGATTTCTAGTGCCTGCTGTTGGCTGAATGACTTTCACGTAGATGGTTTACGAGTAGACGCAGTCGCTTCTATGCTCTATCTGGACTACGACAGACAAGATGGACAATGGCGTCCAAACGTATACGGTGGTCACGAAAATTTGGAGGCGGTTGACTTTTTACGCCGATTAAATGAGGCAGTATTTGCACAAAATCCAAATATTCTCATGATTGCAGAGGAATCAACTGCTTGGCCACTGGTGACGAAGCCTACAGACATTGGTGGTCTTGGATTTAATTTTAAATGGAATATGGGTTGGATGAATGATATGCTCAGTTATATTTCATTGGATCCAATTTATCGGGCATATAATCACGATAAGTTAACGTTTTCATTTTTCTACTGTTTTTCAGAAAATTATATTCTTCCTATTTCTCACGACGAAATTGTCTATGGGAAATGTTCTATGCTGCAAAAAATGAGTGGTCGTACAGAAAAAGAAAAATTTGCATCTTATCGTGCATTCTTAGGGTATATGATGGCACATCCCGGAAAAAAATTATTATTTATGGGACAAGAATTCGCACAGAAAAACGAGTGGAATTTCGAATCAGAACTTGATTGGAATTTATTGGAACAACCGTTGCACAAGCAAATGGAATTGTTCTCGCAAAATTTAAATCGTTTTTATTTGAGTCATTCACCACTTTGGCAAAACGACGATTCTTGGCAGGGATTCAGTTGGATTTCTCATGATGACTATCAACAAAGCGTCATTGCATTCCGTCGAATTGATGACGATGAAAATGAAATCATCGCAGTATGCAATTTCTGTCCGGTACAGCGTAATGATTATAAAATTGGTGTTCCTTTTGAGGGCACTTACAAGTTGATTTTTAACACAGATGATCCTGCCTATGGTGGGAGTGGAGTTACTGAAGAAAAAGTAGAAACGTTACCTTTTGAAATGCATAATTTACCGCAGTGTATTTCTTTGACATTAGCTCCACTTTCTGTAATTTATCTACAATATGTTCCGAAGAAAAAACGTCTGCCACGCAAATCAACTACTACAAAAGCATCGGTAAAACCGAAAAAAGCGACGTCGGTAATAACAACTGTTCATGCAACAGAAATAGAGTCAAAATCAATCAATTAAACAATATAGAATTTAAGGTATATGGACAGGAGGAAAGTTCATGAAGATCAAGAAGAAATGTGTGGCTATGCTGTTAGCCGGTGGTCAAGGCAGTCGACTCTACGCATTAACACAAAAGGTCGCAAAACCAGCAATCCCCTATGGTGGAAAAAATCGTTTTATCGATTTTCCACTCTCTAACTGCATCAATTCTGGCATCGATACAGTCGGTGTGCTGACGCAGTATCAGCCAATGGTGTTGAATGAGTATATCGGGAACGGGCAGCCTTGGGATCTCGATAAAATGCATGGTGGTATTCACGTTTTGCCGCCTTACCAAACAGCTGCTGGTGCATCTTGGTATGAAGGTACAGCAAATGCAATTTATCAAAACATACCGTTTATCGAACGATATGATCCGGAATATGTTATCGTCTTAGGAGGCGATCATATTTACAAAATGGATTATTCTAAAATGCTGGATTATCATATCAACAATGAAGCAGACAGTACGATTGCAGTTATCGATGTTCCACGTTCCGAAGCATCACGTTTCGGTATCATGACTTGCGATGAAAAGGGCAGAGTGGTTGACTTTACAGAAAAGCCAAAGGAACCAAAATCCACGCTGGCTTCCATGGGAATTTATGTATTTACATGGAATAAGCTACGAAAGTATTTGGTTGAAAACGAAAATGCTAATACCGGTTCTAAGGACTTCGGTAAAGATATTATTCCTGCAATGTTGGAAAATAATGAGCGTCTTTTCGCCTATGAATTCGATGGGTATTGGAAAGATGTCGGCACATTGGACAGTTTATGGGAAGCAAATATGGACTTGCTCAGTCCTAATGTACCGTTAGATTTGTATGATCCAAGTTGGAAAATTTATTCTCGTAATGAAAATATGGCACCGCAGTATATTGGTGAAAATGCTCATGTGGAAAATTCTATGATTACGGAAGGCAGTGTTGTTGATGGCACAGTGGACTTTTCGATTATTTCCGCTGGTGTTACAATTGAAGAGGGTGCATCGGTGAAATATAGCATTGTGATGCCTGGCAGCACAATCAAAAAAGGTGCGGTGGTGGAATACGCCATTATTGGAGAAGATTGCATTGTAGAATCGGATGCTATGATTGGCATGAGTCCGGAAATGGTTCCGGATCGAGAAAATTGGGGCATTGCCGTTTTGGGACACAACATTACAGTTTCTTCTGGAAAGCGTGTACTCCCGAAAGAAATCATTTCTGAAAATTTATAAGGGTGGTGGAAAACATGAGCATTAATCAAAAAGTACTAGGGTTAATTTTTGCAAGCATCAATGATTCTGCAGTCATTGATTTAACAAAGCTTCGCACCATGGGATCCATTCCTTACGGTGGTCGTTATCGGACTATGGATTTCCCATTATCCAATATGGTAAACTCTGGCATTTCAGAGGTTGGCGTTATCACAAAGTCTAATTATGGTTCTTTATTAGATCATTTAGGATCAGGTCGTGAATGGGATTTAGCACGAAAAAATGGTGGCTTGCATCTACTGCCGCCATTCAGCCAAGTAGGTGGTGGAACATACCAAGGACGCTTGGATGCATTGGGTAATATTTGGAGTTTTGTTGAAAATACAAGAGCAGAATATGTCATTTTGGCAAACTGTGATGTTATTACGATGATTGATTTTACAGATGCGTTGAAACAACATCAAACATCTGGTGCAGATATTACTGTGATTTACGCAAAGGGTTTATACAATCAGGATAAGAATATCAACGGCTGTATCTTGCAACTTGATGAAGAGAATACTGTGAAAGAAGTTTTGATAAATCCACAGCTTTCCGGCGAATGTAATATCGAACTGGATATGTTTATTATGAGTACAAAATTTTTGAAACAGGTTGTAGCAGAAGCATTGAGCAAAAGCCAAAAAAGCTTGATCCGAGATATTTTGCAAGCGAGAAAAGATGAATTTGTCTTTAAGGCCTATGAACACAAAGGACATTTCTTCAAAATTGACAGTCTAGAAGCTTATTATAAAGCTAATTTAGCTTTACTAAATTCGGATATTCGAAATAACATTTTTACCAAAAATGCACCGATTTACACCAAGGTTGGCGATAATGCTCCGGTAAAATATGGTTTAGAGTCCAACGTAAAGCATTCGCTTGTCGCAGACGGCTGTATGATAGAGGGAATAGTGGAAAATTGTGTTTTGTTTAGGGGTGTAAAAGTCGGAAAAGGTGCGGTTGTTCGCAATAGTATTATTATGCAAGGATCGGTCATTGGAGATGGCTGTTCACTAGATGCCATCATTGCCGATAAAAATGTTACCATTTCAGAAAATCGTGTTTTGACCGGTTCATCGGATTATCCGCTGTATCTGGGAAAATGGGCAAAAATTTAAACGTACAATAAAATTTTAGACTGCTGCAACGAGCTGCCATTTTACAGAAATGTGATCCGCATTCTGTTAGCGGTTCTTGTGGCAGTTTTTTACGAAAAAGATATCGCAATAAGCGAAACTTGTTTGTTATGGAAAGGAAAAAAAGAGATGCGAATTTTATTTGCTTCCAGCGAAGCACGACCGTTTGCAGCATCCGGTGGACTAGCAGATGTGTGTGGTTCATTGCCGGCTGCAATTATACGACAAGATAAGGATATAGACTGTCGTATTGTTATGCCACTATACCAATCGGTAACACCAGATATGCGAAACAAAATGACTTATTTAAAAAATATCATCGTGGAAGTAGGGTGGCGAAAACAATACTGCGGTGTTTATACCATTCAAGAAAACAACGTAACATATTATTTACTGGATAATTCCAACTATTTCATGCGAGATGGAATGTATGGATTTTATGATGATGCCGAACGGTTTATTTTTTTTAGTCGTGCAGTATTGGAAATTCTACCGATACTAAATTGGAAACCGGATATTATCCATTGTAACGACTGGCAGACGGCGATGATACCTGTGTTCTACCAAGTTTTATACAAATATCACCAAGAATTTGAGAATATCAAGATTGTTTATACCATTCATAATATCCAATATCAAGGTGTTTATGGCAAAGAAATTATTACAGAACTGATGGGTATTTCTACCTACTACACAAATCTGTTGGAATATGATGGTATGGTGAACTTGATGAAAGGTGCCATTGAAACAGCCGATAAAGTGACTACTGTCAGTACAACGTATGCAAAAGAAATTCTTGACCCATGGTACGCCTACGGCATGGATCGAGAACTTGTGCGACGTCAAGACGGTATTGTGGGTATTCTAAATGGAATTGATACACAAAGTTATAATCCAGAGACAGATCCGGAAATCGCTAAAAATTACACATCTTCTAAATTACAAGGAAAAAAAGACTGTCGCAAAGCATTTTTACAGGAATGTGGCTTACCGGATACAGAAATGCCGATAATCGGCATTGTTACTCGATTTGTAGCACATAAAGGTATTCAGTTAATCCAACAATCATTCCAAGAATTGATTCAAATTGGCTTTCGTTTTGTTATACTTGGAAGTGGCGAAAAACTCTACGAAGATTTTTTCCAAGAGATGCAAGCAACTTATCCAGATCAAGTACACGTTATATTGGGATTTCGTCCTGCAATGTCTCGTCGAATATACGCAGGTGCCGATTTCTTTCTCATGCCATCGCAGAACGAGCCTTGTGGATTGGCGCAGATGATTGCTATGCGTTACGGTACGATTCCAATTGTACGAGAAACTGGTGGCTTGAAAGATACTGTAAACGACGCAGGGGGTGATAACGGCAACGGCTTTACATTCAAAATGTATGAAGCCTATGATATGCTTGATGCAGTCAAGCGTGCTTACAAGCTGTTCGAGAACAAGCGAAGTTGGAATATATTGGTACGACATGCAATGCAGTGTGATTTTAGTTGGGATGTTTCAGCAAGATCTTATATAACATTGTATCAATCGTTAATTAGCGATATAAACTAAGATTATGTTGACATGGTAACAAACTTGATTTGATAAAAAGTGCATACTAAAGGTTGATTTAACGATCTTTAGTATGCACTTTTTACATTGTAGCAAGGACAGTATACTTCTCCACTTACCGATAAATTACCGCATTCAATGCATTATAGTCGTTCATAATACGAATACAGATTGTAATCATTTCGTCTGCATCAGTTTTGCTAATTTCGAGAGATTTTGAAACATTTTCCGCAAATGCCAGTTCATCATCATCAATTTCACCATCTACAGCAAGAATGCTTAAAATTTCAGAAAAAATCACTTTCTTGATAATGTCATCGCAAGATGCGTTAAGCTCTGACAGAACTTTATCCAGTGGTATTTCCACCTGGTAAGATTCCGTTTTAATGGACATCATCTCACACCATGCATCAATTGCGTCTTTTTCTGCCTGATCTAAACGATGATTTGACATTGCCGCATATTTGCTTAATGCAACGAACATATTTTTTTGTGTAACGTTCAAATTCTCAAAATAATTTTCCAACATGACAAATATCCTCCATTATAAAATTAGTATGTTGTTCTATAAAATTATTATAATACATTTTTCAAGGATTGTCAAGCATTTCAATACAATGAACATAATGTCGATTTTAGTAAATGATTTGCAAAATAGTACAAAATGCATATAAATTCCGTCCGTATAGACAGGATTCGACATGATTTATGGAAATTTGATAAATTTTGTGCTTTACAATTTTATTGCATATGTGGTAAAATAATATTATGTTGCTATGATAATTCAAGATGAATTGCTATTAACAACGAATATTGTAAAAACAGGAGGCTTATGCATGAATAATAATTGCGTACAAAAGGAGAAAATCAAGGTTCTTATCGGCTCAGACGCTGTAGAAAGTGGACTGAAATGTGCTTCTACGTTACGATGTCCTGAAATTTATGCTTACACAAGGAAAAGAGATGGAAAAATTATCTTGGATACCATCTAAAAAGAATATCCTGATGTTGTAATCATGGGTGTCACCATGCCACATTTCGATGCATTAGGTGTTATCCAGGAAACAAGAAATCTGCCCAATTGACCAGCGTATATTGTAATTTCTCTCTACGTTAATGATGTAGTTGAATATGAAGTTATGACGACAAAACGGGCATATTTTATCCGAAGTCCCTATGATGGGAATATGCTGAAAAATCAAATTTTCCGATTGATGAAAATGGAACGGGATAGTTTTCCATATGCAGGAGAAAGTTTGCAATTTCAAGTGACAAGTATTCTTCAAAATATTGGAATTCCTGCACATCTGAGAGGGCATAAGAATCTTCGAATTGGCATTTTGCTTGCAATTAAACATCCGGAATACCTTTCGCATATTATGCATCAGCTTTATCCGGAAATTGCGTAAGCATCCAATTCATCCGTAGAACAAGTTGAATGAAGCATTCGTCATGCTATCGAGTTCGCATGGCGAGAAGGAGATTTTGATATAATTCACAATATCTTTGGACAGATACCGTATATTCAAAATAGAAAGCCTTCTAATTCTGAATTTATCGCATTGGTTGCAGATAATTTGCGTATACGACTAGAAAAGGATTTCACATAATCTTTTATTGTTAAGAAAATGTATGCCGTTTAAAAGAATACAGTGTTATTTGAGATACACTGCATTCTTTTTATAATCATATAAAAAATGTTCTAATTTTTCTTGACAAATGCGCATGAAATATGATAAAATAAAAAAGGAATAAATTTCGTTAAAGGAGGTTTTTCCCATGCATCAGAAAATTCGGCTGTCTTTTTGGAAACGTGCAGCTGCATTTTTGTTGACTGGTGTTACGGTTTCTGGATTCGTTGCTTGCAGTTCTGATAGCAAACCTGAGTCAAGCCAAACTATAGTAGAAGAAACCGAGATGGTTGCAGAGCCAACATTATTTGATACTTATGTTTCCAATACAGTGATTGCCACAGGAAATAATACGATTATTAAGAGTGCCGATAGTGTGACATATCGTGCTTGGTTACCAGTGGAGGTATCAGGGGAGTTTGATTACTGCTTTTATTTTTCCAATACGGTAGATTCTACATATGATGATGGTTTTGTTTCTTATGTTGGTATGTCGGGAGGAAGCTATACCATTGAAAGTGCCTCTATTTCTGACGGTGGTACGGAATTCGATGCGAATATCGATCCAGAAACAACAGTATCTATCACTTTTTTAGGCGAAACTTCAAAAGAGGTTTTACCGGATGAAACGTTTTGGAGTGATCCTGTAAGCTTTGATGTACCGGAAGGGCATTACCTATTGTGGGAATGGACAATTTCCGGTGAAAATATTCCAGCAATTTGTATGTCGAATTTGGCATATTCTTACAAAGATAAAGGTGACGACAAAGGATTTCTATATACCAACGAAATTCCATTGCCGCAACTTATTGGCGTGGATCGAAAAGTAGAAGCACGTATCGTCACATTGGGTGATTCTGTTACGCAAGGTTGTCAGACGACTGAATTTGAACAAGACTTTTGGGCTGCACAGACATTGGAACAATTAGGAACAGACAGTTATAGTTTATGGAATCTGGGACTTGGTTATTCTCGTGCAACAGACTGCGCAACTGATGGCGATTGGCTGGAACGAGCGATTGCCGGTGCAGATATTGTCACCATTGCATTTGGAACAAATGACATTATCAGTGGTGCATACGGCGAGGGTGGTTCTTCCTCTGCGGAGGAAATTGAAACGGCAGTTCGTACGATTACAAATGCTTGTACGAGTGCAGGTATTCAGACGATTTTATGGAATTCTCCGCCATTTGACTTAACAGAAGAGTTGGATGCAATTCGAACAGAATATAATGCAAGGGTAGAAACAATTGCAGAAGATTATGGTGCTGTTTACTTTGATGTTGCATCTCTGCTTGCGGATGAATCCAATGCATCAAAAACAGTATACGGACAACATCCTGATGGCGAAGGTGGTACAGTAATTGTAAATGCATTAACCCCGGTTATTCAAAGCTTAATGGAATCGTAAACGGGAAATCGTTTTAATATTGAAAAGAGGTTGATTTTATGAAACATCGTTTTCTCTCTATCTTGACAGCAGCAGCTGCTGCTATTGGCTGCGTAGGCATGGGATATGCTTCTACTGTTAGTAGTAGAGTTGCTGCTGATTACAGCGATACACTGAAAATTTTGGCAGTAGGTGATTCTATCACACACGGCTATAATAGCAGTACGGATGGCTATCGAAAGTATCTTTGCTATTATTTGCAAAATGCTGGATTTACCGATTTTGACATGGTAGGTCCTAATAGCAATTGGACAGACTCCACAACCTATACGTTGTCTACCAGTGCAAATGGCATAGCTGCTGGCACCACGATTACTTATGATCCGGCACACGCTGGTTATAGTGGTTTTTCCATCCAAAGCTACTCTGAAAGAACTGGTATATACGAAACCATTTTTGATACGATGTACTACGATTCTGACTGGAATGAAGCAGGTAATATGATTGAAGCATATGAACCAGATATGATTTTACTGCAAATCGGTACGAATGATCTTTTGGACGCTCATAACGATGGAATCACGGATCGTTTGGAAGAATTGATTGATGAGATTGAGCTTTATTTGGATGATGGTGCAGTACTTTTTGTTGCATCTGTTCCGGATATTGATGCGGAAGTACGCAATGACTGGTTGACGGCTTATGGCTATACTTATGGAACGTACTATTCAGATGATCCAGAAGGCTTCATTGCTTTAGTAGAAAGTTATGTAGACGTTTATAATGAATCGGTTGAAGCATTGGTAGAGGAGAAACAAGCAGAAGGGTACAACATTTATTTTTCAGATATCAACAGCGTGGTAGATATGGAAACAGGCTTAGATGATGGTGTACATCCAAATGATGAGGGTTATGCTTGCATGGGCGAGTATTGGTCTGAATTGATTTTGTCATATGTCAATGGCAACACTGACAATCCGGTTACAACGACAACAAATACAACAACAACAACTACTACCACGTCTATAATCACTACAACTGACACAACAAATTCAACAACGGAATCTATTACAGGGTTGACGACAGAATCAACCATGGAATCAACAACTTCATCTACAGAAATATCGACAGATTCCCAAACAGAAACAACAGAAATCACATCAACTACAAGCGAGACAGAAACAAGTGAAACAGAGACAACCGTATCATCCGATACAGACATTATAACGGAAACGACAACAACAGAAACATCAGCGACAGAGACAACAACTACTACTTCTTCTACGAAAGAAGCGGATGATATTCTGATAGGCGATGTGAATTTAGATGACAATGTCGGTTTAGCAGATGTGATTGCACTACAGTGTTACTTGATTAGAAATCGTTCCTTGAGTTCACAGGCATACTTGTGCGCTGATTTGACGAAAGATTCTCGGGTAAATGGTTTTGATTTAGTACTGTTGCGGCAGAATGTTTTATTACAGGCGAATTGAAATGATTCATGGATTGATTTTTGACATGGATGGCGTTCTTCTGGATTCGGAAAAAATTTATTTTCAGTGCTGGAAGCAAAGCGCAAAAGAATTTGGATTTGAAATGCAGGATGAAACGATTTTTGCTGTACGCAGCTGCTGTTCTAAATATGCGGAGCCATATTTCAAGCGGTTATTTGGAGAGGATTTTTGCTATTATGACGTTCGAGAACGACGTCGGGAGTTGGTGACACAGTATATCGAAAAAAATGGTGTACAGCAAAAAGTGGGTATTTTCCCACTGATACGCTTTTGTCAAGAGCAAAACATTCAGGTTGCAGTTGCAACAGCTACTTCCCGTGAATTGGCAGAAATACGGTTACAAATGGCAGGATTGGGTGGAGTTTTTTCAAAAATCATTGGTGGCGATGATGTGACTTGTGGTAAACCCGCACCAGATATATACCAAAAAGCAGTGTCGGAGCTGGGACTCGAACCAAAGGAATGTGCAGCAGTAGAAGATTCACCAAACGGAATTATCTCTGCGTTTTCTGCTGGCTGTTCGGTCATCATGGTGCCAGATATGACACCGCCAGAAACGTGTTTTCATCCACTCCTATGGGGCGTTGCTTCTAATTTGGAGAAAATTATTCCATTACTACTTGAAAATAAGGAGCTTTAAACAATGGAAGAAAAAATCAAATCTGCACATTTTTATCTGCCACCGCTCTCCTATTTTGAATTTAAAAATGTATATACTGGAAGCTATTGTTCCTTGCGTTATAAAATTACACCGGGCGATGAACTTTTACTACAACTTTGGCATGGAAATTTATGTTCAGATAAGGCGGAAATTGAAGAAACTTTACATTTTCCCTTTGAAGAAAATAGCTTATGGGAAATTTTGCAGGTGTTAGAAGATAAAATTAAAACGAAATAGTCAGGAACTGCATAATCTGCTAACAGATTTGTAATTCTTATTGTATGGATAGCTTTTTCACTATTTTACAACATTTTTATACTTTCGGCAATGAAATTAGAAAGCATTCTAAAATGCATAAATTCACCGATAAAAACATATACCATCTGCAAAATCAAATGATTTTATATAACAAAGATGAATGAATTAACCATTGACTTTACAAGAAAAGTGTGGTATAATATGCAAGAAATTCAATGATAATTAGATAAATTCCATTGCAAGAAGCATAAACATTATGGGAAAGGTGTGGTTTCGTGTATGTCAGACCAATTATTAAAAATCAATGAGCTGTCTGTCAGTGTAAAAGATAAGTCCATTCTTCACAGCGTAAATTTATCCATAGGCGTTGGAGAAACCCATGTTTTAATGGGACCAAATGGTGCTGGAAAGTCTACCTTGGGGTATGCACTGATGGGAAATCCAAGTTATCATGTAGATGATGGCGAAATTCTATTTGAAAACAAGCCAATTCAAAATGAAACACCAGACAAGCGTGCTAAAGAGGGGATTTTTTTATCTTTTCAAAATCCATTGGAAGTTCCCGGCATTACACTAAGCTCTTTTTTAAGAACTTCTATTCAACAACGTCGTGGTGAACGGATTCGAGTATTTGCATTTAAAAAAGAAATGGAACAAGCCATGGAGCTTTTGTCCATGGACAAGTTCTATGCAGATCGTGATTTGAATGTAGGTTTTTCTGGTGGCGAAAAAAAGAAAGCAGAAATTCTTCAGATGTTGATGTTAAAACCGAAGCTTGCAATTTTGGACGAAACGGATTCTGGCTTAGATGTAGATGCAGTACGGACGGTATCGAAGGGAATTGAGGAATACCAAAAAAATCAACAGGGTTCGCTACTGATTATTACTCATAGTACACGTATTCTAGAATCTCTACGAGTAGATTATACGCACGTTATGGTAGACGGCAAAATCGTTTGTACTGGATCTGCTGCATTGATTGATGAAATTAATCAAAATGGATTTGAATCATTTTTGGATCAAATGCAGCAAAAATAAAATGTCAAACAGGAGGGTGCTGGAATCATGAAGGAAAAGACTTATGTCAGTGATGTAGACAGAAGTGTATATGATATCAAAGATGAGGAAAGTGACGCTTATCGGATTCAAACGGGATTAGATGCATCAATTGTAGAGCAAATTTCCAAGGAAAAGAATGACCCTGTTTGGATGCAGCAATTTCGACTAGAAGCATTAAAAATTTACAATGAAATGGATATTCCGAATTGGGGACCGGACATTAGCGAATTGAATATGGATGATATTGCTACTTATGTTCGACCTAATACGAAAATGTCTGCGAAATGGTTAGATGTTCCGAAGGACATCAAAGATACGTTTGAACGATTGGGTATTCCACAAGCGGAGAGAGAATCATTGGCTGGCGTAGGGGCACAGTATGATTCTGAATTGGTTTATCACAATGTGCGAGAGGAAGTTACTGCACAAGGCGTGGTCTATACAGATTTTGAGAGTGCATTAAAAGGAAAATACGCCGATATGGTGAAATCGCATTTTATGAAGCTCGTAAAGCCAACGGATCATAAATTCGCTGCCCTACATGGTGCAGTGTGGTCTGGCGGATCATTTGTCTATGTTCCACCAGGAATTCGTGTAGAAATTCCGTTGCAGTCTTATTTTCGATTAAACGCACCAGGTGCTGGACAATTTGAACACACTTTGATTATTGTTGATGAAGGAGCAGATCTTCACTTCATTGAAGGATGCTCTGCACCAAAATATAATGTTGCAAATTTACACGCCGGATGTGTGGAATTATTTGTTGGAAAAAATGCACGGCTTCGTTACTCTACAATTGAAAATTGGTCGAAAAATATGTATAACCTAAATACAAAACGTGCTATCGTAGAAGAAGGCGGCATTATGGAATGGATTTCTGGTTCTTTTGGATCTCATGTATCTTATTTATACCCTATGACCATTCTGAAGGGGAATAAATCGCAAATGGAATTTACTGGTATTACATTTGCTGGTAAAGGACAAAATTTAGACACTGGTGCAAAGGTTGTACACGGTGGGAAAAGGACATCTTCGTATATTAACACGAAATCTATTTCAAAGGATGGTGGCATTGGTACATTCCGAAGTTCTGTTGTGGTTGGTCCAAATGCCAAAAACACCAAATCTTCCGTTTCCTGTGAATCTTTGATGCTGGATGAAAAATCACGTTCTGACACGATTCCAGCAATGGATATTCGGACATGCTACGCCGATGTAGGACATGAAGCGAAAATCGGTCGAATTAGCGACGATGCCGTTTTCTATTTGATGTCCCGTGGCATTAGTGAAGAAGATGCTAGAGCTATGATTGTAAGTGGCTTTGCAGATAATGTCTCAAAAGAACTTCCATTAGAATATGCCGTGGAAATGAACAATTTGATTCAATTAGAAATGAAAGGCAGTATCGGATAAGGAGGATTGGAAATGGAACAATTCGTAAATTTAGAAATCAATACACTTCCGGTGCCTACGTGGAATCAATTAAGCATGAACAATACAAAGATTGCATTGTCTGCTTATCCACCAGAGCTTCGTGTAATTGGGGAAGAAGTGGCTGCAAGCACAACTTTTTCCTTAGAAAAAATAGCAACTGGCATGGGAGAATCTATGCGACAGCTGCAAATGCCAAAAAAGATTTCTATTTGTATTAAGGAAAATACAAAAGTACAAAAGACATGGGAAATTTTGTGTGATAAGAATAACGAAGGCTATTTTGCATCGGAAATCAGAGCGATGCCACAAAGTGATACTACCATTTTTCAATTTATTTCCGGTACAAAAGCAACAGAAGGCGTCTGTGCATTGCAAACAAAAATGAAATTGGAGGAATATTCTCATGTAAAATTGGTGCAGATACAGTTGCTAGAAAAGCCGTTTCGATTTTTGAATGATATTGGTGTTTCTTGCGAAAAAAATGCGCAATTTGAATTGATACAGTTATTTTTGGGAGATGCTGACACTTATACTGGATGTTATACAGTATTGAATGGAAAAAAAAGTCAGTTTTCCGCCGATATTGGTTATTATGCAAAAGGAAATCGAAAAATTGATATGAACTATATTGCGGATCATCTTAGTCCAAAAACAGAAAGTCAGATTCGTGCCAATGGTGTACTAGATGATACATCACAAAAAATTTTTCGAGGTACAATTGATTTCAAAAATGGTTCTTCTGGATCTGTTGGTGCAGAAACTGAAAATATTTTAATTTTAGGAGAAAAAGCAATTAATCGTACAGTTCCATTGATTCTTTGTGCTGAAGAAGATGTACAGGGAAGTCACGGTGCAAGTATTGGTCAACCAGATGAAGATGTATTGTATTATATGGGGACTCGTGGAATTAGCGAAACTGAAGCCTGTTGCCTATTGGCACGTTCTAAAATTGATGCGGTCTGTCGTCGAATTGGCGACGAAAGTATTCGATGTCGTGTTGAAAAATATCTTACAGAGGTGATGAGATTTGGAAAATCCAATTGAATTAAATTATAAAAAATATTTTCCACTTCTTTTGGAAAATGACATTGCTTATTTAGATAATGCCGCTACATCGCAAAGACCAGATTGTGTGATGCAAGCAGAAAATGAATTTTATACCAAATATAATGCAAATCCACTGCGAGGCTTGTATCAATTGGGAATAGAAGCAACCGCTCATTATGAAGAATCAAGAGAGTGTGTGCAAAAATTTATCCATGCAGCATCCTCTAGGGAAATTATTTTTACAAAAAATGCATCAGAATCGATTAACTTGGTAGCATATAGTTATGGATTGTCACATTTACATGCGGGCGATGAAATTGTTGTTAGCATTATGGAACATCATAGTAATTTATTGCCATGGCAAATGGTAGTGAAAAAAATCGATGCAACACTACGTTTCTTAGAATGTGAACCAGATGGCACATTTTCAGAAGAACAGTTTGAAGCCGCCTTTTCTTCCAAAACAAAACTTGTTGCAATTACGCATATTTCTAATGTGCTAGGTCGACAAAATTCAATTAAAGAAATTGTCATAAGGTCGAAACAGAGTGGCGCAATTGTAGTGTTAGACGCAGCACAAAGTATACCGCATACACCCATTGATGTACAAAAACTAGGAGTTGATTTCCTAGTATTTTCTGCTCATAAAATGTACGGACCTATGGGATTAGGCGTTCTCTATGGTAGAGAAGCATTATTGGAAGAAATGCCGCCGTTTTTGTCCGGTGGAGAAATGATTCAATCGGTTACACGAGAGGGTGCAGTATATGCTGAATTGCCACATAAATTTGAGGCAGGTACGGTAAATGCAGCTGGGGCTTGGGGATTGCAGGCTGCAATCTCATTTATGCAAAAAATTGGATATCGTACCATAGAAAAAAGGGAAAAAATATTAACAGCGAGAGCGATGGAAGGTCTACAAAAGCTGCCATTTATTCAGATACAAGGGTCGCCAAATCCGGAGGAACATTGTGGTATTATTAGCTTTTTGGTTGATGGTGTACACCCACATGATGTTAGCAGCATTTTAGATGCCGATGGCGTAGCAGTGCGTTCGGGGCATCATTGTGCACAGCCACTCTTGCAGCATTTGGGCGTTTCATCCACTACAAGAGCAAGCATTGCTTTTTATAATACTAAAGCAGATATAGATCGTTTTTTGGAAAGTGTCAAAACAATCAGGAGGAGAATGGGTTATGGCGAATGAGCGAAGTTTTTATAATGAAATTTTAATCGAGCATAATCTACATCCATATCACAAGTATGCACTGGATGATGCACACTTAGAACACGAAGGAATCAATCCGAGCTGTGGGGATGATATTATTCTGCAATTGAAATTGAATGAAAATGATGTTATCACAGATGGCAGCTTTACAGGAAGTGGCTGTGCAATTTCACAAGCATCAGCTGATATCATGCTAGATTTAGTGATTGGACGTCCGAAGGAAGAAGCATTGCATTTGGCAGATCTCTTTTTAAATATGATTCAAGGAAAAGCAACCGAAGAAGATTTGGAAGAATTGGAAGAAGCCGGTGCGCTACAGGATATTTCTCATATGCCAGCTCGAGTTAAATGTGCAGTACTCGGATGGCATACGTTAGAGGAAATGTTAAAAAATTCTGAAAATATTCGAGAAGAACACTTACAACATTGTGATTAAATATGCAAAAAGCCTTTGAATGTATCATTTCAAAAGGCTTTTTGTAAATTATAGAGAAAATTATGATTAAATTGATGAATCTATCTACACCAATCGGCTGTACTGAATCGCAGCTGCTTCAAGCAATTGCAAAACGATTGAAAATTTCTAAAACTGATATTATCCATATACAGCCAATTAAAAAATCGATTGATGCAAGAAAGAAACCAAATATTTTTGTTGTTTGGACATTTCTTTTGAAGTTAAAGCAAGAAGAAGTAATATATAAACGATACAAAAATGACCATGATGTCGAACGATATAAACCACATTTCTACAATATACCAAAGCTATCGTTGAAAGAATTCGGTAGTCGTCCGGTTGTAATAGGGTTTGGACCGGCTGAAATGTTTGCAGCTTATCTTTTAGCAAAGGTTGGATTACGCCCGATTGTATTGGAGCGCGGTAAATGCGTTGAGCAGCGACAGAAAGATGTGGCATTCTTTTGGAAAACTGGACAACTAAATCCGTCTAGTAATGTACAATTTGGTGAGGGTGGTGCAGGGACCTTTTCTGATGGGAAGCTAACGACTGGAATTAAGGATTTTCGTATTCAATTTATATTAGAAACATTTATTTCATGCGGTGCACCAAAAGAAATTTTATATCTGGCAAAACCACATATCGGGACAGATCGATTGGTACAAGTGGTAAAAACCATGCGTGAAAAAATACAAGCGTTTGGCGGTGAAATTCATTTTCAAGCTTGTATGAAAAGGTTACAGCAGGAAAATAGAAAACTTATTGGTGTGATTTATGAACAAGATGGACAATTGTATTACATTGAAACAGAGCAATGCATTCTTGCCATTGGTCATAGTGCAAGAGATGTGTTTTCGATGCTATATCAGGATAAGATTTTATTAGAACAGAAGAACTTCTCTATAGGTATCCGGATTGAACATAAACAAGCAACAATCAATCAAGTTATGTACGACAGAGATGCAGCACCTCCAGATTTGCCGGTAGCAGATTATAAATTGGCGGTACATCTTCCAAATAGACATAGTTTATACACATTTTGTATGTGTCCAGGTGGGGAAGTGATTACGGCATCTTCCGAACCCAATCGATTAGCAATAAATGGTATGAGCCGTTATGCAAGAAATGGCGTAAATGCTAACAGTGCACTTTTGGTTGGTATTACATCGAATGAATTGCACGATACACACCCTTTAGCTGGAATGTACTTTCAACAGAAATTAGAAGAGGCAGCGTTTCATGCTGGTGATTCGAATTATTTTGCACCAGTTTATACTGTCGGAGATTTTTTAAATCATCGAATGTCAAAATCACTTGGTGACGTGGAACCAACCTATCGCCCAGGTGTGACAATAGCTGCGCCAGAATCATATTTGCCAAATTTTGTCGTAGATACGTTATGTCTGGGTATACCGGCAATGGCACGAAAAATACAAGGATTTGATTCGCCAGATGCTATTCTGACTGGTATCGAAAGTCGTAGTTCATCTCCAATTCGAATTCTGCGAAACGAGTTTTGTGAATCAATATCATTAGCTGGTCTGTATCCTTGTGGTGAAGGTGCAGGTTATGCGGGAGGAATAACATCAGCAGCAGTAGACGGTTTACGCTGTGCGGAACAGATTGTAAAAAAATTTACAAAAAATCATTCATGAGAATTGAAAAACCGATGGCTATAATGTGCCGACTGCTGTAAAGCAACAGTAGTATTACGATATTGTACAAGCTGTTTGATATAAATTTATGTAAAATGTATAAAAAAGTTGCCAACTATTATTGACAAAATCAGATTGCTCTGGGATTGAAATTGTATTTCCCAAAAGCGGAAGTGACAGTATTTCAACTCAATATGTAAAACAGTGCCAAATACGGTTTTTTAGCAAATTTAAGCAAGAAAAACAAATTGCGGAAATAAAAAAAATACGCAGTCTCAGATATTTTCCAAAATTGCGTGCTTTTTTTGATATTGGTGAGATATGAGGGATTTGAACCCTCGACCCTACGCTTAAAAGGCGTATGCTCTGCCAACTGAGCTAATATCTCATGTGTTTTCACATTAACCAATCAACAAATATTATTTTAACATAGAATCGAGAACTTGTCAAGCTTTTTTTTTTGGTTTTTTTAATAAAGAAAATTTATAAATACATAAATTAAATCGATTTGGTAAAATTAAGGATGATATAGGTTGACAATTTTCGTCAAGTGGTTTATAATGGTAATTGAAAACATAAGATGTGTATTTGTTTTCTATTTTTGGTATCTTTAAAAAAGCTATATCGCATCGCTTTCTAAACCTTATATCTCGTATGTTTTCATCGCAGCTAACATGGGGACAGATGTTTTCTGCGAGGTTGTTAAGATGTCAAAAAAAGAAAAGAAAGGATGGCTTGTATATGAAAGACTCTGGAATTATGCGTCGTGTAGACGGTCTTGGTCGTTTTGTGCTTCCAAAAGAGCTTCGTCGTCAGCTTCAAATTGAGTGTAATGATTACTTACAAATCTATACAGAAGGCGAAAAGGTCATTATTCAAAAGGCTCAAGTAAGTTGTGCACTTTGTTCTCGTACCAAAGATTTGATTGATTTTAATAACAAAAAAATTTGCAAATCTTGCGTAAGTTTGATTAAAAACTATCTTTAATTATGATTAAGGTAAAGGGTCTGCGTATTCTCGCTAGAGGATAGCCAGAATAAATGCTCCGGAAATGCCGGAGCATTTTTTTGAGAAGATTTGTTTTGAAAAAAGTTTCAAAATTGCCTTGATTTTTTTTTATTTTTTTTGTATACTAAACTTGTATTTATGAATTTTATCAGGAGGATTGTTTTATGCTAACCTTTTCAAAAATGCATGGCATTGGGAATAGTTACATTTACATCAATTGCTTTCAAGAAACTGTTCCCAACCCTGAGAAGCTGGCTATTTTTGTCAGTGATATTCGCTTTGGTATTGGCTCAGATGGTCTGATTTTAATTATGCCATCTGAAATTGCCGATTTTCGAATGCGAATTTTTAATGCTGATGGTTCTGAAGCGATGATGTGTGGGAACGGAACACGATGCGTTGGAAAATATGTATATGACATGGGATTGACTGACAAAACAAATGTATCACTTGAAACAAATGCAGGTATCAAGTATTTAACGTTATATCCCGGCGTAGATGGAAAAATCGAAAGTGTTAAAGTTGATATGGGAAAAGCAATTTTGATTCCAAGAGAGATCCCGATGAACTCAAATTTGGATCGATTTGTTGCGCAGCCGATAACCATTGATGGTATGCAGTACTGCATGACCTGCGTTTCCATAGGAAATCCTCATGCAATTGTGTTCTTACCAGAAATTGATACGTTAAATTTAGAAAAAATCGGACCATCTTTTGAGTATTACCCGCTGTTTCCAAACCGTGTAAATACCGAATTTGTTCGTATTATCGATGACCACACGTTGCAAATGCGAGTTTGGGAGCGGGGGAGTGGTGAAACATTTGCCTGTGGAACTGGTACGTGTGCATCTGTAGTTGCAGCTGTTTTGAATGGATACTGCAGGAAGGAAGATGAAATTCTAGTACACTTGCGTGGTGGAGATTTACGTATCATCTACCACGAAGATGAAAATGTAACCATGATTGGTCCCGCAACATTTGTGTTTGAAGGTAAAATGGAAGTTCCTGAGTTTTAAATCACTATATTTTAAAAATTTTGAAAGGAAGAAAGAAAATGCCAAGTATCAATGAAAACTTTTTGAAACTGGAAAAAAATTACTTGTTCATCAATATTGCCAAAAAGGTAAATGCTTTTTTGGCTAAAAATCCAGATGTATCGCTAATTCGAATGGGAATTGGTGATGTAACCTTGCCGATTGCACCTATTTGTATAGAAGCTATGAAAAAAGGCGCAGATGAAATGGGCGTTAAAGAAACTTTTAAAGGTTACGAAGACAGCGGAGCAGGTTATGACTTCTTAAAAGAAGCAATCGCTGGATATTACCAGAAGTTTGATGTATCTCTAGAACTAGACGAAATTCGCATTAACGATGGAGCAAAGAGCGATTGTGGTAATATCGTGGATATTTTTGGCGATGACAATATTGTTTTGATTACGGATCCAGCCTATCCAGTTTATGTGGATTCCAATAAAATGAGTGGCAGAACAGTCATCTATGCAGATTCCAACGAAGAAAATGGATTTGCAGCAATGCCTGATAAATCTGTACACGCTGATTTAATCTATCTTTGTTCTCCGAATAATCCAACAGGTTCTGCATATACGAGAGTACAACTGAAAGAATGGATAGACTATGCCAAAAAAAATAAAGCTATCATTATCTATGATGCGGCTTATGAAGCATTTATTACAGATCCAGATGTTCCACACAGCATCTACGAAATAGAAGGTGCAAAAGAATGTGCCATTGAGATGTGTTCTCTCTCAAAAACGGCAGGATTCACCGGTATGCGCTGCGGTTATACCGTTGTACCAACCGCACTTCATGTAACAAGCTCTGACGGTACAGACATTAGCATTGCACAACTTTGGGGAAGACGGCAGGGGAGTAAGTTTAATGGTGTTTCTTACCCTGTACAGTGTGCAGCTTCAGCAGTGTTTACAGAAGAAGGTCAAAAACAAATTCACGAAAATATTGCCTATTATCAGGAAAATGCTGCAATCATTGCCAAGACGATGGAGGAGCTTGATATTCAGTACACAGGTGGTAAGAATTCGCCATATATTTGGTTAAAATGCCCGATGGGAATGTCGAGTTGGGAATTTTTTGACTATCTGCTGCATGAAATTGCTGTCGTTGGCACACCGGGAGAAGGTTTTGGCAAGAACGGCGAGGGATGGTTTCGTTTGACTGCATTTGGCGATTGGAGTCAAACAATTGAAGCAATGCAGCGTATGAAAAAACTGCTTTTAAAATAAAAATTGGAGGAGAAAATAATGCGAGCTGTCATTACCGTAATCGGAAAAGATAACGTTGGAATTCTACACAAAGTTAGTGGTGTTTGTACCCAATATCATGCGAACGTGTTGGAGGTTACACAAAATGTACTACAAGAGATGTTCGCAATGATTATGATGGTAGATATTTCTAATATCAATGCTGACTTCACGCAGCTCTGCAATGAGCTAACTACACTTGGAGAATCGCAAGGACTTTCCATTCATACGATGCATGAAGATATTTTCAATGCAATGCATCGCATATAAATTGTGATAAAAGAAAGCAGGAAAAAACCAAATGAATAATATGATGTTTAATGCGGGAGATATTCTTGAAACCATTCAAATGATACAGGACGAGTGCTTGGATATTCGAACCATCACAATGGGAGTATCTCTGTTAGATTGCATTGATCCAGATATTCAAAAGGCTTGCAATAAGGTCTATGATAAAATCACAACCAAGGCAGAAAAGCTTGTGGAAACCGGAGAAAAAATTGAAAAGGAATATGGCATTCCAATTATTAATAAGCGAATTTCCGTTACACCAATTGCAATGCTAGCTGCTGTGTGTCCGAAAGATAGTCCTGTGAAATTTGCTAAGGCATTGCAGCGTGCAGCAGAAACTTGTGATGTCAATTTTGTTGGCGGTTATTCCGCACTGGTACATAAAGGATTCAGTGCCGGCGATATGGCATTGATCCAATCCATTCCAGAGGCACTGGATATTACTACACGCCTATGCTCTTCTGTCAATGTTGGTTCTACTAAAAGTGGTATCAATATGGATGCTGTTCGCATCATGGGTGAAGTCATTTTAGAATCTTCTAAGCGTACTGCTGATCGACAGTGTGTTGGACCGTCAAAGCTTGTGGTATTCTGCAATGCACCGGAAGATAACCCATTTATGGCTGGTGCATTTCACGGAGTAGGAGAGCCAGACTGTGTCATTCATGTTGGCGTATCCGGTCCTGGTGTTGTTCGATCTACAATTGCGAAATATCCAGATGCTTCTATTGATGAATTGGCGGATATTATTAAGAAAACCGCCTTTAAAATTACTCGTATGGGACAGCTTGTCGGGACAAAGGCATCACAAATGCTGAATATCCCATTTGGCATTGTGGACTTGTCTTTAGCACCTACACCAGCGGTAGGGGACAGTGTTGCACATATTCTGGAAACCATGGGGTTGGAAACCTGTGGAACACACGGTACCACAGCAGCTCTTGCACTGCTAAATGATGCAGTCAAAAAAGGCGGTGTTATGGCTTCATCAAACGTAGGTGGATTATCCGGTGCATTTATTCCGGTATCGGAGGATGCAGGTATGATTGAAGCTGCTGTTGATGGAACATTGACAATAACAAAGCTTGAAGCAATGACGGCAGTTTGCTCAGTTGGATTAGATATGATTGCAATTCCAGGTGATGTTTCACCGTCTACTATCTCCGCCATTATTGCAGATGAAATGGCGATTGGCATGATAAACAATAAAACCACTGCAGTACGTCTTATTCCGGCGGTAGGTTCGAAAGAGGGAGATATGTTGGAATATGGCGGACTTTTTGGAAGCGCACCGGTTATGCCAATTAATCGGAAATCCTCAGAAAAGTTTATTTCACGTGGCGGTAGAATTCCTGCACCCATGCATAGCATCAAAAACTAATGAAACAGACAGATATTTTAATCAGTGGCGGCGGTGCATCTGGTCTCGCCGCTGCTATTGCAATCAAATGAATTTCGCCAGAATGTAACGTCTGTATTTGTGAAAAAAATTCTCGCATAGGGAAAAAAATATTGGTTACTGGAAATGGTCGCTGTAATTTGGGAAACGCAAATCAACGCCTTGATACATATCGTGGCTCGCTCGTTGTATTGTTGCCTCAAGTTATGAAACAAACTTTAAATGCGCAAGATTTTTTTGCTGAAATGGGTGTTTTTTGCCGTCAGGATCAAGAAGGACATCAATATCCTCAAAGTAATCAGGCTGCATCTGTTCTAGATGCGTTACGTTTTACTGTAGAACAAATCGGTACAGAAACGTATTGCGATTGTATAGTTTATAATTTATCCCCACGAAAAGACAATATTCTTGTTCAAACAAATCTGGATACTTTTCAAGCGAAAGCAGTTATTATTACAACAAGTGGATTCGCAGCACCCAAAACCGGTTCGGATGGCAAGATGTTTTCTGTATTAGAAAAATTAGGTCATTCTCATTCTGTTGTAAAACCAGCACTAGTGCCTTTTTACACGCAGCCACAACAATTGCGTGGTTTAAAGGGCGTTCGCATATAAGGAAATGTTTCTGCATATACAGCAGAAGGAAAGTGCTTATCAGAAGAATACGGTGAAATTCAATTTACAGATCATAGTCTTTCTGGTATTTGTATAATGAATTTATTAGCAAAATGTAGTGAAGGAAAGAATCCATCTTATCTTTCTGTCGATTTGTTGCCAAACGAATCAATTAAGCAGACATTAACAAATTTGGGGAACATTTATAGTATTCGCTCTATGTGGAAATTGGAAAATTTTCTGACAGGATTATTTCCTAAGAAAATTGGTATATCTCTTTTACGACAAAGCGGTGTTACAGTGTCGATGGATACACAGACTTATCAGTTGACCGCTTCAGAACTAGAAAACTTAGCAAAGCTTTGCCACAACTGGAGATTTCCAATACTATCTAGAGGTACATGGCAAGAAGCACAAGTAACAGCAGGTGGCATTCCAATCACTGAAATAGATGCAACTCTACAATCTCAGTATATCCCTAGATTGTTTTTTTGCTGGAGAAATACTAGATCTTCACGGAGAATGCGGTGGCTATAATCTGGAATGTGCATGGCGTTTAGGACAATACGCAGGACAATGTGCATGGCATAACTATTCAAAATATTTGTTAATATCATTTCTTTTTTGGGTCACGTTTTTCAAAATGTGCAAGGGGAGAACTGTCCGTGGCGTCTTTTAAAATTTGATTTGACAAATGCGTATATATTTCCGTTGTAGAAGTGCTGGCGTGTCCCAGCACTTCTTTTAATGTCAAGGCGTCTACATCGCCATATTGATACATTAGTGTTGCTGCTGTATGACGCAGCTTGTGTGTGGAATAGCCTTGCCCATCTAATTCAGCTTGTACAAGTGCATTTTCCACAATCTGCTGCACACGTCGTTTACTGATTCGGGTATGATGTTTACTTAAAAATACAGCCTTTTCATCCGAATTATCGGGCGATTCTCGTACTTCTAAATATGCTTGTAGTGCTTTCATACAAGCCTCGTTCAAGTATACCATTCGTTCTTTGTTGCCTTTGCCCAAAACACGTATTTTTGATTCTTGAAAATTGATATCTCGCATATTCAGACCTACCAATTCGCTTAGACGAATACCACAATTTAAAAAAAGCGTAAGTATACAGTAATCTCGTTCTGGGTAAGTACTATTAACAGATTGCAGTAATTTTTTACTTTCCTCCAGAGTTAAATATTTAGGAAGCGATTTTTTAGGCGATGGAAGTTCTAGTCGTTCTGTTGGATCATGTGAAATTACATTCTGGTGATAGCACAAATACCGAAAAAAGCTACGTAATGCCGATACTTTTCTTCCTCTAGCACGATCATGATTTTCCCGTTCTTCCGTAACATAGTATAAATAATTATACAGATCTTGTAATTGTACATTTTCTAACATTTCAACAGACATATCCTTAATTGGAATCTGTCGCAAATCATTGACATCTGCAAATTGTGATTCATGCATCATTCTAAGATATTTTAAAAATAATCGAATATCGAGATAGTATTCTTGCACAGTACGTGCAGAAAGAGACTTTGTAACAGTGATGTACAAAATATAATCCAGAAAAAAATCCGGACATTCCTTACGATTAATTTCCATGGAAACACCTCATTCTTATTTCTAATTGCACCAAATTCTTATTTCTAATTGCACCAAATACAAATTTGGTGCAATTAGAAAAGTTTTGAAACCTAATTTACTAGGAATATCAACAACTAGCAAACAACCGCAAAAAAGTTTCTATTTTTTTCTAGTCGCTGATTCTTTCCACAATTCTATTATACCACGCTTTTTTCTTCATTGCAACTATGTTTCAGAAATTCGACCATTTATTTTTAAGAGCCGTCGTACATCCGAAGAAAATTCCCGAGCAGAACCGCCTGTAGAGGTCTGCAAAACCATCAAAGGCGTATCCGTTCTGGATCATATCTCATTGGAATTAGAAGGCGGTAATGTCTACGGCGTGCAAGGGAAAAATGGCTGTGGAAAAATCATAAATATTCGCTTGGCATGAAGCAAAAGCTTGGCATTGCGGCAGCGGTAATGGGAGATCCGAAGCTTGTCATTCTGGATGAACCAATCAATGCGATTGATGAAAGCGGCATGCAGAATGTTCGTGCCATTTTACATGATTTGAAAGAAAAAGGATCGGTCATTCTGATTGCCTGTCATGACAGAGAGGAACTAGAGCAATTGTCTGACCAGATATTCAAGATGGAAGCGGGGAGGATTCTTACATGAGCAGAAGTCGTAAGCTGCGTTTGGGAATTGGCATCTTACTTGCCGCTATTCTCGCTGCACTTTTTGTGATACGTGTCATTTACATCAATACGGTCAAGTATCAGATCACAGAACGAGTGGTATATCAACCACATCTATTTTCCTATTTTAACGGGAACGCATCAGCTTCCATGACGTTGGATGCAAACGAAGTTAAAACAGTAACCATGATATTTCCATGTATCCTGAAAATGTGAAGCTATTTGTCTTTGATGAATGAAAATTGATTTTGGGGCGTTTTAGAGGTGGCTTAATGTTATTCATGATTTTTAATCTTTTGAGAAAATGATCAACAAGTCTCCATCATCTACCTTGACTGTTGCTTCAGGTTCAATGATTTGATTACTAACTCCTATCGGAAAATTCGAGCGTAAAGTACTGTTTTGCAGCGGATACGCTACACCTGTCATTGTTACGCCTTTGCACTGTTCCGTCAAAGCAAATAGTGAAAAATAGCCATCACGTTTCATGTAATGTTGAATACAATTTCGTTGTATAGTAATCCAATGATTTTCATCTATCAGAATTCCTTGCACGCCATCATTTGCAAGCATTTGCAGCATTTGTATATTGGCAATCATATGATCTATTCTGCCACCCAATGCTCCATAAAAAACCAACTCTGTACATCCTTGAGATATTGCGTATTGTGCAGCAAGGATAGTATCTGTTTCGTCCTTTTGTACAGGAACTTTTTTTATTTTTTCATAGTCTATTGATGTCGGCACATACTGCAGCGAATCAAAATCGCCAATAATATAATCTGGTTGTATTTGCAATGCATCTGCGAGCCTTAAACCTGCATCTGCACAGATATAATATGATGCTTTCGGTACCGGTGGTTGTAATTTCGGTTGTACTGGTGCTCCGGCAAATATTACCGCACGATTCATTTCTCCCATGCCTTTCTCTGTTTTGCAATCTGATAAAGATTACAATAGGCAGTGTGACGACTTTGTGCTATCTTCCCTGTCATTACTGCTTCTACGACTGCACATCCTTTTTCACATATATGTGCACAATCCAAGAAACGACACCTTCCTAAATAGGGACGAAATTCCGGAAAACACACTGCGATTCGCTCCTTCTCCATTTTCACATACTGTTCTACTTCAAATGTCGAAAATCCAGGTGTATCGGCCAAATATCCGCCAGCGCAAGAAAACAGTCTCACTTCTCGTGTTGTATGTTTTCCACGCCCCAGTTTCTCGCTAATTGCATTTACTGGAAGTTTTAGTGACGGTTCAATTGCATTGAGGAGTGTTGTCTTTCCTACACCGGAATTTCCAGTCATCATACCGGTACGATTTTTCATAAGTGCCCCAATTGCTGCAATTGATTTCGGTTTTTCATAATCCACTATATACACAGGTATTCCAGCGTGGTCATATAATTCGTATAGCTCATGTGCATTGTCTAAATCCACCTTCGTTAGAATCAAAATTGGCTGGATTTTCAAGTAAATTGTCACTGTCAAAAAAGAGTCCAGAAGTTGTAAATTCGGACTAGGTTTACAAGAAGATACCACAAAGAAAATTTGATCTAAATTTGCGACAGGTGGACGTAGAATTGCATTACGTCGTGGTAAAATCTCATAGATAACCTGATCTTCTGATAAGTTGACATAATCTCCCACATACGGAATGATTCCTTTTTTTCGAAATATACCTCTCGCTTTACAGGTACAGATATTGCAAGAGGTCTCTACCGTATAGAGACCTCCCACAGATGCAATAATTCTGCCCCGTGCTGCTGCAGGATTTTCTGTTTCAGCACAGCTCATATTTTTATTCTCCTTCAGACTCTTCCACTGATTCCGCTGTTGTGACTGTCGTCGTTGTAACCAAAATGACAGAATTCAATGCAGTATCCAAATCTTCACTAATCGCTGAAAATGTTTCATTTGTAAAGTCAAACGTATAAGTTCCAATCAACGCCGTTTTTCCACTTTGAGAGCTTGAAATCGATACGGACACCGTTTTAGAACCTGTTCCTGTAATTGGAACTGTGACGGAGCCATCGTCCAAACTTTCTCGTACGAATTGATAACTTTGAATTACGCCTTCATCTGTAGAAAAATTCAACGTATATGCGCCACTCATTGTATCCGGCAAGTTTAAGATTCCATAGGAAACTGTTCCCTCTGGTTCTACACCGGAACTGATTGTTAAAGTAATCGTTGTTCCCGATATTACAACAGAGCCACTTTCCACATCCTGTGCAATCACAACATCTTTCTCTTCTTCTGAATCTTCTTCGACTGTCTCTATGACAAGACCTCTTGCCTCACACTCCTCCTGTGCTTCTTCCAACGTCATACCAACAAAATTCGGTACGTCGGTTTCATCTACAGCAATTCCTTGACTGACATAAACAACAATTGTATCGCCAACTACAACTTCTGTCTCTGCTTCAGGATCCGTCTTAATGACGTGTCCCGCTTCAATATTTTCTTCTGAGGTGCTTTCTATCTTTTTCTGTTCAATCTCTAAACCAAAGGATGATAGTGCCTCTTCTGCTTGCTCATACGTATAATTCGTCAAGTCTGGAATAGTCACTTTTTGTACACCAAGGCTAACTGCAATCGGTAGTTCAATTTTTCCATCATCATTTTTCTTGATGTATTCACCAGCATCATATTTTTGTTTATAGATAACATTTTCATCATATTGATCTGTATAGTCAGTTTCCTCAATTTGAAATTCTACATTCGGATAATTCAAAACAGCTTCATCATAATCCATACCAACTACATTAGGAACTTCTGCGGTCGTGCTGCTAGAACTCCCGGTTCCATTGCTGACAATGAGAAAAATGACGATCACTGCAACAACTACAACAACAATTGTGACTGCTGTCAGTATTGGGACAACAAGTGACTTACTTTGTTCCTGATATTCTCCCTCGTCCTCATCATCCGAATAATAATTTGTATCATCATCTTGATATATAGAATCTTCACGTTTTGTACGATCACTCGGTGGTGTTGTAAAATATTGTATTTGCCCTTGCAGTGGTGCCGTGTTGTAATAACCAAAGATAATTTGGTTGTTTGCTTTAAATGCCTCAATATCACGAATCATCTCGGAAGCAGATTGATACCGCTTTGATGCATCTTTTTCCATAGCATGCATAATAATTTCTTCCAAACCAGACGGAATATTAGGATTAATATTTCTAGGTCGCTCTGCCACATTCTGCATATGCATCACAGCAATTGACACTGGATTATCTGTATCAAATGGCTTACAGCCTGTGAGCATCTCATAGAACATGATGCCAATAGAATAGATATCGCTTTTAGCATCTATCACGTCACCTCGGGCTTGCTCAGGACTGATATAATGTACTGTACCAATTGCCTGATCTGTTGCTGTTCTGCTATCTTCTCGTGCAAATTTGGCAATGCCAAAGTCCATCACTTTAATAGTACCATCTGTCAGCAACATAATATTTTGCGGTTTAATATCACGGTGTACAATGCCTCGATTGTGTGCATGCTGTAATGCTCTCAAAATTTGAATAACGAAGTGTACAGCATCCTTCCAGTTTAAGACTTTTTCACTGTCAATATAGTCCTTTAGCGTGATTCCATCGATAAATTCCATAACAATATATTGTACACGTTCTGAAAAGCCCATATCGTAAATTTTTACAATATTTGGGTGTGACATAACGGCAATTGCCTTGGATTCATTTCGAAAGCGACGCTGAAATTCTTCACTTTCTGAATATTCTTTTTTTAAAATTTTTACAGCAACCATTCGGTTATCCAAAACATCGATGGCACGATATACATTTGCCATTCCGCCTTCACCGACAAGCTCCGTTAATTCATACCGACCATCCAACCTTGTTCCAATGAATTGATTCTTATCCATTCCTACAGTTCCTCCAATTATGATGCTGTTACTACTGCAACAGAAATGTTATCGTTTCCACCTTTTTGTAATGCCGCCTGAATTAGTTGTTCCGTCAATTCTTCTGCAGAAAACGTACCGCTCAGGATTGTGGCTATTTCGGCATCCGTACAAAAACCAGACAATCCATCAGAGCAAAGAAGTAATCGAAACGGTTGATGCTCCTCCAGATCAATTCGAAAGAAATCCGGACAAACAGTTCTCTCTACGCCTACCGCTTTTATCAGCATATGACGTTGTGGATGCGTTCGCACTTCTTTTTCTGTAATTCGACCACGCTCCAGCAGCATATTTACAACAGTGTGATCTTTTGTAATCTGTCGCAATTTTCCATTTTCCATCAGATACGCCCGACTGTCTCCTACATTAGCGACAGCGATATAGGACTCTGTTACAAAAGCTGTTACGCATGTTGTACCCATACCAAAATTTTGATAATCCATTCGAGCGGTTATATACACAACAGAATTTGCAGCGGAAATAGACGATAGCAACAAAGAGCGCACGCTGTAAGCATCAATATCTTCAGAATATCCTTCTATAAAATGCTCGAAAAAAATTTTTGATGCCATTGTACTCGCTTTTTTGCCGGATCGCTCCCCACCCATACCGTCGCAAACCAACAGCAATTGATTTTTTCCAAATTGCCTTGTGTCCACACAATCTTGATTTTCATCTCGTACGTACCCAATATGTGTTTGCGATGCACTTACCAATCTCTACCACCTCCATGGAATAAGTCTATGTTTCTTTGATATTTTGATACGCATCTCGTCGCAATTGCCCACAAGCAGCTTGAATATCGCTGCCCAACGTTCTGCGTATAGTTGCGTTTACGCCGAGTGTCTCCAATTCTTTTTGAAATAGCTCTACATTTTGACGCATCGTTTGAAAATTTTTCTCTGCAATTGGATTGACAGGGATTAAATTTACATGACAATACATATCCTTAAGTAAAGCTGCCAATTTTTTTGCATCTAATTTGGAACAATTTACATGATCTATCACTGCATATTCTATCGTTACTCGTCTACCAGTCACTTGGAAATAATAGCGACAAGCCTCCATAGTCGCTTCAATTGGATAGCGTCGATTGACTGGCATAATTTCACTACGGCGGAGATTCTCAGGGCTGTGTAACGAAAGTGATAGTATCAAGCCAAGATGCAAATCGGCAAGTTGTTTGATTTGTGGTACCAAGCCACACGTAGAAAGTGTTACGTGACGCAAACTCATACCGAATCCTTTGGGATCCGATAGCAGTTGAAAAAACGTCAAAACATTTTCTAAATTATCTAATGGCTCACCAATTCCCATTAACACAAGATGATTAATTCTGATACCAATATCTCGCTGTGTTTCGTATATCTGTAGCAGCATTTCTGAAGGTGTCAAATTGCGAATGAATCCGGCAACTGTAGACGCACAAAATTGACACCTCATTTTACAGCCTACTTGTGTCGATATGCAAAGGCTTTTTCCGTAATGGTATTCCATCAAAACGGTTTCTACATAATTGCCGTCTGGAAGTTCATATAAGTATTTTACCGTATGATCAATAGAAGATGCAAGCTTTCTTGTGATTTTTAGTCTATTTATACAAAAAATTCTATCTAAACGTTCTCGCAATTGGAGAGAAAGTGAAGACATTTTTGAAAAATCAGTCGTTTGTTTTTGATGTAGCCAAGTATAAATCTGTTTTGTTCGGAATTTCGGCTCTCCAAGCAAATATATTTCTTCTTCTAATTGGTTATATGGCATAGAAAGAATATCTTTTTTTTCCATAAATGTCCTCCATCAAAAGTGCGAAAGAGCATTTCTTACTTACATACTTTATGTTTTCATCATGTTTTTCGACGAAATTTAGATAAAAAGAATCCATCGCTGTGAAATTGCTCTGGCAAAAGTGTCAACATCGTACTGCAAAATAAGTTGCCAAATCTCGGTGCAATTGGTTCCAACTGAAATTCCGGATGCTTTTCCAAAAAACATTGTACTACTTTTTCGTTTTCTTCCGGTAAAATTGTACAAGTAGAATATTGTAAAATACCGCAGCCATATGGGGACGACATATTCCACTGCCATTGCAGCATCTTTTTCTTTTGGATAAGGAATTTTACAATCGTCCCGAAGAAAACTTCGTAAAATTGCATTGACAAAACCAGAAGCACTTGCTTTATGAAATGATCTAGTCAGCGAAACGCACTCATTTACGGCAGCTCTTGCCGGAATCTGTTCACAATATAAAAGTTGATAGATCCCTAAACGTAAAACGTTTCGAACTGTTCGATCTATTTTAGAAATTGGCTTATTGCTATAATGCATAATTACAGCATCTAACGTAATTCGTCTTTCTATGACGCCATAATACAGCAATGCGCAAAGGCGTTTTTCATGTTCATCCAAATCGGAATGAAACAGTGCATGATCAAGCAGCAGATTTGAATAACATTGTTCCTGTTCCGTTTGGTTCAAAAGCTGTATGGATAATTTTCTGCCGTTCATCTTCGGCGATTTAGCAACCGTATCAGCTGCAATATACTATTTACCAAGGCGGCAACATAAGTCAGTGCTGCTGCAGTCAAAACCTTTTTTGCACTAACCAATTCTTCATCAACTAAAATATATCGAGATTCCAATGTTTGCATTGCTCTGTGACTGGCATTGAACTCTACCGGAAGTGTTATCAATTGAAACAGGATAATCAAACAAAACAAGAAAATCCCTACTAGCTGAAGTACTTCTCCAATGTAAGATCCACTGAGAAGTAGCCCAATTAAAAATACAATATACCATGATTTAGAACCAAACTGAGAAACTGGAATAATGATACTGCGCAACTTAATAGGTCCATATGCTTGCGCATACTGTACTGCATGACCACATTCATGCGCTGCAACACCAATCGCAGCAACAGATGCAGAATCATAAGTAGAATCAGATAAGCGTAACACGTTGGCTTTAGAGTCAAAGTGATCAGTCAGATTTCCTGAAACACGTTCTATGGTGATATGATATAGTCCATTATCATCTAAGATCTGTCTAGCTACTTGTACCGTCGTTATACCACGACTATTGTACTTATCTTTATAGCGATTGAATGTTGCCTTGACATTCCAAGATGCCAGCAAACTAATAATTAGTCCTAAAATCAATAAGCCATATCCACCATAAAAAATATACATATGCTATTCCTCCTTATCACTATAAAGTAAATTGTGTACCAATCTCTAAATTTTTTCCTCTCAAAAATTCTTTAGCAGTCATGCGGCGCTTTCCCTCAGGCTGGACTTCAATTAATTTCAAACCATTTCCGTCCCCACAAGCCACAACAAATTCCTTTGCATCCGTAATGGTTCCAGGTGCAGCTGAAATATTGGGAACAACCCGTGAGGCATATATTTTCAATCGCTTGCCATCGAATGTAGTAAATCCAGTAATACCTCGAATGATGTCATGCAGCGTCTGTGCCGGTTTTGTAAAATCTAATGCGGACATTTGTTTTGTAATTCGCTCTGCATAACAAGATTTATCGTCATCTTGTTTTTCCGGTTGTAGTTTCCCAGCTTCTAATGCATAAAGCGTTTCTGACAAAGTTTCTGCTGCTAAATCAGCCAATCGACCAGATAATTCGTCTGCGGATTCTTCTGCTCCAATTGAAATAGATTTTTTCAACAGCATATCGCCAGTATCCAGTCCTTCTGCCATTTGCATTGCCGTAATACCAGTCTCTTTTTCACCATTTAAAATACACCACTGAATTGGTGCGGCTCCTCGATATGCCGGCAAAAGAGATGCGTGCAAATTGATACACCCATATTTTGGCAAGTTCAAAATATCTTTCGGCAAAATTTGCCCATATGCCAGAACGACAATCAAATCTGGATTCAATTGCTGTAAAATTTGTAAACTTTTTTCTGCATTGTCACCTTTTCGCAGAGACAACGGCTGATATACCGGAATATTATATTCCAAAGCAGCTGCTTTAACCGGCGTAGGAACAAAATGTTGTCCACGTCCTTTTGGCTTATCTGGTTGCGTAAAAACAGCCATTACGGTATGCTTTGTTTGACTTTCTAGAAACTGCAAGCATGGAACTGCAATTTCCGGAGTTCCCATATAAACAATATTCATTTTTCCTCCAAGTCTTTTGGATCAACAAATTCTTCCACCACGTCCACGAATAATTGTCCCTCTAAATGCGCATATTCGTGACATATACACTGTGCTCCCAATTCAGTCAGTGTCATTTCATACCATTTTCCATTTCTGTTTTGCGCACGGAATTTACATTTTTTTGGTCGAATCACATAGCCCCATTTATTCGGTACGGAGAGACATCCTTCCAGCACACGCTGTTTCCCACTTTTTTTAAGAATTATCGGATTGATCACTTCTAATTGTACATCATCTAAATGCATGATAAAAAGTTGACGACAATAACCTACTTGAGGACCAGCCAAACCAACTCCCTCAGCTTTGGTCAGTGTTTCATGCATATCATCCAGCAACTGATGGAGTTTTTCATCAAATTGTACTACTTGTCGGCATTTCATCCGCAAAATCGGATCTCCTTCTTTTATAATTTTTCTTATGGCCATGCTTTTCCCTCCGTTGTTTTATATGATTATACGCCAATATCGCCATTCATATCTGCGTAAATATACACCCTCGTGCAACGTTTATCTGCATTGAATTTTGTCAGAACAGTCCGAATCAAATCTCGATATGGCTTCGTATTTTTACATTTTAAAATCAACTGATATCGATATTTTCCATTGATTTTTCCATATACACAGGGTACTGGTTCCAGTACCCATATTGGATAGAAAAAATGCTGATTTTGAATTTCTTGTTTTAAAATTTGTGTAGCAATTTTAGAAGCTGTCTGAACACTCTGCTCTTCCATACCTGTAAAACCAATTACATAAATATCACAAATTGGTGGAAAAATCAATTGCCGACGCAATATGATTTCCTGCTTGTAAAATGCTTCGTACGCTTGTTGTGCTGCCAGTCGTATGACATAATGATCTGGCATTGACGTTTGCAGAATTGCACGCCCTTTCAGAGTGCCTCTTCCGCTTCTTCCAACAACTTGCGTTACTAAAGAAAATGTCCGCTCATAGCTACGGAAATCGCCGGCATATAACGCTTTATCAACAGACAAAACTCCGACTAATGTCACACGGGGAAAATCTAAGCCTTTTCCAATCATTTGTGTTCCTAGCATAATATCATATTCGCCATTTCGAAATGCTGAAAATCGTTCTTCATAAGCACTACGTGACATAGTTGTATCTGCATCCATTCGAAGAATACGAGCATTTGGAACAATACGTTGTAATTCTTCTTCCACAAGTTGTGTGCCAAATCCCATTTGTCTCAAATGTTTACTTCCACAAGCTGGACAGCTTTGCATCAAGTCTTGTGTATGCCCACAATAGTGACACATCAAGCGATCATTTACCTTATGATACGTCATTGGAACACTGCAATTTGGACAATATATTGGCTGATTGCAAGAAGCACAGTTGATAATTGTATGATACCCTCGTCGATTTAGTAACAACAGTGATTGATTTCCATTTTGCAGATTTTCTTGTAAAGCAAGTGTTAATTTTTCAGAAAACATTCCATCGTTTCCAACGGAGCGTTCTTGCTGCATATCCACTACTTCTACTTCTGGTAATGGTGATTGATTATAACGATGTTTCATTTCTAAAAGTGTGTAAAAACCTCGTTCTGCGTAGTAGTAGCTTTCAATAGATGGCGTTGCAGATGCTAATAAAAGCGGACAATTATGATATTGACAGCGTTTCTTTGCTACTGAAATCGCATGATAATGAGGTGATAAATCTGATTTATAGGTTCGCTCCCCCTCTTCGTCAATTACCACGAGACCGAGATTGCGTACTGGTGCAAAAATTGCACTTCTTGTACCAATAATAATTTTGACGATGCCACTGTCAATTTTTCGCCATGTTTCACTGCGTTGTCCTAAAGAAAGCTCACTGTGAATCACTGCAACCCAAGAACCAAAATAGCGGTAAAAGTGTTCCACAATTTGTGGCGTTAAAGCAATTTCTGGTACAAGCAAAATCACTTGTTTGTTTTGCTTAATGACTGTATCAATCAATCGAATAAACACACTTGTCTTTCCGCTGCCAGTAACACCATGGAGTAAAAAATAATGTACTCCGTTTTTCAACGTATCCACAACTTGATTGTAGACCATGTCTTGCTCGGATGTCAACTGTAAATTCATCGGATTTTCTGTTTGTTCAAGTGTAACATAAGGATATAGCGGTGGACTTTTGGTATATTTTTCAATTACACCCTTTGTCACTAATTTTTTTACCGTTGAAGTCGATACACCACTGAGATAGCAAGCCTCTTTTTCAGATGTATCACCAGCCTTTAGCAAAACATTTACAAGTTTTTGCTGTGTTTGTGTCAATTTCGTTGTCGTCAAAATGTTTGTTACAAGTCGAAGTATTGCTGTACCATTTTGTCTACGAGTACGTTCTTTCACCGTTTCATGACGAATTAGAAAGTTATTCGTAATTAAAGTATCAACCACACTTTTGTCAACTTGATTCAGCAGCTGACGAAATTCTCGTTTGGTTTTTGCCATACATAATCGATGATAAAAATTCAATTCTTGCTCTGACAGTACATTTTCTGCATTAGAAGCAGTATCTGAAAGGCGAATTTCTTCTATCAATTGCACTTGCATACCAACAGGTAAAATCGTTTTAACTGCATCATAATATGTACAAAATGTCATTTCTTTCAGCCAAAACACCAATTCTAATAGTTCATTTGATAAAATTGGCGTTTCATCAACAACAAACAAAATTTGTTTTAATTGCAAGTCTGTTTTCTCTAATAAATCACATGATAAGACAATACCGATTCGCTTAACATTGGATTTACCAAATGGAATAACGACACGACATCCACATGAAATAGGCTTTGACGTAGCATAGGAAAATAGTTTATCATAGAAATAAGAAGCAGCGAAAATTGCAACACCGACACACCACTTCTGTGATTCTATCTTCTTAATGCACGGATTCATTGTCTTCTACAATTCGATATTTTCCAGCTGCAAGCTCTCGTACCGCAGTTTTCACTGGCTTTTCCTCTAAAATTTGTTTTTCCATGTACAGTTCATCAGCAACCTCTCTCGCACGCTTTGCAACACCTACAACGAGTGAATAACTGCTTTCATTTTTTGTAATCAATTGATTGACAGAAGGTCTTAACATATTCATTTTTTCAACACCTCTTCTATTATTGTTTGACATTTCCTGGTTTTACAGGACTCTGCCCGTAAAATAGCTTTTACATCTGCAATTGCCTGTGATAATGTATCGTTGACAACTACATAATCATATTTATTCGATTGCTTAATTTCCCTTGCTGCCTGTGCCACACGTTCCTGTAGAACAGATTCTGATTCCGTCCCACGTCTACGAAGTCGATGTTCTAATTCGGATAACGACGGCGGGAGCAAAAAAATTGATACGGCGTCCGGGCACTTTGTAAGTACCTTCATCGCCCCGATTATCTCAATTTCCAAAATGACATCGTCACCAGCATTAAGATGTTCTTCCACCGGCTTTTTGGGTGTACCGTAATAATTTCCACAATACTCTGCATACTCCAAGATGCCGTCGTTTTGTATTAGTTCATGGAAAGTATCGTTGGTCATAAAGTGGTAATTTACGCCGTCCTCTTCTCCAGATCGCTTTTTTCTCGTCGTAGCAGAAATGGAAAAATACAAACCTGGATTTTTCATAATTTCTGCTAAAATCGTACCTTTCCCACATCCAGACGGACCCGAAACTATAAACAAAGTCCCTTTTTTCAAATGCTTCAATCCTTTCTTTCAGCTTATTCCACATTTTGAATCTGCTCTCGAATTTTTTCAATTTCTGATTTCATATCAACCACGAGTCGTGTAATTTCTAATGACTAAGATTTTGAGCCGGTCGTATTAACCTCTCGATTCATTTCTTGTATCAAAAAATCCATTTTACGACCCATTGGTTTTTCAGATTCTAATAATGCTCGAAACTGTGTAATATGACTATGAAGTCGAACAAATTCTTCATCTACCGCTGTTTTTTCCGCAACAATTACAGCTTCCGTTACAAGTCTCGACACATCAATGGTTTGTTCTGCCAATAATTCTTGTAGTTTTGCGTATATCTTGTCATAATATAATTGCACTGAGGATGGAACCAATTGTTCCACTTGTTTTACCATTTGCTCTAGCGCATCCAAGTGTGAAGCAATATTCAATTTTAGGTAAACGCCCTCTGTTTCACGCATCATTAAGAAGCTATTAATGGCTTCATCTAACGCCGGAGATACCGTTTCCCAAATTTGCGTTTCATCTTCCTCAACAGCTTGCACACGAAAAACGTCAGGCAAATGCAGCAGCATAGAAAGTCCCAGATCTTGTTGCAGAAAAGCACATTCAGAAACGCCTCCCTTTAATTCCAGTGCCAAGCGCTGATTTTCTTCGAGCAAGGTCCGCATATAGGCAACAACTGTTTCGTGCTGAATCTGTACTGTTTGTTCTTTTCCCTCTATGCGTCGCAACGTCATCGAAACTTCTATTTTCCCACGGCTAATTTTCCCTTGAAATCGTTCCTTTATTTTATCTTCCAAATAACCATAGCTTCGTGGAAGCTTGACCGAAATTTCCAGAAATCGATAATTTACAGATCGAATTTCAAGTACTAAGTCATATCCTCCGGACTGCGTGGAAATACGCCCATAACCGGTCATGCTATTCATAGTGTTTCACCTTCTTTCGATTGCGTATACCTATACAATTTTTATTATACCATTTTTGAAAATAAAAATCAAGAGGAAAACTGAAATTTTCCCCAATTAAGCACAAAAAAACACTGCAATTTCCGAAAAAATTGCAATGCTTTTCTTATTATAAATCAAAAAGATTAAAAATCAAGGAAAATTACTCTGGCATAGAATCCAGCAATTGTACCAAGAACTTCAACAGCGACACTGCATCGGTTGCCTGAACGCCATTATCAGAATTACAATCTGCATTCAGTAAAGCCTGAGCGTTCAAATCTACAGAACCATCAATATACTTCGTCAACAGAATATTGTCAGCCAACGTTACGGCACCATCCAAGTTAACGTCACCCAACAGTGAAGAGCCTTCATCACCAGTTGTGGACTCCGTAGTGGTAGTAACATCAGTTGTAGTAGTTGTTGATGCAGTTGAAGAGCCTTCATCACCAGTTGTGGACTCCGTAGTGGTAGTAACATCAGTTGTAGTAGTTGTTGATGCAGTTACGGTAACTGTTCCTGTTACAGTGTTGCCATCAGCATCTGTAGCAGTAATTGTAACAGTGCCTTCGGATTCGCCGGTGATTGTTGTGCCATCGATTGTTGCGATAGATTCATTATCTACAGTCAAAGTCACATCAACAGTTTCGCCGCCCTTTGTTACAGTAACTGTTGCAGTATCACCAACAGCAATTTCAGACGGAGAAATCTCCATCTCTAGCTCTTCGTCAGAAGCCGTTACTTCGATATCAACAGTTGCAGTCAGGGTGTTGCCGTCTGCATCTGTGTAAGTTGCAGTAACAGTAGCTGTTCCTTCACCAACACCAGTTACTGTGCTGCCATCGATTGTAGCAACAAAAGTATCACTAATTGTGTAGGTTACGCCATCAACTGTTTCATCATTCAGAGTAGCTGTTAAGGTTGCAGTCTCGCCAACGCCAATCGAGGTCGGATCAATAGTAACTTCAAAGGTATCTTCTGCCTCAACGGTTGTCGGTGTAACATCTGGATACAACTCGTACATAGTACCCAGAGCCATCATAATATCGCCAGCGTGCCAGAATCTGTGAATCTTGAAGCTATAGTTATCTGTTGTGCCGGTTTCTTCATAATCAACCAATGCTGCCTGATACATTTCGTCATCTTCATAGTTAGAACGAATGTCAACGAATGCAACGCCATCAGCAATGTAGTCACCATTCGGCATATAGCCAACATAACGGCTAGCAGAAAGAACCTGACCATCACCATTTGCACGAGTGCCATTCGGCAAAACAAGTTCAGTTTCCCATAGACGAACCAAGTTAGAGTTTACATCAGACTGACTCAAACCGATATCATCACGATAGGACTCCCACTCTCTATCAAGCAACTGCTGTGCCAGATACAAAGCCTGCTGCGCCTCTTCCGTAGTAGACAATGTGGTATAAGAATCGCCATTTACCTTAGTCTCTTTATAGGAGGTCTCAGCAGCATCCAGATCATCACCAGATACGCCACGAGCCTTTGCATAATAAATCAACGTATTTGCCAACGAGGAAACGCATCCCAAGTCACTGCTGCCATAACCGACAATCATACAAGTTAAATCCGTATTCTCTTGATACGTACCAGTCCACATTTCCGGCTGACCATCCCAAATCAAGCTGGACGGAATCGAGTAAGAAACGCCATCATCTGTAACGGTAGACAGATCTGGAAGTTCCCAAGTTGTTTTTTCAGTATCGTACGGTTCATAATAATCTGTATATTCGTATGTTTCAGAAGCAGTACCCAGAATCGTATTATCCAAGAACCAACCGACCCACTTGTCAAGAATCGTTTCCAAGGACTCTTGCAATGTCATACCAGTCTGACCGATGGTGATGCTTGCATTCTCGGTATCAATCTGCGTTACCTGATAATAGAGTTCTGCCAGACGCTGAACTGCCCAAACTTGGTTACCAATCCAGTGATTCGAACCAGGGTCAGCATATACCGGGTGTTCTACATATGCCATATTATAGAATGTAGAAGTACCATCCGGATAACCCTCATAACGTCCAGCATAGGAGTTCGTTGCACCACCGGCAATCGGACCATCAGATGACAGCAACCACAAATAGAATTCCATCTGGCGTTCCAGAGAAGTCTGGAAATCAAAAACTGCACTCTGTGCATCCATTTCACTGCTCAATGTATCATCATAAGCCAGTGCATATGCAGCCAATGGGTTCTGATAGAATTCATGCATATGTGATGCACCAATCTGCCATGCCCAAGAGCCATCAAGAGCACCGCCCCAAGAGGTGTACCAGTTCATCAGGTAATGCTTACCAACACTTGCATCACCATAGCCGCCGTTCCAGCTTGCACTCGTACCAACCGTTGTTGTCGTACCTACGCCGATTGCCTGATAATACTTATCATACATATTATTACGAGTTTCGTCACCCATCTTTGCTGCCAGTGCTGTGATGCTCTGTGTACCGCCCCACTTGGAATCAACAGTCTGATCCGAGACGCCCCAGCGTTCTGCATCATAAACCGCCTGAATTGCACGGTCTTCAGCGTCCGGTGCGTTGGTATATGAATACTGCTGAGCCGGATTAGACTCTGTATTGAAGAAACCCTTCATACCGCCTTCTCCATTTGAGGTGATACCATAGCCCTTATTGTGTAAGTCCACACAAGCATGCGGAATAGTTTCCCAGCAGGATTCCTGTTCACCACGCTGGAACGTATTGATTAGTGTGAACGTGCCGTCAACATTTTCTTGAGAATATGAATATCCGTTTGCACTGCCATAGCCATACCAGTCGTCTACGTCAGCCAACCAATGCATCAGGTAGAGACCGCCATCAGTAGAATAAGCATTGCAGAAATACTGGTGAATTGGGTTCTTTGCCGTCTTACCACTATCCATATCAGTCGGATAGTATTCAACCTGTTCCCACTCGTCACTATAAGTTGCACTAAGCTCGCTGCCTTTGCTCATAAAACTCGCTTGTGTATCCGGAATCATGGTAGATTCCAAAGTCAACCAAGCCTTTGATAAATCGCCAACATCTTCTGTCGAAGCGTCCATTGTGCCGTAATCGTCAGATGTGTTCGCAACAGTAACCTCGCCGTTCTGCGCATCGTTTACGATGTTATCATGCATTGCAGCAACCCATACCAAATAGGACAATGCTTCTGAAGTCGTTTCATGACCGTAGTCCGGTGCTTCAATTACTAAGGTTTCTACCGAGTGGTAAGGAATACCTAAACCATCATCAACAGTAGAAGTGGAGGACATATAGCCGTTCTCAACACCGTCAACGACTACGTCCTGATACAACGACATAAACCGAGCAGCATATGTCTCGTCACCGTAAGCCTCATCCTTTGTACGATCACCAGCAGCAGATGCAACTGTCGGCAGCATTGCAGAACAAGTCATTGCAGCAGCAAGAATTGCAGCCAAAAAGGTTTTACTTTTCTTGAATTGCATAGTTTAAAAATTCCCCTTTCAATAAAGTATAAAAATAAATGATAAAAAAGAAAAAAACCGCTATTCCGTTTCACTCTGCCTTGTACGGCAGCCTCTCTACAGAACCCACACTTCTTGTATGAGTGAAACAGTCAAATCGCAGCGACGTTCCATTCTGCTTTCACAGAATACACACAAGGACACTCGCTTTCATATTTGACATTATACACTTCTTTTCTGATTTCGTCAATCCTTTGCACAATTTTCAAAAAGGTAAAGCGACATTTTTGTATACTTGAACAAGTTGGACGCCGTTTTTTTGTGCAATTTTACCTAAGCCTTTCGTCTATGTCAAAAAAATTACTGTGCAAGTTTAATTTTCGTCCAACATACGACTTTTCTTCACGTCTTTTTTACAGTAATATGCGATACTTTTCTTGTATCATATACAGCTTGTTGTCCATTTTTCTGACAGTGTGGCAGTGCTAATTCATTAGCAATCCGATTTTTTATCTATCTTTCCTACATTTAAAAGAATATTCACACATTCAACGTGACAAGGACATATTATTTTGCGATAATAAAAAAGTATTGCTTTCTCGCTAATTATGTAATTTGACGAGAAGCGGAAAGGAGCGTTTTATGGTTGAAATACAAAATCTGACCAAATTTTATGGGAAGAAATCTGCCCTAAGAAGCGTCAGCTTTCAAGTGCGTGAAAATGAAGTGCTTGGCTTCTTGGGTCCAAACGGTGCTGGAAAATCCACTACATTAAATATTATGGCGGGAGTTATCCCCTCCTCCAGTGGAACGGTCACCATTCAAGACTATGATATTGCCCAACAGCCGGTTAAGGCAAAACGGCAAATCGGTTTCTTACCGGAAATTCCACCGGTATACCCGGATATGAAAGTCAAGGAATATTTAAAATTTGTGACTGGATTAAAAGGAATTCCAGCGCACAAGAAAAGCACTGAAGTCAAACGTGTGATGGAGCTTTTGAAAATCACTGATGTGCAAGGACGTCTGATTCGCAACCTATCGAAGGGATATAAACAGCGAGTGGGATTTGCACAAGCGTTAATTGGTGATCCACCTGTTTTAATTTTGGACGAGCCGACAGTTGGTCTTGACCCAACACAGCTGATGGAAGTGCGCAATCTCATCTTAGATTTACGTCACAATCATGCGATTATTTTAAGCTCCCATATTTTGGGCGAAATCAGCGCAGTTTGTGATCGTGTCGTTGTCATCAATCAAGGTGAAATTAAGGCAGACGATACATTAGAGAACCTAGAAGAAGATTCTCAGTCCGGCAGCGTTCTGCTGCGATTGACAGTACAAGGGAGTTCTCGAGCTGTGCCTCGTGTTGCCAGACAAGCAAGTGGTGTACTGCGTGTCAGCAATGTACAATTTGTACGGACAGGTGTATACTCCTACGATGTGGAGCTGGAGAGTGAAAGCTCGAGAAATGGACTGCTGTCGGCACTACTGCAAAATGGTTTGGAAGTTTTGGAGGTTACCACCGAGAAAAAGGATTTGGAACAGGTTTTCGTAAAACTTGTTAACCAGCCGAACAAGCGTACCAATTTGCAAGATTTGTTAGACGAAATGGAAGCAGAAGCAGAAGCAAAGAAATCAGAAGCATCTGATGAAACAATAGAATCTGAAGAACAAACAGATCCTACTGATGCCGAGAAAGAGGAGGAATAACCGATTATGTTTGCACTTTATAAAAAAGAATTACAAAGTTATTTCCTATCACCAATTGCCTATTTCGTCATTGCTTTTTTTATCGCAACCTTTTCACTGACTTTTATTATGGAGATCGCAAGTGTCACCTCTTCTACCTATGAATTTTCATTTGCATCGATTTTTTATGTAAACTTATTTTACTTTATCATTTTGTTGCCATTACTTACCATGCGTACTTTTTCAGAAGAACGAAAAAACGGAACAGAAACATTGCTGCTTTCCAGTCCGTTGAATGTGACGCAAATTGTCATGGCAAAGTTTTTGGCAACTGCCACTGTTCTTTTAGTTATGCTGGTTGTATCTATGGTGTTCCCACTGATTACAACCATGTATGGCAGAGTGATTTGGTCTAGCTTGGTTTGTACATACATTGGCTTTTTCCTTTTCGGACTAGTCTGCATTTCCTTGGGAATTCTTGTTTCTTCACTAACAGAAATGCCAATTATCGCAATTTTAATTAGTGAACTTTGTATGCTGTTGCTGCTATTGATGGATAACTTAGGCGCAACCGGATTTATCTCCAGTATTCCAGTACTGTCTGATGTTGTCGATTGGTTTTCCACGGAAACGAAATTCGATGTGTTTTCACAAGGACTCATTCAAATCTCTGATTTGGTTGGCTTTTTGACAGAAATTATCGTATTCCTAAGCTGGACGATTATTTCGATTGAAAAAAGACGTTGGAGCAGGAGGTAATAAACAATGGCAAAAAACCAAGAAAAAGGAAACAAACGGAGATCATTCAATTGGAAAAACACCAAATTTTCTAGCATGGCATGGATTTTGGTCATTTTAATTTTAATTATTGCAATAATTGTCAATATGATTGTCAATCGTTTTGATTTCAGCTGGGACATTTCTTCGAATGGACAATTTAGTTTGACGAATACGACTAAAGAATATCTAGACGAATTAGATGCACAAGGTGTGACAGTAGATTTCTATTTGCTTGCAGAAATGGAAGATTTGGAAGACGATATGGATACATTGGTATTATATCGGACGCTTTTGGCATATGAATCACACGACTGCATTAACCTGATTGATTTCGATCCAAACACAGATACGGAGACACTGGATGAAATCAATCCTGATGATGAATATACGCTTTCAACTGGCGATATGATTTTTGTTTATGGCGATAATAAACGCCGTGTTCCCGGCACTTATATGTATACAACATATACAGACGATGATGGTAATACCACAAGCGAAGAATTTTCCGGAGAAAATTTAATCACTGGTTCTATCAAGGGCGTCGTTGAAGGATATACACCAACTGTATATTTCTTGACTGGTCACGGAGAAAAATCTGTCGATGAGTATTCCATCTTTACAACAAATTTAATCAATTATAACTATCAGGCTGAATCGCTAAACTTGTCAGAAATAGATGCTGTACCTGATGATGCTGCACTCATCTTAGTCTGTGCACCAACTTCAGATTTAACGGATGCAGAAAAAGAAGTTTTAGATGCATACTTAGATGAAGGTGGATGTATTACAATGATGATGTCGCCTAGTAGCAATGCCATTGCATACGAAAATTTTGAGGATGTGATGGCAGATTATGGAATTACTATGGAATACGATCACATCTATGAAACCAATTCCGATTATCATATCTCTGGCGATGATACAACAATTCTTTGCGAATTAACAGAATTAGATGATGATAGCGACGCTGCAGATTTGACATCGTCTCTGATTGATCAGGGACTTTATACGTATATGCCGGAGTCCAGAAGCTTTACTTATTATGATGAAGGCGGAAAGTATACGATTGCTTCCCTGATCACTACTTATGATACTGCTGTTGGCGAAGCATACGGTGGTGTCAGCGATGACCCCGAGGATATCGAAGGATCTATGGTACTGGCTGCATATTCCACTGCAAATGCACGAAATTCTTCAAAAATGGTTGTGTATGGAAATGCTGAATTTTTAGATGATGACCATGCTTCTCAAGAGTATTTTATCATTCCTGTTTATTTAATGCTGAGTACTGTTAGCTGGATGTGTGATAGCGACGTGGATATGGAAATTTCAGCAAAATCTACTAGCTATGATTATATTGCATTGCAGGATGAATCATTTGCAGAAAAACTCATTGTTGTCTTAACCATCTTCCCAATTGTCATTATGGCTGTTGGCATTGTAATTTGGGTAAAACGCCGTAATTCTTAAGGTATGCAGGGAGGCTGATTTCCATGAAAAGACAATTGATTTTGGGATTGATCTTGGTTTTAATGATTTTTATTACAATTGGAGCTTATTTCTTTATAGATTCTTATCAAACAAAACAAACAGAAGAAGCGGCAAAAGAAGCAGCTGCGTTGCAGATCAGCAACTTCTCTTTCGGTAATGTTGTAAAATTAGATATTCACACGCCTGACCTGGATTATACCATTGAAGCAGATGACGAATCCAACAGCTGGGTTGTTACAGAAGGTGAGCAATCCTATATCAACACCTATTATATTAATACTCTGTGTTCTTATGGCTGCTCTTTAACAGCAACAGAGGACTTAGGAATTTTAGATTCCAGTACTCTTGAAAATTATGGACTGAGTGATCCGATTTCTATTATGTATTATATCGCTGATTCTACAAGCACAGATAGCGACGACAGCAGTGATGTAAACACAAATACAGTAACTATTTATGTTGGGAATCAGACCTCGACAAGTGAGTATTTTTATATGATGTGTGATGGCAGCGATCATGTGTATCTAGTAGATGCAAGTATTGCTGGATATTTGGCGGTCAACGAAACGCAACTGCGTAATCGTTACGTGGTAGAGGATTTCACATCTGATTTCTGCCGTTTGTCTTTACAAGCAGGTGACGAAGTAATTTATGACCTCGAGTTGACAGACGAGGGAGAATGGGATATGCTCGTTCCCTACGATATTCCAATTTTACTGGACAGCTCAAAAATTTCCTCTCTTACTATTTCATTGCAAGAAATGGAAATTGATGATTTTGGAGAAAGTGATATCACGGAAAGTGATTACGCAGAATATGGTTTTGATAATCCAGGATACACTCTCTACTTCGAACAAAAAAATGGAAATAGTGTCACTTTGTTATTTGAAGATTATGATTCACTAGTAACAAGTTATATTAACTGTCTGCATATGGAAACAGGCGAAATTTATATTTTTGACTCTTCTTATCTCTCTTTTTTACAGGCAGAAACAAGCGATTATATGCTCGAAACACTATATAAACCTAGCGAAGACACTGTAGCATCAATGACTGTTTCTTATAGTGGATCATATAATGACAAAACATTAGACTTTGAAACGACAATCGATATAGATTATGAAAACAGTACTTATTCATGCAACAGCATTGACTTTTCGGATTCTGAAGATACAGTAGATGCATATAGCGAATTCTTTGAAAAAGCAGCTAACCTCAGTTACGAAGAAATTCAAAGTGATGCAAAAGACCCCGGTTACGATGCAGATGCTGTAGCACTATCTATAACTTATGTTCTTACGGATGATAGCACGCATACTGTAGAGTTGATCCCCTATGAAGACAATAACTATTGGGCATATATTGATGGCGAATTTTCTTACACCTTGGTACGTCAAAAAACATTAAGCGGAAATGGCAGATTACTAGAATGCTATGTGACATTTGAAGAAGCTTTGGAATCTGTAGGCGCATAAATAAAATATGCATCTGAAGTACTTTATAGATACCTTCAGATGCGTATTTTTATATTACAATATATTCACTACTTGCATAACCGGTCATTCCTTGATAAGATACGACATCCCAATTGTTTGTGCTGCTGTAAACAGTTACGGATGCACCATTTGGAATTGAACCAATAACAGCACTTTCGATTGATGGGAATTGTCGAATATTTAATCCACTGTCATTTGTCACAACCGTACCACGTAATACAGGTCCTGCCTCAATCAAAGGAATTCCAAAATAATCGCATAATGATTGCACTAAATTTATTGCAATACTTGTCAAGTTATCCCGAATCCAATTTGCATCTTGTTCATTGTCATGATAACCGATTTCACATAAAATTGCTGTTGCATTTGTTTGCAGAACCTCCGCCAAGGAAGTTGTTGGTCTGGCAGTACATTTGTCTGGCAAGGGATAAATGCTCATAAAGTTGTTTGCTGTGATGATGGCAAGTGTCTGACTGCTTTCATCATATGGTGAATAATAAACATCAATTCCACGAAGCAGCCCTGACAGATTTTCTGGTGCTGCATTACTGTGCAGTGCCAAATGCACATCATAATGTCCTGCATTGGAGTCACTGATTGCTCCTGTCACGTTCCGATCTGGATCGTTTCGTACATATGTGATACCACTAGAGCGGAGATATGGTTCCATACGATCTGCAATCTGATTCATATATACCTCTTCATTACCACCACCAACGTAAGGATTCCATTCTTGAGTGGACGGGCTTAAAAAAACTGTCGGCATTGTTTACTCCCCTTTTCTATGCAAAAATTCGAAGTGGGTTACTTCTATTTCTAATTTATGCAGCGAAATGATGAATGGTGTCTTTGCAATTTTTTTATGATATATCCCAACTTTGCCACTAAAAAATTTATCTATATGGCAGAAATAACAGTAAAAAGTGTTAAAAAATACAGAGTGGACGAGTCATTCCAACATTGTATTTGTATTTTTTTCGCCACATTTACCATAAATCACCCTTTTAAACCGATTTTTATCTAAAAAAGCAAGAAAAATTGGGATGTAAACGTTGACAAATTCAAAAAAATGCAGTATAATAAATAATAAGTGTGCTTTATTCTTGATGCTTTTTACAGAGAAGAAAGCATATATAGCAGGGGTGTATTTCGTATATTGAAACAAATTACTTGACATACCGTTTTAGAAATACCCTATTATCAAAATATTATCATTATCACGTAGAGGTGTAATATGAAAAACAATAATTATTCGCAGGATCGACATTCTCGTCCAACATCACGTATAACGTCACCCACATCTACAGATTCATCTTATCGCAGAAATAGCCAGTCACAACGAAGCAGTCGAGCACAACAAGATGAATCTATACGCCGAACTAATCAGTCAAAACGAAAATATCCTGTCGACTCTACGAGATCTAGAGTATATGCCAGTCCCAAATCAGCTGCTCACGCCAGAGCACAATACAGAGGGAACTCTCACCTGATGCTCAACATTGCAATTGCTATACTTTGCATTATTATTGTTGTTGTTTTCGTAGTAGTACTAGTTACACAAACTGGTCAATCATCTGTTTCTCAATCTTCTTCTACTGCTGTTGTCTTTCAAGCGTCTGAATCAGATGGCGTCGTTGCAACAAGTACAGCGGAAATCATTGAAGAAGAAACCGATGTATCTGATGAGATTTCACTTTTGGGTACGCTTACTGAAGCGGACGATATATTCACATTGACTGAGAATAATATTGCTACAACAAATGCAATTCTCGTCGATGTCAACAATAGAACGATTCTAGCGGAACGTGATTCGGACGAGCAAATTTATCCGGCTTCTATGACAAAGGTTATGACAATTCTAGTTGCTGCAGAAAACATTGAAGATTTTACTGACACGTTCACCATGACTGCAGACATCATCAACCCATTGATTGAAGCAGAAGCATCTCGTGTTGGCTTCGAAGACGGCGAGACGATTACCATTACCGATTTACTCTATGGCGCAGCACTGCCCTCTGGTGCTGATGCAACTGCAGCAATTGCAGAATACGTCAGCGACTCGGAAGAAGCATTTGTAGAACTGATGAATGAAAAAGCAGAAGAACTAGGCATGAATAATACACACTTCGTTACCACAAGTGGACTACATGACGAAGACCACTACAGCACAGTTTCTGATATTGCTATTTTGATGTATGCCGCAATGCAAAACGATATTTGTAGTGAAGTTTTAAGTACCTATCAATATACCACAACCAAAACAACACAGCATCCGGACGGTATTGCACTAGAAAGCACTATGTTTAGTCATATGTATGGCACTGAGGTCACTGGTCTGACAATTGAAGCCGGAAAAACTGGTTATACTGATGAAGCCGGAAATTGCCTAGTTAGCTATGCTACTGATGACAATGGTGGCATTTACATTTGCGTTATTGCAAAAAGCACAACTTATAAACAGGCAATCTATGATACATTTGCAATCTATGGTATCATTGACGGAGGTTATACTATGCCGACGGATTTAGCGATTGAAGAAGTAGCTGTTGATACATCAAATTCTACAGATGACACTTCTACTGATACTAGTGAAAGTACAACAACTGCATACAGCGTGTATTGATGATATACCATCTGAAGCATTAGCGCATAGCAGTCTAAATCGGTAATGCTCTGTAGCTTTTTAAAGATGAAAAGCTACAATGAACCAAATCTCACAAGACAGGAGGCTGGATTCCGCTATGAGCAACCGTAAAAAAAGATATCTCAGCCCAGCTGGCTTTCTCTTGGTATTGCTTTTGTTAATCGGCATTATTTTTGCAGCAGATGCAATCCTACGGACATTTTTTCAGACGACAACTGAAAATATAGTTGGAACTGGCAGCTTTTCTTTGACGATATCTTCCTCAACTGCTAGTGGTGAAAACACCACTGATGATCTCACAGAAGCAACAGAAGAGACAACCATATCCAATTCAATTATCCTAAACCTCACAACAGAAGATATGGCAAATGGCAACTTGATTTTAGTGGATGATACACATCCCTATAACGGAACGCAAAATTTTTCGGATTTCTCCAGTATTTCCGACTCTAATGTTGTCACAAGGGATACTTCATTTCTAATTCAGGCGGAAACATTGGACAATCTTTGTGAAATGTTTGATGATTATGCCACATATACCGGCTGGGCAAATTTACAAATTTATAGCACACAGCAGTCTACTTTAAGTTCTACTGATCTCTACACCAATGATCTTCCCGACCGTGATACAGGATATAGCTTTGATATCGGACTCATTACTAGTACAGGTGAAGTGGTTGCTTATATTCAGAAACACAATGAATGGATGGTTTCAAATTCTTGGGAGTATGGCTTTATACTGCGTTATCCCTCTGATAAAACAGACATCACTGGTATAACCTACTCTCCGCATCATTTTCGATATGTGGGAAAAGTTCACGCCTCTATCATGCATGAAAATAACTATTGTTTGGAGGAATACCTAAACTTTTTACAAAATTATACCATGAACACTGACGGATATTCTTATACCTGTGATGGTCAAAATTATACAATATATTACATTCCTGCCGATGCCAGCGGTACAACTACTGTGGAACTACTCGAAGGCACCGTTTACTCTGTCTCCGGTGACAATCGCAGTGGCTTCATCTTAACGGTGACAGAACTTACTACTAATGCTACAACTGAAACAAATACAACGAATGATATAACAGACATTACCATAGAAACAACCATAAACTATGAATATTAAGTATATAAAAAGGTCATGCAATTTTACATGACCTTTTTATATTTCGTACTATTATTTCAATGACATTTGCCCAAAATTCGGAAAATCGTCCTTGAAATCAACGATTGTATTTTTACTTTGTTCCACTGCAAGTAATGTTTTTTTCATTTCTAATCCGCCCACATAACCCACTAGACTGCTGTTGCAGCCAATTACTCTATGACACGGTATGATAAGCATTAACGGATTTCTGTTGTTCGCCATACCGACCGCACGACTTGCACCTGGACACCCTATTGCCTGTACAATTTCTTTATATGTCTTCGTTTTGCCATATGGAATATCCAACAAGGCATTCCACACGTTTTTTTGAAATTGCGTTCCGTTCAACTGATAGGTAATCCGAAAATCTGTTCGTTTTCCTGCCAAAAATTCTTCTACTTGATTGAAAATATCATCACTGTATGATGAATGTTTATGCACTATTTCATGCGTCATTTCCATCTGCCTGGGCGTACAACGCAATTTGTATAATACATTGCCATGATACTCTATTTCGATTGTACCAAATGAAAAAAGATATGCTGTATACATGGTTTCATTCCCTTCTAAGAGACAACAGATCATCAAAAGTAATATGCAATTCGTTATAAAATACATATTATGAATTTTATGAATTATTTGGCAACATCATTTGTCCTGTACCTGGCAAATCGTCCTTGACGATACTGCCGACTGCCGGGATATTTTTTACTCGATAACGTTTAAGTCCTTGTGCCTTTTCTTCATTTACCAACTGTGCTTCGCACACAAGCTGCTTCGCCTTCAGCGTTATCACCTGCACACCTTGGGTGTCTCGGGTCGTCTTCGATGCCACTTGACAGACATCAAACAACATCGCACGGTTGCCATCTGTGCGCAAAAAAACAAGCTGTTTCTTATTTTCCGTTGATAGATACAGTACCTGCACGAGAGGTGACTTATCACAATATGCCTTTTGCAGCTTTTTACGATTCGTCTTTGTGGCATAGGATGCCAGTGGAACACGGGCAACCTTACCATTTTCGTAGAAGAAAAGCAATTCACCATTATAGTCTGCTGTGGCAATCATTTGTACTACGAATTCACCCTCTTGGAATCCCAGTTTTGCCGGTACATAATCCCCTATCGCACTCGCCTTTGTTTCGCTAAATTCACTCGCATGACTCTTGTAGACAAGCTTTTGGTTCGTAAAAAATAAAAGTTCGGTGCGGTTATTGGCTTCAGCATGAAATATGATGCGATCGTCTTCTTTTAGTTTTTGATCACTGTTCATGCGTAGCGAAGCCGGCAGAATCTTCTTGAAATACCCACCGCTGGATAAGAAGAGATGCAGTGGAAAGTCAGGTATATCTTCGATTTCTTCTTCTACAATATCCGATGCGTAATAGAACAACGTTTTGCGAGGCTGACCGTATTTTTTTGCGGTTTCTTTTAGCTCTTGTATTATTAGGCGACGCATTTTTTTCTGGCTCGACAGGATGGATTCAAGGTCAGCGATATCCTCCTTCAATTGGTCAGTTTCTTGCGTACGCTTGAGGATATACTCCCGATTCAAGTGGCGCAGCTTAATTTCTGCCACATATTCTGCTTGGATTTCATCGATACCAAAGCCAATCATCAGGTTTGGAACCACATCAGCTTCTTCCTGCATTTCTCGTACGATACGTATCGCTTTGTCAATGTCCAAGAGAATTTTCTCCAAGCCAAGCAAAAGGTGCAGCTTTTCGTTCTTTTTCTTTAAGTCAAAAGTGAGTCGTCGGCGCACGCATTCCATTCGAAACGCTGTCCATTCTTCGAGAATTTCTCGGACGCCCATCACCTTCGGCACACCGCCCACCAGAATATTGAAATTGCACGCATAGCTGTCTTGTAACGGCGTTATGCGGAAAAGTTTCTGCATTACCTTTTTAGGATCGGTACCACGCTTAAGGTCGATGGCAATTTTCAAACCGTCTATATCGGTTTCGTCTCGTACATACGACACTTCTCGAAGCTTACCCTGCTTGATACAATCCACGATTTTATCGATAATTGCTTCAATCGTAGTGCTGTAAGGAATTTCTTTCACTTCTAGACAATTGTCTGCTTTATTATAACTCCACTTCGCCCGCACCTTCACGCTGCCTCGTCCAGTGTCGTAGATTTTTTTTAGCTCGGTCTCATCATAATAAAGAAACCCACCGCCTGGGAAATCGGGTCCCTTTAGGGTCGAGAGAATGTCGTGGTTCGGATTCTGCATCAGTGAGATAGCCGTCTCGCAGACTTCCGCCAAATTAAATGGACAAACGTTACTTGCCATCGATACGGCGATACCGACATTCGCATTCACCAAAATCGCCGGAAATGTGGTTGGAAATAGCGATGGTTCCATCATGGTATTATCATAGTTCGGAACGAAATCTACCGTATCCTTATCGATTTCACTGAAAAGCTCGTTACAAATCAGCTCAAGTTTTACCTCTGTGTAACGAGAAGCTGCATATGCCATATCTCGGGAGTATGCCTTCCCGAAATTTCCTTTTGATTGCACATAAGGATGCAAAAGTGCTTCGTTGCCACGTGTCAGGCGCACCATTGTTTCATAAATTGCGCCATCACCGTGCGGATTCAAACGCATGGTCTGTCCCACAACATTAGCGGATTTTGTTAGCCCACCGCTGAGCAAATTCATCTTGTACATTGTGTAAAGCAACTTACGATGAGATGGCTTAAATCCATCTATTTCCGGCAGTGCACGAGAAATAATGATACTCATAGCATAGGGCATATAATTTTTTTCCAGTGTCTCTGTGATTTTTTCTTCTTCAACAATTCCAGCACCTGCAATATAGGCGTTGGGGATAGTTGATTTTTTAGGTTTTTCCGATTGCTTTTTTCTTGCCATAAACTGTATTCTCCATTGTTAGATAAATTTAACTAGAAGTTCAGAACTTTCTATATTCTAAATTCACATACAACATTCCGCATACGAACTGCACATTAGCTAATATCCGCCAACTCTAGATAATCGCTTCCAAATTCCGCAATATAGTCCTTGCGTCCTTGCAGGTTGTCGCCAAGCAGCATATCAAACATTGCTACCGTCTCTTCGACATCGGCAGCTTGTACTTGAATCAGGCGTCTAGTTTCTGGATTCATTGTAGTCAGTGCCATCATATCCGCTTCATTTTCACCCAATCCTTTCGACCGTTGCATGGTAAACTTTTCGTTCCCAATTTTTCCCAATATCTCGGTTTTTTCCTTTTCTGTGTAGGCAAAGTATGTGCGTTTTTTTGTGGTAATTTCAAATAGCGGCGACTCAGCGATGTAAACATATCCCATATCGATGAGTGTAGGCGTCAACCGGTAAAGCATCGTCAAAATCAGCGTGCGAATTTGAAAACCGTCCACATCGGCATCTGTACAGATAACAATTTTATTCCAACGCAATCCATCGAGATGAAAGGAAGAAATCTCTTTGTTCACCTTCGTTTGTACCTCCACGCCACAGCCGAGGAGCTTCATAATATCTGTGATGATTTCATTTTTAAAAATTTTCGTGTAATCGGCTTTTAAACAATTCAAAATTTTACCACGCACTGGAATTACTGCTTGAAATTCCGCATCCCGTGCCATCTTGACCGAACCAAGTGCAGAATCACCTTCCACAATGTAAAGTTCACGCCGAGACAAATCCTTGCTGCGACAATCCACAAACTTCGGTATCATGTTCGTGACATCTAAAGCCCCAGTTAGCTTTTTCTTAAGATCTAGGCGAGTTTTTTCGGCATTTTCTCGGCTACGCTTGTTGACGAGAATCTGTGTGGCAATTTTTTCAGCTTCGTCTGGATTTTCGATAAAATAAATCTCGAGTTGCTGCTTCAGAAAATCTGTCATCGCTTCGTAGACGAATTTGTTGGTAATCGCCTTTTTAGTTTGGTTTTCATAACTCGTTTGCGTGGAAAAACTGGACGATACCAGCACCAAGCATGCTTCAACATCCTCATATTTCAGCTTTGATTCTGCCTTCAAATACTTATTGTTTTGTTTTAGATAGGCATCGATTTGGTACACAAACGCCTGCTTTACCGCCTTTTCCGGCGAACCACCATGCTCAAGCCAACTTGAGTTATGATAATATTCGATTTGTTGGACTTGATTTGAAAAAGTCAACGCAACATTTAGCTTTACTTTATAACTCGGTTTGTCCTCTCGGTCTTTTCCTTCTCGTTGACAGCTCCAATTCTGAATCGATGTGAAAGAAGTTTCTCCGGCGAGTTCCCATACATAATCGGCAATTCCATTTTCGTAAAAATATCGCTTTTCGATAAAACTGCCGTCTACCTGTTCACTACGATACAAAAATAATAAATTGGGATTCACTACCGCTTGGCGCCGGAGGACGTCTTCGAAATAAGCATCAGATACTTCGATTTCCGTAAAGACATCGAGGTCGGGCAGCCACCGAGTACGTGTACCGGTTTGCTTGTTTTTGGTCACTTTTTTCTGCAAGCCACCTATATTTTCACCCTTTTCAAAATGCAAGTTATACTGACAGCCATCCCGTATTACTTCGACATCCATATAAGCCGAAGCAAATTGCGTGGCACATAAGCCTAATCCGTTCAACCCAAGTGAATATTCGTAAGTGTCAGAATTTGCGTCATATTTACCGCCTGCATATAATTCACAGAAAACCAATTCCCAATTATAGCGATTTTCTGAATTATTAAAATCCACCGGACAACCTCTTCCGAAATCCTGTACTTCTATCGAATAATCCCGATAGTGCGTAACAATAATTTTCTCGCCATAGCCTGCCCGTGCCTCATCGATAGAGTTCGAAATAATCTCAAAAATCGAGTGTGCACAGCCATCTAAACCGTCCGAGCCAAAGATAACGCCCGGACGTTTGCGCACTTTATCGGGGCCTTTCAGCATCGTGATGCTTTCGTTGTCATAGGTTTGTTTTGATGATTTTTTTGCCATGATTTCATCCTTTCCGGCAAGCGAAATCTTGCCTTATTTGTTATTATAGCACAAATTCCAAAAAAAATCAAGTGGTACGAAAAAACGACCTACGGGAAAAATATTTACTTATAAATCTCATTATTTTCCAAAAACTACGATTCATCTTGTTCTTCAAGTACAAAATATAAGAAGGAAAAAACTGCAGGCGGGCAATTTTCCTTCCCCCTTTTCTCCCACCCCTTTTATACGGTATTGATTTCCGTACTTTTTTTGAAAGCCCTCTTGACAAATATCATCAAAAAGACTATAATATTAATTAAGAACTTTTATTATTTACTGACACACTTTCGATTTTCTGAATGAGGCTGATGAATATGAAAAAGCGTAACACATTGCAACGACGATTGGTATTTGAAACGGTTCAGGAAATGCATAATCATCCGACTGCAGAAGAAATTTTTCAAGAAATTGCATCGGAAGACATCCAAATTAGCAAAGCAACTGTCTACCGAAATTTGAAAATCCTCTCAGAACAAGGAAAAATTTTGCATATTCCAATTCCAAATGGTGCAGACTGCTTCGATTTTTACACAGTGCCACATTATCACATGGAGTGCCAACAGTGCGAACGTGTGTTTGATGTGGATATGCCCTATCAATCTGACTTGAACGACAGAATTCTAGATAATCATGGCATGGTGATTTTTTCCCATCAAATCGTATTTCAAGGATTATGCAAAGAATGTGTGCAGAAAAAAAGTTATATCTCAACCTATAACTCAGAAGAAAATTTGTCAACGTGATTTGCGTGGACAATGCTAACAAAAAAGGAGCGATGGAATTATGGCAGAGTTAAAAGGATCCAAAACAGAAGCGAATTTGCTGGCAGCTTTTGCTGGTGAATCTCAAGCATTTACCAAATATCAGTATTATGCATCAAAGGCAAAAAAGGACGGCTATGTTCAAATTGGAAAGCTGTTTGAGGATACTGCCAACAACGAAAAAGAACACGCAAAAATCTGGTTTAAGTTGCTCCACGACGGTGCAGTACCAGATATAACTGAAAATTTGAAAGATGCTGCTGCTGGCGAAAATTATGAATGGACGGATATATATCAAGAATTTGCAGAAGAAGCAAAAGCTTAGGGCTTTACCCAAATCGCCGCACTATTTGAAGCAGTGGGCGAAATCGAAAAATCACATGAAGAACGCTATCGGAAGCTCCTCGCCAACATCGAAGGGGAATGTGTCTTTTCAAAAGATGGAGACGTGATTTGGGAATGTTCTAATTGTGGGCATATTGTCATCGGAAAAAAAGCACCGGATATTTGTCCTGTCTGTCAACATCCGCAATCCTACTTCATGATACGTGCGGAGAATTATTAAAAGTAGTCCCAAAGAAGATGAAGTCCATGCGACGATACCATCAACTCTTTTATCGTTGGAAAGGAAGAATTTTACACAGTGGGATTCGCATTTTCTCCCACTTATGACTGTTGACTCGTTGGATCGTCAGCTCTATTTTCATGGGCGGCATTGTAGGAATCATCGGCGTAGGCTTTGTCTACGCCATTTCCTATGTCACCAACCTGTGATTGTCACACTCTTGGATTCTCCTGACATTACCACTTGGTGGCGTGGCTATCGTTTGGTTTTATCAAATTACCCACGATCAAAACGATCGTGGTACCAATATGGTACTTGCATCACTTCGTTCTGAAACGGAACTACCAGTACAAATGGCACCGTTGATTTTCCTTTCCACCGTTCTCACGCATCTCTGTGGTGGAAGTGCTGGACGTGAAGGAGCTGCACTTCAACTGGGTGGAAGCATTGGCAGCTTATGGAGTCGGATTTTTCACCTAGCAGTCCGTGATAAACGTGTCATGATATTGTGTGGTATGTCTGCGGCCTTCTCCGCAATTTTCCGAACTCCGGTTGCTACACCAATCTTTGCTATGGAGGTAGTATGTGTAGGAGCAATGCATTATGCAGCACTTGTCCCCTGCACAATATCTTCGCTAACAGCATCTTGGTTGGCATCAAAACTCGGATTGCCACTTGCATCATATTCTGTGACCGATGTACCAGATTTGGCGGTGATCCCTGCATTAAAAATACTACTTTTGGGCATACTCTGTGCAGGCGTGAGCGTCCTCTTTTGTATACTGCTTCGTGAGGCAGAAACTCTTTTTTCTAAAAATATTCAAAATCCTTATTTGCGTATTCTAATCGCAAGTGGAATGCTGTGGATATTATTGTTATTCGTGCGCAATCAGGACTACATCGGACTAGGGACAAACGGTATCACACAATCGATTGCTGGAGAGACGATTTGGTATGCTTTTCTAATGAAGATGCTCTTTACTGCCATTACACTTGCCGGTAGGTTCAAAGGAGGCGAAATTATTCCATCCTTTTTTATTGGTGCTGCGTTTGGCTGTCTATTCGGACAGGTTGTGGGACTCTCCCCGTCTTTTTGTGCAGCGATTGGCATGATAGCCATGTTCTGTGGCGTAACCAATTGTCCACTAGCATCACTGTTAATTGCAATGGAACTGTTCGGGTTTGCGGGCGCACCGTACTATTTATTAGCAATTTCCGTTAGCTATTTACTCTCCGGTTATTACGGATTGTACAAGGAACAATCATTCCTTTCTTCGAAATTCACTGATGGAAAGGTAAATCATAAAACAAGGTAAAGGAGAAATGATAATGCGTGCAGTTATTACAGGTGCAACCTCTGGTATTGGAAAAGCAATTGCATGGGAATTAAGCAAACGTGGCTGGTCGTTGATTCTAACTGGCAGAGATGAAAACACACTAGAAAAATTAAAAAGTACACTCCCCGTCCCTGTGGAAACCATTGCACTGGACTTGGCAGAAGATGATGCACCCATTACACTCTATCGCTTTTGTATCGGAAAGCACGTTGATCTTCTAGTTAACAATGCAGGATTCGGCGTGTTCGGTGCGTTCACGGAAACCGATTTGGAAGACGAATTAAATTTGCTAAAGGTGAATATCCGTGCAACTCACATCTTGACAAAGCTGTTTTTAAAGGAGTTTCGCTCTCGAAACGCTGGACGCATTTTAAATGTGGCATCTAGTGCCGGTTTTTTGACAGGTCCACTGTTCTCATCCTATTATGCTTCAAAAAATTATGTGGTACGCTTATCATTGGCAATTGCTGAGGAACTACGTCACGAAAAAAGTCGTGTCACTATTAGTATTCTGTGTCCTGGACCGGTAAATACTAATTTCAACCAAAGAGCTGGCGTTCAATTCAAAATACCGGCACTTACTTCGGAAAAAGTGGCAAAAGATGCCGTTTTAGGTGCATTGACCGGACAGCTTTTGATTATTCCAGGCTGGTTTGTACGTCTGGGTGTACAAGTATCTCGACTAGTTCCAGAACGAATTCTTTCCAGAATTAATTACCATTTGCAAGCAGCCAAGAAAAAATAGCAGATGTATTTTCGATTTTTTTGAGAAAATAAAAAAATTTTCGTGAAACTATAGACTTTTTTGAAAAAATGTAGTATAATAAAAATTGTATTGATTATGACAGCTTTCATAACTGTCTGAATTTTTATTGGAGGTATCAAATTTATGTTCAAATGGAAAAAAGCAGCGGCGCTTTTACTTGCTGGTGCAGTTGCAGGGTTGTTGGCAGGATGTGGAAGCAGTACTGCTTATGCTATGACCATTGATGGTGTACAGATTCGGGCAGGGATGTACATTTATTATTCTTATGCAGCTTATTCGGAGTTGACTTCTACCCTGTCATCAGAAAATTCTGAATTGGATGTCACAGATGATGATGTAGTCAAGGCACAGACTATGGACGATGTTAGTGCAGAAGATTGGATTGAAAATAAGACGTTGGAATACTGTCAACAGTATGCAGCTATCCAAAACAAATGTGACGAGTTGAGTATTACATTGGATGATGATGACCTAACGGAAATTTCCGACACCATCGATTCCTTCTGGGAAACCTATGGCGAAATCTATGAATCAAATGGCATTTCTTCTGAATCTATTGAGCTTGTTCTTAAAAACTCTTATTTGACAAATGAACTGTTCTACTATTACTATGACATCGATGGTGCAGAGGGCGTTACAGAAGAAGAAATCCAAGAATACTACATTGAAAACAATGCTCGTGTTCGCTATATTGCATTTGATCTAACAGATGGCAATGGTGAAGAGTTGGATGATGATGGCAAAGATGATATGATGGATATGGTGACAGAGTATCTGGAACGATTGGAAGATTGTGACGGTGATGCAGACGAAATCAACGCTAAAATGGATACCATTGAAAGCGAATACGACGCTTATGTCACATCGATTTCCGAAGAAGCTGCTGCTGAAACTGCAACTTCTGAAACAGACGAAGATGGCAACGAAATCGCCGCAATGACAACTACTACTACTACGACAACAGCAGAAGAAACCACCTCGACGACAACGGTAGAGGAAACGGAAGAAGATGAGGCTGAAACAACAGCTGTGGCAGACGATTCCAGTGATACCGAAACGACCACAACTTCGGATAAAAACGACGCTGACACGAGCGTTACCACGACTACCACTACAACAACTGAATCCGAAGAAGATGAAAGTGAGGATGAAACTACCACAGAAACTGAGACGCCTTATGAAAACGAATCTATCATTGCAAAGGTAACCACTGACGAGGATACCGAAGAAGAAGATATTACATATACGCCATCTGAAGCGGCTTACAATTATATCTTTAGCGACGATATTGAATTCGGTGTATCTGGCATCGTAGAAGATGAAGACAATAACTGTATTTATCTAATTGTTCGACTGGACATTGAAGACCGTATGACAGAGGATGACTTGTGGACGGAGGATAATATCGACACAGTTATTTCTAATAAATATGCAGATACATTCGACGATTTGCTAGATGAATGGGTTGCTGCACAAGTTGTAGAATTAAACGAGAAGGCAATTAAACGTTATGATGTCTTTGATATTGACATGAGTCAATAAAATAAATTTCATTTTTTCTGTAATAATCCAATAAAAAGAAGTGATAGGTCAATATCTATCGCTTCTTTTTTCTGCGTGCTTGGCAATTTACACTTTTTTAAAGACGAAAGTCCTAAGGGAGATAGCTAAAATCAAAAGTGTCCATTACGAAATAGAACCTAATAGATTATTTCCGTCCGATATGCATAGTCAGAAAACTTTCTTGTACCCTGTCAAACTAATTGTTAAAATCACACCTTTAAAAAAAGTCCAACTTTTGTGTTGTAACGTGTTGTTTTTTAGGGCAAATTTTGGCTTTTTTTAATAAATTTGAGTGCAAAAAGGCAATTTGTAAAAAATAGAAAATCCATGCACTCACGACATTTTTTTCGTGTTTGCATAGATTTCTCTATTTTGCCATTTGGTTGGGGTGGAAGGATTTGAACCCTCGGAATGATGGAGTCAGAGTCCACTGCCTTACCGCTTGGCTACACCCCAATATTCAATGTCATCTAATCAAATAACTTATATAGTATACCACATTTTTTTTTTTATGTCAATCGATTTTTAAATTTCATTGATAAATTAACTTTTCATAATTCTAACTTTAAAATAAAAACAGTAATGTATAAAATTCAGTATCAATTGTATATAAAAAAATAAATTTTCAAAAATCGGTGCATAATGCATTTCTGCTTTATCGAAATTATTAATTCGACAATAAAATTTCAAAAAAAGACCATTGTCTTGTTTCCTCAAATATGATATAATACGAGTATGAAGCATGAGCGTATTGATCACAGAAAATACATACCAGAAAACTGTATCAAGCAAGAAAAACGTAATACAAAGAAGGGATTTTTTGCTTTTAACACTCGCTTTTCTGTTCTTTATTGGAAGTCTCATCGGTTGGGGCATTGAGGTACTGTTTCGTCGTCTCTTTTCAGCACATCATTGGATGAACCCCGGATTTCTCGTAGGTCCATATTTACCATTGTATGGCTTTAGTCTTGTGACACTTTATCTCCTCGCTGGACTAGAAGATTATCTTTCTATCGAAACCACCTGGATATAATTTTTATTCACGGTATGAAAATTCAACTCTGGGACTATTCCGATCAATGTGGTAATATAAAAGGCATTATTTGTCCCCTATTTTCATTTTTCTGGATGATTCTCAGCGCATTTTATTACTTCCTCATTCGCCTACATATTTTAAACGCACTGCAATGGCTGTCGGACAACCTAACATTTTCTTTTTTCATTGGTTTTTTCTATGGAGTATTTGTTTTGGACGTCATCTATTCCACCCAGCTCATGGTCAAAATCAAGCAATTCGCAAAAGAATCGGAAATTATAGTATGCATCGAGGAACTACGAGAGGAAATTCATACAAGCATTACAAATCGTCATCGAAAAAGTCGGTTACACTTTTTCTTCTCCTTACGAAGCGATATTCCTCTACATGAGATACTCGAAAATTATCAGAAAAGCCATCTCAATCAGCACAAATCCTTTCATAAACGATTCCGAAAGAAAAAAGACAAATAAAACAAAAAATCACCTCGAAATTGTACCACATCTCGGGGTGATTGCTCATATACTGATATATTTAAGACAGCACTGCAAGACTAACGAAAACCATTGCTTTCATGTTATACCAATCTCCTTGATATTGATACACTAGATTTGTCTCTGCCTCTTTATTATCACTGTTATCATAGGCAACGGTGACATTATAGGAAATGCCCTCAGAAATTTCCAAACTTGTAGAATCGAAGTACTCCTCCAGATCTTCTTTGGATAATTCAATTCCTCCATTAATGGTGTATGTAATATCATCAAAGCCATCGCCATATTGATCTCTCATATATGCCTGTACTACTTGCTCAAGATCACCTTCGTCATAATCCAATTTTTTCATCAAGTCGTTTAGATATTCGTCTGGCACAGCCTTCATCATTTGCCTTGCATCGCATGATTGTAATGCTTGATAATAATTTTCTATGGTATCTTCTTTGCTCGTACCACCAAAGACGAATCCCACCAAAAAAATCACAATAACTATCACTACAAGAACAATGATTCCAATAATAACAAATCGCTTTTTTGCTACACGACGTGATAAGTATGGCATATTTGTTTCCGATATAACCTCTGCAACATTCTTTTGCGGACTATCCATTGGAATTTCTTCTGACTGCTTCATTTCATTTTCCATCACACATTATTCCTTTTTCCACTTTAATTTTTCTTCGTGCAACTTTCACACGATGACGTACCTCTTGGAACGCTGCTTTTTCTCCTTGTTCTGCCAAAATTTCCAAAAGTTCCATCAGTTCTGCCTCTGTTTTTGGATGCAATGCGCCACGCTTTCTGGCACCGGAATTTTGAAAGTAAGTCAGTGGGCACGTCTGATTATACTGATCTTTTTTATAAATTTTACTGGCAGCTACACGATCACAAAACATTTCCGCCAAATACCGCATAGGCATTTGTACTGGGTCAACACATTTCGTCACAGCATTATAGTCCGTCCAATACTCGAAGTGATGACGGTTTCGTCCTTTATGGTGCATCCAAGCCAAAGAGCAACCTGTGTTCTCTCGCTCTGCCTCATTCGGACTGCGGTTCCCCTGATAATATTTGACACCTTGAAAAAACTCCGTGGGACTGTATTTCGACAAATCGTGCCGTAGTCCCTGCCAAAATATCCCTGCTTTACAACAGTGGCGTATCACCATGTGGCGATGCTTTGTAATCGTCTTGAGATGTCCCCAAAAATTATGCCATTTCATACACACACTACCCTTCTATTCTTCGATTATAAGTGGAACTGGAGTATCTAGTGTCACAGTATCCGGTGTCACGACGCAATCGTATGCCAACAGATGAACACCAGCTTGTTTCGCTTGGCGCAATGCTTCGCCAAAAGCAGGGTGTGCTTTATTATTCGGGCGAAACTGCACCACTCCTTTCATTTGTATCACAAAAAATAAATATGCTTGATATCCATCCTCCTGACAGGCAATCAGCTCTCGGATATGCTTTATCCCCCGCTGAGTGGGTGCATCCAGAAAATAAGCAATATCATCTTTTTCTAATGTCACACCCTTTACCTCCAAAAACGCTCTTTGACTCTCATTCGTTATTTGAAAATCAAAACGTGAGTTTCGATATCGAACCTCCGGTCGAATTTCTGCTCCAATTGGAAAAAGATTTCCTTTTTGCAGCCAAGCACGCATTGCCACGTTTGGACATTGGGCATCCATGTTAATGAGTAACGGTGGCTGATGTGGGCGTCCTTTTTTCACAGCGATCAAATCATACCGTGTTTTTCGGTTAGAATGTGCTGCCAACGCCAGATAAACACAGCAACCGGGAATCAACAGTTCCTGACAGCGATCAGTATTCTTTACATGAACTTGCTCTAAGTTTCCATCAATTTTCACAATTGCAATAAACCGATTCGGACGTTCTAAAAAGATTGCTGAAACAACTGTTGTATATTGCATGATTTTTAGCCTCCTGACATAAATTCATTTGTTATATCTTTCACTACTTCACCAGCAAGAATCAATCCTGCAACGGACGGAACAAATGCATTACTCCCCGGAATTTGATGGCGTCCAGGTGGACAAGAATCATACTCCTGACAATCGATTTGTGCATCCTCCAACAGTGTCATAGCCGACTCTGTGGAATAGACGACCTTTAATTTCTCGATGTTTCGCTTTCGCAAAGCATAACGCATAACACGTGCCAATGGACAAACAGTAGTCGCATAAATATCTGCCACTTGAAACGCTGTTGGATCAAGCTTATTCCCTGCACCCATACTGCTGATAATCGGTGTACCACACTTTTCTGCTTGCACTACGAGTTCAATTTTTCCAGTAACTGTATCAATCGCATCTACTATGTAGTCATATTGGGTAAAATCAAACATATGCGTCGTCTCAGCTGTAAAAAACGTCTTGTGTGGTACAACCTGACAATTGGGATTGATATCAAGTATCCGTGCAGTTGCAGCATCGACCTTATCCATGCCAATCGTACTGTGCGTGGCAATAATCTGTCGGTTTAAATTCGTCAGACAAACTTTGTCGTCATCAATCAGATCAATTTTGCCGATACCACTGCGTACAAGTGCTTCTACTGTATAGCCACCAACACCACCGATGCCAAAGACGGCAACCCGAGCAGACGCCAAGCGATTCATAGCGGCTTTTCCAAAAAGCCGTTGCGTTCTAGAAAATTGATTCATTATTTTCCCCTCTTTTCTATTTCATACCCTTATTATACATGAAAATTCTTCATCTGTCAAGCGAACTAAATGGCAAAAAAAGGGTACGATTTATCGTACCCTTTCAAATATCCAAATGTACCTGTTTACAAATTAAAGACCAGTACCGCTAACAGTGAAGTTTACTTCAATGGTCATCCAATCGCCAATTGCAGAATTGTCGATAATTGTTGATGAATAAGCGGAAGCATCATCTAGATCAGACAACAAACCTTCTGTACTTCTTGCATCATCTGGCAAATCCGAAACATATGCATTATAAACGTTTGCACGAATATTGTTGTGCGTAACGTCGTCCACATCTGCTTCTTCTGTGTTGGTATAGCTTGAAGCAGTCAATTCCATTTCATTTGCTGTACCATCTGTTCCAGTTACTACTACACTATCAATCGTAATTATTGCATCTGGGAACAGGTCGGCACCATCCATAATCTGTACTGCCATGAATTCAGAACCATTTGCAACTAACTCGCCACTTGCATCGCCGGTAGTATCATAACGACAAGCATCTGTATCAATCGTGACACTAACCGTATAAGAACCATCTCCGGTAATTTCTACGACACCTGCATTATAGGTCAGATAATCCATATCGCTGCCCCAATACTGCAACCACCACTGACTATCTACCATGCTCAAATAAGCATTTCCGGACTCGGCAACAACTGCTTCTTCAAATTCCTGTGTTTCCACCTGTGCAAGAGAACTTTCCTCTCCGTCTGTTTCCTCACTGGATTCCTCTGCGGATTCTTCCGCTGCTTCGCTAGACACTGCCTCGGAGGAAGAATCCTCATCAGAATCATCACCACAAGCAGTGAAAGCGGTACACATCATAGCAGATGCCAGTAAAAACGCCAAAATCTTCTTGTTTTTTAACATAAATCATTCCTCTTTCTTCATCATTCGCCAAACACAGATTTCATGTCTGACGCAGAACTAGATAATGGTGTGCAAAAAGCAGCGAAATCCTACAATTCACCATTATACTCTAATATTATACTCGATTTTTCTCGTGATTGCAAGATGCATTTTGCACAAATTTCGTTCATGAAATCGACGATATTTTAGTTTAATTACTGAGTTGTTCTTCCACTGCAATCATTTGTTCCATATAGTCATCCATATTAAGTCGCAGCTGCTCCATACGAGCGCATTTTTTTTGCATACATTGATAATCTTGCATGACCTCTTCTCGCTTGAGATCGATTGCCAAGTCGTCAAACTCAGCCTGCATCTCGTCGAGATTTTGCTCAAGCTGCCGCATTTGCGCACGAAGTTTTGCTTGCATTGATCGTTGCTTTTTGGAGTGATACACATTTTCTTTTGAACTACTCTCTTTTTCAATTATTACGCTTTGTTCCATTTCTTTTGTTTTTTGCTTCGCTGCCAGCCAGTCAGAAAAGCCACCGATTTTTGCCATAACGCCACTAGGTGTCAGCTCTAATATATGATCCGCCACTTTATCGAGTAAATAACGATCATGAGAAACAAACAGCAACGTTCCAGTAAAATCCACCAGTGCTGCTTCGATAATCTCTTTCATTGCAATGTCCAAATGGTTCGTCGGCTCATCCAGTATTAAAACATTACCATGTTCTAACATCATGACTGCGAAACAAACTTTTGCCCGTTCTCCGCCACTTAAGACTCCTACCGGCTTAAATACATTTTCTCCCGTTAAACGAACTTGCCCAAGCAGATTACGCACTTCCAAATTCGTCCAACTGGGAACTCGATCATGAATCTCCTGCATCACACTTTTTTCCGAATGCAAATTTGCACTTTCTTGGTCAAAATAAGAAAGCTTCACATTGCTTGTCCAACGAATTTTTCCAGAGTGTGGCAACATTCCCTGCACAATTTTCAACAATGTCGATTTTCCGACACCATTGTCACCGATAATCCCCCACTTTTCGCCACGGCGTATCTCGAACGACACGGATGACACAAGCAATTTTCGTTGTTCTCCACTACCCACAGATATATCTACGTCCTGTACTTTTAATACCTCCACTGGTGGTTCGACTTCATAGGTGAAATAAATACGAGCTTGTTTCTGGCGAGCTGCTGGCTTTTCGATGTGTTCCATTTTTTCCAACTGTTTCACACGGCTCTGTGCACTTTTTGCAGTAGAAGCACGAGTGATATTACGTGCCACGTAGTCCTCAAGCTTTGCAATTTCTTTCTGCTGTTGCTCATACTCTTTCCATTGTCGCTCAATAGCTGCTGTTTTCAACTTTATAGACGTTGTATAGTTGCCCTTATAGCGTGTCAGTTTGCCTCGTTCCAACTCACAGATACTGGTAGACAGTTTATCTAAAAAGAACCGATCATGAGAAACAAGCAACAATGTACCTTTATAGTCTTTCAGATAATCCTCCAACCACATAACCGTTTTAAAGTCCAGATGATTCGTAGGTTCATCTAGGATCAATAGATTCGGTGCTTCTAGGAGAAGTTTCGCCAGTGCAAGTCGTGTCTTTTCCCCACCACTAAAGCTCGAAATTAATCTTCCATATTCTTCCGGAAAAAATCCCATACCACTGAGTATCATGCGAATTTTCACATCGATTTGATAGCCATCATTGCTCTCAAACCAAGTTTGCAGTTGATGATACATTTCAATGCCGGATAAGTCGCCTTCCTGCATCTGTTTCTCCAATGCGTGCATTTGTTCCTGTGCTGTAAGCAATGGTTGAAACACGTTTTTCATTTCATCCCAAACAGTACTTTGGCTATCAAGTCCACTTATTTGTTCCAGATAGCCAATCGACGTTTTGGGTGAAATTATGATTTCACCATCGCCTTCTTGTATATGGTCAGGCAGTTCCTTTCCAACAAGAAGACGGAGCAACGTAGATTTGCCGCTGCCATTTTCACCGATAAGACCAATATGGTCGCCGTCCTCTATAGTTAGATTGACTGACTGTAAAACCGCCGTGCCGTGATAATATTTATGAAGATTGCTTATTTGCACAAGCATAAATTTTGTCTCCTTTGGTTTTTCATGCTATGATTATAGCACACTTTTTCAAGCTTGTCAATAAAAGTAAAAAATTTGAATCATCACCAAATAACAAACCAATGCATAGAATAAACCAAAGGCAGCACAACAAGGTTTGTAATTTGTAACAGTGGTTCTTACGCTATTCGCTACACAATAATGTATGCTCGTATTGCAGTGCTGCCGAATATACAAAGGAGTGATGAAATGGCACAAAATACTTTCGGCCGTATGCAGCCATATGGTATGATGCAGCGCAACCTGTTGCGGGACGTACCGGCAGCTACAGAGTGCAACATGACACAAAATGTATATGACGAAACAATTTCGTCTCTGCCGGAGCAGACGCCCATCGGTATGGCATATGTCCCCTATGAGCAGTGGGAAACACTCTATTCGGTAGACACCGGATTCTCCATTGGTACCATCTTTCCCTCACTAGACAAACCTTTCCAAGGAGGTGGTTGTCGTGGATGAGAAGCAAAGTTTGCACATGATTCAGAAATACGATTTTGCGTTGTATGATTTGCAGCTTTACCTGGATACCCATCCAGAATCACAAAATGCTTTGCAGCTTTGGAATCGGTATCAAAATCTACGACAGCAAGCGGTACAGACGTATACCCAAAGATTTGGTCCGTTACGACCAAATCAGGCTGGCGGTTCGCCTTGGAATTGGAATCAAACCCCTTGGCCATGGGAAAAGGAGGCGAACTAAAGTATGTGGATATATGAGAAAAAATTAGAGTTCCCGATTTGCATCAAAACGCCTAACGCAAAAACAGCAAAATATATTATCTCGCAGCTTGGCGGTCCAGATGGCGAATTGTCTGCATCATTGCGCTATATGAACCAGTGATATGTGATGAAGCCGAATTCGGTAAAGGGTATCTTGACGGATATCTCTACTGAAGAACTTGCACATGTAGAAATGATTTCTACCATACTTTATCAACTTACAGACGGCTTGTCGCTGGAGCAAATTAAAGAAGCAGGGTTTGACACTTACTTTGTAGATCACACATTAGGAATCTACCCACAGAGTGCAGCTGGTGTTCCGTTTACGGCGGCATATTTCCAATCAAAGGGAGACCCGATTACTGATTTGACAGAGGACTTGGCTGCGGAACAAAAAGCTCGCAGCACCTACGACAATATTCTACGAATGTGTGAAAATCCGGATGTACGTGAACCAATCAAATTCTTACGACAACGTGAAATTGTCCATTTCCAATGCTTTGGTGAGGCACTGCGTATGGTACAGGATGACTTAGATGCAAAAAATTTCTACTGCTGTAACCCGTCTTATGAAAAAGGTTGCGGGAAAAACTGTGGAAAAGGCAATAATCGCTAATTCCATCAGTTTTCACTTTTCAAGGTGAAAGACAGAAGAAAAAGCATAAAATCGGGTGCAGCGTATCGAAATGCTGTACCCGATTCTTTGTCCCGATATTTGTTCAAATTACATAAATAAAGAGCTTCTTATTGTGCAAAACATAAATTATTTTAAAAAAGCATTTGACTTTTTATTTCATGTATAGTATAATAAAATTAAATAAGATAACATTTAAATTGCATATATGGTTGTTATTGGCTATTGTTTAAGCTCGATTCACACGTATGTATATTGCATCAAGTATAATTCGTGGTGATTGTTAATTGCGACGGTTCAATTTCAATCACAGACGTAGTTCTTTTAAACATAGAGTTAGAATAACAGCGAATCTGCTTTATTTTTACTTGAACAATAGTTATCTGGTATGACGATTTATAAAATAAGATTAAGAAAGGATCTGATTTTATGAAAACAAGAAAAATAATATGCATTTGTACGGCGTTGATTATTACAGGTGTATGTGCTTTCGCATCTGGCATACAAACTTTTGCGAAAGAAAATTCCAGCAGTATTTTTGTCAATTCCGCAAGTGAGAATGCATCTTTTACGACCTATGAGGATGGTTCATTTTCGTTCATAGGGAATACTTCATCGTATCCCCTACGAGAATCCTATTATTGAGAATATGAAGCGTCGTACGTTGTTACCGTTAAAAAGATGTGGTCAAAGATGAAAGCCTGTCTTCGCAAATGGAAGGTTCGTGTAAGGGACGCGCTGCCTGCCGCTGTGGCGGATGCCCTCGCCCTGGTTACGCAGGATGATGTCATGGGGTGGTTCCGAGCGTCAAACTACTGCTAGTAATTTTGATCGTTGCTATAAGTTCAGAAGAACGACACGATATTGAGGTGCATTTGCGGGACGGCTGGAGCAAGTACAAGATTGCAAAGCATTTGGGCCGACCGTACAACACCATCAAGAATGAGATCCAGCGTGGGACAGTACTTCTATATGGCGGGAAGGTCTCCCGGTACAAGGCTAAAGCCGGCGAAAAAAAGTACAAGGAGAATCGTTACAGCAGTACTCGGAAGTACCGCTGCCTGGAGATAGTGCCATTCCTTCAGTATGTGGAAAAAATGGTTCGAGAAGAAGGCTGGTCGTTGGACGCCTGCTGGGGTCATGCTTTGAAGTCTGGCCTGTTCCAGTGGGAAGAAATGGTGTGTACCAAAACGCTCTACAATTATGTTGATTTGGGAGTGATTTCCCTGAAAAACATTGATCTGCCAGAAAAGGTGAGCCGGAACACAAAGAAGTGAAAAGTTCGTGAAAATAAGAAAAAGCTGGGTGACAGTATTGATTTGCGGGAGGAATGTGTAGAAAGCAGAAAGGATTTTGGAAACTGGGAGATTGATTCTGTGCTTGGAAAAAAGACGACCGAGGAACCCTGCGTTATGACCCTAACAGAGAGGAAACTGCGGGTATCTATCTTGCTGAAGCTCCAAAATCACTCCGCAGATGCCATGATGGAAGCTATGGAAAAATTGAAAGCAGAATACGGTGAGCACTTCTCAAAAGTATTCCAAACCATTACTGCTGACAACGGCTCAGAGTTTACCAGATTGTTCGAATTGAAAAAAGCTGACGTAAAGGTGTACTTTGCGCATCCATATTCCTCCTGGGAGCGAGGCACGAACGAGTGCCACAACAGGATGCTTCGGCGGTTTATTTCAAAAGGCAAGAGTATTGCAGACTATAGTGAAGAGGATATTCAATTCTTTGCCGACCGTATCAATGCGCTGCCGAGAAAAATCCTTGGCTAACGGACGCCGGAGGAACTGTTCGAGCAGGAACTGGATCGCATTTACGCCGCCTGAGTAGCCGCACGTTTGGGCTTCTCTCCGGTCGGGCTACGCCCTCCCTCCGTGAAACCCAAACGCATCTGCCAACGAGCATCACTGATAAAACTATTGCAACTTGCTATTGCAATTCGAGGATTATTTTTAATGTTTCTGTAGCATTGGTTTCAGCATCTATTCTTCACTTGCTATGTTCTGATTTTCCAGATTGCTTCCCCATACGGCAAGCTCCGTAAGAATCGGAATCAAAGAACGAACGGAATCTGTGATTTCATATTCTACACGAATTGGCACTTCCAAGTATTCCGTTCTCTTTACAAGGCCATCATCCTCAAGTTCTTTTAGAGACTTGGCAAGCATCGCATTAGAAATGCTCCCCATTTTACGCTTTATGTCATTGTATCTGGTCGCGCCGTCATTTGACAGTGAACATAAAATAGACATTTTCCATCTTCCGCTTATTGCACTTATCGCTTTTTGCAAAGGGCACCCTACGGTACAAGGACAGATATGTTCATTCGCCATCGCGATTTCCTCCTTAGATAAGTTTTTTAGTACCTACTCCATAAAAAATGCGTAGTTGACATGGGTATCTCCCATGCCTATAATTATATCATAGCAGGTAGCGATTTAAGAGTAAAGCCTTTTTTCAGAGCGAGAATATGGATGCTTCTTAAACTTCCTGCAGAATTGGAGGAATTCGCTATGGAAAAATCAAAGGTAGCGGTGCGCTACTTTTCAAAATCAGGAAATACGAAAAAACTGGCAGACGAAATTGCAAGGGACGGTCGGTTGCCAAGCCGAACAGATTACTGCGCCGATAGATGGCAACATTGACATTCTGTTCTTAGGAGCGTCTGTATATTGGGGCGGCATTAGTTCTGAAGTCAAGGCGTATATTCAGACACTGGACAAAAGCAAGATCGGCAAAGTCGTCGTTTTCTCTACCTCTGCACTTGCGGAACGTGCGTTTCCGCAAATTCAGAAGAAGCTCCAGGACAAAGGCATCCCAGTAGAGAGCAAAAACTTTTATTGTCGTGGGGAGTTTACAGCACTTCACAAAGGCCGCCCGAATCAGGATGACCTGAAAGCTACAAGGAAATTTGCAGCAGAAATAACGGAAAGGAAGTAAGACGGAATGGCTGAAAAGGAATTCAATCTTGGAGAATACATGACGGGCGGTGTAGAAAATATCGTCAAAGGTGCCATTAGAGCAACACTGAAAGACCCGAAGGAAAGTGCTTTTATGGCGCGTTACGCACTGGCAAGTCGAAAGTCATCCAAACGACGCGCCCAGCTGGAAGAACAGGGGGAACACATCCCTCCATTTCTGATTGCCAGCATTACAAGCAGCTGCAATCTGCACTGCGCGGGCTGCTATGCATTGGGAAACCACATCTGCTCTGATGGAAAAGCGTATGCCAAGCTTTCCGCAGACGAATGGGATGCTATTTTCAGAGAGGCATGTGATTTAGGAATTGGTTTTATTCTCCTTGCAGGCGGAGAGCCTATGATGCGCCGTGATATTCTGGAGAAGGCAGTGCAAATCCCAGAAATCCTATTTCCTGTTTTCACAAACGGAACCTTGCTGAATGACAGCTACATACAACTTTTTGATAAATCTCGGAATCTGGTTCCTGTTTTCAGCATTGAGGGTGATGAAAAGAAAACGGATGAGCGCCGGGGAGCGGGAATCTATAAGAGCCTGATTCGTGCAATGGACAAGATAAAGGATAATCATCTGATTTTTGGAGCATCGGTTATAGTTACGACTTCTAACCTGAACGAAGTAGTTTCTGACAGCTTTATTTCCGTTCTCCAAGAGCGGGGCTGCAAGGTTGTGATTTATGTTGAGTTTGTGCCCATCATCGAAGACAGCACTGAATTGGCACCACAAGATGAGGAAAGAGAATTTCTGAAAAACAAGCTCATGGAACTGCGGGAACAGTATCCTGAGATGCTGTTCATCTCTTTCCCCGGTGATGAGAAAAGCTCTGGTGGATGCCTTGCTGCGGGAAGAGGGTTTTTCCACATTAATTCCCACGGCGGCGCTGAGCCATGCCCATTCTCTCCTTATTCTGACATAAGTGTTCGAGATACGTCTGTTAGAGAAGCACTGCACTCCAAGCTATTTACAGCACTGCAAGACGGGGACGTATTGATGGAGGATCACGCTGGTGGATGTGTTCTGTTTGAGCGCAAAGACCAAGTAGAAAAACTTCTTGCTAATAATTAAAAAATGATATTTATGGACACCTGCTGGGGATTGATTTCCCTGGCAGGCGTTATTTTTTTTTGTCCGCTGAAAAATCGCATTTCTGTCCTTTCAGAAGTAGAGGGATATATCCCTTAACGATTGGAGGGACTGTGATGACCAATGAACAGAAAATGATGATATCCTCTCTCCGCGCAGAAGGCATGGGCTATGGCTCCATTGCCCGCAAGGTTGGGATTTCGGAAAATACAGTGAAATCGTTCTGCCGCAGAAATGCACAGCAGCCGGAGCCGGTTCAGCAAGATACTACTGAACACAAATGTCTGTGCTGTGGTGTTCCCGTCAGGCAGAACCCAGGACGCAAAGAGAAGAAGTTCTGCTCGGATAAGTGCCGGAACAAGTGGTGGAATGCCCATCTCGACCGGGTTGACCGCAGAGCGATGCGTGAGGTCATCTGCGCAAACTGCGGAAAGACCTTCTCAGTTTATGGCAGTGCTGCCAGGAAGTATTGTTGTCATGAGTGCTACATCGAGCATCGGTTGGGAGGCGGCGGCAATGAGTGAAGAACAGATGAAGAATGAAAAGCTGTACCAAGCGACCATGAGCATGGTCATGCGAATGCTGGAAAACGGCATCATAAATGAACAGGAGTATCGTCAGATTGATATAATATTCCTTGAGAAATACCGCCCCGTTTTCGGCACATTATTTTCGGACGCCCGCTTGACTTAAGGGGCTTTTAGAGTGATGTATAGTAGCGGAAAGGAGCGTGATTTCATGGCTAAAATTACGAAAATCGAGCAGACCACGCCCGCAATTGCGGCAAGGAAAAAGGTCGCCGCCTATGCCAGAGTTTCTATGGAAACGGAACGGCTGAACCATTCGCTTTCGGCTCAGATAAGCTACTACAGCAGCCTGATACAGAAAAATCCCGAATGGGAGTATGCCGGAGTGTACGCCGACAGTTTTGTCACAGGGACAAGCACAAAGCATAGGGCGGAATTCCAGCGCCTTGTCAGGGACTGTGAAAATGGAAAAATCGATATCGTCCTCTGTAAATCAATATCGAGATTCGCCAGGAATACCGTAGACCTGCTGGAGACGGTACGGCATTTAAAGGACATCGGCGTGGAGGTGCGGTTCGAGAAAGAACACATCAACTCTATGAGCGGGGATGGGGAACTGATGCTCTCCATCCTTGCGTCATTTGCGCAGGAAGAAAGCCGCAGTATTTCAGAGAACTGTAAGTGGGGCATCCGCAAAAGGTTTATGGACGGCAGGCTGAGACCGGCTAAAATCCTCGGATACCGCGCTGCTAACGGTCAGTACGAAATCGAACCGGAGGAAGCGGAAACCGTCCGCAGGATTTATGAACTGTATCTGAGCGGCTTATCTTTTTATAAGGTTGCCGAAAAGGTAAATGCAGAGGGGCGTAAGTCCTACACGGGAAAGCCTTTTTCC
>Ga0192260_1009_pt1 | contig 69891 bp, 81 predicted proteins | sample Koala_Koa23_F3_FD_131281 | JGI IMG/M metagenome (GOLD analysis project Ga0192260, IMG submission 131281) | Enriched cells from koala feces incubated with labeled cellulose particles, San Francisco Zoo, California, United States - Koala_Koa2-3_F3 ...
GATGGTTTCGGATGCGCTTGCCGGAAAAATCGATCTCATCATAACAAAATCGGTGAGCAGATTCGCCAGAAACACGGTAGACAGCCTGGCCACTATCCGAAAGCTGAAGGAAAATGGCATTGAAGTTTACTTCGAGAAGGAGGCCATATGGACCTTTGATGGTAATGGCAAACTGCTGCTCACCATCATGTCCTCGCTGGCGCAGGAGGAATCACGCTCCATCTCAGAGAACTGCACATGGGGACAGAGAAAGCGTTTTGCAGATGGCAAAGTGAGTGTGCCGTTCAAACGGTTTCTCGGCTACGACAGGGGACCAGATGGGAACCTTATAATAAATGAGGATGAGGCGGTCATTGTCCGCAGGATTTACGCTATGTTTCTTGAGGGCATGACACCCTACCTCATTGCAAAGCAGCTCACCAGCGAGGGCATCCCTTCTCCTGGCGGCAAGCCGAAATGGAGAGATACCATTGTAAAAAGCATACTCACGAACGAAAAATACAAAGGCGACGCTCTGCTGCAGAAGGTATTCACCACGGACTTTCTCACCAAGAAAAAGAAAGTCAACGAAGGCGAAGTGCCGCAGTATTATGTGGAAGGCAACCATCCTGCCATCATCTCTCCAAAGGTTCATGAAATGGTACAGCTTGAAATGGAAAGGCGCAGCAAAAACGGCAGGCACAGCGGAACGCACCTCTTCTCAGGCAGAATAAAAATGCGGTCACTGCGGCAGTTGGTACGGCTCGAAGATATGGCACTCCAACAGCAAATACCGCAAGACCATCTGGCAGTGCAATCACAAATTCGATGGTGAAGAAAAATGCCCGACACCATATCTGACAGATGAGAATGTAAAGGAATATTTTATTTCGGCTTTGAATACACTGATTGTCCAGAAGGATGAGGTTATTGCCGATGTAACTGAATCCCTGATGCCGACCTTTGATACCTCGGTGCTGGAATCAGAGCGTGACCAGCTCCTGCAGGATGTCCAGATGCTTGCAGATGCCGTACAAAAAATCATCTATGAGAATGCCCACGTAGCCCTCGACCAGACAGAATATCAGGACCGTTACGATGCCCTGACTGCTCGGTATGAAGAAACCAAAACAAAGCTGGACACCATAAACGAACAGATAAGCGACAAACAGATCAGACGGGCATCAATCGAGGAATTTCTGGACACTCTCTCAGGGCAGGAAAACTCAATCACTGAATTCGAGCAAAATGCCTGGTGTGGGCTGGTGGATTTCATAACCGTCTACGGTGAGGACGATGTTCGAGTGACCTTCAAAAACGGCATGGAAGTCAAAGCCTGACAACATAAAACGACACCTCGTTTTGGAGCAGCCTATCACTCCGGCATGAGATGTTTTTTCTATAATTTATATAGTCACCGCAAGGTATTTAGTCACCGCAAAACTGCACATTTTAATTTTTCATACCCTTGTATCAATTTCTCGGTCTACATATCGATTTTTCCGGCAAGCGCATCCGAAACCATCGTATTAAACCCGTCTCGCTTTTTTGTGTTACAGCCGGTTATTCCTTCATCTGCGTACACACAAACGAACTCCCAGTCATCTCTGTTTTTAATATAATTTGTGTAGTAATCGACCTGTGCCTCATAGCTTGACAGCTGCTCCTCGTGGTCTGTACTGACACGGGCGTAAGCGGCAACCTTGCGTTTTTTTACGGCATTGATAGGCGTAGCGGTGTACTTGCTTATCGTTGCCGGAATCGTGATTACCTTTCCCATAGAACTGTCCTCCCGTCATAAAAACAGTACAGCAGATTACCATCCAACTGTACCGTGATTTTCTCTATATGCTTATCAAATTCTGTTTCGTCAAATTCGGAAAGCCCCAGCGCCCATGCGGAGATGTTCCGTAACTGGTAGTCAGCGTAGTTCCGATTGGAGCAGGATATCCCTTTGCGTTTCTTCCCGATGCAGTACCAGTACACCCACTTACCTGCGCCAACCACCCGGTGGTATTCCAAACCGCAGTCTCCGCAGAGCAGTTTCCCTTTGAAGCAGTCGGTCACCGTGGGAATATGGCGACTTTCGTTGATGCGGAGATTTTCCCACAGCGTTTTCTCCCCGCCAATCATGTGAAATTCGATGCTGCCGTTCTCCAGAACTGTCAATTCCAACACTCGACGATTGAATTCATCTTCTGAAAAGTCGCCTGTGTCGAGAACCTTGGCACATATGTGTTTAAGCTCTGCTTCGCTGAAATTAATGCTGGTGCAGGTTACTCCTGGCTCTTTTTTCGTCCGGCAAATCCAGTGAACAAATTTCTTGCCTTTTATTTTGCTGATTTTTCTGGTGTAAGGCATTCCACAGATGCCACACTTGATTTTTTTGGTGAAGTAGTAGGTCGGGTTCAGAAGAGATGCACGCTGAGCTATTTCATCCTGTACCTTTGCATAGGTGGCACGGTCGATGATAGCTTCGTGGGTATCGGGCATATAGTATTTTGGAAATTCGCCTTTATTCTTTACCTTGTTCTTCGTGATGGGGTCTGCCATGTAGCTTTTCTGCCGCAAGGTATCTCCGGCATAGGCTTCATTGCGAATCATAACCATCAGCGATGCCTCTTGGAATAAGCAGCCGTTGATGGTTCGGTACCCGCTGTCATTTAGGTCATCGCAGATTCCCTGCAAAGAAACGCCGTCAATATAAAGCTCGAACATCCTGCGGACGATAACTGCTTCTTCCGGGATGATGATATATTTTCGCTGTTCCTCATCATAACGGTAGCCGAGGATATGTTTATTTGCCGTACCGATTTCGCCGGATTCGAAACGCTTACGAATGCCCCATTTACAGTTGTCCGAAATAGAACGGCTTTCTTCCTGGGCAAAGGATACAAGCAGGGAAAGCATAAGCTCCTCGTCCTCCGAAAGCGAATTGATATGTTCTTTTTCGAACCTGACCTCAATACCCAGTTCCTTTAGATGCCGTACCGTCTCCAGCAGGTCAACCGTGTTCCTTGCGAAACGAGAGATGGATTTCGTGAGGACAATATTGATTTTTCCATCCTCGCAGTCCTTCAGCATCCGCATAAATTCCGGCCGCCCATCAGCGGATGTCCCCGTTATTCCGTAATCCGCATATACGCCGACATATTCCCATTCGGGGTTCTTCTGAATCAGTCCGCTGTAGTAGCTTATCTGTGCTGACAGCGAATGTGCCAGTCGCTCGGTATCCTTTGAAACACGGGCATAAGCAGCGACCTTTTTGCGGACAGGCAGCACCGGGACAACCGGCTCTATTTTGCTGATTTTACGCATAAAATCACTCCTTTCCGCTACTATATATCGCTCTAAACTCGCCGGTTATCAAGTCATTTTCGGAGAATAATGTACCCAAAGATGGCGCATATTTTTCGAGCAGTTTTGTATCAATTTCAGCGTACTCCTTGGCGGTCAGAAGCCCCTGTCGGAACAAACTTTTTACCACGGATATGGCGGATTGATAGCGAACCTCTGCGCTGAATTCTTTCTCATTCATCGCTACCACCGCCTTTGTATCGGTCACGGATATAGTATTCGTGGCAGCAGTATTTCCGATGGGCATTGCCGTATACCGTGAAGGATTTCCCACACCCTGCACATACGAAGGAATAGACAGCCTTACGGTTCACAGCCTCCGGGTGACTGTTCCACCATGCCGTGCGGCACTCAGGAGAGCAGAATTTTATGCGTTTTCTTCCTGTTTTCTGTTCAATGGGTTTTCCGCATTGCAGGCAGCGGTCTGATGGAATATCTACACGACTATTTGCGGCTTTGCAGCCTGTCAGCCCCTTCTTTCGACAAAATGCGACAACAGCATTTTTAGTAAGTCCTGTTGACTTGGCGATGGTGGCATAACCGTAACCTTGTTCACGCAGACCTGTTACTTGGATTTCTTGTTCTGATGTCATACCAAAGCACCTCCTCAACATATGGACATTTGGAGGCCATTTTGATGGGGTGTTTGAGCAAAAAAATAACGCCTGCCAGGGAAATCAATCCCCAGCAGGCATTACTCTTGTGTGGCTTACTGCTTTTTGAGATACGTCCCGCAGCAGAAGCCGGTATATTTGACATTGTTGTAGGTGATCTGAACGTAGAGCCACTTCACGCCGCTTGCAGATGTGTAGTAGCCGTAGTTCTTCACGCTCGTCCCCTTCGGCAGCACCACCATCGCGGATTTGCCCTGACCGGTGCCGTTCCTCATGTAGAGGTTCGCCGTGGTCTTGTAGGTACCGACGAGACTCTTGTTGAAGGACTTCGCCGGGTCGGTTGCCGTCTGCTCCGTCACAGTGGAAGTGCTGGTCGAGCCGGAGGATGCAGAGGAGCTTATCCCTGCATATTTATCATAATAGGTCTGTCCGTAACCGGCGCGTTTCGTCTGCACCGAAGTCCCCGTATCGGCGGGTATTTCGTACTTGGTCAGTACGATATTGGATGCCTGGAGGACGGAGGTGACATTCTTCAGCGTGTCCAGCACAGCCCCATAGCTCTCGGACATCTCCTTGTAGAGAAACGCCAGTTGCATGGAGAGGTTGCCCACAGAGGCTTTCTGTGCCACGGCATACTCCAGCAGGGCTTTTTTTCTCGTGGAATAAGTCCACTGCGCCAGGCCGTATCCGGCGGAATCCGAAGAGAAGGCGGTATAGGTGCCGTTGTCCACAGCGTCCGTGTACTCCTTATCCGTCATTCCCAGCTTGGTATTGTAGGCGTTCTGGAGGTTATTGGCGATGAGCGCCGACTCCGCATAGAGGTTGCCCATCAGCCCTGCCACACCATAGGCGTTGCCAATTTTGCCGTAGAGGTAATCCCATATGGCTTTCTCGTCCGCCGCTGTAGTCTGCACCGCCAGAGAAGTCGCATCAGCCGCCGTATCATCAGCGATATAGGAACACTGCGCCCAGTAATTCCAGTCAGACTGCTTGTAAGCGGTCTTGCAGACACCGCTGGCATGGTTCTTCGCTTCATAGACATAACCGTCCCCGCCGTAAACGCCAACATGGGTAATATTTGAGGTGCTTGTGCCACGGAACACCAGCAGTCCCGCAGTCTTGGGGAAGGTGCTGATTTTGTCCTTCATAGTCGCCGCCGTGTACAGCCCAGTTGCCGACTTGTCCTAGGAGGATTTGTAGGTCGGTGTGGAGGTCGCGCTAGTGTAAAATTTTCGTTGGCAAAATAAAAAATGACTATCCAAGCAGAACATAATGTGGTAAAATAGAAAGAAAAAGGGATAGGGATGAGTGCATGGCACAGCAGGAGAGCATGAATTTGCTGAAATTCATGGAACGGTTCGGGACGGAAGAAGCCTGTCGGGAATACCTTTATCAAATGCGGTGGGCAGAAGGGTTCACCTGCCCAAAATGCGGCGCAGCGGATAGACCATACCAGATAAAAGCGCGCAATAAACTGCAATGTCGGCATTGCAACCATCAAACATCGGTCACGGCTGGGACGGTGATGGAGAAAACCCGCACGCCACTGACCAAATGGTTTCTGGCGATCTATTTGATGGGGCAGGACAAGCGGGGATGCTCGGCACTGAGACTGAAGCGGGAACTGAAGGTTGCCTATGATACCGCTTGGACAATGTCGCATAAAATTCGCAAAGCGATGGGAGATCGGGACAGCCTATACCTGCTGAGTAGAACCGTAGAGGTGGATGACTCTTTTTTCGGCGGTGCCCACGTGGGCGGTAAGTGTGGGCGTGGAACCGACAAAATACCGGTGGTATTTGGCGTATCGCTGGATGAAAAGGGGCATCCGGGCTACTTGCGGGCAAAGGTAAGCGACACCGTTGACGGGGATACGCTTGTAGAGTTCGCCAAAAGCTGTATTGTTCCAGGCTCCCTGCTATGCAGCGATGGGCTCTCCGCCTACAACAAGCTGGCCAGGGAAGGCTATCGCCTGGAATCGGAAATCTTCAATCCAAGAGTGAATCCAGATCATTTAAAGTGGCTACATATGCTTGTGTCCAATGCCAAAGCCTTTATCAACGGCACCTATCATGGCCTGGATGATACTCATTTACAGGCATTTCTTGATGAATTTTGCTACCGATTTAACCGCCGGAATTGGCTGGATCAATTATTTGCACGCCTTTTGAACGCTTGCGCTTCCTCCAAGCCTTTTTATCGATATGCTCTAATTGGATAGCCATAAAATAAAAAAGGGGGCAGATTGCTTCGTTTTCCTTGGGGTTCCAGATCTGGTAGAATGCAGGTATTGTAAACAACATTCAAGAAGCCGAAAGGAGCTCCAAGGATATGGCAGCAAGCTTAGACACAAAAGGAAAGCCTACAAACAAAAAGTCAAGCCCCAAATGGGCTTGAGCAAGAAAATATTTGAGACAGGTGAGGTGGGAAAAATGGACAACACAAAAGAGCCGCCGCAGAGCGCTGGCTTAAACTGGAAAGCATTTGTAGGTAGCACCGCCGAGCTGTCCAGTCAAGGATAAACGGCTGCGCCGCGCCTATGGCGTCCTTGACAGGCCATCCCGCCTGTGCAGGTGGGTAGACAAGAGGTGGCTAAGCCACCTCTGTGTCAAACGCTTGACACAGCTTCAGCAACCGCTTCCGTCGGGCAGTTGTCATCTGCCTCAAGCCCATTGAGGTAGTCCCACACCTGGCCATAATAGCGGCGCAGGAATTTGTTCGCACCGGCAGTCATGTAAACGTAATACGGCTTACCCTCGGCCCGTTTGCGGTCAAGGAATTGGTAGACAGGCTCATCCGACGGAGACTTTTGAATATAGACGCTCATGATGTTAAACAGCGTCTTTCAGAGATAGGGAGAACCCCCGCTTTGTCGTCCTATTGCTTTTCGAAACCTTATCCCCGAAAGCATTAGGAGCCGGATCAACTCCGGCAAATGCAGCAAGAACCTTCTTGCTTGCAAAGCGGCAGACATCACCAATTTCGGCCATAAGCTGCGGACCAGTGGAGCCTCCGCATCCGTACATCTGCATGACAAACGGATATTCCAGCAGCATGGAGGCCAGGCGGTTCATTTCGGCGCGATAGGTTTCTGCCGAACGGGAGATGCTGGTGAGCTGGTCTGCAGATTCCTGGATAAGGAGCTTTGTGACCTCAGACTTGGCTATCAGAACGACGACAGATTTGGCAAGTGTGTAAACCTCCTCAGCCTTATCCTGCTTGAACTTGTAGTCATGTCGTTTGCACCATTTGCGGTATCGCTCGGTAAAAGCGTTCTTGCTGACGCCCCGCACACAGTCCGCGTGCCAGAAATCGTGCGTGAAGTCTACCCGCTTCTGGGCGCCGTCCTTCCGCACAGGGCTGGTGAAGCACTTGCGGATGCCGGGAAAGGACTGCTCCTGCAATGCGATGAGGTTGTTTGCCGTGGCTGTCTTTTGCTTGACTGCCAGGTGGAACTGACGGTTCAGCGTTTTCAAATCATAACGAATGGTATCCATGGGAGTATAATCGCACAGATCAGCCCAGTTGTCAAGACCATATCTGGCAAGCTTGGAGGCATCGGCCTTGTCCGGTTTGACCTTGCGCAGAGAATTGCCGCCGTATTCCTTGATCAGCAGCGGATTCACCGCACTGACAAACAGGCCGGCTTTGTGGAGAATCTTGGCTACGGGTTCGTAGTAACGGCCTGTGTGTTCCATCACCACGCGGGTTTCCCAATCTAGTTCCTTGAGCTGCTGGGCCAGATGGACTAGCCCCTCTGTGTTGTGACCTACCTCAAAGGGGCACATTACCACCTCCCAAAAGGGCCAGAGGACGGCGATCATGCTCTTCCTACCGGAAACGTCAATACCTGCTGCGTTCATGTTGTGCATCTCCTGCTTGATAAAATTGCAATGGACAGAGCCATCTTTACCCATCGCCGATCCTATCTGTTTGGTGACGCAAACGCTGTGGAACTACCACCTGGCCCTACCTGCACAAATCGAACGCTGCGAATAGGAGATAGCTGACTGACTTTCTAACGGGCGTAAAAGCCCTTGGAGATTTAAGTCAGACCATTACTCCCCTATTCTAACAGCTTAGGTAACGAGATGTCCCATGCCTATGGCCGGCTGCCATAAACCAAGGGGCAAATATTAAAGCAACAGGAGAATGGTGATCAAAGATTGGCAGTAAAAAAGGGCAAGCACCCCTGCGCTATGATGCTGCATTCAAGGAGGAGGCAATCAAGCTGGTGACAGAAAAGGGGCAGTCTAGCCGGAAGGTTGCCACCGAGCTAGACATTTGTATTGACGCGCTGCGCAACTGGCTCAAGTCGGTGGGCATACAGGCGAGTAGCGCAGATCGGACCAGCCGGGAGGCCCGGCGGGTCAAGGAGCTAGTGTTTTAGATGCCATAGACGTGCAGACCATTTTGTATCTACCCACACTACAACATCATACAATCATGTGGAAAACTTCGTCTGCACCTGAGCGGATATTGATCAAGGCATAAGAATCAAAATTTGTCCTCCCTGGGTTGATCTGAATGATTTTTGCGCTGCGCTTTCTGTAATTAAAATAAGCGTTGCCATAGGAACCGTTCGCTCCAATAATCAGGATAAGGTCCGCTTTGGAGATCCACTCCTGCGCCCTTTTCAAATTTTCTTCATGAAGCCCAACATTGCTGTAAAAAGGAAATGTCCAGATCACATCGCCACACTTGTCGCATCTAGGGATCGTTCCATGATTCCAAATATGATAGTCGTCAAAATGCTTCCCGCATTTTACACAACGGTTGACTTGAAGGCTTCCCTGAATCTCCGCAACATTTTCTGAGCCGGCTATGGTGTGCATGCAGTCTACATTTGTGGTGATGATCCCCTGTAGAAGCCCGTTGATTTCCAGACTTCTCAGTGCCTTATGTGCATAGGACGGCTCGTGGGCAAACATGGAATGGAGAAAAGCATGATCTAGCAGCTTATAATATTTTTCTGGTTCGTTTCGGAGAACGTCTTCCGAGGCCAAAGGCAGAAGCTCCTCGACATTTTCGTGGTCAAAATTCATTCCACCAGCCGAAAAGGAGATACCTGCTCCCGTGATAGCTACAGTATACCGGCTTTCATCCAAAGACCTTTTTAACTGAACGACTTGCTTGGAAATATCCATCTGTTCCTCCTTTATTTCTTAGCTGTGAGAGAAATTCCGACAAAACTCCCGGTAATTATAGTCCTTCCCCGGACGGCAGAGGACGGCAAACTGAATAGAAGCAAAAAGCTGTCCGCTGCCCATTCCGGCAAAGGTAAAATCCTTAATGGCACGGGCAAACAAATCAGAGACTAAGGCCGCATCATTCCCGTACACGCCGCAGCCGAAAGCCCCCAGAATCAGGTGGCGATAGCCCTGGGAGGCTGCCACCAGAAGCATTCCCTGAATGCGCTTGTAGAGCATTCCCTCATACTCCTGCCGACTCATTCCCTCCAGCCCTAGACGCACCATTGGGGCAGCACAGCTCATAATAGAGATGGGAAACGGCTGAACAAGGGCTTCGGACGAGGCGTCCTTGATGACCTCTACGTTGGGAGAGAGCAGCACGCCATCCGACCCCATGCGGGTCTTTCTGGCATTGTTGTAGTCGTAGTACCGCTTTGCACCCTCGCTTTCCAGAGACAGCAGCAGGGATGTCCTCCGGCAGAGGTCTTCTTCCTGGGCGCTGGCTCCGTTCCGAGTCTGACCGCCAGGCCGGGTAGCGCTGGCCAGATTCAGCACGAGAATTTTGGGCGCAGGGTCTCCTGAGTTTTTTAGGCACTGATACTGCTTCTGCGCCAGAACAAGAACATCCTCATTCTCGCAAGCAAAAGCGCAGAAGGCGTTTTGTGGTGTTGCTTCCTCCAGTTTCGCGGCGGCGAGAGATGGCAGTTCCTCCGGCAGAAACGCCCGAACTTCCCGCATCTGCTCCGATGAAAAAGCAAGCTGCACTTCTTGCCTATTCCTGGAGTAGCCGCCCTGTTTCAAAATCGCCAGCGTGTCCTCCAAAATAGCAATGTTCTTTTTCTTACACATTTCCTTCTGCCGTTCCCGCTCCTGAATTTCTTCCTCAGAGAGTCCCTGATACTCACGCGCTCGCATCTGCGCCGCCATTTGTTTGAGTCGCTCTTCTTCAGATAATGCCTGATTGGTATTCTGTTCAGCCATGTTCGCCCCTCCTTGCTTTCAGTTTTTGAAATACATCGTCACATGGTTCCCGGATGTTCAAATTGGCCGCGCTGTCAAACCTGGTGTGTCCCGGATTGATTTGGACAATGATGGCATCTCTGCGCCGATAATTCCAGTAGGCGCTGCCATAATAGCCGTTGGTCCCGATCACAAGAAGCAAATCTGCCTTGGAAATCCAGTCCTGCGCTTTTTGAACGCCTTCCTCCCAAAGCCCAATGTGGCTGTAAAGCTCCCACGGAAGAATCCTTCCTCCGCAGGATTCGCATTTTGGAAGCTCCTCCTGATCCCATATCTCATAACCGTCGTAATGCCGCCCACACTTGGAGCAACGGTTGATTTGAAAACCTCCCTGGATTTCTGCCACGTTTTTGGAACCGGCCATTGTGTGCATACAGTCCTCGTTTGTGGTGATGATCCCGATCAGCTTTCCTTCCTCCTCCAGCTCCCGTAGGGCGTAGTGGCTGGGACTGGGGTGATAGCGGTGCATGGCCTTGACATAGGAGCGCAAAAAGCAATCGCTCTCAAATCCTCCTGGACGGATGGTGCGGGAGAGCTGCCCATAGGTCACGCCGCCGCCAGAAAGCGAAATCCCAGCGCCGGTGATGGCCACCATTGCGTGGCGCTGGTCAATGTAATCGGCTAACTGTTGGATTTTGTCCTCGCTCCGGCCTTTTCTGGAAGCTCTCATCAGGTTCACATCCTATTCTTATTGTAGTCAGTCATTTCCGTGCCGCAGCTTCTTCAGACTTTGAAATACCTCATCGGAGCCCTGACGAACGTTCAGGTTTGCAACTCTATCGAATCCAGTATGCCCCGGATTGATCTGTACGATGGGCGCACCTCTCCGCCGGTAATTCCAGTAAACATCCCCATAGTTGCCCCGTGTCCCGATGACGAGAATCAAATCCGCTTTGGAAATCCATTCTCTGGCTTTCCTGACATCCGCATCCCACAGGCCAATGTGGCTGTACAGCGGCCAGGGAAGAATCTCCCCGCCGCAGGCCTCACACCGAGGCAACTCATCCTGCTTCCAGATCTCATATCCGTCATAATGGCAGCCACATTTGGCGCAGCAGTTGACCTGGAGACTGCCCTGAATTTCGGCAACGTTCTTGGAACCGGCAATCGTGTGCATACAGTCCACGTTTGTGGTGATGATGCCGGTGAGCTTGCCCTCCGCTTCCAGGTCTGCCAGGGCATAGTGGGCAAAGCTGGGCTGATAGGAGAACATCGTCTCCAGATAGGTGGGCAAAAAGGAACCTGCATTGGAGCCTCGTCTGCCTCTGCGGGAGAAAATCATCTGCCCATAAGTGACCCCACCACCGGCGACAAAGATTCCTGCGCCGGTGGTGGCGATGATGCTGCTGCTTTGGTCAATATAATCGGCTAACTGTTGAATTTTGTCCATGCCTTTACCTTCTTTGGAAAACATTATGGTGATAGCCATAAAAAGTGTTGATGCCTTTTTACCCTCATGAAGGGAGGTGATCCCCATAGCCTGTCAATGTAAGCCTAAGCGGCGCGGCATAATGACCATCAACGTAAAACCGTACATCCGCGCCGGTATCGTGGTGAAGGTCTGCAAACGGCACAGGCCAAAAAACTAGCCAATAGTCTCCGAGAGATAAGGACGCCAACACTTCTTGTGGCTGTTACCAACATTATTGGCATTACCCGTTTAAGACGGCATCCAGCGCCTCGGCAGCGTCTACTCGGATATTCAAGGCGGCGATTTGGTCGAACTGCGTTGCAGACGGATTGATTTGTACCAGCCTTGTCTCTGCCTTCATGCTACTTAAGTATTCCTCGCTACGGAAACCAGTGGTGCCAATGACCAGCACCAGATCTGCCTGGGCAATCAGGTCGGCAGCCTTCCGCATACTCTCCCGGGAGACCTCAGTGCTGGCACCGTTGTCCCGGCAAAAGGCGGTGGGCATCAGGGGAGCGCCGCATTTCTCGCAGCGGGGCATATGCCCCTGATTCCATACCTGATAATCGTAGCATCGCGTGCCGCAGTCAATGCAGATATTGTCCCGGAAGCTGCCTTGAAATTCAATCACGTTCTGGGAACCGGCGACTGTGTGCAAGCAGTCCAGATTCTGGGTAACAATGCCACATAGCTTGCCCTGCCGTTCCAGCTCCGCCAACTGCCTGTGAACAGTGCTCGGCCCCTTGACAAAGGTGGCATCCAGGAAGGCGTCCTTCATAACGGTATAAAACTTCTCAGGGTTCTTGCGGACATAGGCCGCTGAAAAAATACGACCGGCGTTCATCCTGCCAACGCTCTCTTTCAACCTGCGCATCCCATAGAGATAGGAAATGCCTGCACCGGTAACGGCAACAGTCCTGCTGCTCTGATCCATGTATTCTTTTAACTGAGCATATTCCCTTTTCATGTTTGAGCCCCTCCAAGCCACTTTCCGACTTTTTCTTCATCGCATTTGTTTAGGCGAAGCCCCTCATGCACAGTTGCCCCTTTACAGGCGCTTTTCAACAGCTCCACGGCCTGCTCTGGCCCACTCATTCCGCTGGTGCAGAAGGGGTATACTTCTTTCCCGGAAAAATTGTACTGCGAGACAAAAGACAGCACCAGCTGCGGACACTTGCTGTACCAAATTGGGAAACCAATGAGGATACGGTCATAAGTCTCGAAATCCTTTACCTTGTCCACTACGTCTGGAAGCTCATTTCGGGAAAACTCTTTTCTGGCAATTCCCAGCGCAGTGAAATAGCCGCCATAGTTCTTTTCGCCTCTGATCTCAAACAGATCTCCGCCGGTCATGCTTTGGAGCCTTACAGCCACCTTTCTCGTTGCACCGCCTCTTGAATAATAAGCAATCAAAGTCTTCATGATGAAATTCCCTCTATAATCATATAATGAGCAGTGCCCTCCGACGGGCCAGCCTTCACGATGGTATCGACGACCTTATCCGGCACAGCCTTGTTCGGGTCAAAGTCCCTCGTTGATTTCCTTTTTGCAATGGCTTCCAATGTTTGCATAAAAAATACCTCCTTAATGTAGTTCGAATGATTATATTATAACATCCTTTAATCGTAATGTCAAGTGTTATATTTGATTTTTCAGATAAAATCTGTTATACTTCTGGTAACACTTACGTTGAGAGGAAAAGGTGGTTGTATGCGTGTCAGCAAAAAAATTTCCAACGGCGGTTCACGCGCTGCTCTATGTTGCGGTTCTATCTCCGAAACGCCGGGTGGCGAGTACCCTCGTTGCGGAAAGCACAGGCTTTAATGCCGTCACGATCAGAAATATCTTTCTTGATCTGTCCAGGAACGGTCTGCTGACGGCATCCACCGGAAAAAACGGTGAAGTGCATCTTGCCAGGGAGCCGAAAGACATTACTCTGTGGGATGTGTATCAGGCCGTGGAAACGAATGACGTGGAGGAAATATTCAAACTCCACGAGACGGACAGCACCTGCCCTGTTGGGAAAAATATCTATCAGCTTTTGCATCCGCATATGCTGGACGCTGTGACCGCCATGAAGGACAGCATGGAGCGGGTGACGCTGGGGACGCTACTGGATGAGTTAAAAACTCTGCTGAAAGACTTTCAGCCTGTAGAATGTGCACAGAATTTGGTGAGGCCACAGGAGGATACCTCTTGTAACTGATAGTTCAATACTATAGGCCATAAAATGAGAAAAAGCCCGGCAGACCGCCACAATGTCTGTGACGACCTGCCGGTTCCTTGTTACCTGTCAGTATTTATGCTGTTGTTCCTGCTGCCTGCGCTGTTTCTCCTGCTCCTGCTCGCTCCCCCCAAAAAAATCGCCTCGACATTTTTCCGGGCAATGAGAAGTTCCTGCATCTGCTTCCTGGCCTCACGGTACTCTGCATAGGCCGCTTTCTTGCTACTCAGCACCTGGGCATACTCTTGGTTGAGCTGTCTGATGGTAGGGATTTTAGATTTGCCCTTACTGTTATGTCCAAATAGTCTCTGTTTTGTGTAAAATCAAGATCATCCCCATTTTCATTTACGACAGAAGAAACTGAATAACCATGATACAATTGCCTATTTTAAGCACAGTCCCCAAGCAATCGGAAATTATGTGAAGTTCGGCATTTATCCGTTATCAACGCTGGTCAGTGCGCTCCTGATGTACCATGCTGCTATTCAGGCTCCTCAGATCGCATCGATTCTGCTTTTCTGCGTCGTTTTCCTTCTGGTCACAGATGTGCTGACGATTTTCCTTATGAGACAGTTTGAATGCCAACAGGAAGAATTAAACAATTCCTATATACTGCATCGTCAGTTGGGTATCGCAATGGATAACATCGTCGCTGCGACCCAGTCCTATGAAAATGAAAGAAAGATAACGCATGATTTTCAAAACCAGCCTGTTGTCATTCGGGGGATGCTTGAAAGCTCGGCTGACCGTCGTGAGATAATCGCCTATCTTGATCAGATTGCAAATTACACAAGTTCGTCATCCTTATCCATCAGCACGAACCAAAGTGCAATCGATGTCCTTTTGAACCAGAAATATGCGGTATCCAGAAAAAAGAATTGACTTTTAGGTCAGACTGGATAACCTTTTAGGGTTTCCTTTGCCAGATAATACTTTCGTTGTTCTGCTCTCAAATCTTTTAGATAATGTGATAGATGCCTGTGATAAAATAGCTGACGGCAAGGAAAAAAGCGTGCTTATAAAAATGAATGTAGGAAACGAGGAGTACTTGCTGAGTGTTGAAAATACAGTATCCGGGCCTGTGTTGATCGAAAATAACAGGATCCAAACGACAAAGGCAGAACAAACGAAGCATGGATACAGGATGATCAATATAAATAGCATTGTAGATACTTATAATGGTTACTGTACTATGAAGTGTGATGAAAAAAATTTTCGCTTTGCGGCCACATTTCCTGGGGCACAAAGCGAAAAGGTAGTGTAAAATAGTTTGTGTAAAGTTCATAGGTTCGGTTCCGGATATTGAAAAAGGAACCAGTTTCTTGTAAAGTGTTGAGAGTTCAAATCAAACACACAAGAAAGCGAGGTTCCTAGTGTGAAAGATTATAGGATTTTGTCCCCGCTCCAAAAGGGCGCAACAAAGCAACCCTGTAAAACGCAAAATTTTCAGGGCAGTTTTGGATTTTGTGAACGAGCCTAACTGCCCTTTAGGCCCTGACTTTCAAGGAGACGAATCGCTTGCTTTACAGCCTTGGCAAGCTGCTGTTCCTTTAAATGTTCTGGCATATCCACTTTGTAGAGGTCAACAGGGTTCTAGACTTCACCAGTAGAAAGCATAGAGTAAACTGCGGTCAGGATCATTCTTGCAATGGCAATGATTGCACGTTTCTTTCCTCGGCGCTTGGAAATACGCTCATATTTAAGCCCATAGTAAGGAGAGCCTTTGTCCTTCACGGCTGCGTGTGCAACTTGCACCAGCGCAGGTTTGAGGTATACCCCCGCACGCGAAATGCGGACTGATTTCTTCTTCCCAGCAGACTCGTTGTTGCCAGGCGTAAGGCCAGCCCAGCAACACAAGCGTTTAGAGGAAGCGAATTGCTCCATGTCAACGCCGATTTCGGAGATGATGGTAATCGCACTGTTGCGGTCGATCCCAGGAATCGTGCAAAGCAGAGTGATATAACCCTCGTATTGCTGAACCATAGTGTCAATGCACGCATCCACTCTCTCAATCAGGGTATCGATAAAGTGAAGATGGTCGCGGACAATAGCGATACGGGTTTTCTGCTCGGCGGCGATTTCAAAGCCCTCGATGGACTCAAGAACTGCGTCTGCTTTCTTCTTGAGGGAGCGTTGCAGCAGAGAAACACAATGTTCTGCATTGAATTTTTCATTGGATGTCAGGTAATCCGTAATGGCGGTTGCGGATTTACCAAACATATCAGACACGACGGAGTCCAATGCAACATTGCAGACCGTGAAAGCATTTTGAAAACGGTTTTTCTCGCTGCTCCTCATAGAAACCAACTTATAGCGGTAACGAGTCAACTCACGGAGAATGCGGATATTCTTAGCCGGAATAAAGCTGTTCTTGACCAGACCGATACGAAACAAATCACCGATCCATTTGGAATCCTTGGTATCGTCCTTGTTTCCCTTTACAGCCTTTACCCACTTGGGGTTGGCAATGACGACACGAATTCCACGTTTCTCAAGGATGTTGAACACGGGTACCCAGTACTTTCCTGTAGATTCCATACAAACATCCAGGCAACCATTGGTGTGAAGCCAGTCTGCGAAACGGTTCAGGTCTGAGTTAAACGTGGAAAAACATTTCTTCTGATAGCTTGGCTGTAAGCTATCCTGCGGTGTCTTGATGATGGTCGCAACCAGAAAGGATTTGTGAACATCAATACCACAGCAGATAGGAAACACAACTTTCAAGAGACATCCTCCTCATAATGGAATGGTGAGGAGAAAGCAGTGACTGAATCGCCAGGCAATTAACAGCTGTTAATACAATCCTTAGTGTGCGGGCTCAAAGCGCCACTTATTTGTGCTTGAAAAGGCGGTTCTAACACTGATTATTATACTGTTTTTAACTTTGGAAGCAATCTACGACTCCTCCTACCGTGCGTTGTAGTGTGCTTCCTCCCCAACAATATTTTATAAGAAAGGCGACCGCTTGTCAGCACTCTTTCATTCCTATTTGTGCCGACAGCATAGCGGTCGGCATGGTGATTTCTATGTCTAATCTTAACACAGAACTTATGAATGCGCTACTAAAAGGTGATTCCATTGACGAATTTTTCCTCCAGCATCTGGAAACGGCTATAAATGACCTCCTCCAGGCAGAGTTGTCTTCGTTCCTTGGTTATCAAAAATATGACCCCTCTGGATGGGGAAGCGGCAACAGCCGCAATGGCAGCTACGAACGCACCTTTGAAACCAAATACGGTGAACTGCATGTCGTAGTTCTTCGGGACCGCAATGGTGATTTCCACCAGCAAATACTTCCAGACTGCAAGCACCGTTCGGATGATCTGGAGACCACTATTATTCAGCTTTACCGCAAGGGTATCACTACGCGCGAGATCAGTGGCCTTATTGAGAAAATGTATGGTCACCACTATACACCGGCCACAGTATCGAATATAGCCAAAGCGGTAGAAGACCAGGTCAAAGTGTTCCATTCTCGCACGGTGTCGGCCTGGTATGCTGTGGTCTACTGCGATGCAACCTATTTGAGCCTCCGCAGGGACTGCGTAGCGAAAAAGGCGCTGCACGTTATCCTGGGCATCACGCCGGATGGAAGCAAGGAAATCCTTGAGTATGCTCTTTACCCCTCGTATACTTTGTTTATCTCTGTTTTGCCGACCGTACCGAGCCGTGTCAGCAGTTCGGACACATCTGCAGGAGTGAAGAACTCGCCGCCGGACTTGCCTGCATTACTGGCGTACATGGTCATCAAATATTCGTAGGCATCGCCAAAAGCGTCAATGTCGTGGTGCCTTACATCACCCAGGTTCATGGCTGCCACGCCGTTTAAGAGCTTGACCAGCTTTTCATTTCGCTTTGCCACAGTGCTGCCCAGCTTGTTGCTGTTGACATCGAAGTCGTCAAACAAGCCTGCAAAACTGTTCTCAGACTCGCTGCCTTTTGCTGATTCCTCGATATGACGGAAAACTGTCTCCAGCGTCATGTTCAGGTTCTCGTCGTTCGGAGCAGACTTCAGCACATTCCAAAAAAGCTCACTGGGTAGAATGAAAAATCCCTTTTCTTCCACGAGACCTTCCCGTGCTTCTTCAGCGTCCTCATCGGACATGGCAGCATAATCAAATTCGGTGTTGCCGGCATCGGCCTCGCCCTCGTTGATATAGTTCACCAGATTCTCGGATATGTATCGGTAGAACATAGTGCCAAGCACATAGTTCTTAAAATCCCATCCGTCTACAGCGCCGCGAAGTTCGTCCGCAATCGCCCATATCGCACGGTGAAGCTCGTCCCGTTCCTGTTCTTTCTTTGTGTCAACCATCGTACTTTCCTCCAAGTTTATATTTATTCCAGCACTTCCTCTAACCGTGCCCTATATTCTTTCACAACCTCATCAGGCGAAATCACCCGCATCTGTTTTCCAAACTGGAACAGCCAGCCCCAGAATGTCGGCGAGAGCTGTACCTTGACGGTCGCTATATTTCTGTCCTCGACCGATGTCATCATGTTCACGCTTTCCCCGAAGCGGTCATAGACCGCGCCTGTTAGATTCTTCTCAAATTCCAATGCGACAGTCTTTGGTTCGCCGCCGTATATCTTGATCGCCTGACCCGTGTACTCGGCAACCTGGCTGCGAAGCTCCACCGCCTTTTCACAGATATCCTCGTCGATGACTTCCGCGGAGTCCATGCGGTCAATACGGTAGTTTGCCGTATTGTCACGCCTGGAACTGTAAATGACAGCATAATAATTATCCTCGTTATAAACCAGAGCCACCGGCTCCACCACATAGTGGTGACCATCCCGGCGATAGACCTTTTCCCGGTCGATATCTATATCAATGTAACGGAAGATGACCTTCTTTTGCCGCTGGATGGCATCCTCCAGAGCATCCACATTATAATAAATTTGTTCGTTGCTGTGCTTTCTCGTATTGAAACACACCAGATTGCCCTTTAGGATTTCAGCTCTGTGTGTACCTCCGAGATGAGCCAGCTTGTCTATCAGTTCCTCGGTCTTTTTATCTGTAACAAAGCTGGCAGCCTGCACGGCGTCAATCAGTATTTTCAGTTCAGGAACGGAAAAGCTCCTGTCCTCGATATAATACGCTTTGCTTTTTCCTACCCGTGTCTCCAGAATCTCAAATTCCATTCCATTCAGTAGCCCCACATCGTGGCTCACGACCCTGCGGTCGCAGGGAATATCGATACTGAGCATATAATCACAAATCTGGTTCGTGGAAAGTGGATGCTGTTCATCCGATTCCTGACGCAGCAACTCTAAGAGCCTTACCAGTTTGATTTTCTGCCAGTTCTTCTGTGACATCAGTCCACCTCCAACGCCTTTGATGTGAGTAAATACAAAAATACATCTTATATTATACCCGATACCGATTCAAATTTCAACATTTTGCTGTTAAAAATTCATGACAGCTCTGTGATTCCTTTTCCGAAGTCCAAATTCCTCGGAAATTAGAATTCTTGTTCGCCTCGGAACGATTAAAACTGTAGCCGAATTTTGCTGTCGCAACTTTTTAACTTCTGGTGCTATCAACCCCAAAATCACTCCAAAACCTATTGACAAGCAGAATCGCCATGAGTATAATTAAATCCGTAACTGAAACAAATGTTACAGATAACTCGAAGGGAGGCTTGTGATATGAGATCGAAGAACGAAGAATACTTTAAGCTGATAGAGGACTATATCAACGACTACAAAGACAAAAACGGCCAGACACCCACTGTCAGGGAGATTGAATCCGGCATCGGGCTTTCCAAAGCCACGGTATCCCGTTACCTTTCCTATATGCGGGATAAGGGCATGATAGATTATGCCGGGCACCGCAACATCACTACTAAGGAGTCCATGAAGACGCGGAGCGAAACCGTTAAGGTGCCTGTTCTCGGTGTTATCTCATGCGGCATACCGAAATATGCCGAGGAGAACATCGAAGAATATGTCCGCCTTCCTGTAGCGCTCTTTGGTCGAGGGCAGTTCTTTATTCTGCGCGCCAACGGCGATTCTATGATTGATGCTGACATCTACGACGGCGACCTTGTACTTATCCGCCAGCAGAACTATGCTGATGAAGGTCAAATCGTAGTTGCCCTCATGGAAGACGAGGCGACGCTGAAGCGGTATTACCCGGAGCCGGAGAACCATCGTGTCCGCCTCCACCCTGAAAACGAGGCGATGGACGACATCTATGTAGATGACTGCATCATTCAGGGAGTTGCGGTCAAAGTAATTAAAGACCTGGCGTGATACCGCCGGAGAAAGCGAGGTTCATTATGAAAGTTTACGATATCAGGTGTCCGCTCTGCGGCACGGTCAACAAGAATCTATACCTGGAGGAAACCGACGGCTGGATGGAGTGCGAACACTGCCGTCAGGCTGTTCTGGTTCTGTCAGCACCCGGAGTCCCTCATAAAAGGGTTCCGGTATATACTCCCCATCAGCTTGCGCTGCGCCTTTCGGCCAGTCACTGATCGGACGGTGGTTTCGTATGGGGGGGAAATCAGCATGGAAGTAAAAGAAGACTGGATTCCTCTCACATGGCACTGCCCGCACTGCGGTGCCGTAATCGAGGGACATAAAGACAAGGACGGCATCATCCGTATTGAATGCGACAGGTGCGGCATTGTGATGGTGCAGAAATTTAAGGACAGGCAGCGTGAGCGCATTGACATTTACGCTGCGAAACTAAAGAACAGACAACAAAATAAATAAAACACGCTGATATAACGACGGGCAGGCTGGCTGAAAACGACCATAAGACCTGTTCCAGGTCACATATCAGATTTGTCTTGAGATTCATGAACGACGGACAGGCTGGCGGCTGAGAACGACTGTAAGACCTGTTCCAGGTCCCATGTTTAGATGCTACCTGAACAAGGCCATCGATGAGGCAGACCCAACTACCACTACAGGTAGGACTGGGCTGCTTTGTCGATGGTCTTTTTTTGTTTGCCGCAGGCACCCCGGCTTTTCCGTACATCTGTTGGCCGCAGATGATCCGGTGCGGATGAACCGGTTCAACTAAATACTATCAGCTGCCTACTAGATAAGGGAGCTGCAATCCCGGAATGGAGAATAATTTTTTCATCGGGGCTGCGGTTTTATTTCCTATTGCCTTTTTGCTGCCGTACATGAGGATTCCCTCCATTCCAACAAAAACGAATGGAGGAATTTTTATGTTAATCAAGTACACGTTTGCAACAGGCGAGACCACAGAGGTCGAGGTCAATGACGAAATCGGCGAGTTCATTATCGATTCCAGGCGCAGCGAGGATTCCGCAGACAGGAAGGAACGCCGCCACTGCTATTCAATGGATGCCGCTCTCTACGAAGGTGCGGATTACGGTACGGAGGATTTTATGGACGGGCTGTTTGACGACACGGCGGAAGAAAACGCCCGTGTCCGCAGGGCATTTTCTCACCTGTCCGACATCCAGCAGCGCCGGCTCCTGCTGTATTCTAAGGGGCTTTCCATCCGTGAAATTGCCCGCCGTGAGGGAAAGGACTTCCGCACTGTATATGACAGCATCGAAGCGGCCAGAAAAAAGTTTTTGAGATTTTTCTAAAAACACCCCATCAAACCACTCTCCAAATGTCCGTATGGTGAGAGGAGCATCCCTCCTCTCACATCTTACAGAAAGAGAGGTGCCTGATATGAAGCACACACTGCAAATCAATGTGTCTCCCCAAAACGCTGACTCCGGGATTGTCGGATGCCGAAAGGTCACAGTCCGTGAAAAATTCCTGCGGTTTCTGCTGGGAGACAAGACAAGGCTGACAATCATTGTCCCCGGCGATTCCGTGGAGGAAGTGGCTATCACTGAGGTGGCGGACGGAGGTGAAGTGCTATGAAGCTGTACGAGGTAAATGCAGCCATAGAGGAAATCTTCGAGCAGATGGTAGACCAGGAAACCGGCGAAATCCTGTCGGACTCAGAAAGCCTGATGGCACAGCTGGATTCCCTTCAGATGGAGCGTCAGAGGATTCTGGAATACCTGGCGAAGCTGGTGCTGAACACCCGTGCGGAGGCTGCGGCTCTGAAAGAGGAAGAAGCCAGACTGAAGAAACGCCGCGACAGACTCGGAAAGAAAGAGGAACAGATTATGGCTATCCTCGACCGTGAATGCGGCGGTGAAAAGACAGACCTTGGCATCGCTACACTCAGCTACCGCAGGACTTCCCGCGTGGAAGTATCCGACGCGGAAAAGGCTGTGTGCTGGCTCAAGCGTAATAAACACACCGACTGCTACCGCATTCCCGCGCCAGAGGTAGCAAAGACCGAAGTAAAGAAGCTCATCAACCAGGGAACGAAGGTACCCGGCTGTGCCGTGGTCGAGGACCGTTCCTGCTCACTCAGGTAAGGAGGACGCAATGCTAAATATCAAAAACGGTAAAATCCCTCGCCCACAGAAGGCGGTCATCTATGGTGCCGAAGGTGTTGGAAAGACCACGCTGGCGGCTCAGTTCCCCGACCCGCTGTTCATTGATACGGAAGGCGGCACTGCCCACATGGATGTGCGGCGTATCGACAGACCAGCCACATGGGAAGAACTGCTCGCCATTATCAATGAGGTGGCTGCGACAAAGGATATCTGCAAGACCCTCGTAATCGATACAGCTGACTGGGCGGAGCAGCTTGCCATCGTCTATGTGTGCGGCAAATACAAGAAAGCCGGTATCGAGGAATTTGGATACTCCAAAGGCTATGTGTATCTGGCGGAGGAATTCAATCGGTTCTTCGCATCGCTGGACAAGGTGATTGCTGCAGGTATCCATGTCGTGGTGACGGCACACGCCAAGATGCGCAAGTTCGAACAGCCGGACGAGATGGGTGCTTATGACCGCTGGGAAACAAAGCTCACCAAGCAGGTCGCACCGCTCTTAAAGGAATGGTGCGATATGCTCCTGTTCTGCAACTATAAAACTTTCGTTGTTCAGAGCGATAACGTGATGGAAAAGGCAAAAGTCCAGGGCGGCAAGCGTGTCATGTACACCAGCCATCATCCCTGCTGGGATGCCAAGAACCGTCACGGTCTGCCGGACGAATTGGATTTGGACTTTGCGGGTATCGCCCATATCTTCAATATCACTCCTGCTGTTCCGGCGGAAAAGCCTATTGATGCACTCCGTTCCCTGATGGCAAAGGAGAGTGTATCCGAGGCAGATATCCAGAAGGTGGTGGCTGATAAAGGTCACTATGCAGCTGATGCTCCCATCGAGAGCTACAGCGACAAATTCATCTCCGGCTGGCTTATCAAATACTGGCCGCAGATTCTAAATCTTATCAACAATTCGAACCAGATGAAGGAGGACTTCGACAATGAATGAGAACTACAGAAATCCCCAGGACGGATGCATGGACTGGGATGATGCAATCGAAAACGACGGTCAGGAGTTTATCATCCTGCCAGAAGGCGACTACAACTTCACTGTCACCGATTTCGAGCGGGGACGTTTCCCCGGCGGCCCCAAGGTGCCGCCCTGCAATAAAGCAACCATCACCATGCAGGTGAAGACGGATGACGGCATCGCCAGCATCCGCACCGACCTGCTTCTGTACCGCTCCCTGGAGTGGAAAATCTCCTCGTTCTTCCGCTGCATCGGCATGAAGAAGCATGGTGAACGGCTGGTCATGGACTGGAACAAGGTGGTCGGCTCCCGTGGTCGCGCCCATTTCAAGCCCCGCACCTATACCAAAGACGGCGAGGAGTGTCAGGCAAATGATGTTGACCGCTTCTACGACTGGGACGAGAAGTATTTCCCCGCAGGCTCGGAGTGGATGGAGATTGAAGACGATGACGACCTCCCTTTTGAATAAGGGAGGCGCCTATGTACGAATTAAGACCATATCAGACCGAGGCGAAAAACGCTGTCCTGTCCGAATGGGAGCAGGGGCATAAAAAGACGCTCCTCGTGCTGCCAACAGGATGCGGCAAGACCGTGGTGTTCGCCTCGGTCACCGAAGAACAGGTACACAAGGGACACCGTGTACTGATCATGGCACATCGCGGAGAACTGCTCACTCAGGCATCGGACAAGCTGAAAGAGGCATCGGGCTTGGATTCCGTCTTGGAAAAGGCGGAGTCATCCTCCTTTGGCAGCTTTGTTCCCGTTACGGTAGGTTCCGTGCAGTCGCTGTGTCAGGAAAAGCGTCTCGACCGATTCCCACAGGATTATTTTCAGGACATCGTTGTGGATGAGGCGCATCACGCTTTGTCGGATTCCTATCAGCGCGTACTGGAGCATTTTCCGGATGCCAATGTCCTTGGCGTGACCGCCACACCAGACCGAGGTGATATGAAAAACCTCGGAGAATACTTCGACGCCAAAGCCTACGAATACACCATGCCAGAGGCAATCAGGGATGGTTACCTGTGTCCCATTAAGGCACAGATGATACCGCTGGAACTGGACATCCAGAATGTAGGACTGTCGAGCGGTGACTTTAGCGTCGGAGACATCGGCTGTGCATTAGAGCCGTACCTCGTGCAGATAGCAAACGAGATGGCACATTGCTGTGAAGGTCGAAAAACCGTAGTGTTCCTGCCGCTCATTGCTGCCTCACAGAAATTCTGTAAAATGCTAAACGATGTGGGATTACGGGCTGTAGAGGTCAACGGAAACAGTGATGACCGTGCGCAGGTGCTATCTGACTTCAAGAACGGAAAATATGACGTTCTCTGCAACAGTATGCTGCTCACCGAAGGCTGGGACTGCCCAAGCGTGGACTGTATTGTAATCTTACGTTCCACCAAAATCCACAGTCTTTATCAGCAGATGGTGGGCAGAGGGATGCGGCTTTCACCGGGCAAAGACCATCTACTCCTGCTGGATTCCCTGTGGATGACGGCAAGGCATGACCTTTGCAGACCGTCTGCTCTTCTTAGCAAAGACGAAATCATAGCTCAGAAAATGGATGAAGCCTTGCGTATGAATCAGGACTCTTTCGATTTGATTGAAGCCGAGGAACAGGCGGAACGGGATGTGCTGGCAGAGCGTGAGGCGGCGCTTGCAAGAGAACTTTCAGAAATGCGTCAGCGCAAACGAAAACTGGTGGATCCGCTCCAATATGCACTCTCCATCGCTGCGGAAGACCTGACCAATTATGTACCGACCTTTGCATGGGAAATGGCACCTCCATCGGAAAAGCAGCTGCAGTTTCTGGAGCGGCGCGGCATTTTCCCTGACAGCGTGAGCAATGCCGGACTTGCGTCCCTGCTTATCGACCGTCTGAAACGTAGACAGGACATGGGGCTTGCCACACCAAAGCAGATACGCTGCTTGGAGCGTTACGGCTTCAGGCAGGTCGGGACATGGCAGTTTGATGATGCCAGCAGGCTCATTTCTCAGCTTGCAGACAATCGCTGGAGGGTGCCTTACGGTATCACTCCGGCACTATACAGACCATAAACAGAGGATTTTCACATGGAAAATAACAATATTTTATCGGCTTTGAAAGCCATAGATGTAGCGTCTCTTTCCCGTACCGACTGGATCGCGGTCGGTATGGCCTTAAAAGAGGAAGGCTACCCCTGCTCCATCTGGGATGACTGGAGCCGCAACGACAGCCGCTACCACCCCGGTGAATGCGAAAAGAAATGGAACAGCTTTCACGGGAGCGGTTCTCCCGTCAAGGGCGGCACTATCGTCCAGATGGCAAAGGACAGAGGCTGGACACTCTTCGGAGAAGACGGCTGCATGAACTGGGATGACACCATCGAATATGACGGTGAGGACGGTTTCAACGGCTTCACTCCTCCCGATGCGTGGAACCCCACGGAAGACCTGATTACTTACCTCGAACTTCTCTTTGATAAGGATGATCGTGTCGGTTATGTCACCGGCGATGTATGGCAGGACGGCGATGGCAAGTGGCTGCCGAGCAAGGGCGTGTATGACCGCACTGCCGGTGAACTTATCGCATCTCTCCGAAAGCACCCTGATGACATTGGGGCTACGGTCGGCGACTGGAAACAGCCAGCCGGAGCATGGATTCGGTTTAATCCTCTCGATGGGGACGGAGTCAAAAACGACAACGTGACCAAGTTCCGATATGCCCTGGTGGAGTCGGACTCCCTCTCCATTGCCGAGCAGGATGCGGCGTTCCGCAAGATGGAGCTGCCCATCGTTGCTCTTGTACACAGCGGCGGCAAGTCCCTCCACGCAATCGTCCACATTGATGCGGATGATTATATCGAGTACAGAAAACGGGTGGAATTCCTCTACGATTTTCTGGAAAAGAACGACGTGTCCATCGACAAACAGAACCGCAACCCCTCCCGTCTCTCCCGTATGCCGGGTATTACGAGGAATGGCAACAGGCAGTATCTCGTGGCGACGAACCTCGGACGAAAGTCGTGGAATGACTGGATGGATTATGCGGAGGGTGTATCTGACGAGCTGCCGGACATGGTATCTCTCGATACTTATAAGGACAACCCTCCTGAACTGCCGGAGGAACTTATCGAAGGAATCCTGCGCAGAGGACACAAGATGCTGATTTCCGGCTCATCCAAGGCAGGCAAGTCGTTCCTGCTCATGGAGCTTTGCATCGCTATCGCTGAAGGCAGGACATGGCTTGGTTTCCCCTGCAAAAAAGGACGGGTGCTGTATGTCAACCTGGAAATCGACCCTGCCAGCGCAATCTGCAGGTTCTTGAAGATTTATGACGCACTCGGTCTGAAAATGCAGAATACAGAAAACATCGTGGTATGGAACCTGCGCGGTCATGCCGTCCCGCTCGACCAGCTTGTTCCGAAGCTCATCCGGCGTGTGCGTGACCAGCACTTCGATGCTATCGTGATCGACCCCATCTACAAGGTCATCACAGGTGACGAGAACAACGCTTCCGAGATGGGCGCGTTCTGTAACCAGTTCGACAAAATCTGCACGGAAACGGGCTGCTCGACTATCTACTGCCACCATCATTCAAAAGGTGCGCAGGGTGCCAAGCGCGCAATGGACAGAGCAAGCGGTTCTGGTGTGTTTGCACGAGACCCGGATGCGCAGCTCGACATGATCCAATTGGAACTGACAGATGACCTGAAAAATAACGTCCGGGACGGTCACGCCACGGCATGGCGGCTGGAGTCGAGCCTCAGAGAATTTGAGAACATCGACCCCGTCAACTTCTGGTTCGAGTACCCCATCCACAGGCTGGATACCTCGAATGAGCTGGGCAAGTGCGGACAGGAAGGCAGCGCCATCGGCAACCTCACAAGAAGCAGCAAATACACCACCCCGGAAGAACGGCGCGAATCCATCAACACCGCCTACGATATCTGCAGCGTCAATATGCCCGTTACAGTGAAGGCAATGGCGGAATACCTGGATGTCACCGAGCGGTGTGTCCGCGACAGGCTCAAGGAGCTGCGCAGCGAATACTGGTGCCGAAACGGTACCGTTGGCAGGATTGAGCAGGAAGAAAAGCAATCATAACTGTCTTTCCGTTCTCGGAAGAAAACGGAGAAAATCATCGCTTTTCTTATATCGGAAATGCGCCTTAAATATATAGATTCCGTTCCGTCATCGTTCCGTGTATCGGGAAAGGCTTAACAGCCGCCTTTCCCAACACGAGAACGGGACGCGCAGGATTTCCGAAATCAAATACGTTTTCCGTGGAGGTACAGTATGGAATTTTTTATAGCAATGAATCCACCAACCGTAACCGCTCAGATGAAGCAGGTGCGGGTGGTCGGAAATAAACCGATATTTTATGACCCACCGAAGGTCAAAGAAGCAAGGCAGTCACTTAGTGGACATCTTGCGAAATATAAGCCGCTCTCGCCGATTATGGGGGGCTGTTTCACTCCGTGTGATATGGCTGTTTCCGAAGGGCAAGAGCCATAAAAACGATGAATGGCGGGTGACCCGTCCCGATACCGACAATCTCGAAAAGCTCTTGAAAGACTGTATGACGTCGGTCGGCTTCTGGAAGGACGATGCCCAGGTAGTCAGGGAGTATGTTGAGAAACGCTGGTCGGACGAGCCGTGCGGCATCTACATCGAAATTGAAGAATTAGAGGACAACAACCATGTATAAAAATAGTGAAGGATACAGCGACCCGACTGCCGGCGAGGCAATAGGCCGGATTACAGGTGAGGAGAAAAAAGCACGTTCTGACAGACGTAAGGCGCAGCGGAAAAAGAACCGCCAGGCTCGTGGTAGAAACACACGGGAGCATAAGGATAAACCGCTCCGTCATAAAGAGGAGGAGGATATATGATCCCATATGAGAATTTAGCAAACGCTATCATCATTCAAGCGGTCAAGGATTACCGCACAGCACTGAAAACACTGAAACGGAACCCGGATAACATGGATGCCGCAGATACAGTCAATGAAGTCGAGCGTTTTTTTCCACTCCCAGTGGTATACGGCTTTATCGGACGTATCTGGCGAATATCTCATTCGAAAATTAAAGCAGGAGGTGTATGGCTCATGACGGCAAAAGAATATCTGAGACAGGCTTACCGCTTAGACCAGAAAATCAACAGCAAGCTCCGCCAGATTAACAGCCTGCGTGCCTTAAGCCAGAAGGTAACTGCCTCCTACGATGGTGACGTTGTATCTCACACAAGAAACGTTACAGGCTTGGAGGATAGCGTTATCCGGCTGATAGAATCCGAGGACGAGTTGAATCAGCAGATTAAGGAGTTGGTGGATCTGAGGCGGGAGATTGCCAGAGTAATTGATGCCGTGGGCAACGATACCTACCAGATGATTCTGGAAATGCGCTATCTGTGTTATATGTCGTGGAATGAGATTGCAGAAAATATGAACTACAGCCGCCGCTGGGTTCTGCAAATGCACGCTCGTGCCGTGGAGAAGGTCAATGAGGTTTTGAAGGAGGTAAACGCATGAGCTATCCGGAAGCATTGAAGGATAGAATTCCGATGGAACAAATGAGAAACGGAATGACAGCTTACTACCCGCCCTGCCACTATTGTGGGGCACCTGTGCGGAGTCTCACATACAATCCGAGCCTCAAATACGCCTGTGTCGCTTGCAGAGAAATCGCTGTAGCACAGGCACGTGCTGAAAAAGAGGTGGATAAGCGCAGTGCAAAGGAAAAGAAGCTGAGCACCGCTGTCAAGCGCATTTCCAAGGTCGCTGATATCACGCCGTACCAAAAGGGAATAGAATATGTTCAGAAGCATCTGGATATACCCTATTGGTTCAGCAGTACGGAGGAAATCATGGTAGCGTTGGAGCTAATCAGACGTGGTGTCAAAGCATACCACCAGGTAAAAATATTCGATTACCGTGTTGACTTCCTGCTCCCCGACCTGAAAGTGGCTCTGGAAGTGGACGGCCGCATCTGCCACGGCAAGGATAAGGAAAAAACGCAGCTTATGCGGGATGAAGTAATCTGTTATAAGCTTGGACCAAGCTGGCAAGTTATTCACATTGACACAGAAAACATCAACACGAATGTCACGCATCTGCTTAAAGCCATACGCGGTGTCATGGCTTATCGAGAACGCAAAATAAGAACACAAGAGTTCACATAAATTCACTTGTGTGCAGCATGATTTTTTGGTAGGATATACTTGAAGTAATAGACCTAAAGCTCCATGGGAAATGCACCCATGGGGCTTTTCTTATGCCATAAAGGAGGTGCGGCACCATGCCGAGGATGCCGAGGAAACCGTGTTCCTACCCAGGCTGTCCAAGGCTGACGGACGGCACCTATTGTGAGGAGCATGAAAGAAAAGTGTCACAGCAGTACGAGCAGAACGGACGGGACTTGAAGCACGGCAAACGCTATGGGCGCAACTGGCAGTCCATCCGCAGAGCCTACGTCCACGCCCACCCGCTGTGTGAGCGGTGCATGAAGGCTGGGCGCTACGTTAAGGTCGAGGAGGTTCATCACATAAGGCCCTTGGCTGACGGCGGCGCCAACGATGAGAGTAACCTGATGAGTCTCTGCCGCAAGTGCCACGCAGAGATACACGCCCAGATGGGGACGCGTTCCCACAACGAGACGGTCTACTCCTACGACGGGAACCGTCACGCTTGAGGGAGGGGCGGGTCAAATCTCTACGAGCTTTCTGCAGAAGACCGGCGGCCCCTCAAACGCGCAAAATCGCAAAAGTTTTGAGGGGAATAGACCCCCTGCCGAAAGTGAGGTGTTGAAAATGGGACAGCGAGGACCCAAACCGGGCAGCGGCGGCAGGCCGAAAAAGGCAATCGCAGATAAAATCGCAGACGGAAATACAGGACACAGGCCACTGACGATCATCGACTTCGGTGACAGCGCCGCCGACCTGGAAGGTCAGGCGATGCCGAAGCCGTCCGAGTTCCTGTCCGCTCCCCAGAAGGACGGCTCCACGCTCTGCGCTGCGGAAATATATGAAACCACATGGCAGTGGCTCTCGGAGCGCGGCTGTGCGGCGCTTGTCTCTCCGTAGCTCATCGAGCGCTTTGCCATGGCGAGCGCCCGCTGGAGACAGTGTGAAAGCATCACCAGCCAACTCGGATTTTTAGCGAAGCACCCCACCACAGGTGCGGCGATCCAGTCCCCCTACGTGGCGATTGCGGATAAGTATATGACGCAGGCAAACCGCCTGGGGTCGGAAATATATCAAATTGTCCGGGAAAACTGTACCGGCGAATACAAAGGAGCCAGCCCCCAGGATGATGTGATGAAACGGCTGCTCCGGGCGAGAAAGGGGTATTAAAAATGACAGCGAACAGTGGAAGAATTCATGGAATGTCTCCGTTTAACGGCAATTTTTACGACGCAGACGGGAGCATCCGCAACATTGCGGAGCTGGCGGGAACTGGAACCGCCGGGCAGGCCTCCATGGTGACGGTGGGTACGACAACAACCGGAAATGCCGGGACAGAGGCATCAGTTGTAAACAGAGGCACCGAGACAGACCTTGTCTTGGATTTCGTGATTCCGCGCGGCGAGAAAGGCGAACAGGGCGAGAGGGGGGATACCGGAGCCACAGGGGCCACATGGGCCACAGGGGCCGCGGGGGCCGCTGGCAAGGATGGCGGCTCTGTTACAGCCATTTCGTTCTCATTGGACGCAGACGGGCACGTAACCGGCGGCACAGCCACGCTATCCGATGGGGGAACGGTCAGCATCACGGTGACGGAGGCTGCTGAGTGATAGAAAAAGTGAATCCGAGCCACCCGGATAAGGTGGCGGACAGGATTGCAGGAGCAATCGTCGACCTGGCATACGCTGCGGAGGAGAATCCAAAAATTGCTGTGGAGGTTCTGCTCGGACATGGTGTGTGCCATGTAATTATTGAAACAACTGCTGTTCTGGATAAAGAGGACATTGCCGAGGCGGTTTGCCTGATTGCGGGAGAAGCCCTGCTCGACCTGCGCATTGTGCCGCAGGATGAGCATCTGGCTCAGAACCAGTCGGGCGGCATCCGCTGCGGTGACAACGGCATCTTCAAAGGCGTGCCGCTGACTGCAGAGCAGAAAACACTCTCCCAGTTCGCCCGAAAAATGTATACCACCCACCCATTTGACGGAAAGTACATTCTGGATGGCGAACGGCTCATCATCTGCCAGAGTAATGCCTCATCCGAGGAACTGCGGAAATTGTATCCCAACGCCGTGGTCAATCCCCTGGGTGATTGGACAGGCGGCACGGACGTGGATACCGGTGCCACAAACCGTAAGCTCGGTTCTGATATGGCGGACTCCGCCACTGGTGGTGGTCTGCACGGGAAAGACCTATCCAAAGCCGACGTAAGTGTAAATATACACGCTTTCCTGAAAGCACAAAAATTATCGAAACCTGTCGAACTGTACTGTGCCATCGGTGATGATACCATGGATGGGCTGCCCTACTCCGAGATTGTGGAGGAGGCTCGTGAGTACATCCGCTCGGCAGGCGGATTTGAGAAATTTGCGGAATGGGGGCTGTACTGATATGCGTTCCCATAGTGAAGAAGCACTGGCTTTTATAGAGACCGAGCTCAAGAAGCGTGGTATCAATGATTATCGTTTTTGTGTCGAAAATGACTGTTATGTCTGCGACCGATTTGGAAATTTCTATGCTGTGTGCAGACGGCAGTATTCCAAAATTGGAAATCTAATAGAGAAATATGAGGTGCATCGGATAACAGGTTCAATAGATAAGTACGGCTATATTACTTATCGAATGACGATTGATGGCATCAAGAAACACGTAAAAGCTCATCGAGTGATGTTAAATGCGTGGATTGGAGAAAAGCCGGATATGTCGGTTAATCACAAAGACGACAATAAGAAAAATAATGCACTGGAGAATTTAGAGTGGTGTACGGTTGCAGGAAACAATGCCCACACAATTGAGACCGGGCTTTTTGACCCGCATAATCAAAAAGGACATCTCAGGAAAATTCCATCCGTTGATTGGATGACTCTGTATGTTTTGCATAAGCACTGTGGGTATTCACTGAGCGAGTTGGGGAGAATGAACGGTTGCTCCCACGATACTGTAAAAAAGGTTGTAGAAAAAATCGGTAGGACGCTCCCGAAGGAGGCCATTCATGAACAATAAACAAACACAATATTATTTGGCGGACATAAATGACCTAATTCCGTATATCAATAATGCTCGTACACATGATGATAAACAGGTAGCGCAGATAGCTGCTTCTATTAAAGAATTCGGCTTTTTAGCTCCTGTCATCATATCAGGTGATAACAGTATTCTGTGTGGTCATGGCAGATATTATGCGGCACAGAAGCTGGGATTAAAAAAAATCCCCTGTATCAAAGAAGAGTACCTCACTGAATCTCAGCGGAAAGCGTATATAATTGCAGATAATAAACTATCCCTCAATGCAGGCTGGGACGAAGAACTGCTGCGTGTTGAGATTGAAGCCCTGCAGGGCGAGGACTTCGATGTCTCCCTGACCGGCTTTGACGAAAAGGAAATCGCCGCCCTCTTCGATGACGGCGGCAAGGCCAAAGAGGATGATTTTGATGTCGATGCGGAACTGGAAAAGCCAGCTTTCTCAAAGGCAGGAGACATCTGGACGCTGGGCAGGCACAGGCTTGTCTGCGATGATTCGACAAATCCCGACACCTTTGCCGCTCTGATGGGCGGCATCAAAGCAAACCTTGTGATTACGGATCCGCCGTACAACGTCAACTATGAGGGTACGGCGGGGAAACTAAAAAATGACAACATGGCGGATACGGCCTTCTATGAGTTCCTGCTCTCGGCGTTTAAAAATACCGAAGCAGTCATGGCGGAGGATGCGTCCATCTATGTTTTCCACGCCGACACCGAGAGGCTGAATTTCAGGCGGGCCTTTGTGGATGCCGGCTTTTATTTGTCCGGCTGCTGTATCTGGAAGAAGGAGTCCCTGGTGCTAGGGCGCTCCCCATACCAGTGGCAGCATGAGCCTGTTCTGTACGGCTGGAAGAAGAAAGGCAAGCACCAGTGGTACACGGGCAGGAAGGAAACGACCGTCTGGGAGTTCGACAAGCCGAAGAAAAGCGGCGACCACCCCACGATGAAGCCGATCCCCCTGCTCGCCTATCCCATCACCAATTCCTCCATGAGCAATTCCGTGGTGCTGGATCCCTTCGGTGGTTCCGGCTCTACGCTCATTGCCTGTGAGCAGACCGACCGCATCTGTTACACCATCGAGCTGGACGAGAAGTTCTGCGATGTCATCGTAAACCGCTATGTGGAGCAGGTCGGCTCGGCAGACGGTGTGTCTGTGGAGCGTGATGGGCAGACGCTACAATATGTGGAGGCGGTTGCGGATGGATAAACTGACGCTTGGTAGTCTTTTTGACGGGAGTGGCGGCTTTCCGCTGGGCGGTCTGCTCGCAGGAATCACCCCCGTATGGGCATCGGAAATCGAGCCATTCCCTGTCCGGGTGACCACAAAGAGGATGCCTTTTATTAAACATTACGGTGATGTGTCCGCTATGAACGGCGGCAAAATCGAGCCTGTGGACATCATCACCTTCGGAAGCCCGTGCCAGGATATGTCAGTGGCGGGCAAGCGCAGCGGCCTGGACGGAGAACGTTCAAGCCTGTTTTATGAAGCTGTGCGAATCATAAAAGAAATGAGGTGTGCGACTAATGGAAAATATCCAAGATACGCAGTCTGGGAGAACGTGCCGGGAGCCTTCTCCTCAAACGGCGGCGAGGACTTCAAAGCCGTCCTCGAAGCGCTCCTCTCAGTCAAAAGCGAAACTGTATCTGTTTCTCGACCTGAGAGGTGGCCTTCCGCAGGAGAAATCCTGGGCGACGGATACTCCCTTGCCTGGAGAGTCCTCGATACGCAATACTGGGGAGTCCCCCAGAGAAGAAAACGCATCTACCTTGTCGCAGATTTTGCAGGCGGGAGTGCCGGAAAAATATTATTTGAGTCCGAAGGCGTGTCAGGGTATTCTGCGGAGGGCTTCCGTGCGTGGCAAAGAGCTGCCGGAAGTGCTGCGGCTGGCGCTGGAGAACCAGGTGGCGATGGCGTCTTAGCGTTCCATATCAACCAGCGGGAAGAAACCATTGACCTGCACGGCGTGTCCGGCACACTGATGGCTACCCGCAATATGCAGATGCAGACCTTCGTGGCATCTCCAGTTCCGTGCCTGAACGACCAGGGCGGTGAGCGGATGGACGTGACTGAGGACGTCACTTCCACCTTAAGGGCAGAAGCCCATCATCCGCCGTGCGTGGTAGAGTCGGCTGGTTTCTGCACAGAGCATTCGGCGAACAGCCGCTCGATTGGGATATGAAGCGGAGAAATCCCCGACCCTGAGAGCCGGTGTTGTCCCTGCGGCGGTGACCATGTGGGAGAACCACTCCCAGGACACGAGATACACCGACCCGCTCGATACGGCGCCGACAGTCAGCTCAACATACGGCACAGGCGGCAACAACCAGCCGTTTGTCGTTGGAGATACACCAAAGACCATGAAGATCCGCTCTGGCTGCGAAGGCGGCGGCAAAGGAATTTTAGTGCAGGAAAGCAAATCCGCCACCCTTGCCTGCACCAATGACCAGACGGTCTTCGTGCCGAAAGCATATGGAATCAGCTCCTTCTGCTCCAATGCGATGCTCTCGGACAATCCCCATGCTGGGATTTACGAGGCAGAGACATCGAGAACGCTGGACTGCTCCGGCGGCTCACCGACCGCCAACCAGGGCGGTGTGTGCGTGGTCGAGCGGGAGGCGTGTTTCGATATCCGCCAGACTTCGGACGGCACGAAGGTGTCACGGCATCACTGCTATGAAACCGAGACGGCGCGGTCGCTTGGCACAAGCCATCCCGACCCAGCTGGAAATCACGGAGGTGTCGCTGTTGTGGAGAAAGCCTACTCCATCCAGGGCAACATGATTGGCAGGGATGACAAGAACGGTCCGCAGGGTGACGGCATCAACGAGGATGTCTCTTTCACGCTGAATGCTACCGACCATCACGCTGTCTACGCTATGACCACCGGGTGCTTCACCCATGTTGAAGAGGAGAAAACGCCTACCCTCATGGCACGGGATTATAAAGACCCGACCACGGTTGCTCCTGTTCCGGGAACGGAGCCGCAGTACACGGTGCGCCGTCTGACGCCTGTGGAATGCGCAAGGCTCCAGGGCTTTTCCGACTGGTGGTGCGCTGACCTAGGAACGGAGAAACCAACAGACGAGGAACTGTACTTCTGGTACAAGGTGTTCGAGACACATCGGCTTGTCACCAACCCGAAGGTCAAGCCGAAAACCTCCAAGCAGATAGCGAAATGGCTGAAAGACCCGCACTCCGATTCCGCAGAATACAAGATGTGGGGCAATGGCGTAGCGCTCCCGTGCGTGGCATTTGTACTCTCAGGCATTGTGTATTACTCACAGCTTCCTGCGGAATAATTCGGTACATATTCTCCGCCTTAGCCGCTTGCTATTTCTACGGTTTAGAGCGATATATGTACTACCGAAAAACAAGGGGGCAAACGCAATGACATTTGAATTCCATGTGAGTGGCGCAGACCGCAAGGAACTAGTAAAGGCGATGGGCGAGATTTTGGAGGTTAAACCACAATACCTCGGAATGCCCACTGCCACCTACGAAGTAGACTACTTCACCATTGACAAGGCAGGAGCGGTCAGCTTTGATGACCGAGCCGACTCCGAGGAGACTGAAAACCTGCTCGACAGGCTTGCGGAAAGGGGCTTCACGCCGGAGAACTGCGGGGTCATGGAAACCCCATTCGAAGAACCCGAGAAAAGCGCTCACAGCGCGCCTGTGGGGCTTACAGTGGCGCTTCCGCTCGATATGGTTTCGGTCGGCAAGCTCACCAAGCTGCTGGACGCCAAGGGTGGCCTTATCAAGAAGGCACTGGGGATTGACGCCACTCCGATTGAACTTGGCGAAGACGCAGTTTCCTTCCCCTGGTTTTCCGAGATGCCCAATGCTGATACGGCGCAGGCTTACACCCACTTCATTTCGGCGCTCTGCCAGATGAGCCGGGAGCAGAAACGCATCACGGCAACCGAGAAAAATGTCGAAAATGAGAAGTACGCCTTCCGCTGCTTTCTCCTGCGGCTGGGCTTTATTGGCGCTGAATACAAAACCGAGCGGAAAATCCTGCTGAAGAACCTGACGGGTTCATCCGCTTTCAAGAACGGAGGTGCTGACCATGCGGTTTCCAAGTAAAGAGATTGTGGAGCGGGTATGGCAACAGTACCCTGCAGGCACACGGGTGGAGCTTGTGCAGATGGATGATGTGCAGGCTCCTCCCGTGGGGACGATGGGAACGGTTACTGCTGTGGACGATACGGGCAGCCTGCTGATGCACTGGGACAACGGCTCCCATTTGAATGTAATCTATGGCGAGGATGTCGTCCGAAAGGTTTCTGAGCCGTCATAAAATACACGACTTCTAAGCGGATACGACACAAAAAGATTGACTTGCTATTATTTGCTTTTAGAGCGAATATATGTACTGCCAAAAGGAAAGATGCCCTAAAACAAAACACGGAGGTACATAGTTTGAAACAAATAAGCAATCGAAGTTGGCCCGAAAGGGCGCAAGAAACAAGGCCACAAGGAGTAGCAGCCAAAGGAAATATAGGAAGCAGCCAGCAGGTTAGGGAACGGACGGCGGTGAGATTGCAAACCCCCGCTTTTGAAGGAGCTGAATAGCCGCCTTTTTGTGGTCTATGGGGTCAGGATCGGACTTTCGGTAAAGTTCGGGGTTGTAAGGCTCATTTTTGCTCAGAATGCTGTAGATGGCGGTCAGCAACATCCTGGCAATAGCGACAATAGCTTTCTTGTGCCCCCGGCGCTTCTTGATGGAAAGGTAGCGGTTTCTGATTTCAGGATGCTTTTTGGAGGTAACAACAGCATTGGCGCACTGAATCAGAAGGGGCTTAATGTAAGCGCCGGCCCGGCTGACTCTACTGGACTTGCGTTTGCCGCCGCTCTCGTTGCACTGCGGGGCCAGCCCCGCCCAGGAGCAGAGATGCTTGGCAGCGGGAAATACGGACATATCCACACCAATTTCCGCAATCACTGCGATGGCGGAAAAGTAACGGATACCCGGCACAGACGCAATCAGCTCCATTTGGGGCAGATATGGCTCGGCAAGGGTCAGAATAGCGGATTCCAGATTGAGTTTACAAAGCTCCAGCGAGCCCATGTGAGCGCGGATGACCTTCAGCTTTTCCGCTTGCTCATGGGAGATGGTCCCATCAATGGACAACTGGATTTCCTCAATGGGCGTTTTACAACGGCGATCCACGAAAGGGGTCACGTCAAAATCCGTTTCATCGGGATGCTCCAGCATGTAGTCCAGAATCGCGGTGGCGCTCTTGCCGAACACGTCGGAAAAAGCGTGGTCGAGCTGGACATTTGACGTGGTCAGGCAGTTCTGCGCCCTGTTCTTTTCCCCGGTGGTGAAGTTGATGAGCTTGGAGCGGTAACGCATCAAATCCCGAAGCTGCCGAATATCGGCGGGCGGGATAAAGCTGCCGGACACCAGATCGTGCTTGAAAATATCCGCAATCCACTTGGCATCCTTCTTGTCGGTTTTCTTGCCCCGGATGGCCTTGAGGTACTTCGGGTGGGCGAGCACCACATTGCAGGTAAGCTCCAGAACATTGTAGACCGGATGCCAGTACTTCCCGGTGGCTTCCATGCAGACATCCCGGCGGTTGTTGGACTCAAGCCATGCTGCCAGTTCCCGCAGATTTCGGGTATAGGTGGAAAACCGTTTGGTCTGGTAAGTGGTCACTGATTTCTCATTAGTTGACGCGATGCAGGCCACCACAAAGGTTTTGTGAACATCAATTCCACAGCAAATCGGATACACGATTTTGAGCATAGCCTCACCCTCTCAATGATTTGGAGGATAAGGGCAGGGACTGACCGTTCAGCCATAAACGAGAGTTGTTTATCAAATTTTAGTTTCCGTGCTCACAGGCGACACTTATTTGTGCTTGAAAGAACAGTCGGCACACATTACCATGTGGGCGGTGTTACCACCGTATCCACTCACCTCCCCGTGCTCTGTAGTGTACCCTTTCCTCCACTTCATTTTAACAAATTCACCGCGAGAGCACACCCGGTTTCATCCCGTTTTGTGCCTTTCGCAGAAAGGAATGACCATTACCATGAAGGAAGATATCATTACAACTGGCTTTAGGATTTGCCCGAAGTGCGGCAAGCACTACCACGGCGCACCTGCTCTTTCCAGAGAGGACAACGAAACCCCCATCTGCCCAAACAGGGGCGCATCGAGCGGAGGTAATGACAGAAGGCATACTTTATTGTTGGCAGGCAAACGGGCGCATACCCCTTCCATTTTATCATGGGAGAAGGTGCGGCCACAACGGGGTCGTTAAGCGGTAAAAAATCTTTTTTAGAGTTTACTGGGATAAACGGCGAAATTGTTCTGTGAATCGTCAGAATCAGGTCTTGACAAGGGGAAATTGCCTGTTTTGGTTCGGATTTTTGATTGTTTTAACTTCTGTCCAACTTGGACAGAAGTTGGGTCTGCACACACCCGCCGTCAGGATAGATTAGGGACAAGCGTCCATATCATCCCTGCCCAGCCCCGGCGGTGACGCTTTCCGGGATCTCATAGGAATCGAATTTCTCTTTGGGCTTCAGCTTCAGCTTATGCTTCAGGTAATCCTCGATGTGGAACTCATTGGCCTTATCGTAATCGGAGAGCTGCTTGTAGCGGGGGTGTTTGGTGATGTCATACTTGTCCGAGAAGAAGGGACGGACGCCCCGAAGCTGCAGGATGCACTTGCCACCGTCCATGACTGCAAGCTCATCCTCGCTCATCAGGCTCTTGCCGGTCTTTTGGTAGTTCAGGCCATAGCTGCGGCTGGTGCCTCTGGTGTCGCTGGTGTTGAACATGTCGATAGTCTCCTTGCCCAGCACGTTGCTCATCTCTTTCAACGTGGATGCCTCCTTGCCGCCCAAAAGCAGGGTGCAGTCGCAGTTGCCGACGATGGCGTCGGCAGCGTCCTTGTAGATGGTCTTTAACTGGGACTGGCTCTGTAGGACGATAGAAGCGGAGATCTCACGGGAACGGATGGTGGCGATCAGCTTGTCGAACTTCGGGATCTGCCCGATGTTGGCAAACTCGTCCAGGAGCAGCCGTACATGGACCGGCAGGTGGCCGTGGTGTTTATCGTCGGCCAGGTCACAGAGCAGGCTGAAAAGCTGGGAGTATAGGATGGCCGCGACAAAATTGAACGTATCATCGGTGTTGCTGATAATGACGAACAGCGCTGTCTTTCTCTCACCCAGGCTCTGCAGGTCCATCTCATCATAGGCCATGAGGTTCCAAAGCTCCTGAATGTCGAATGGCGCAAGACGAGCGCCGCAGGAGATAAGGATGGATTTTGCCGTCTTACCTGAGACTAAATGTCAAGAACTTTTTAGTACCTTGCTCAAAAAAATTTGCAGAAAGGCTCCCGTCCGGCAGGAGACAGGAGCCTGCAATATGCTTATCCGGCGTGGCGCTGGCTTTGCAGCTCTCTGGTCAGCAGCCGCTTCACCTTGTCCTTGGCGGTCTCCTTGGTCTCGGTGTTGAAGTGTATCTTGACCGTGTAGGTGTGCCCGTCGATTGTACGCTTAATATAGGGGACTTACTGAGTCGTGGTGTTGGTATTATCCATAAGCAAAACCTTCGTAAAATAACAATAGCCGGTCTGTCCTTGCAGGCTCGGCTTGGTGATGTGTGACGCTTGTGACGCTGTGACGCTATTTTTATATACCAGATAGCGTCACGGAAATAGCGTCACCGGAAGCAGCGGCTTTCTCGTCCGTATTCAGTTTTTTCAGAGTAAAGGTGCGTTTCTCCCGGCTCCGGCTGTTCGGGGTGTAGCTGATACCAAAGTCGTTATAGAGTACCGACACATTGACATTCAGCTTTCTGGTCAAGGTATGCGGCTTGAGCTGCATATCCGGCAGAAGCTCCAGAAGGTCAGTGGCGCTTCCTGTCCATTCCTGCCGGTCTTTCATAAATCCGGCGATGGTAACGACAATCGGGTCGGGCGTTCGTTTCAGAAGCTCTTTCTCGGCCTTGGTCAGTTTCCAGAAGCAATGCTCCCGATCAAACTCTAATGTCAGTTCCTGATCTTCCTGGTCTCTGCCGACGATCATCATCTTGGCGGTGTTCTCAACCCGTTTTTTCTTTTGCAGGATAATCGCGCCGTCCGCAGCACCCAGCAGGCCATTGGTGCCGGAGATCATATCGAAGCTGTCGCTCGCCTCCATCTTTCGGGTGTGGTGTACGATCAGCACACAAAGGTTATGCCTGTCCGTGAAGGATTTCAATTCTGTGATATTCTGATAATCGGCTGCATAGCTGTACGCCTCGTTCCCGATCTCCCTGACCTTTTGAAGTGTGTCCACGATGATAAGCCGTGTATTGGTGTTTCTCTGCATGAAGCGTTCCATCTGTTCGGTGAGACCGCCGGTCAGTGCCCTGGACTGTGTAGTCAGGATCAGGTTCGGCGTGGACTCCACTCCAAACATCTGGACAAGCCTCCCTTGCAGTCTGGCGTAGTCGTCCTCCAAAGCAAGATAGAGGACGGTTCCTTGCCGGACAGGATAGTTCCATAACGGAATGCCCATCGCCACATGGTAGGCAAGCTGCATCATAAAGAAGGACTTGCCGATTTTCGGGGAACCGGCAAAGAGATAGGTGCCGCTGTAAAACAGGCCGTCAATGAGCGGCGTCCTCGGTGGGAACACTGTGTCATAAAGCTCGGTCATCATGACTGTGTGCAGATCGACGTTGGGGTCGAAGCGGGGCGGTGAAGCCCTCAGTTTCTCCATTTCTTTCATTGTCTGAATCACGGCCTCCTGTTCGGCCTGCGGTAAACTCTCGAATTCGTTTTTCAAGTCTGGTCACATCCTTTCCGTGGAGCCTGACAAACTCTGCCTTGTCCTCAATGTTCCCGTTCAGGAACACATCGTCCAGCAGATACTCCACATAATTTTTCCTTTGAAGTGCTTCCACAAAAAGCGGGTGCCATTCCTCACCTAGCGCTCTCGGTGCAAAGTCCGTCTGCCATTTTTCAAGCAGCCGGAGATAATCACAGAGGACACGGCATCTACACCCCAGGGGTGGACGATGAGATTTGCCCGACTATCTCCATGCAGACAGAGATCGACTGGCTGATCTACAACAAGCCGTTGACTTATGCCAGGCTCGTGTTCTCTGGCGAACTGGAACAGTATGCCAGGGATATGGCGGGAACGCACGGATTGAAGGATTAAATGAATGCCGCTGTACAGGAGATATCCTCTGTATGGCGGCATTTTTTGCGTTCTGGTCCTATCACGTTCAAGAACAAAAAAAAAGCAAGATTTGAACTTCGCTTTCTATGTTATAATGAAAGCGACAAAGTTTGAGCGGTGAGGAGACTTGACCCATGAAAGAGATGATCCATCCCCGAATACGGGAATATGCTTGCACTTCCTGTTCGACCGTCACCCAGAAAACCCATTCCAGTGAAAAGGGCTTGACCCAGGAGCAGGTGCGCCAGCATCGCAAAAAATATGGCGGAAATGAGCAGACGATAAGCGACAAAAAGGAAAACACTATCCCGCACTGCATCCGTAGAGCATTTATTAACCCCTTCACAGTGATCCTTTTCCTGTTGGCGGTTATCCTGCTATTCACGGATATTCTGATGCCGGAACAATATGGGCAGGGACTTTCTTCGGTTCTTATCATCAGCCTGATGCTGGTTCTGAGTGGCGTTATACGGCTTTTGCAGGAGCTTCGGGCAAAGCGTGTTACCGACCGCCTGACCCAGATGGTGCAGACTACTGTTTCTGTCTGTCGGGACGGTGTCTGGCAGGAGGTGTGTTCGGATGAACTGGTGGTTGGCGACCTGGTTCGTATGGAAGCCGGAGACCGTGTCCCGGCAGATATTCGCCTGACGGACGCGACAGACTTTTTTGTTTCCCAGTCTGTCATCACCGGAGAAAGCAGGATTCTGGAAAAGAACACCCTGCCGCTGGCAGAAGCCCCAACCAAAATCAGCGAGTGCAGCAACACCGTTTTTCAGGGGACGACCGTCACCGGAGGCAAGGGAGTCGGCATCGTTCTGGCCGTCGGAGCCGATACCGTTTACGGGAATTTTTCTGCAATGCCCTCGAACCGAAAAGAGGAATTTGACCGTGGGTCTGCGTCCATCGCATGGGTGCTGATCAAGTTCATGGTGATTCTGGTTCCGGTGGTTTTTCTCGCCAGCGGGCTGACCAAGGGCAACTGGCTGGAGGCATTTCTGTTTGCCCTGTCTGTTGCGGTGGGGCTGACGCCGGAGATGTTGCCGATGGTAGTCAACGTATGTCTGGCTAAGGGCAGCTTTTCCATGGGCCAAAAGCAAACGGTGGTAAAAAACATCAACGCCATGCAGTCCCTGGGCAGTATGGATCTGCTCTGTGTGGATAAGACGGGAACCCTGACCGAAGATACCGTTACGCTGGAATATTTCATGGATGTTCTGGGGAATGAGAGCGAAACGGTTCTGGATTATGCCTTCCTGAACAGCTACTATCACAGCGGCGTGAAGAATTACCTAGACACGGCGATTTTGAGCTGCCGGGAGATGCCCGGCAGGGAAGCGCACTTTGAAACGCTGTCCAAAAGCAGCGTCCTTCTGGATGAGCGGCCCTTTGATTACACACGCAAATTCGTTGGAATCCTGCTGAAAGGAGAAACGGAAAATCTACATATCATCAAAGGCAATGTGGAGCAGGTCGCGTCACGGTGTCGGTACGTCCAGTTTAAGGGAGAGCAAATTCCGATTCAGGGAAATTCCGTGAAGGACGCCCACGCCATCGTGGACGAGATGACCGAGGACGGCATGAAAGTCCTTGCCGTTGCCTGCCAGAGGACGAACGCTTCTGTTCTGAGCGGAGAGGAATCAGACTTCATCCTTCTGGGGTATCTCGGCTTTTTTGATGCGCCAAAGAAAAGCGCTGCGGGGACCATGAAACGCCTGAAGAAACTGAAGGTGGATGTTCGCGTTTTGACCGGGGACGACCAAAAAACAGCCGTCTCCATCTGTTCCCGCCTCGGCATAGAGACTGACCATCTCCTGACTGGGGAGGAGCTGGAGCTGATCTCTGAAAACGAGCTTCCTTTGATCATCGAGCAGACCACCGTCTTTGCAGAACTGTCTCCCAGACAGAAGGCGCAGATCGTAGAGCTTTTACAGCAGAACGGCCACAGTGTCGGCTTCCTAGGGGATGGCATGAACGACCTGCCCGCAGAGATGGCTGCCAACGTGGGCATTTCCGTGGATACGGCGGCAGAGGCCGTCAAGGAGAGTGCCGACGTCATTCTGCTCAGGAAGGATTTGAATGTGCTGGAGCAGGGCATTCTGGAGGGACGCCGGGCATTTGCGAATATGGCGAAGTATATCAAAATCACGGCCTCCTCCAACTTCGGGAACATCTGCGCCGTCGTCGTCGCCAGTGTCCTGCTGCCCTTCTTCCCAATGACCTCGCTCCAGCTGCTGCTCTTAAATCTCCTGTATGATACGCTGTGTCTGATCCTGCCCTGGGACAACGTGGATACGGAACAGCTGGAGGCTCCAATTCACTGGACAGGAAAACATCTGGGACGGTTTATGTGTCGGTTTGGTCCGATCAGCTCCGTCTTTGATGTGCTGACCTTCGCATTTCTGTATTTCGTCCTCTGCCCTTCTCTTTGCGGGGGCAGCTTTGCCGGACTTGATTCTTCTGGACAGGCGGCTTTCATTTCCCTGTTTCAGACCGGGTGGTTTCTGGAATCCATGTGGACACAGGTGCTGATCCTGCATCTGCTGCGTACCAGCAAAATTCCGTTTCTCCAGAGCAAGCCCTCTCATGCCGTCTTTCTGGTCACGATACTGGGGGTCGTCCTGTTTACGATATTTACTGTCACACCAGTAGGCGGTTATTTGGGACTGACGACCCTTCCGGTGGGCTATTATGGTTTTCTGCTGCTGGTTGTGATCTGCTATCTGCTTGCCATCAGCGGCGCAAAGTACTTCTATTTTAAGAAGCACCAGGAGCTGCTGCAAGGAGGTGTCCCATGAAGAAAAGAGTTGGCTTTGTCAGCCTGGATTCCGTTACGGTTTCCTGGCTGCGTGAAAAACTGAAAACAGCGCCGGGGAATGCCGCAGGCGCACAGGAGCTGCTGGAAGCGCTCTCCGATTTGGTACAGGGAAACAGTCAGACGCTGATGCTGGAGCTAGGCGATGCAGGCAGCATATCAAATGCTTCTGAAATCGTCTGCGGCGAGCTGCATATCTATCCTGCTGCCCGGCGTGTAAAAATGGGGCAGAATGAGATATCATTGACGCCGAAGGAGTTTGATATCCTGTTGTTTCTGGCGAAAAACCGAGGCGAGGTTTTCACCAAGGAACAGATTTATCAGGCGGTCTGGGACGGCGAGTATCTGATGGACGACAGCAATATCATGGCGTTTATCCGGAAGCTGCGGAAGAAAATAGAACCTCATCCCGACGCACCGGAGTACATCCTGACCATCTGGGGAATCGGCTATAAATTCAGCGACAGTATTTAAGGGGCCGCTGATGAACAATCATAATTCTTGTCAAAAAGCAAGGAAATCGCAAGGTTTTGACCATGTGATCTTCCTCGCTTTTTTTGTAGAATCACAACAGGACAAGAAAGGAGGTGCGCTATGCTCTGCACAGATTTCGTACTTCGCATTTTGTTGTCACTGGCCCTCGGTTTTGCCATCGGACTGGAGCGACAGCTGACCGGCCACACGGCGGGCATCCGCATCAACGTGCTGATCTGCATGGGAGCCAGATTCTTCACCCTGTTTCCACTCCTGTTTGAATCCGAGCAGACCTTTCGGGTGGAAGCAGCGATCATTCAGGGCGTCGGTTTCCTGTGCAGCGGCGTGATTTTCAAGGAAAGTGCATCCGTGCGGGGAATGAATACTGCGGCGACGCTCTGGTGTACAGCGGCGGTGGGCGTCCTTGCAAGCTCTGGAATGTACCTGATGGCAGTCACAGCCGCAGGCATCCTGATCCTCTCCAACCTGGTTCTCCGCCCGCTGGCCAGAAAAATCAATCCAGTCATCAGAGAGGAAGAAGCGGAAAAGCGATACCGCATCTCTGTCACCTGTCAGGACTTGGTGGAGCATGAGCTTCGTATGCTGCTCATCAACAGCAACTCCTGCAAAACGCTCTATCTGACCAACCTGGAAAGCGGAGATGTGGTAGGGGACAAAGTGGAGATCGTTGCGGAATATGATTCCGTTGGAAAGCCCAAAAACCGTGTGCTGGAGACAATCGTTGGACAAATCTTGTCACTGCCGGAGGTTGTGAGCGCCGGATGGGAAGTGTTATGACCGAAAAAGGAGGGGAAGCCAATGAACAAGAAAATAACTCGTGAGGCTCTGCATCAGATGGAGGAAAAGGCCGTGATCCGGGGCGAGCAGAACAGCCGCATCACGTTTGCGGCAACAAATCCGGCCCTCTTCGTTCTGGCACAGCTGCATACTGCGCTGACAGGACTGAATGAGGAGGCAGTTGTGATCAGCCGCAGCATAAACGGCTCTAATCATGTGACAAAGGAAAAGAAGAAATCGCTGGCGCAGCGCCTGGTTGGAGCCTTTATCAATCCATTTACGGCGATCCTCTTTTGTCTGGCTGTCGTCTCAACGATCACAGACATGATTTTGCCCTACTATTCCCTGTTCGGCTGTGAGCCGGAGGATTTTGACTGCCTGACAGTCGTCATTATTCTGACGATGGCTCTGATTTCCGGTACGCTTCGCTTTGTACAGGAATCCAGGAGCGGCAATGCAGCGGAAAAGCTGCTGGCTATGATCACCACCACCTGCACCGTCACCCGCAAAGACGCCCCCAAATCGGAGCTACCGCTGGATGAGGTGGTCGTTGGGGATATTGTCCATCTGTCTGCCGGGGATATGATCCCCGCCGATGTGCGGATTCTGGAGACAAAGGATTTGTTCGTCAGCCAGGCCAGTCTGACCGGCGAGAGCGAACCGATTGAAAAGACGCCGTTTGTGGCAGAACCGGCGGACACCGTGACCGACTATTCCAATATCGCCTTTATGGGCAGCAATGTGATTTCGGGAAGCGCCACCGCTGTGGTCGTCTGTGTCGGCGACAATACGCTGTTCGGCTCTATGGCGTCGGCAGTGGCTGGAGACGCAGTGGAGACCAGCTTTACCAAAGGCGTCAATGCCGTCTCCTAGGTGTTGATTCGGTTTATGATGGTGATGGTACCGCTGGTATTTGTCATCAATGGTCTGACAAAGGGAAACTGGTTGTCCGCGTTTCTGTTCGCCATTTCCATCGCGGTTGGTCTGACACCAGAGATGCTGCCCATGATCGTTACAACCTGCCTGGCGAAAGGCGCAGTCTCCATGAGTAAAAAGCAGACCATTGTAAAAAATCTGAACTCCATTCAGAACTTTGGCGCAATCGACATCCTCTGCACAGACAAGACAGGCACACTTACCCAGGACAGAGTGGTGCTGGAATATCACCTGAACGTAAACGGTGAGGAGGACAGCCGGGTGCTGCGTCACGCATACCTGAACAGCTACTTCCAGACTGGATATAAAAATCTGATGGATTTGGCGATTATCCAGAAGACCGAGGAGGAAGAACGGGAAAATCCGCAGCTGACAGATTTATCAGAGCATTATGTGAAGGTGGATGAAATTCCCTTTGACTTCTCACGCCGTCGCCTGACCACGGTGGTACAAGATAAGACCGGAAAAACACAGATGATCACTAAGGGCGCAGTGGAAGAAATGCTCTCCGTCTGTTCCTTTGCCGAGCTGGACGGAGAGGTGAAGCCTTTGAGCGAGGATGTGCGTAAAAGGATTTTGCAAAAGGCAGATGAGCTGAACGAGAAGGGGTTCCGGGTTCTGTGTATCGCCCGCAAAACCAATCCATCCTCTGTAGATGTTTTCAGCGCAAAGGATGAGACAGATATGGTGCTGATCGGATACCTTGCTTTCCTCGACCCACCCAAGGAATCGACTGCCGACGCGATTCAGGCTCTGGCAGCCCACGGCGTACATACAAAAATTCTGACCGGCGATAACGACAAGGTAACCCGCACCATCTGCGCCCAGGTAGGGCTGAAGATCCGCAATATGCTTCTCGGCTCCGATCTGGAACACATGACAGATGAGGAGCTTGCCAAAGCCGCAGAGACAACGGACGTATTTGCCAAGCTGACCCCTGATCAGAAAGCCCGTATCGTATCCGTCCTGCGGGAAAACGGTCACACAGTTGGATTTATGGGAGACGGCATCAACGATGCGGCTGCCATGAAAACCGCAGACATTGGGATCTCTGTGGATACGGCAGTGGATGTAGCGAAGGAATCAGCAGATATTGTCCTGCTGGAAAAAGACTTGATGGTGCTGGAGGAAGGGATCATTGAAGGACGCAAGACCTACGCCAACATGATCAAATATATCAAGATGACGGCGTCCTCCAACTTTGGTAATATGTTTTCAGTGCTGGCGGTGTCGGCACTGCTGCCGTTCCTGCCTATGATGAGCGTACACCTGATTTTCCTGAACCTGATCTATGACCTGAGCTGCACAGCCATTCCCTGGGACAATGTGGATGAAGAATTCATTGCTGTTCCGAGGAAGTGGGACGCATCCAGTGTAGGAAGCTTCATGATCTGGATTGGGCCGACCAGCTCTATCTTTGACTTCACGACCTATATTTTCATGCACTTCGTGTTTTGTCCCCTGTTTGTATCCGGCGGCGTTCTGTATAACGACCTTGCCGCCCATTTCAGCGGCGCAGAGCTTGCAGATATGCAGTTCCGATATATGGCTATGTTCTAGGCCGGATGGTTTGTGGAATCCATGTGGAGCCAGACGCTGGTCATTCATATGATCCGTACACACAAGCTGCCCTTTATCCAGAGCCGTGCTTCTGCACCTCTGACATTGATGACGATGACGGGAATCGCAGTATTAACCATCATCCCGTTTACCCCGTTTGGTACGATGCTGGGATTCGTCGCACTGCCTGCGAGTTATTTCCTTTATCTGATTCCCTGCATCCTGCTCTATATGCTGCTGGCAACCAGTTTGAAAAAAGCGTACGTTCGTCATTATGGCGAGCTGTTGTAAAGGAGGATACCGGTTATGACTATGACAGATATTTGGATGAAGTTATTTGGAGCCACAGAATTCCTTGGATTGAACATGGACTTTTGGGTATCCATGATTGTTGTTGCTGTGATTGTCATTCTTATGAATGCTGTTTTCTGGGGCATGAAACTGAGAAATAAATAATCCCCGTCTTTAGAAGAATGCTGGGCAAAATACAGCTGTTATTCCATTGGGATAGTAATCTCTTTGCACAGACCACCAAAATTGAGAGGCGCATTGTAAAATGAAACTGCAATAGTAAAAAGAATATCCATAGTGATGGATCGATGGTAGAATTGAGTTACTACACACCAATTCTGAAAGGAGATCATCACTATGGACAATCCCGATTATACCATTGAACATCGAAAGGGGCAACACCTATAGCAACAATCAAAAAAGCTGACACTTGACATAGGGTGTATAATAGAGGTAGGAGGCGAGGAAAATGCTACACAATGAAGCACGAGAACTCCTGGTAGCTGGCTATGAAAAGACCCATGATGCACAGCTGATAGCGTACGCATACTCGGTGAGCAAACGAACAGTATACCGTTTGGAGCAGCAAAAACGAGAAACCGGGAGCGTAGAGCTGCGCACCAGTCAAAGAGACCGCAAACCTACTTTGAGCGAAGAAGATAAAGCTCGGATCAGTCAGTGCCTTGACGAGAAAGCAGATATGACCATTGAAGGAATTCGTGAACAACTGCATCTTTCTGCCAGTTATGCAACGGTGGAACGTGCAGTCGTGGGAATGGGATACACGCGGAAAAAGAAGTCCCTCCACGCAACCGAGCGTGACCGCTCCCGATGTGCGTCACAAGAGAGAAGCGTGGAAGCAGACCATCAGCCTGGAAATGATTGACAGACGGGTTTTTCTGGACAAAAGTGGTATCAATACAGACATGACGCCCATTTACGGATGGGGAAAACGAGCAAATCGCGTGAAAGACAGCGCCCCTCTGAACACCCCGAAAACGACCGCCGTACTGTCCTCCATACGTCTCAATGGGGAGAAGGCGTTTACTATCTATACAGGAGGCACGACCGGAGAGCGTTTTGTAACCTATCTGCGGGAGACGCTGATTCCTACCTTAAAGAAGGGCAATATTGTTGTCATGGACAATCTGCGCTCACATCATGTTGATGCAGTTGGGGATCTTTTGCGCCAAAATGGGATTACACTACTCTATCTGCCGCCATATAGTCCTGATTTGAATCCCATTACACCCATTGACGATGCTGCAAAAGAATCCATTTTAGATGCATATTCTGATATTTATACTTATGTATCAGAAGATGGTGTCATCTGGATTGCAGATATTCAAAATGACAGCTACAGTGGGAGCTTGACAACAAGCTTATATACCTCTGTATGGGATTTGGATACTGCTGCATCTGTCGCAAAGGAAGTTTTAACCTCTGGTCTAGCTATAGATGCTATAGTACAGCAGAAATACACCACAACCGCTTCCAGCTTATAGGGATCCGGATAAATTGTTTTGTGTACAGACGACGATATTACAGAAGCGGATTTTGACTTCTTGTCAGATGAATTTTCGGTTTCTATCGATTCAAATAACAACGTTCAATTTTATAAGAACGACGAAGAATTGAGTTATGGAGTGTCTGAATGGTCGGATTTATTTTTGGTCATGAAAGATTCCGTAAAGAATATTCCGGCAGTTTATGGTGCATATATCGACCATGATTATATCCTTACACTTGGTGTGTATCCGGAATATGAAGATGTTCAAACATATACATTGACAGATTTTTATGGTGACTTGGACGACGACGAAGTCATCACAGTTCAAGATGTGTTTTACTGTCTCAAGGCTTGTGCCGAAATCGCAGCAGGAAACGACGATGGGTTGACAGTTGTGCAAAGAACAATTGCAGATGTCAATAGTGACGGTGAAATCACAATTCAAGATGCATATACAATTCAAAGATACTTTGCAAACCTTTCTGCCGGACATGAAATCGGTTGGGAAATTTTGATTGATTGATCTTTTTATTGTCCCACCACTATTACTTTTAAGTAGCATCGCACAAAAATTGTGCGGTGCTGTCTTTGATTCTATTTCACGCTATCTCCTTTACATGACTTTCGATAAAGTTAATTTCTTTCTTATTTATATAGTGTGATTTAGGCTATAATAAATTCATATTGTATTTAATCGAATCATTGATTCGATTAAATGGTATATTATCTTGAAAATGCAAAAAAAACCTTATGTAAAAAATTATCTCAACGACTTGCATTTTTCCTCAAATTATGGTATGATAAAAAAAGCAGTATTTTCATATATGCTGCAAACGAAATTTCATTACAAATCTTAGGAGGATTTTATCATGCCCCATATTACGATTAAAATGTTAAAAGGTAGAACTGACGAACAAAAGACAGAAGCTGCGGAAAAAGTTGCTGCTGCATTGGTAGAAGCTATTGGTTGTACACCGGAACATATTTCTGTTGCTGTCGAAGACTATACGCCACAACAATGGCAAGATGTTTTCCGTATCGATGTCACCGAAAGCGAACATATTTATAAAAAACCGCATTACGACCCAAAGGACGTTTTAAAATGAATTTGATTTTGGCATCCGGATCTCCCAGACGAAAAGAGTTGCTACGCTTAATCACCTCGGATTTCACGGTCATTCCAGCAAATATAGACGAATCGCTTCCCTATGACACCGCACCAGAAGATGTTCCTCAACAATTAGCAATCCGAAAAGCACTGGCAGTCTCTAAAAATTATCCCCATTCAGTGGTACTGGGAGCTGATACTATTGTTCTATTCCAAGGACAAATTCTCGGAAAGCCTGTCACGTCGACTCGTACAATGGAAATGTTACAACTGCTCTCTGGAAAGACACATCAAGTAATCACTGGATTGGCTCTGGTGCAAAATGGGACATATCAGGTTTTTTCAACCAAAACAGATGTGACTTTTTACCCACTGTCACAATATCAAATTGACACGTATGTCAATACCGGTGAGCCTTTAGATAAAGCTGGAGGGTATGGTATCCAAGGCTATGGTGCACTACTGGTACGAGAAATTCACGGCGATTTTTACAACGTCGTAGGGCTACCAGTAGCCGCCACCGCAAGGGTTATACAGCAATTCACAAGTGAGGAATAAATATGAAGAAATGGTTTCGAAAAAATCAAAATGAGGGACATTATCAACCAATTATACAGGAAGATCCCGAAGAAATAAAGCTGCAAAGAGAAGCAGAACTTGCTGAAGAGGAACGCCGTCGAAAAAAACTAGAAACTCTTCTATCGCCAACACAACAAGCAGTCGAAGCGATAGAAACAACATCCTCATCTGAAGCCTCGAAAGCAACTGGCTTTCAAAAAAAAGATCCTTTTGCTGGCGCAAAATTTTGCTCAAAAGATATCTTTTCTCGGTTAGTTCATGCAGCAGAAGACAAGGAGCATCGTGTTAACTGCATGACATTATTGCTATTTGCCAGCGGTTTGGCAGGATACGCTTGTCAGGCAACTCTCTGGGAAAAACAAAAAGAACAGGAAGAATCATTGTTTTTGAAAGTACAAGAGGAAAATAAAAAAACGTACCTCTACGATGAAGCGTTAAACTCCTACTTACTTGAAGGGAAAGGCTCACTTTGGTATCTTACAAGTCGTGTATTCCAAAAACGCCATCCAGAACTTTCTTGTCCCAATATTGCCGAGATTGACAACCATGTTATGGACAATATCGGAAAGGAAAATTATAGTATTTTTGATATTTCAAATCCGGAACAATATATACATCATTACCACTTGATGTGGAATCATGAAAAAGAATTTATCGAGAAAGGCTGTCATTCCTGTAACGAATGGCCTATGGTTTACTTTATGGTATTGCAATATGCACTACAATTTTCGGATGAAGCAATAAATCCAGTGGATGCTCTCAAGTTTTCCATGGAAAATGCCATTTTCGCTGCAAGACCTGATCAATCCGAATTGAATGACATACATTGAAGTATGAGGTGATACAAATAGAAATTATCATTCGGTCAATACAAAAAGAGGATTGCGAAGATGTATTTTGTCAAATGCAGACATTTTATGCCTTCCAAGCTGTGTTCTATCCGGTATCTGAAGAAATACTTCGTCAAGACTTGGCGGATTGTGTCGGTGCTTGCCCATTTGTAGAAGGACTCGTTTTTGTCGATGCCTTGTTTGACGTTATTGCTGGTTATGCCATTTTAGCAAAGAGCTATTCTACGGAATACGGCGGCGTTTGTATTTGGATTGAAGATTTGTACATCAAAAAAGATTATCGGCACAAAGGCATCGGAACGCAGTTTTTCACCTATTTAGAAACTCACTATCGAAATCATACTGTGCGATTTCGATTAGAAGCAGAACCAAAGAATAAAACGGCAATACAATTATACCAAAAATGTGGCTTTGAAATTGTGCCATATATAGAATTAGCGAAAACATGGAAGAAAGGAAAACCATATGAATAAAAAAGAATTATCCGAAATTCGTAAGAATTTTTCTGACTCTAGTGACCTGTTGGTGCTTAACCATATAGCAACCGCCTTTGTCGATGCTGAAAAAGAAATTCGCTGCCTAGACAGCCGTGCCTATCACGATATTCCAACAGAAGAAAATGAATGCCTGATGAATACACTGAAACATGTACTTGCCGGGACATTGGGCAAAGGTCTTTTAGAATACGAATTTCCACAGGAAGCATACGAAGAGGGGGCTAGTCAAAATATTCTCTATGAGGCATTGGATTCCAAATTGGAAAATGAAGCTGCTGTTTCTATGTTGATGGAACATATCGTAAATCATATGGATTACTTGTCTACTTATGCAATTTTTATTGGGCATTGTACTTACACCGTTTTTCAGAAATCGAAGAACGACGAAGTTGACCCTTATCAGAGCTATGACTATTCTTTTCTCATCGTGGCAATTTGTCCAGTAGAAGTTCGAATTGATGGTCTTATCTATAATGAGGATGACAACGCCATCGAAAAGAAAGCGGTTTATGATCGGATTGTCACTGAAATTCCATCGGATGGATTTTTGTACCCTACATTTACTGGAAGAGGTCCGGATATCAATCATGTTCTTTATTCTGCACATAAACCGAAAGAAGTGAATATCAGCATTGTAGAAAATGTGCTTGGATGCCATTTTACGCAAACTGCCAATGAACAAAAAGAAACATTCCAAACGATGATGCAAGAAATTGTAGCAGATGAACTAAACTATTCCGTTATCACCGGCATCAATGAAAAATTGCGAGATATTGCGGTAGAATATGCCAACGATCCAGATTTACCAGTAGTGGATGATATTCATGTGCGTGACATTCTTTTAGATTCTGGCGTTAGTCAGGAAACCGCTGAAGAAATGCAGATGGCATATCGAGAAGCGACACAGGATAAGCCGATAACAGTCAATAACTTGATTGAAAACAAAACCACTATTTCATTAGATGGCATCACTGTTTCAATAGGAAAAGATGCAACTGATAAAGTACGTACTAAATTTGAAAATGGCAGACGCTATTTGCTCATCGACCTAGATGATCCGGCAGTAGAAATTAACGGTCTAACGGCTCGTATTGCTGAAGACAACGATGTAAACGAGAATATACAAGACAATTCTGACACGGAAACAGAATAATTGGGAGGATTATCCATGCATTTCGAATCGCTCTTTGATATTCCCCTGGATAGTATCCGCACACCTTGTTATATTACAGATGCCAGACTTTTGAAAAAGAACACTACATTGCTGCGCCAAATTCAGAAAAAAACTGACTGCAAAATTCTCTTAGCTCAAAAAGCATTTTCCATGTTTGCAACATATCCACTGATTCGAGATGATTTGGCAGGCGTTACAGCGAGCGGTCTGTATGAGGCAAAATTGGGACGAGAAACATTTGGAAAAGAGGTACACGTTTTCTCTCCGGCTTACACGCAAGAAGATTTTACGCAGCTTCTGAAAATTGCAGACCATATTGTTTTCAATTCTTTTGGACAGTGGCGAATCTATCGAAAACAAGTACAGGCTGCGACACATAAAGTTTCTTGTGGCATTCGTATTAACCCAGGCTATGCGGAGGTAGAGACAGATTTATATAATCCATATATTACAGGGTCTCGTATGGGCGTTCCGCTGGAACAAATGGAAATTGATGGATTTGACGGACTCGATGGTATTCATTTCCATACGATGTGTGAACAAAACGCCGACGTATTGAAACGTACACTAGATTATATTATTCCCCGATTTGACTTTTGGCTCAAACGCTGTAAATGGATAAATTTCGGTGGGGGGCATCACATCACCCGATCAGATTATGATGTGGATCTGCTGCTTCAGTGCATTGATCGAATACAATCTCACTATGGTGTGCAGGTTTATTTGGAACCGGGTGAAGCGGTAGCTTTAAACGTAGGCTATCTCGTAGCAACTGTACTGGACATTGTTCACAACGGTATGTATATTGCAATTCTGGATGCATCGGCATCATGTCATATGCCAGACGTTCTTGAGATGCCTTATCGTCCTCATGTCCTCTACAGTGGTCAACCAAATGAAAAAAAGTATACTTATCGTTTCGCCGGAAACACTTGTTTGGCTGGTGACGTCATTGGTGATTACAGTTTTGACAATCCCTTGAAAATCGGCGATAAACTGATATTCTGCGATATGGCAATTTATTCTATGGTGAAAAATAATACATTTAATGGAATTCCCTTACCAGACATTTTACTTTATCATGGAAATGGTAGATTGGAACTTGTCAAACGATTTGGATACGCCGATTTTCGGGAGCGGTTGTCATGACATACTTCAACATGACGAATTGCCACCTGTGTCCCCGCAGGTGTGGTGCAGACCGTACGAAAAGTCTCGGACAATGTCACTGTGGCGACAAGGTTTACGTTACTCGTACAGCACTGCACTTTTGGGAAGAACCGTGTATCTCCGGTAAAAACGGTTCGGGAACAGTATTCTTTTCTGGATGTGCCTTGGGATGTATGTTCTGTCAAAATCATGAAATCAACCAAAAAGCTGTGGGAAAGCATCTGACAATAAAACAGCTTGCAAATACGTTTTTGAACTTACAGCAACAAAACGCCAGCAATATCAACCTTGTAACGGGCAGCCATTTCTCTCCATGGATTGCTGAAGCTCTGTCTCTCATTAAATCAAAATTGCATATTCCGGTAGTCTGGAACAGCAGTGGCTATGACTCACCAGAGATTCTGCAAATGTTAGACGGACTGATAGATATTTATTTGCCAGATTTGAAGTTTTCTGATTCGAAAACAGGAATGACTTATGCCAACTGTGCCGATTATTTTCCAGTGGCATCTACTGCGATCAATGAAATGTTTCGTCAAGTGGGTTCACTACAGTGGAATGGTGACTTATTGCAAAGAGGATTGGTCGTACGACATCTTGTACTGCCCGGGCATCGGAAGGAATCTATGGCAATTTTAGATTGGCTATCTCAATCGTTGCCACAAGAACAGTTTCTTTTGAGTCTTATGGGACAATACACACCAACGGAAACTGCGAAACAGGATAAGTACCTCCGTCGTCGTATTACCACACTAGAATACGAAAGTATCCGCAAATATGCAGTATCTCTTAATTTTAACGGTTTTTCACAAGAGCGTTCCTCAGCAAATGAAGCATTTTTGCCGGAATTTTTTACAAGTATAGAATAACTACTCTCGAAATCCTTCGCCAAAAACACCGCCGGAGTTTGTTAAAATTATAAAAGCATTTGCATCAATACTTTTTACGATTTTTTGAATACGATACGCCTGTACATTAGAACACGTACAGATAAGCACCGTTTTTTCATTCCCTGAATAAGTGCTAAACCCTTGAATTGCTATGCTACTTCGCTTACAATGATATGCGATTTTTGCTACTACAGTTTCACCACATTTCGTGATGATCAACAATGATTTCGTTGTACCAATCTGATAAAGTATCCAATCCATAACAATAGAACAAGCTGCTGTAGAGATAATTCCATACAATACTGACTCAAAATTGCCAAATACCCACCATCCGAGCAGAATAATCATAACGTCAATCGTCATTATAACAAAGCCAATGGAAAACTTCGGTCTCTTTGACTGAATCAACAATGTCAAAAAGTCCGTTCCGCCAGATGATGAACCATGCATATAGAATATTGCCATACCCATACCCAAAAAAATACCGGAAAAAAGTGCTGCTAGCATGGATGACCCATCGTAATAAGGTATATATGGAAATATACCATCTAAAAGTATTGTGTAACAAACCATGGATTGTATGGTCTTATACAGGGAATTTCTTCCTAAAGCACGAATACTAAGTGCCGCCAAAGGTAAATTTAGTAGTAAACTCGTCACACCCACAGGAAATCCCCACAAATGATACAAGATCAATGCAAATCCTAAAACACCACCTGGTGCGAAATCTGCTTTCTGTGCAAACGTAGCAATGCCAATCGAATAAAGTGTGCTGCCTAGCATATCAAAACAAAGTAACAGTAAAAATTTTTTTATTTGAGATTGCATTCCATCACTCCTCGTTTTAGGATATGCAAATTTTTTTAAAATGCGTCTGGTCATCAAAAAAGCTCCCTGATAAGAGAGCTTTTTTGTAAATCTGGGGATTTTTTCACTTTTAAATTTTACTCTGGTTGAATAGCATCATAACCTGTTTCCTTCGTACGAATCCGCATTGCCTCTCGCACATCATAACTAAAAATTTTACCATCACCAATGCTGCCTGTATAGGCTGCTTTTTGGATAACTTCAATGGTCTTTTGTTCCCATTGCTCCGATGAAACTAAAACTTCTATTTTAATTTTTGGCAGCATCTGAATTTCCACTTGCTGGTGACCACGCACATAAGCGTATTCTTTCAAACCACGCTACGTACCACAGCCCATCACCTGATAACAGGTAACACCATGTACATCTAACTCAACTAGTGCATCCAGCACATCATTTAATTTTTCTTCTCGAATAATTGCCTCTACTTTGATAACCATTTGTCTAACCTCCTGCTTAATCTAAACCATTAAAGGACGGATATGCAGACTCACCATGTTGGGAGATATCCAAACCAGAACGCTCGTCTTTTTCATCCACTCGAATTCTTCCGAATAATCTGGTAATCGCATAACAAATCAATGTGCCTACAACTGCAACTACAATGGTAATGCCGATACTTGTAAGCTGTGCAAGGAACAAATGTGTTTCACCAAAGAACAACCCGTCCCCTTGTCCAATATCATTAATAGACGACTGACAAAACAATCCTGTACAAATACCGCCCCATATACCACCGATCCCATGACAACCGAAAGCGTCCAGTGCATCATCATAGCCGAATTTTTTCTTTACCCTTTACCCAAGAAATCATAAAATAACAGATTGGTGAAGTGGTCAATCCAATTATAATTGCTGCCCAAATCGGTACAAAACCGGTACCCGGTGTAATACCGACCAAACCTGCAACCAAACCGGTACTTGCACCCACGAACGTTGCTTTTTTATTTGAAATCACATCACAGAGCATCCAGGAAAGCATAGCAGATGCTGCTGATACAGCTGTTGTCACAAAAGCGTGTGCCGCCAACCCGTTCGCTTCCAGTGCTGAACCGGCATTGAATCCAAACCAACCAAACAAAAGAATAAATGCACCCATTGCTACCATAGGAATGTTATGAATACGATAATTTGCTCTCGAGTAATCATAACGCTTGCTAAGCAAAATACAAAGCATTAGTGCAGTAACACCCGAGCTAATATGTACGACATTACCACCTGCAAAGTCGATTGATCCAATTTCTGCCAAAAATCCGCCGTCTGCCCAAACCATATGTGCCATAGGGTAATATACCACGATGCTCCACAAAACCAAGAAAATAAACAGTGACTTAAACTTCATTCTACCTGTCACCGAACCGGTAATCAGAGCAGGTGTAATAACAGCGAACATCATTTGAAACAGGCAAAAAACCATATTTGGTATTACATGAGAATCAACATAACCTTCTTCTGTAGAAACACCGGTCAAACCGATCCAGTCAAAGTTCCCAATAAACCCACCTATAGCAGAATCATTAATACCAAATGATAAAGAATAGCCAAACAGTACCCACATTACAATACCAATACCAATGGTGACAACCGATGCAAACATAGTATTTACTACATTTTTACGTCTTACCAATCCACCGTAAAAATAAGACAATCCTGGTGTCATAAATAATACAAATGCTGCACAAATAATGACAAAAGCAATACTTCCGGAATCCATAATTTTCGTCCTCCAATTCATAAAATCAAAATTTTTTAGGAATTTGATAGAACATCATTGTCGCTATCTTCGAGACGACTAATGCATGGAGACGAAAAAAACGTCTCATACAGCAATCGCACTGTACGGGACGTCATTGTCCGTATTCGAATTAAATCCTGTTGCTCCCTTTTGGTTTCAACCAATTCAATCGAAAAATTATTTCCATGCTTTATTATACAGGAAGAATATGAATAATTCCTTATTCTAAATATGAACATATTATAAAACTTATCAAGTTAACGTTATATCCGTCACGTCCTCTAGTGTTAAAGTCAAAAGTTGCTCATCAGAGAGCGGTTTAGGCAGATCAGCCAAACGATTCGCCTGATTGATCAACGCAAATTCAAAAAAATTCCGAACATCTCTGGCATTGGCGAAATCATCTCCAACATTTTTACAACGATGGCGAAAATAATCCAAAACATAAGCTTTTCCGTCATCCATCAAGTTTAAGCAATATGTATCGCAAATGCTCAAAAAAATACGTAAGAGTTCTTCCGGCATATAATCTTCAAAAAAAATGATTTGACGAAAACGAGAACGTAATCCAGGATTAGCATCCAAGAATGATTCCATTTCCGTCGGATAGCCAGCTACAATGACAATCAATTCGTTACGATGATCCTCCATTTCTTTGAGTAACGTGTTCACCGCTTCCTGCCCGAAATCATTTTGTCCACTTCCGCTGGTAAGCGTATAAGCTTCATCGATAAACAATACGCCACCTAGTGCTTTTTCGATTACCTTTTTCGTCTTAATTGCCGTCTGTCCCACATAACCACTGACCAGTATAGCTCGGTCTACTTCTACCAAGTGTCCTTTTTCTAGAACGCCAAGCCTTGCATAAATTTTAGATAACAACCTTGCTACAGTAGTTTTCCCTGTCCCTGGATTTCCCGAAAACACCATATGCAATGATGTCTCCGGCTGTGGCAGCTGTCGTTCTTTTCGCATACCATGGATTTTCAACAAGTGAATCAGATTATCCAACTCTTTTTTTATGTTCTGCAACCTAGTCAAAGAATGTAGCTGCTCCATTAGTTTCTCTAATGTCTCAGTAGGAATATCAGTGATTTCTGCCTCCGTCACCACTGGTTCCTTTGTCAAGGGAATTTGTGGTGTCTCTTCATTTTAACTCCTTTGAAAATTTGCTGGTATCGTTGCTGCTTGATATAAATCTGCTCGCTTGCTCCCGCAAATTGCCGTTTTCCGATAATTTTGCAGCTGCTGCATGAGAGAATGCAACACAAGATTTTGATCTGTACGCAATGTTCCAACAGTATCCAGTGAAAATTGCTTTCCCAACTGCTCTAAAGTCTCCAAATATAATAAAGAAACACTTCCATTTATGCCACTTCCCTGCAAATCTGCCCGAATAAAAGCAGACAACAATGCCAAAAGCGTATCCGATATTCCAGAAAAAGAGATAGGATTCTACTGTAAAAAATGCTCCAACATGGAAACGGTTGCATTTTTATGTAAGCAAACGTTAAGAAACGTCGTTTCCGCTTCAGTAATCACATGATCCTGATTGGCTAAAAAAAGCAGAAATTTGAAGTAAGCAAAATCTGCATATTCCGACAGTACCATTTGACTTCCACCAACAGCAATTCCCTGCACTTCGTACATGGTACAGCACGTACGCAAATAGGAAAGCTTCGTTTGTAAATCAATATTTTGCATAGCGTCACACTCCTTCTATACTATCTGTTGCAAACAAAACTGTCCGCAGATCATAATACATATTCTGATAAACTCGAATCAGCTCCTGGTTGGTATGTTCTCTCGCCTTAAGTGCATCTCCGATTGCCATCGCTTTCGCCTGTCCGGCAATATCTCCTGGCGTACCGTGCGGCATTTTCTCCAGTGTTTCCAGTGCTTCATAAAAATTACTCTGATCTTCTTGTATTTGAGCGAAAAGCCGTAACAAAACATCATATTTTTCCATACACTCTTGTTTATTCATTGTATGATTTCCCATTTGTTTTCTCCTTTAACTGTTGCCATTTTTTTGAACGACGGTCGATATATCGTTTAATAAAAAATCCTAGAATAGCCAGCAACACCATTACGCCAGCCAAAATCAATGCAAGTGAATAATCTCCATCCCATATGCTTCCACCTAAAAATATTGTCAAAATGGTCGCAGGTGTTCTGCCGATTGTTGTGATTAAAAATAGTCGCATAGGCTTGATTTTCGGATTAAATGACACCAAATACGTCAGTGCATCTTTTGGCAAACCCGGCAAAAAAAAAGACAAGAAAAACAAGCCATTCTAAGCGTTTCCCTTCCAACAGAAAATCGAACTTTCGAAACGTCTCCTCTGATACAAATCTATCAACCAGTGATCGTCCAATCCATTGTACTAAATAGTACACCAAAACCGTACCCAGAAAAAAGCCCACTAGGCATAGTACCAACGCACCAACTTTTCCGAACAGTATCTCTTCCACTATTGGAATCGGTCCACCGGGAATCACAGCTACAACCACTTGCAATATTTGTAAAATCAAAAAAACAATCGGAACAAATAATCCAAACTCCTACATCTTTTCTACAATCAGTGCTTGTCCATCCTCCTAAAGTAAAAGCCGAATTAGTGGCATCATGGCAATGGTAATTTCCGCTACCAACACAACAAAGACAATTGCAAAAACAATATCTTTTCGAGAAACTTGAGAAAAAAAACTTCTCTTCTTTTTCTTCAACGAAAACGCCTCCTAACCCCTAAAATTCACATTGTTTTTAGATGCTATTTATCGCAATCCTCCAACCAATTGATATTATATCCTTTTTTGGTGAAAATTTCAAGTATATTTGGTGAAAAACAAAGTTTTTTTCGTACTATTTCTGATATTTTCATAAAAAGTCTTGACAATCTAATCAAAACCGTGTATAATAATCTTGTATATAATGTTTATGCATTTTTTATGCATAATACTTACATTAATTCATTTTAATTTGATTGTATTTAGAAAGGAATTTGTTTTATGAAATCGATTCGAACAAGAATTATCGCTTTGCTCAGTGTCTGTGCTATTGGCATGATCTGTTCCGCCTGTGGGAAAAGTTCTTCAGATAACGAAGATTCTTCTGGTGACAACAGTGTTGCAGACGTAGAGATGAAACAAGATATGACAATTTATGATTATGAAGTAGAAGATAGTGATTCTACCCCCGTCAACAAAGATGTTAGCCAAAGCGACAGTTCTACTACCGATGATGACAGTGAAACAGGTGGAGATAATGATGTAGATTCTGAAGAAAGCTACATCATCGTAACAGATGAAGAGGGCAACACTGTTACCGATGAAAATGGTACGGCAGTAACTGAAGCTGTCTCCAATCGTGATAGTTCCGGCTCTTCTTCCTCAAGTTCCAGCAGTTCTAATGGTTCTAGCAGTAGCTCCAGTAGTTCTGGCTCCTCCAGTTCTTCTAACGGTTCCTCTGATAATTCTTCCAATGACGATTCTACTGAATACGTAGCAAGTCTTGTAGGAAAGCAGGTATACTGGATGGATATGTCCACTGGTAAAGATTATGCATTTAATGGCGATTTTGTTGACGTAACATTCCGTGTGAAAGACAACGTTGCAGACGGCAATTATGAAATTAGCATCGGTGCCTGCGATTTTGCAAACTATGATGCCGAAACCATTACCTATAACTCTACAAATGGTTATGTCACTGTTGGTGATGTAGAAGCTGCTATAGCTGAAACCAGTGGCGATGGTACGATTCAATTAACTTGCGAATCTGTTACTGCAGAAGTTGGTAATGAAATCACAATTCACTTCCAGATTTCCGACAACCCCGGTATTGTTGCATTTATTTTCCGCTTTACGTACGACCAAAATGCATTGGAATTTGTCAGCTATGATGTCGGTGAAGACTGCGCAGATATTATCTCGCTGGCTTCGTAAAACTGCAACCTTTCAAAGAGTCGGCACTGCCGAAAGGCTGCATATCACTTTGCAATGCTATTAAATATAATCAAAGCCATCTGTTTCAGTCAAGCAGATGGCTTTTTTCATAATCTATGTTTTAGAACATCATCTATTCTCTAACTAATATTTGTTTGAAAATTCCAAGCGAGTACCCGATTTGTCGAATTATGTGTCAAATCGATCTAATTCATAAGTAAAAGCGAATGCTGAACGATCTCCAACTCCAAAGCTGACTGTGGACACGGAAATCAATTATAGTAAACGATATGTAATAATTTATCGAAGTCGACCAAGCAATCTAGCATGATGTTGGAGATTGCCTTTTCAGAGTTGCAAGAAGATTTGAAAAGTTTTATGAGATTGATCGCTTGTTTTCTTAAAATATTCGGATTTTTCTGAATGTTTTTTTCATTGGCTCTACACCAATCCTCTTCAAAATGCACATCCAGCAACCAATGCATTGTTTCTACAGACCATTTCATACGAGCTTGATGAAGCAATTCTTTAGGTATGAGCTGTCGACTTGAAATATAGTAATGCCATTCACTTGAAGTGCCCCTTTTTTGTTGTGAATTCTATGTGAATCGCACCGACACATGAAAGTTTCTTCCAATCTTTTCTCTGTCCAAGCCATTCTATATTTTCCATTGTATACGCAGTTCTTTTTTCAACACGTCCATGTCCCTTTTCGACTTGTGTTGCGCTTTCCATATTTGATTTCAAAACTTCATCTTATATATAGTCTTCGATGTCTTTCTTTAAATTGGGATGATTATCCTTTACACTTAGCAAAGCATTTGTTAAGGAATTCCGGTTTAATAATTCCGAATTGCGCCTTTAACAATTGGTGTATTTGTCGCACATTCTTCAACCCACATATACTTCCGAGTATCACGATCATTATCACATCCGATATCTTATAATAATACCCATCATATTTGCTCTCTTTTTTTCTTCCTTGTAAACACTTTGTAATTATTGATTTCTTTGAAAAATCATCACGGAAATCAATAATTACAATTCGGTTACGAATTTCACAATATATGTGCTGAAAATTCATTGCATTCCTGCAATTTCACAGCTAATTTGACTCTTTCTCAATTATTGAAATCAGCATGAATTTGTCAGGAAAAAGAAATATTACAAATCGTTTACTAAAATTGATTTCCGTGAAAAATCATATGATGCTCTTGACAATTTCACAAAAATCACGTATAATAATGTTTAAATCAAAAAATTTTGCACATTCAGACAATTGTAGTCTTTATCTTTTTCAATATAGCTTTTGGCATTCACATGATATAAAAAGTGATATAAAAATATACAAGGAGTATGTTTTTCATGAAAACAGTATGTATCATTTACGATTCAAAAAATTTTCATACAACCATTACGATAGATGGCGTGCCATTTGACACCGCTCGCATCGATGGAATAGCAATTGAAATCTGGACAAATGCTTTTACACGATATGAAACATATTGGGATGGTATTTTTAAGGAGCTTGCCCAAAAAACAGATACATATGCAATTGTTTTTTCTGGTGATAATACTGCATTTCAAGTGTTGAGAAAAAACTGTCCGAAAAATGTTCACATACAACTCGATGTAAAAGCAGATATACTGACTACAAATTCTAAAAACGCCGATGCAAATACTGATTTCTTTTTTAAACTTGTTGATGAAAACAAACTGATTGAACCTAAATTTGATGATACACTCGGTGAAAAAATGGAATATTTTTATAAAGTTATCGAAAATAACACTGCAACAATACAGGATTATCTGGATTTTTTTTTGACCATGAAAATATTGGCAGAAAAAGGCGATTCAGATGCACAATTTCACCTTGGTTTTTGTTATCAATATGGATGTATCATTAGACCAAACTATCTCGAAGCGGCAAAATGGTATGAAAAGGCAGCGAAACAAGGCGATGCAAATGGACAATATTTTCTTGGCTGCTGCTATAAATTCGGAGAAGGCGTAGAGCCAGATGAAAAACAAGCTATAACTTGGTTTCGAAAAGCCGCTGCACAGGGATACACATCTTTACAAGACTATCGCAAGCGAAAAGAAGCTGTAAAACAAGAAAATACAGATATAAACCATAATTCTGACAAATGAAGCAACACCGTACAATGCCATCTGACATTTCCACAGTGTTGCTTTTCTGATATATACTTTTCTTATCTCAAAAATGCTGCACCATTTCTAACACAACATCTGCCATACGTTTTGCAGCAATTTTTTCAAATTGATCAAAAGATAGCTCCCCTTGATCGTCAGCGTCATCAGAAATGCAACGTAAGCTCAAAAAAGGTACTTGGTTCAAATAAGCACAATGTCCAATGGCTGAACTTTCCATATCTACTGCATACGGATGCAATCTCTTTAAAATATCTGCCTTAACGATATCGTCAGAAATAAACGATTCACCTGAAACGATTCGACCCGTATGCGTAGGAATCTCTAATTTGTCACACGTTTGCTTGGCTATCTGCACAAGAGTTTCGTTCGTGGGATAAATACTGCAATATGGTGGATAATCTTGTAAAAAATGTAAATCCAAATCATATGGCAATACTTCATTGGCAATTACAATATCACATATGTGAATCTCCGGCTGCATACCACCGGCTACACCTATACTAAAGATCGCATCCGGTTGAAACGTATCAATCAATACCTGTGTACAAACTGCCGCATTGACCTTGGCAATACCACTGCAAACGTGTACAACTTTTGTATCCCCCACTTGATTTACAAAAAAATCAAACCCGGATTTTTTCTTTGTTTTTGAATCCGGCAGTCCATGGCGAATATCTTTCAATTCTGATGGCATTGCACCAATAATTCCAATTGTTTTCATGTTTTATAGCCCTCCAAAAAGATTGTCATTGCTGCTTTAATTATCTAGTGCTTGCAGTATCGTTCTTACAATATCCGATGTCGAAACTTCACCGGAAACACGATCCTCAATCATTACCGCAAAAGCAATCGGTAAATCATCATCAATACAAAATCCCACTAAAAGAGAATTTTCTGTATCCGTACTTTCCACTTGTGCTGTTCCGCTTTTCACACCAACGGTATAGCCGATCGAGCTGTTATAATTATCTGTACCGTTTTGCAGCATGATTTCTCGTAAATTCATCGCTGTAGTAGAAGAAAAAATTGCACTGTCCCCATAAGATGTTTCTGCAGAATATGTCGTTAATCCAGTAACACCGGTTATCGATTCGATCAAGTACGGCTCTGTTACAACACCTGTGCCATTGGCAATAGCACTCTCCCACACCATCATCTGACAAGGACTCGTCAATGCCTCACTCTGTCCCATACAGTTCCACATAGTATCAAAATCGCTGGTATCTGTCAATGTCACCGAAGCAGTATAAGAAGAAATTCCATCAATATCCATTTTGGTTACTTCATCGTTATTCACTGCAATTCCCATACTAGTATACGTGTCAATAATGTTATCCAATGACATATCCTGTACTAACTGCGCAAAAAAAGGATTACAACTATTTTCAAATGCTTGAATAATATTTTGTGTTCCATGTCCAGAGGAATTATGGCAGACAATACTCTGATTATATTTTGTTGTCCATGTTCCCGAACAGTTATAGGATTTTTCCAATAAACTATCGTATCCATATTCTTCTAACACTGCTGCCGTTGTCGCTACTTTTTGTGTGGAACCAGGTACTGTACCATAAAATGCCTTGCAAATTAAGCTTCCCTCCTCCAAAGAATCCACGTTGGAATAATCCAGAATGTTCACACTTGGCTTACTAACACAAATAAGAATTTCACCTGTTTCATAATTATAAGCAATTGCTGTGCCGTCCTTGCTTCCAAAGGCATTGTATACCGCTTGATTTGCCGTATGATTCAGTGTGGCATAAATAACAGCTTCTCCACTGTCCGTTGCACCAAAAATCAAACTGTAATTTTGCAGAGACTCTAGATTTTCTGATACCAAGGTGTTGGTCATCTGACTGCTGTTGTCGCCAATCACATTGCCGATATCCAAAAAATAATCTGAACCATATGTTTCTGCATCAGCATCCGGATCAAACAGTACGTCCCCATTTGTATCATAAACTTTTCCAAGCGTCACATTATTAGAATGAGACATATAAAAATCAGACTGACTCACAATACGCCAAACCAACAACACCATTCCTAGAAAAAACAGAATAAGAATTAAAATTGTTAATCTTTCTCCACGACGAATGCTTTGAATACTCTTCATGCAGTTATACCTCTTCTCTTTGTAGATTTCTTTGGCTTACGAATGGGGATTTTTGCAGTGTTTGATGAATCAGCTTGTTTTTTTGCAAATTTCTTAACCTTTTCCTGTTTTAGTTCACGTTTGCGGAATACAGGAGACTGTCCAGCTTTTAACATTCCAATTAAAAATCCACTCGTCATCATAGAGCTGCCACCAGCAGAAATAAAAGGAATGGTAACGCCGGTAAATGGAATCAAATTGCACGACCCAAAAATATTCAAACCCATTTGTATAATCATTGCTGCTACTACTCCAAGAATCATTGTTGTGTGAAAATAACTCCGTGGTTTATTAATCATCGGCAGTAGCATCAAACTCATTAAAATGGCAATCATGAGCAACGCTACTAAAAATCCCCACTCTTCGCAGATCGTAGAGAATACAATGTCCGTATCTGCTGCAAACACCTGATATAATGTACCATTTCCTGGACCCTTTCCGAAAAGTCCACCTTCTGCAATTGCGATCAATGCTTTACACTGCTGATAACCGTCTCCTTCCATCTGATTCCAAATATCCACAGACAAACGATCCTGTACATATCCCGGTGCAAATTTCAGTGCGGCTATCACAACCAAAACGCCTACAACACATATTCCAATAATGCTTTTTTTGGATAGCTTAGCTCGTGGATAACACAGACGACAAAACATACCACAAGCATAAACTGCTGCAAACGTTGGTAATGATCCTAAATCTCGACACCACCATTGAAGTAATGCAATTATCAAAAAAGCAATCGTCAATGCAATGGTTTCCCTCGATACATAAAAACAAAGGATTTTTTGCTTCGGATGCTGTTCACGAATAGATGTTGCACAAAGCAAAATAAACACCGGTTTCATAAATTCAGACGGTTGCAAGCTAAACGACCCAATTGAAATCCACATACTCCGGCTTCCAGTCAAAAGTAAAATACTAAGAATCAAAATCCCTAAGATAATATAGAGATATTTCTTTTTGGATTGAATCCATGCATGGTTGCGTGTCAACAAAAAGCCAATTTGACACATTACCAGTGCTATAATACAAGTGATATAATGCTTTGTTGCAAAGCCAACACTGCCAAAACAGGACTGAAAAATCACACTAAGTCCCAATAAGAGTAACAAAAGAAAATCAGACGTATATGTCATTTGTTTATAAAATAAACGGCAGACAAATGCGTAAACGATGTCCAATCCCAAGACAGCCACAGTTAACGGAAGTAATGTTTCTAACGCATCGCAATTCCCTCGTAATAATGCAGTCAATATCATAATTGCGTGAGTCATTATTACGACAAAAGTACACTTTGCGTAAGATAAATGATTTTTATACACGTTATGTTATCTCCTTCGCTGTCGAATGATAACAGCTTTATTTCCAAAACGAATTTCATCCATATCTCTTAATTGCACCACAGAACGAATTTTTCTGCCATTGACATAAGTACCAGACTTCGAATCTAAATCCATGACACTCCAAATGCCGTTAGAAACATAGAGAACAGCATGGTAACGAGAAACACTCATGTCAGACAACCGGATATCCGCTGATCCATGACGTCCAACCAAAATCTCGTCAGCCTCCATAGGAATGATAATATGACGACTAGTATCATAAAGTGCCATATTGGAGCTGACTTTGCTCCAGCGCATCTCTTCTACTCGTTTTTCTTCCCGTGCCTTGCTGTACACGGTAATAATGCTAAACACAATCATTAGAACAACAACCGCACTGACAAATATAGAAAACAAGGTAGAATCCTGTAGTATTTCCGTCATGCTATCCCAAGAAAACGAATCAAACATAGCAAAATTCCTTTCTATTATATATTGCAAAAATATTCGCATGATTTACTTTTTATTATAGTATAATACATTTTCACATAGATTGCAAGCCCTTCAGTCATTTTTCTCGATGGAAGCCAAATTTTCATTGGACAAATGTACAAAAGATTTGTATTGACTTTGTATAAATTGTACAAAACTGTAGAATACGCTTGCATAAAAGTTAGAAGTATATTATAATAAACACATGAAATGTAATAAAAGAAAACATTCTCACATCGAAGTATCTCGGAGCGTCAACAATAAAAGAAAATGCAAATCCATTGGAATATTATTCTATAAGAAGTAAAACAATGCTTTTTCTATAATTTTGGTTTATTTTATTCACATTTCTAAAATCATATGATGATTGCCATTACGAGTGGACTTTAATTGATTTTTCGGTTGAAGCAATTCACTTACTTCATGATTTGAAATTAAATTCAAAATCATACTTTTGGCAACAAGAGGAGGAAACTACATGAATATGACAATTACCGCAAAGAAAATGCAGATCCCGCAGAATTTCACAGAATATGCGAAAAAACGTCTAAATAACAAATTAGACAAATTCTTTGGATACGAAGCTGATGCAAAGATTATTATGTCCGCACACAAAAATTTAATTATTATCGAATTAACCGTTACCTATATAGGAATTATCTATCGTGCAGAACAATCTGCTGTAGACAAAGAAGATGCTTTAGATGCAGCCATTGACAAAATCGTACGTCAAATTAGACGCAACAAAACACGTATCGAGAAAAAACTAAAAGAATCTGCTTTTGTAGATTCCACAGAAGAACCAATCCTTGAGGACGAGCATGAAGTTATTCGCCACAAAAAGTTTGTGATGCATCCGATGGATCTGGACGAAGCCATTTTGCAAATGGATTTGATCGGTCATGCATTCTTTATGTTCACAAATGCAAATACTGGAGAGGTTAACGTTGTGTACAGACGTGATGATGGAAAATATGCTGTTTTAGAGCCAATTTACGACTAATAAAACAAT
>Ga0192260_1038_pt1 | contig 34832 bp, 28 predicted proteins | sample Koala_Koa23_F3_FD_131281 | JGI IMG/M metagenome (GOLD analysis project Ga0192260, IMG submission 131281) | Enriched cells from koala feces incubated with labeled cellulose particles, San Francisco Zoo, California, United States - Koala_Koa2-3_F3 ...
TGTGGAACTCACGTTACATTGAGTCCGTACAGATTTCAGCCCTGGAGGATATAGGCGTGGAGACCCGCGGCGGATACTATGACGCCAGCGGCGCGCTAAAGGACATGGTGCAGAACCATCTGCTGCAGATCCTGTCCATCATGGCCATGGAAGAACCCGGTGAAATGACCCCAAAGGGGCTGCACGATGCCCAGCTGGATGTATTCACATCCCTGCGTCAGGCTGATGAGGAGTCCATCAGCGACATGCTGGTACTTGGCCAGTATGACGGCTACCGGCAGGAACCGCTTGTCAAACCGGATTCCAAAACCGAAACCTTTGCGGCCTTAAAGCTGTTTATTGACAACACCCGCTGGAAAGGGACCCCATTTTATATACGCACGGGCAAAAAGACAGGGATGCGGGAGATTGAACTTTCCGTGATCTTCCGCCGGCCATACGCCCAGGTGGAGCCCAATGTGCTGATCATCAAGATCCAGCCCACCGAGGGCGTCTACCTGCAGTTTAATATCAAGCGGCCCGGGGATACGGACGATATCATTCCCACCAAAATGGACTTTTGCCAGAACTGCAACCTGGTCCATCAGCTTAACACGCCTGAGGCATATGAGCGCCTGATCACTGCCTGCATTAAGGGTGAAAGCTCCTGGTTCTCCCAGTGGGACCAGATCGAACTCTGCTGGAATTATGTGAGCAGGCTGAAGAAGCTGTATTCAGATACGGACCTGCCTTTGTACTCCTATGTTCCGGGAACCCCCGGGCCCGGGGAAGCTGAGAGGATGCTTGGGCAGGGGGAGCATTGGCTTTTGTAGGATTGGATACGCGGCATTCCTTCCTACAGTTCCTTGCGTACCCTCCCGTAATATAAAAATCCAGCCAGATCCGCCAGGATCCATCCAATGGGAACCGAGACCCAGATCCCGGTCACCCCAATGGATGGGACGGATGCCAGCGCATAAGCCAGCGCCACCCTGGTTCCCAGGGAGATCACGGTGAGGACCACGGACATCCCCGGCCTTCTGACAGCCCTGTACAGGCCATACAAAAGGAACAGGCATCCGATGCCCCAATAAAATGCCCCCTCGATCCTGAGATATCCCACGCCCACGGCCAGTATCTCCGTCTCCTGGGGCTGGACAAAGATCAGCATCAGCTGTTTTGCAAATATCCATACAATGGCTGATATAAAAAGACAGAAGGAAATGGATACAATAACCGCGCTTTTGATCCCGGCCTTGATCCTGTCCCGTTTGCCGGCTCCGTAATTTTGGGCTATGAATGTGGAAAAGGCATTTCCAAAGTCCTGCACCGGCATATAGGCAAAGGAATCTATTTTTACAGCTGCCGCAAATGCAGCCATTACCACGGTCCCAAAACTGTTTACAAGGCCCTGCACCATCAGTATGCCGAAGTTCATCACCGACTGCTGGGCGCAGGTAAGAAATGAAAACTGGGATATTTCCCCAAGGACACGGCGGTCCATTCTCATATGGCTTTTTCCGATCCTGAACTCGGGCATTTTTACAAACGTATAGATTCCGATACCGACCCCTGACACAAACTGGGCGATCACCGTTGCCCCGGCCGCGCCCCCAACGCCCCAGTGGAATACCAGGACAAAGACCAGGTCCAGGATTACGTTGAGCACTGCCGCAATGCCTAAAAACACCAGCGGGATAAAGGAATTTCCCACCGCGCGCAAAAGGGATGCAAAAAAATTATACAGGAATACTGCAAATATCCCATAAAATATGATCCACAGATACTCCCGCATCAGGGCATACAGTTCACCCGGCACACACAAAAGCCTCATGATCGGGTCGATGAACAGAAACACACCTGCATTTACCGCCAATGCAACTGCCGCTATCATAACAAAGGAGACAAATATGCTGTTCTTAAGCATATCCGAATTTTTCTCCCCGAACCGGAGGGAAAACACGGCCCCGCTCCCCATACTCAGTCCCAGAAGGATAGAGGTAAGAAATGTCATCAGCGCATAGGCCGCTCCCACGGCAGCCAATGCATTCGCCCCCAGATAACGCCCTACGATCAGGGTATCCGCTATGTTATAAAATTGCTGCAAAAGATTGCCCAATATCATGGGCAGTGCAAACCGCAGCATGGTTCCTGTAACGCTTCCCACTGTCAAGTCTCTATGCATGTCACTTACATCCTTCAACAAATTCTCTGAATATTTTTCCCGAGTCCCGGTCTTCCCGACCCATAAACTCCGGGTGCCACTGAATGGCCTGTATGTATCTCTTATCCCGGGCATAGATTCCTTCCACCAGCCCGTCCTCGGCCACGGCCGAGATTCCCAGTCCAGGCGCCAGCTTTTTGATCCCCTGATGGTGATAACTGTTTACTCCCAGTTCCCTCTTTCCCAGCAGCCGGAAAAGAGGTCCCTCCTCTGTCAGTTTCACCTGATGGCAGGGCCTGTCATAAGGAGGGCACATATGATGCTCTATCTCCTTTGACCCTTGAAACTGTGACGGCAGATCCTGGTACAAGGTTCCTCCCATGAGCACATTGATAAGCTGCAGGCCGCGGCAGATGCCCAGAACTGCCTTATCATCGTTCCATGCCAAATGAAAAATATATGTTTCCAGCTGATCCCTCTGACGGTTGGCAGGGCCGCAAAGGCTGCTTTCCGTCTCGCCGTACAGTTTAGGCGCCACATCATGTCCCCCGGTAAACAGGTAGCCCCTGCACATGCTGTTGATTTGTTCTAAATCTCCCTTTTCCCATGTCAGGGGAAGCATCATGGGAATACCTCCCGCCCGGCGGATTCCCTCCATGTATCCCGGCACCATCCAGATACTGTCTTTTTTATCATCAAACAGGGGTATGACTCCAATTACAGGCTTCATCCGCATTGCCTCCATTCCTTTTTTATGACACTATACCACATTTTTCCATAAAGCAACAGATAAGTTCCCTGTTTGTTTGATTATTAATGGAAATGTCCTCCCTGGCTTTTGCACTCTCCCTGTCTCCTTCCGGATCTTCGCCGCACACGTCCATGCCTATGATCCGGCGGCAGGAGGCGGCCGCACTGATACAGTCCAATAAAACGGAACGTTTTGTACTCCCCTGGTTCCAGTTCGTCCTGGCATGATCCCGGCTCAGCACGTCTTTATCCACGGAAATATACAGGGGAAGGGAGGAGCTGCCCATCTGTTTCTTCCAAAAGCCCAGATCCGTCATATCATCCTCGCTGATCCACACCACCCTGACCTCTGCCATCCCTGATGCCGGCCCTGGCAGCGGAACCGGCAATGGCCCCGGCAGCGGCCCTGACCGCTGCCCTGATGCCGCCCAGCTCTCCCCTGCAATCTCCCTCACGGCCTGGGCAGGCGGCCCTGCCAGCCACACGCGTTTCACCCTGGGATTATGCTCCAGTACTGTTTTGATCCATCCCCCGCAGGACAGGATATCCCCGAACATGGGGAGCTGCATATCCGTGTGATGGTCAAACACAAGAAGTTCCATATCTTCCTCCACCTGGTCCAGCCAGATCTTGCTCAGATAATGGTAATTGCCTGAATCCAGGAAATGGATCCCCTCTTTCAGCTGTTTATCCCTGATCCGTTCCCCGATCCGCGCTTCTGCCTCCTCATCACAGTAGCAGTTTGTCCCCAGTATATCCCTGCAGTCGATCCACAGGTGCTGCATGTCCTTATAGAAATCCTCTTTTTCGTACACCCCGGAAAAGTTCATAATAACCAGTTTTTTCCTATTTTCCACGGCAGCCATTATCTCCCTTCTCTTTACTGTTTACATTTCTGCTAAACATGCCATTTTGTGTTAAAAAGATGTTATAATAATAGTAATTATTATTGATTTAATCCATTTTATGTGATATAATATAAACATATACATATTATCAAATGAACGTGGTAAAATCAAACTATACCCTCAACGGACAAGGGGGACACACGCCCCTTGTCCGCTGAGGATAGCAAACAGAATGTGCCAAGTACATCATATCCAAAACAGGAGGGTTATATTTATGGATCCAAAAGCATTTTTCAAATTAAATTATGGGGTTTACATTGTATCCAGCAGTGCTGACGGAAAGGACGGCGGATGCGTGATCAATACCATGGCCCAGGTAACATCATCACCGGCCAGGCTTTCCATTGCGCTGAACAAAAACAATTATACATTGAAGCTGATCGAGACGTCCGGTACATTTTCCGGCGTTGTCCTGTCCGAGGATGTGGAGATGGAGCAGATCAAGCGGTTCGGTTTCCAGTCGGGCAAGAATGTGGATAAGTATGACGGCATTCCCCAGGGACGCGACAGCCTGAGCAATCCATACCCCACCGAAGGGGTCTGCGCCCGTTTTGCCTGCCGCGTGATCTCCACCCTGGATGTGGGGACCCATGTGATCGTCATTGGTGAAGTAGTGGAAGCGGAGGTTATGGATTCTGCCTCCCCATCTCTCACCTACGCCAACTATCATGTAAAGAAAAACGGAACCACACCGCCTAACGCCCCTTCCTACCAGGAGAATACCGAAAAGGCGGCAGGCTACCGCTGCACCGTGTGCGGCTACATCCTGGAGTCAGACACGCTGCCCGATGACTTTATCTGCCCGGTATGCGGCAAGGACGCCAGCTATTTTGTAAAATTATAATATTGCTATACTTTCTTTTACCATATAGATAAAACGGTATGTGCACGGCCTGTGCATTGCTTCGGACCATTACGGACCGGAGCAGACCAATACCCCCATATCCTGCTCCCCAAATATAGCAGGGTATGGGGGTATTTTATGATGAGATAAACGGAAATCCCTTACTCATTCTCCTGGGGAACCGCTGTTGCGGAAACTGCCCGCTTACGGTTCTCATCCTTGTCATTGGTCACATTGCCGTCCCCGCTCACCGGAATGGAGTCTCCAAGGTAGGTGGGTTTTGGCATCACAATGGTGTAGATCAGGTCCTTTGGCCGTGCCAGAAGTTCCCTCACATCCCTCATCCGCTGCCCCCCGTAGGTTCTGGGGTCCGAGGCCACGCCGTAAGCCTCCATGCCCATGGACTGAGCCACATAGAGGGCGCGGTACATATGGTAGCGCTGGGTCACGATCACAATCTTCTTCACCTGGAAAATGTCCCTGGCGCGGTACATGCTCTCATAGGTGGAAAAACCTGCATGGTCCATAAAAATATTCTCAGAGGGAACCGCCCTGTCAATGGCAAACTGTTTCATCAGGTTCACCTCGTCATAGTTGACCTTTCCGTGGTCACCGCTCATGAGAAGTTTGTCCGATACATGTTCATCATAAAGCCGGATCCCCTGATCCAGCCGGTCGCTCAGCATACCCGATGGAGTACCGTCAGGCCTGACGCCGCAGCCCAGCACCATAATACAGTCCACATCCTCCAGTTCCCCGGCCTGGTCCGCGGTCAGGATATACTTTTCCTCTTTGCGGATCATATACAGATTCACCAAAAACATCACCAGGCATCCTGCCAATCCCAAAACCAGCAGCACTCTGACCGTCTTCCTCACAAATGACCTTATCTTCATCCCGCAAGCCTTCCTTTCCCGCCATCTCCCCCGGCATGTTTATATATCAGCAAAGCCGCACTTCCCGTGCATGACTACGGGAAAATGCGGCTTTTATGATCTTATCTGGTAATCCCTTATTTAACAGCGATTGCTTCGATCTCACACAGCACGCCCTTTGGAAGGGTCTTAACAGCCACACAGCTTCTGGCTGGCTTGGAAGTGAAATACTTAGCATATACTTCGTTAAATGCAGCAAAGTCACCCATATCTGCCAGGAAGCAGGTGGTCTTAAATACCTTGTCAAAGCCGCTGCCTGCTGCTTCCAGGATGGCGCCCACATTTTTGCAGCTCTGCTCAGCCTGTGCTGCAATGCCCTCAGGAGTAGTGCCGTCTGCCGGGTTTACAGGAATCTGCCCGGAAGTATAAACCATTCCGTTTACTTCAAATCCCTGAGAATATGGTCCAATTGCGCCTGGTGCTTTTTCTGTACTGATTACGTTCATTGTAAATCCTCCTTAATTTAGGGGAAATGTCCGTACGTTCATATATTCCCCATATTATTATTTTTCATTCTTACGCGTTCACACGAACCCCATAGCCATTATATCCAATTATTGAAAATGTTGCAATAGCTTTGTTATCTATGGCGGATCTGTTATTGCCCGGATCCAAGATACTGCAAAAGAATCTCCCTTGTGTTCCGCTTTGGATCCTCCAGCACAAGCTCCAGAAGCCCGGCCAGTGCTGCGCCCACTTCCTTTCCCGGCTTCACGCCCGCCTCCATGATATCGTGTCCGTTGACTGCCAAAGTTTTCAGGCTGATGCAGTCCCCCCGGCAGCGGATCTCCTCCGCCAGCCGGGCAATGAGTTCCAGTTCCTCCCCTGTCTCCGGCCGGGGTTCCCCTGTCTTAAGATCCGGTTCGGCCAGACACATTTTCAGCGACAGCAGATCATCAAACAAATCCGGTTCCATCCGGCTCATCACAACCCGGATCGAATGTTTGTCCGGTGTAATCCTGGTTCCCTGCCAGTGAACAAGGGTCTTTGCCTTGTTTATAGTATCATTATCCAGTTTCAGATCTTTTAGCACGGCCTCCGCATGGTCCGGCGTGCATCTGCGCAGAAAGCCTGCCCAGCGCATGTGCTTTTCAGGAGCAATGGACGCGGGGATCAGGGGAACCCTGCGGTCCGTCCGTTCCACTGCGCTCTGAAAAGAGGCCGGAACCTTTCCGGCTTCCTCTTCTCTCCAGTATGCCCGGTGAAATGCGTCAGACACATAGGAACTGATCCCCGTCTCATACACCAGCTCCATATGCCCCGGATGGCTGCTTAAAAGCAGCTTTGTAAGTTCGGTCTGGATACGCTCCTTGCTCACATGGACCATGTTGGGAGCGATCTTCCTGATGGCCTCATAAGTCCTGTCCTCAATTAAAAACCCTAACTGGGCGGAAAAACGGATGGCCCGCAGGATCCTCAGGGCATCCTCTGTAAAGCGGTCCATGGGTTCCCCCACACATCGGATGATCCCTTTCTTCAGGTCCTCCGCACCGCCAAATTCATCCACAAAACCGGTCCGGCTGTTGTATGCCATGGCATTGATCGTGAAGTCCCGGCGCTTTAGATCCTCCGCCAGGTTGGGGGTGAATTCCACATGGTTGGGATGGCGTCCGTCAGAGTACTCCCCGTCAATGCGGTATGTGGTGACCTCATAGCCCTCATTCCCCATCATCACAGTCACAGTGCCGTGCTGGATCCCTGTGTCCACCGTGCGGCGGAACACCTGCTTCACCTGGTCAGGCAGGGCACTGGTGGTGATATCCCAGTCTCCCGGCTCCCGCCCCAGCATCATATCCCTGACACAGCCGCCAACAACATATGCCTCATATCCATATTCATTCAGTTTACCGATGATCTCCTCTGCGGGAGCAGGTATGCTAATCTTCATATTATGGTTCCATTCCTTATAGTTTGTCTCTACCTGCTCTATTTTACCAGCTTTTTATTGCATTTTCCAGTCCGGATTATGCAGCATTTTGCCGTGCATCTTACTGTGTGTCTTGCTGTGCACCTTGCTGTGTGTCTTGCTGTGTGTCTTACTGTGCCCTGAGTTTCCTGCTCTTCTCGTAGTACTGTCTGCGCACATCCTGGGGTACAAGGTTTCCTCCTGTGGCCCAGACGATGTGAACGGCCTGCGCCATCTGACCCTCAAGTCCGTGTTCCTTCAGGAACTTTCTTCCCTCAGGACTGGAACACAGTTTGGCCGGTCCCTGGAAGGCAGCACAGGAGCTGGGCTCTATGAAGATCCCCTCCTCGTCCATGAGCGCACCCATGAACCGGTACAGATTGTCATCCCCTATGGTAAACTCTCCTGCCAGCATATGTGCAATGGTCTTTCCCACAAATTTGGACGGCCGCCCCACTGCCAGCCCATCCGCCGCAGTCTGACCGGAAAGCCCGATGTCCTGGACACAAATATCATTGTGAAGCCCTGTCATAACCCCCAGAAGCATACATGGGGCCTGCACCGGTTCCTCAAAGAAACAGTATACATGATCCCCAAAAACCTGTTTTAACCCAAATGCCACGCCTCCGGGGGCGCCTCCCACTCCGCAGGGAATGTATACAAACAGAGGATGTTCCCCATCCACCGTCACACCTGTCCCGTCCAGCTGCGTTTTCAGGCGCTTGGCTGCTACGGAGTACCCCAGGAACAGATTCACGGAATTCTCATCATCCACAAAATAGCTCATTGGATCCTCCTTTGCCAATTTTCTCCCCTGTTTTACAGCTTCGCTGTAATCGGAAGCATATTCCATCACGTGGACACCCTTTTGCCGCAGCAGATCCTTTTTCCACTGCTTCGCATCCATGGACATATGTACAGTCACATTATATCCCAGGGCAGCGCTAATGATTCCGATGGACAGCCCCAGATTTCCGGTGGATCCCACATGGATGGAATGCCTGTGAAAAAATTCCCGGAACCGGGGAAGGGCAAATTTCTCATAGTTGTCCTCCCTTGTGATCATTCCCTGCTCCAATGCCAGGTCCTCAGAATGCTTCAGTATTTCATAGATACCGCCTCTTGCCTTTACCGAACCGGCCACTGCCAGGTTGCTGTCCATTTTTAACATCAGACGGCCCTCCAGCCCGGCCCTCCATTGTGTGTTCAGGCAGTCTTTCATTTTACCGATTTCCTTCAGGGGCGATTCGATCAATCCTCCCCACTCCTCTGTTTCAGGAAATTCCTTCTCAATAAAAGAGGCAAAACGTGTCCATCTGCGCTCTGCATCATCTATATCATCCACGGAAAGGGTCAGCCCCTCCATGGCAGATTTCGTATCCATCAGGCCTTCATTCATCCATATGACCGCTTTGGCCTGTTCCATATCCTTTATTAAAGGATACTTGTTTTTTAACTCCTGTACATTTACCACCATATCAGATTCGTCCTTTCAATAATACCGGACCGCCCTGAGGCAGGATGCGCCGCAGGGCCGGACCTTTTAATGCAGGGAAAGCCTAATCTCCCATTATATCTTTTACAAACCTTTTTGTATAATCCAAAAGTTCCCTTTGCCAGGATACCCTGTCATAACCATGGGTTGCGCCGGAGATCACATGGCGCACAGCCTTTGGCACTGTCTCCTGGTATCTGCGGGAATTATATACCGGCACGTCTTTATCGCCATCTCCCTGTATCAGCCTCAATGGCTTTTTAAAATTCCGTATGGCGGCCAGAGGGTCAATCTGCGGTGCGTCCAGCCCCTCAAAAAACTCATGGGAAACCAAGTCGCCAATAAAGTCCACATCATTTCCCTGAAGTCCTTTTTCAAATAATTCCTCCCCCAGCAGATGGCGGAAATTGGCATAGGGTTCACTGCATGGGCTCCACAGCAAAATACCATCCAACGGAACCTCATTGCACAGCACAGATGTGACAATGCCTCCCATGCTGTAGCCCAGTATCATAAATTTATCCGGCTTCACCTGCTCTTCAATCCAATGCAGGACCACCTTTGTATCTTCAATCTCCCCGTAAATGGTAGTGTAATGGCTGTCCCCTTCGCTGTCCCCTGCGCCCACACAGTCAAAGCGGCAGATGGTATAGCCCTCCTCCTGAAGCTCATGGCCAGCATTCACCATGATGCGGTGAGGCGTTATCTTGTTTCCAAAAAATCCATGTTTATAAAGGATCACTTTCTTCCCCCGCGCAGCCGGGTCCTTGTATTCCAGCAGGCAGACCATATCCTTTCCCCTGCTCTTTAATGTAAATGCCTCAATCATAAATTATTCCCTCCTTTGTCAGTCCTTTGGTTCTTCCTTCACCGGCTCTCCATTCTCTCCCTCAAAAATACGACCCCAACCAATCAGGATTGCAAACAGCATCACAAACCACAGGATGCATGGATAGAAGCAGGTAAAAAGAAATGCGTTAGGAGACAACACTTCCACAAAATCATAGGTTGTGGACAGTGTCTTCATGATTCCCAGCAAAAGCAGTACACTGCCGCCAAAGGGCATGCAGGCATTAAAGGAATCACACGCCACAGCCAGGAAGTTGGCTCTGCGGTACGGGTGAAGCTTTGCCTTCTGTCCCACTGCATTTACCAGTGGCGATGCGCAGATGTTTGGAATGGTGTTGATCGCACTGATCAGAACGGAGAACACACTGCTGAACAGGAAGATGAGAAGCTCCGCCCCCCTGGTGGTTTTAATGTTCCTGCTGAGATGCTCCACCAGTTCTTCCATATATCCGCTGGAAATGAGCAGGGAACCCATGGAAACTACAACCATCAAAAGAATACACACGCTAAGCATTCCAGCCACGCCGTCCGGAAATGCTCCCATAGCTGCTCCATTTTCAATACGGAACAGGTCTGAAAATCCAAATAATCCTCCTCCCAAACCTACAGCTACTGCAATGATAATCCCTACAGGAAGGGTAACAAACAGGTTGTTCCCCATAACCGCCATTCCGATAACAATCACAGTGGGGACCAACATAAGAAGTCCGGCAGGATTCTGGTTATCAGCAAGCAGGGCCGCCGCCACACCAGTGTCCAGTCCCTGTCCCGACTTGGCTCCCCCGAATATGGCATACAGCACAATTGAAATAAGGAACGTGACTATAACGTATTTGGAACGGTCCTTAACAGCGCCGCCGATTTCCGCACTTCCTGACTTTTTTGTGTAAGTCTGGCCTGTGGTAGATACAATGGTCGTGTCTGAGACAGGTGCAATATTATCTCCAAAAATAGCTCCCGATATAATAGCGCCTCCCAGCACTGCAGGATTGCATCCCATAAGGATGCCAACAGGATACAAAATATAACTCATGGCTGCCACGGTACCAAAAGCAGCGCCTGTGGCCAGGGCAAATGTAGCTGAAAATAAAAAGGTTGCCACACAAAAGCCTGCTCCTGATAAATGCAGCTTAACACTGAGCCACACCAGTCCCTCTACCAAATGCCCTGATTTTAGTACAGAGCCATAAATGCCCACTATCAGCCAGATAAGAACCGCTGTCATGGCCATCTTATCCCCCAGGCCTTCCAACACAATGTCCCAGTATCTTGGCTTGTCCTTTACCAGCAGCATACCAACAATAAGACCGATTACACCAGAGGCGATCATCATGTTAAGATCCGCCGCGTTGATAAATGATAACCCGATTGTAATCACAATGAATACAATGAAGGGCACCAATGACATCCCATTGCCTCCGTAAAACTCCAATTTTTTAGCCTTTTCCATACCGCTTCTCCTTTCGCTTTTGTTTAATGATTGTTAATTGTAACTTAACCATATATTAATATATACTTTACATTTTGTAAAGTGCTTTTTATCTATTTTTTATATTTTTACTATGATATTAGCTATCTAATGTATATATGCAACAAAAAAGCTGCGATCATAGTTAATCACAGCTTAACGCATATTATTATTACATTTTGCTTATATCAACTTGCATTTAAAAACTGGGGGGTGTGATCGCAAATATTACCTGCACAATGGTCCCTCCCTGATTGTTCCACTGATGAGGAGTTAAAGGAGGTATACGGATACTGTCTCCCTCCTCCAGCCGGTAAGGAACCCCGGCAACGGTAATCTCCACACTGCCATTGATGACATATGCCACTTCCTCACCCGCATGTTCCTGAGGATTTCTTCCTGAAGTTAATCCCGGCGGTATGGACATCATACAGAATTCAATGCTTCCCCTTACATCCGGGGTCAAAAGAGTATAAGCCAGATCTGCATCCGGATGTCCGATCGTCTTGTTCTCCCCCCTCCTTACAATCATCTGTACCTGTGGCAGATCCTCCTTAAAAAACTTGAACATGGGCACTTCCAGCGCCTGGGCTATAGCCTTTAGCGTACTTATGGAAGGGTTTACCAAGTCCCTTTCTATCTGGCTGAGCATAGAGGCAGTCATGCCAGCGCGTTTAGCCAGTTCCCGAAGGCTCATGCCTCTCATGTTGCGGAAATCCTGGACTTTTTTTCCTAAGTTAATTTCTTCCATCATTCAATAACTCCCCGTGACTCACTTGTAAAACATTGGTCTTGCTTTATCATATCACAGTTTCCTATTTTATTGTACTATTTATCTATTCTTTAGAACTATCGCCAAAAAGGACATGAGGTATCATTCCCCATGCCCTTCCCTTTGACAATGCCTTTTTCTTAATGCCTGCATCACAATGTCTGCCTTATAAAGTCTGTTTCACAGCATACAGCCAGTCATTAATATGCCCGTCCCCAGTAAACCATCTTCTTGGCAGGTTTTCCGCAGCACACACAGTGGCCGGACAGGCTCTCCTGTACAAATGGCATGCATCTGGAGGTGGCCCCTGTCTCTTCCTTGATCTTATCCTCGCACTCCTGGCATCCGCACCACATGGCCTTTACAAAGCCCGGCTTGCTGTCCACTGTCTTTGCAAACTCATCCCACTCTGTTGCCGCATACGTGTGGGCATCCCTGTGGGCCTTTGCCTTCTCGTACATGGCCTTCTGAATGGTTTCAAGCATTTCTGAAACCTTTGCCTCCAGCTCATCCAGGGAAATAAAGGTCTTTTCATGGGTATCACGGCGTACCAGAACCGCCTGGTTCTTTTCCATATCCTTTGGTCCGATCTCCACACGAAGGGGGATCCCGCGCATCTCGCAATCGGCAAACTTCCAGCCCGGGCTCTTCTCGGAATCATCCGTCTTTACAGAGAAACCAGCCTTCTTAAGGCGGTCCTCCAGTTCAAACGCCTTGTCAAGAATCCCTTCCTTCTGCTGCTGTACCGGCACGATCATCACCTGGACCGGAGCGATTCTGGGAGGAAGCACCAGCCCGTTGTCATCACCGTGTACCATGATCAGGGCGCCGATCATACGTGTGGTCATACCCCAGGATGTCTGGTGTACGTACTTTAGTGTATTATCCTTGTCCGTGAACTGAATGTCAAAGGCCTTTGCAAATCCATCTCCAAAATTATGGCTGGTCCCTGACTGAAGGGCCTTTCCGTCATGCATCAGAGATTCTATGGTATATGTCGCCTCAGCGCCTGCGAACTTCTCTTTATCGGTCTTCTGTCCTTTGACCACAGGGATTGCCAGAACTTCCTCGCAGAAATCCGCGTATACGTTCAGCATCTGGATGGTTCTGGCCTCCGCTTCCTCAGCGGTTGCATGGGCCGTATGGCCTTCCTGCCACAAAAATTCCCTGGAGCGAAGGAACGGACGGGTGGTCTTCTCCCAGCGCACAACGGAACACCACTGGTTGTATACCCTTGGCAGGTCACGGTAGGAGTGGATATCCTTTGAATAGAAATCACAGAACAGGGTTTCGGAAGTAGGCCTTACACACATACGCTCCTGGAGGGGCTCCAGACCGCCGTGGGTCACCCACGCAACCTCAGGCGCAAATCCCTCCACATGATCCTTTTCCTTTTCAAGCAGGCTCTCGGGAATAAAGATAGGCATGTATACATTCTGTACACCTGTCTCCTTAAATCTCCGGTCCAGCTCATTCTGGATATTCTCCCAGATTGCATACCCTGCGGGCTTGATCACCATACATCCCTTAACGCTGGCGTAATCGCACAGCTCAGCCTTCTTTACCACATCCGTATACCACTGGGCAAAATCCTCATCCATGGATGTGATGGCTTCCACCATTTTCTTATTGTCTGCCATGACTTTTCTCCTTTTCTTCATCATTGATCAGTTTATCACCTGATCAGCTGGTTCAATGCTTCATTCACTGTTTTACGCAAAAAGAGCCATCCGATCCCATGCATTATATTGTGCAAGGGACCGAATGACTCGGCGGTACCACCCAAGTTAGCGTCCTGTCCATCACTGCCCAGGGTCTGTCCCCGGCAGCCGTTAAACACGAACCGCTCTCTCATAATCCGTTAACGCCGGACTTACGTTGCATTCATCATACAAAGCTCCAGGGCTGGTTGGGCATGTGCTGGCGTAAGGACCTTCCACCGTGAGTCCTCTCTCTGTGACGTGCATCAGGCTTACTATCCCCCTTCAACGCTGTCTGTCATCTATTCATATAACATCATGGTAGGGCGTGTTTAGAACACGCTCCGGATCATTTCTTTCACGTATTGTTGATTTTACGCCAGAAACACTACTTTGTCAATGCTTAAAAGCAAACAATGTGCAGGACATCTCTTATCCCCATCTTTCATCACCCCATTGGCTCCCTGGTCCATACCTCTACCAGATCCTCCACCAAAAGCAGACCCAGAGGACCCAGTATAAAGCCAAAGAATCCAAACAGTTCCAGTCCCACATACACGGAAGCCAGGGTCTCAAGGGGCGACAGCCCCACCTGTCCGCCCATCATACGCACCTCCATGATCTGGCGGACAAAGTAGCATACCAGATACAGGGCCGTGAGAATGACGGCCTGTTTCCAGTCTCCCATGAGCAGTTCCAGCACGGCCCATGGGATCAGAACAGTACCCGTGCCGAATATAGGCAGGGCGTCCAGTATGCCGATCCCAATACCGGCCATGATGTAATAAGGATTTTTGATCAGGAACATTCCCCCGATACACAGTCCGGTGGTTATGAACAGTATAATTCCCTGGCTCCTAAACCACGCCTTGCCTGTCTGTACCAGCCTTCCGCCTATGAGGTTAAACTCCTTTCTGAAGGTGGACTGATCCCTCCTCACCCTCAGATCCTCCATCTCCTGAAGACTTAAGATAGCTGCCAGGAACACCACCAGACTGACAATTGCCCCCTTTGCAAGGCAGCTGATAATGGACAGGGCAATGCGCATAAGAAAGTGCAAGGCTGCAGCCTTTCCCGTGTCTACCAGATTATAAAGCATTTCCCCGGCCATGTCCGCCACACAGTCATACCGCAGTCCAAAGGCAGCCTCCACCCGGTGGCAGCTGCCTGTAAGCCATATGTCAAAGCGGTCGATCCAAACAGGAAGCCGCATCATAAGCATTTTTCCCTCTGCACACAGCTTCACTGCTCCCAGATACAATCCTGTTCCCAGGATAGATACCAATATGAGAAATTCCACGCCTCCGATCACTCCAATAGGCATGTGGTATCTCTTTCCCTTCACAGTAACCCTCATCCGGTATGCCAGGAAACGGGCGGACGGGCGAAGGAGCAATGCAAAAATATAACCCACGAAAAAAGGAGCCACGAGGGGCAGCAGGTATTTAAACCCGGCATACACCGCTCCCGTGGTTCCTGTTATGATTAATAATTTCTTCAGTTTCTTACCGGGCTTTTCCATGGACTCACCTGTTTCTGATTCGTACTTCCTTTGTACCCTCTTAGTATGAGCCGATGGTTGGAAAATATACCAGCCACTTTTTTCTAATATTCAATCAAAAGTAACTTCATTAAACCATGTATCCGCCCTTCATAGGGGACACTGCATGTTCAGAGAAGATCTTAAGCACACCCTTTGTATACTTAGGCGGCATTGGCTTCCAGGCTTTCTTTCTCTCTGCCAGGATCCGGCCGATCTCCTCCTTGGGAAGTTCCTCTCCCTTAACGCCAATGATCTCCAGTACCCGGGCCGGGATATCGATGCGGATCAGGTCATCCTCCTCCACCAGGGCAATGGGACCTCCCTGGGCTGCTTCCGGTGACACATGACCGATGGCCGGCCCCTTGGATGCGCCTGAGAACCGTCCGTCCGTGATCAGGGCAATGGTCTTGCCAAGTTCAGGGTCAGAGGAAATAGCCTCTGTGGTATAGAACATTTCCGGCATGCCGGAGCCCTTAGGTCCTTCATAGCGGATGAATACAGCATCCCCCGGCTTGATCCTCTTGGAAATAACAGCCTCAATGGCATCCTCCTCACAGTTAAAGGGCCTTGCCCTGAGAACTGCCTGGAACATTTCCTTTGGAACCGCAGAGTGTTTTACAACAGCCCCTTCCGGCGCAAGGTTGCCCCTTAATATGGCAACGGTCCCGTCTGCTCCAATGGGCTGGTCAAATGTACGGATCACATCCGTGCGCTTTAGCCCCCATTGCTTCAGGTATCCCTCACATTTATCATAAAAACCGTTGTTCTTCAGCTCTTCCAGGTTTTCTCCCAGGGTCTTGCCTGTTACGGTCATCACATCCAGGTGAAGCATGGATTTAATCTCCTCCATCACCGCAGGAACACCGCCTGCATAATAGAAGAACTGAGCCGGCCACTTTCCCGCGGGCCTGATATCCAGCAGATAGTGGGCGCCCCTGTGCATGCGGTCAAAGGTATCCCCATCTATCTCCAGGCCGAACTCGTGGGCAATAGCGGGAATGTGGAGCAGTGAGTTGGTGGAACCGGAAATAGCTGCGTGTACCATGATCGCATTCTCAAATGACTTCATAGTCACAATATCGCTGGCCTTAATGCCTTTTCGTGCCAGCTCCATCACCTGTACCCCTGCCTTATAAGCCATTTCCTTTAAGTCCCCACAGGTGGCCGGCATTAAAGCGGAGCCGGGAAGCATAAGGCCCAGGGCCTCTGCCGTCACCTGCATGGTGGAAGCAGTCCCCATAAATGAACAGGCGCCGCAGGAGGGACATGCATGGTGTTTGTAGTAAGTCAGTTTTTCCTCTGTGATCTCCCCTCTCTGGCACATGGCAGAGTAGGCGCCGATCTGTTCCAGGGTCAGCAGGTCAGGGCCTGCATCCATCACCCCTCCGGTGACAACAATGGATGGCATGTCCAGGCGGCCAAGCCCCATGAGACATGCGGGAACGGATTTATCACAGCTGGCAATAAACACACCGCCGTCAAAACCAGTGGACTTTCCATGTATTTCAATCATATTGGCGATCATATCCCGGTGTGCCAGGGAGTAGTTGATCCCATCATGCCCCTGGGAAATACCATCGCAGATATCCGTGGTAAAATACCGGGCGCCCTTTCCTCCGGCGTCAGCAATCCCTTTCAGTGCCTGGTTTACAAACTGGTCCAGATGAGCGCTTCCCGGATGGCTGTCTCCAAAGGTGCTCTCCACCATGATCTGCGGTTTATCCAGATCCTCAACCGTCCACCCCATTCCAATCTTTAATGGATCATTCTCAGGAGCAAGCGCTCTCACTTTCTGGCTGTTCAATTCCATGATCATACCTCCTCAGTATAATAATTCATCAGATGTTTTCTGGTTTTATAGTAGCATTATTCATTATTTTTTTCAAGTCATCAGACTACATTTCCATTTTTTCATTAAAATATGCCTATTTAGATTGTGCATTTTATACAAACCTCGTAACAGTTCAGGACGGCGTGAACAGTTACCAAACTTCCTTAGAATAAAAAACATCCACAGATAAACTCCCCATTGCCGGCCTTAAGCCGCTCTCAAGGTTTTATCCATAGATGTCATTAGACTGCTTTTTATCACAGCACGTATTTATTTACTGCTTCATCATGTCCTTTATCATATTCCTGTTAAATGTCATATGCATCATCATGGCCGACTTTGCTCCCATGGGATCCCTTTCCGCAATGGCATCGGTCACGGCCCGATGGGTCATGATGGTTTCCTGGGTCAGTTTTCTGTGAGTTACATTTACAAACATCATAACAGCCGTATCAATGATAGGTACCAGCTGTTCCACCACCATATTGCCGGAACACTTTGCCACCGCTGTGTGGAAAGCGATGTCCTCCTCAATATAGTTTTCCCCTGTTTCAATCTTTTGCTCAATGACGGCGCACAGTTCCCTGAGGCGTTCCACATCCCGGGCTGTTGCATTCATGGCAGCCATCTCCGCTATGCCTGGCTCCAATATCATTCGGACATTCACAAGATCCATGGCCAGGGCCATCTTATCCTCCACCGCCCCCAGCCCCAAAGGATCCAGATCCATGGGCGTGGTGCTGACCACGTAAGTACCGGAGCCTCTGCGCACCTCCAGGATTCCTCTTGATATAAGAAGCTTTACCGCTTCCCTGATCGTGCTTCTGCCAACCCCAAACTTTTCCCCCAGTTCAAACTCATTCGGCAGCTTGGCCCCTATGGCAATAGGGGTATTCAGTATGTACTGGTATATCTGTTCCTGAACCTGCTCCGCAAGCAGCTTGCTTTTTAAGTGAGACAGTTCTCCCATAACGTTATGTACCGGTGCAATTACTGCAGCAATCCTTTCCTAGAATATGTTTAAAAATTGTCCCCCGCCGGCTGTACGCCGCAATTTTACATATTCTAAATTCTCTCCAGACTATTGTACCAAAAATTACCCATTGGTACAAGTCCAACCACAATCACCCTCTTTCTATTTTTTCCTGTTGGTTGTATAATGAATGTAATTTATGCACATACAACGGACCGGCCAATGGGCTGTATGTATCAGGCCCTATGATAATGAGGAGAGGCAATTATGTCTGCTGACAATCTGATGAATCTGCTAAATGCGCTGACTGAGACAAGCGTTTATGTCATCGATGAAAGGAACCACCAGCTGCTGTATTTTAACCGGCGATGTAAGGATACCGGGCGCGGGAAAGCTGCCCTTGGAATGAGGTGCAATGAGGTATGGCCCGAGGTATGCGCCAATTGTCCCCTGGATGCCCTGAAGGACGGTCCGTCCAGCCATATTGTATGTTACGACCCCCTGCTGGGATCCACGGTAGATGTTACTGCCAACCGGATCGCATGGGATGGCCGTATCCCCGCCGTGGTGGTGACCGCCACGCCCCACCGCCTTAACTTTGAGGAGGAACAGGGCGTCCATAAGATAAGGCAGATGTATGCCCAAAGCCTTGTGACCGTCTTTGACGAGTGCATCATTGCCAACCTGACCGCGGACTATTATGTAAACTGCCAAAAGGACGCTATGTGGAGCCATATTCCGGAACAGGGGAATTTTGGCGCCGAAAACAGAAAATATGCCCAGAAAACCCTGCATCCCGATGATCTGGAGGCGTTTAACCAGGCGTTTTCCCGGGAAGCAATGATTAAGTTATTCGGGGAAGGAAAAAGACATATTACAAGACGGCTGCGCCGCATACTCAGTGACGGGACCTACCACATGGTAGAATTCTCAGCCGCTCTCCTTGATTCAAAGGAGGACCGGCAGGAGAACCGGGACATTTGGTGTGTCCTGGTCTTCCGGGACATACAGGACGAATTTTTGCTGGAAATACAGCGGAATCTTGAAGTCAGCCAGCTGGCCACAGCTGCCCGGGCTGCCTATCATATGCTGATCGCTGTGAACCTGACCCAGAATACATATAAAATGCTGGAGTACAACCGTTTTCCGGTAAAGCGCCCCGGCAGCCACGGTTGCTTTGATGATCTGATCCAATCTGAATGTGCCACGGTCCATCCGGATTACCGCCAGGAATTCCTGGACAAATTCCTGCGAAGCCATCTGACCCGGACCTTTCTTCAGGGCGAACGCATTGTCTCCATGAAAGTCCCCCATCTGGGTGAGGACGGAATCTATCACTGGAATTTCACCCAGGTGGTGCGGGTGATCAGTCCTTATACGGACGACATCATTGAAATCACTCTTTCCAGGAATATTGATGATGAACGCCGTATGCAGGAGGAAGCCCTGGAAAAAGAGCGTCAGGCCAAACAGCTTCTGGAGGAGGCCCTGGAAAAGGCAAAAAAAGCCAGCCAGGCCAAAAGCGACTTCCTGTCTAAGATGAGCCACGACATCCGCACCCCCATGAACGCAATTGTAGGAATGACCGAGCTGGCCCGCCTCCATGCGGATGAGGAAGAAAAGATACGGGATTACCTTGAAAAAATAGCCAGCTCCGGAGCCCATCTTCTCAGCCTGATCAATGAGGTGCTGGACGTGAGCAAGATTGAAAGCGGCGCCGCGGAACTTGCGGAACGTGAACTTGACCTGAGAAGCCTTGTGATGAATGCGGTGGAAATCGTGCGCATTCCCATGGACAACAAACATCAGACCCTGTCCGTCCATATAGATAAAGAACTTTATCCCCATGTAACAGGGGATGAGATGCGCCTCAAACAGGTACTGGTCAATATCCTTGAAAATGCCTCCAAATACACAGGGGAAAACGGCAGAATCTCCATTTCCCTAAGTGAGATCAAGCCTTTGGACCAGCACGCGGGAACCTACCGCTTTGTTATTGAGGACACGGGCAGCGGAATGAAACCCGAGTATTTAAAGCATATCTTTGAACCCTTCAGCCGGGCGGATGACAGCAGGACCAGTAAAATTCCCGGAACCGGGCTGGGGATGACCATTGTAAAGAATATCATCTCCATGATGGGCGGAGAGATTTCAGTGGAAAGCGAATATGGAAAAGGATCACGATTTATCATAACACTTTACCTGGCCAAATGCGGTACAGGCTATTCCCTGACCCGGAAAAAGGAAATTCCCCCCGTGGAATCCTTCCCTGAATTCCGTGTGCTTTTGGTGGAAGATAATGAGATCAACCGCCAGATCGCGACAGAGATGCTGGAAATGCTGGGCGCCACCGTGGAAATTGCTGTGAACGGGCGCCAGGCCGTGGATGCCGTGTGTTCCCACCCCGCCCTGTACTATGATATCGTGTTCATGGACATACAAATGCCTGTACTGAACGGCTATGATGCCGCCAGGGAGATCCGCAGCTCAGGAATGGAACGCATCAATGAGCTCCCCATTATCGCCATGACAGCGGACGCATTTGCCGAGGATGCAAATCGGGCCCATCTGGCCGGTATGGACGGTCATCTGGCCAAGCCTGTTTCCATCGACCAGCTGAAGCAGGCCCTTTCCAGATGTCTTGTTTGGAAGCGGGAAAACCGGGTACAGTAGCTGCACTAACATATTCCGGGGAGATGCGCAGGCGTATGCGGGAGATTTCTGCATGTTGAGGGATACTGTTTTCTTTATTTTAGCCAGGTCACATTGTCAGGTTCCCTCCGCTCATTTACGGAGAGAGGCTGCGCCGGGTAACCTGCCAGTATGCCCACAAGAGGAACATCCCCTTCAGGAATCTGAGCTTTTTCAGCCACTTCATCCTTGGAAAAGGCAATCATAGGGCCCATGATAAAGCATGAACCCAAACCCAGTTCCGTGGCCTCCACAATCATATTCTCCGCCGCACAGGCAGCATTAGCCATTTGAAAACCATGTTCATCATTACCGCCAGGCACTGACAGGACAAACATTACCCCGGCGCCGTAGAGAGGCTGATAGCCCTCTATGGCTGCCTGATTTTCCATGAACCCGTTTCCGGAGTGTTTCATCATATCCAGAGTAATATCATTGATTTCCCGGAGCAGATCCTGATTTTCGATCACAGTGATATGGAACCGGCCAAATACCGGCGCCAGATTACCCGCCCGGATCATGGCCTTTAACTTTTCTTCTTCAATTCTCTCCTCCGTGTAGGACCGCACACTTTTTCTCATTTCAATTGCTTTTAGAATATTCATAAGCAGATCTCCTTTACTTTTTTTCAGTTTATACTTATGATTATAAATAATGGTAAATAAAGTTCAAGTACGCAATTTTTATTAATTTACTAAGAAAAAACTAAGTAAAGGGGTATTATAATGGAAGAGTGTCCTGTAAAGTATGCTTTAGGATTGCTAAACGGAAAATGGAAGCTACGAATCATCTGGGAACTGAACCAGCAGGAAACCATTCGTTTCAATGAGTTACAGAGGCGCCTGACCGGTATCTCCAGCGTCATGCTCTCCAAAAGCCTGGAGGAGCTGGAACAAAGCAAGCTGGTAAACCGGGTACAGTACAATGAGATCCCACCCAGGGTAGAATACTCCCTCACCCCGCTGGGAAAAGCTATCCACCCTGCCCTGAAGGAGTTAGGCCAGTGGGGGGAACAGGCTTATCATACGATCCATCCATGAACTTAGGTCCATTGTAAAGGGCCGTTTGTTCCCTGTTTCTTTCCTGCCAACTGATGACTCCCTGTCAGGGACGAGCGGGCGGAGCAAAGGCAAGGGGTGCTGTTCCCTGGTGCCGACAATGTGCTTAAGCCAACCCATACTCCCCAACGGTTGTATTTTAGAAAAGATGCCATATATCCAATACTGAATACTGGCATCTCACCTGTTAATAACATTGCTTAAAATAAAGGGGGATAGGGACGATGAATAATTATTCCCACTCAATCGTAGCCGTTGGCTTCGGACTCAAGTCATAACACACCCGGTTCACATTCTTTACTTCATTTAAGATCCTGTCCGTAATCTTCTGCAGAACCTCATAATCGATCCGCTCAATGCTGGCTGTCATGGCATCCACCGTGTTTACAGCCCGGATGATCACTGGATAATCAAAGCAGCGGGCATTGTCCCTTACGCCCACGGATTTAAAGTCGGGAACAATGGTAAAGTACTGCCATACCTTCTTGTCCAGGCCTGCATTTGCAAATTCCTCGCGGAGGATGGCATCAGATTCCCTGACTGCCTCAAGGCGTTCCCTTGTGATGGCCCCAAGGCAGCGCACGCCCAATCCCGGGCCGGGGAATGGCTGACGGTATACCATGGCATAGGGAAGTCCCAGTTCCAGGCCGCAGGCACGGACCTCGTCCTTAAACAGCTGGCGCAGCGGCTCTACCAGGGTAAAATCCAGGTCCTCGGGAAGGCCGCCCACATTGTGGTGGGACTTGACCACCTTGGCGGTCTTGGTTCCGCTCTCCACAATATCAGGGTAAATGGTCCCCTGTGCCAGGAAATCAATTCCCTCCAGTTTCCTGGCCTCCTCCTCAAACACGCGGATGAACTCGGCGCCAATGATCTTGCGCTTCTGTTCAGGGTCAGCTACTCCGTCCAGTTTTCCAAGGAAACGTTCTGTGGCATCCACATACACAAGGTTGGCCTCCATCTGATCCTTGAACACCTCGATCACGCTCTCAGATTCTCCTTTTCTCATCAGGCCATGATTTACATGGACACAGGTAAGCTGCTTCCCAATGGCTTTGATCAGAAGAGCGGCCACAACAGAACTGTCCACCCCGCCCGAAAGCGCCAGGAGGACCTTCCTGTCTCCCACCTGCTGGCGGATCAGTTCCACCTGGTCAGATATGAAGTTTTTCATATTCCAGTTAGGCTGGGCGCCGCATGTGTCAAAGACAAAGGAGCGGAGCACCTGATCACCATTCTCATCCCAGCTGCCAATGGAACGTTCACAGGCCGCAGGCCCATGACCTGCCGCCATCACGGGATAGCCTGCCCCGTAAATCTCCGGTAGCACGTCAATAGCTGTTCCATCCACTATATTGTTAGGACCTCCATTGATGATGATACCCTTGACATTGGGCAGTGCCTTCAGTTCCTCTGCTGTAATATCGTGGGGATAAATCTCACTGTAAACTCCCATCTCCCTGATGTCTCTGGCCAGCTTGGTGTTCTCAGAACTTCCCAGATCCAGAATCACTATCATATCCTGTTTCATCTTTTGCCTCCTAATGGTATTTTATAGAATAGAGCGTTGTTTCCTACATTATACTATGCACAGGCCTGGGACACAAGCAGGAATGTCCCTGCTGCGCGCACAAAAAGCGCCCTGCCTTTTAACCGGCAGGACGCCCTGTACTGCGTCTTAAACCATATTAAACTATATCTTATCTTCTTCGCCCAGGTAAGCCAGAACAGCTTTAAGGCATCCATCCACTCCAACCGGACCGCTGTCCAGGCACAGATGGTAATTCTGGGCACGTCCCCAGGTGTTGCCCGTGTAATACTGGTAATATTCCTTGCGCTTTCGGTCCACCTCACGGATCCGGCGTTCCATCTCTTTCCCGTCTGATTCCGCCTCTGATTCCAGTTCCAGCATCCTCTTGATCCTGTCCTTCATCTTGGCATAGATGAACAGGTTCAGGCTGTCCGTAAGGATCATATCCGCACAGCGTCCCACAATGATGCAGGGACCATGGGAAGCCAGCCTTCTGATCACATTGGACTGGGCCACAAATATCTGGTCCGACATGGGAATCTGATACACATCTGAAAATGCATGGTAGTACTGTCTGTCCAGGGGATCATACACCACGATATGCTCGTCATAGTGGCGGAATGCTTCCTCCGCAATGTTGATATCGTCTGCTGCCATGGAAATCAGTTCCTTGTCATAAAAGGGAATCCCCAGCTTATCCGCCAGCTTTACTCCCAATTCACGGCCTCCGCTTCCAAATTCACGGCTTATTGTAATAACCTTATCCATAAAGCACCGCCCCTTTCTCCTGCTGGTCTGCAGCGCCCGAACTTCCGGCACTGCGTTTGCCTATGTGGACATTATATCACATATACCGGTTAATTCCTATGGCTAAAATCTCTTAAGATTTTCGATACCTGGATGATCACGGTAGGGATCACAGCCAGCAGGCATACCTCTCCCATCTGTGCGGATGACAGCGGTGTGACTGAGAACAGTTTCTGTAGAAACGGTACGAACATTACAAGCCCCAGCAGACAGACACCGGCTGCAAACGCTCCCAGGCTGTACCAGTTGCTGGAAAAGCCCAGCCTGAAGATATTGTGTTTGCTTCTGCAGTTAAATCCGTGGAACAGACGCGCCAGGGTCAGGGTGGAGAATGCCATGGTACTGGCAATTCCCGTATCCCCGCCGGAAAGTCCCATATGGAAAGCGATCATGGTACAGACTGCAATGATTCCGCCCTGTGTCAGGATCGTGAGCATAAAGTCCTTTGTAAGGATGCCGGTTTTTGGATTTCTGGGTGCCTCTGCCAGCAGATCCTTCTCAGCCGGTTCCATACCGATGGCAATGGCGGGCAGTGAGTCTGTCAACAGGTTGATAAACAGCAGGTGGACCGGTGCAAAGGGCACGGGCAATGCTGCCAGTGAGGTGTACAAAACGGACAGGATGCCTGCCATGTTGCCTGACAGCAGGAACTTGATGGCGTTCTTAATATTGCGGTACACGTTACGTCCATTTGCCACGGCCTTGATGATGGTGGCAAAGTTGTCATCAGTCAGGATCATGGCAGCCGCATCTTTGGAAACTTCCGTTCCTGTGATGCCCATGGCAACGCCGATATCCGCCTTTTTCAGTGCGGGCGCATCATTGACCCCATCGCCTGTCATGGCTGTAATGGATCCTCTTCTCTGCCATGCATCCACAATACGGATCTTATTTTCAGGTGAAACCCTGGCATACACGGAAATACTGGTAATGCTCCGGTCTAACTCCTCCTCTGTCATGGCATCCAGTTCACGGCCTGTCATGGCAATATCGCCGTCCTCAAATATGCCGATCTGCTTTGCAATGGCCGTGGCCGTTATCTTGTGGTCTCCGGTTATCATCACAGGCTTGATGCCGGCTCTTTTGGCGTCAGCAACCGCTGCCTTGGATTCTTCCCTTGGAGGATCCATCATGGAGATCAGGCCCAGGAAAATGAAGTCATTTTCATTGTCCAGGGACAGGGTATAATTTTCAGGAACTTCCTTATAACCAAAAGCCAGCACCCGAAGGCCTTCCTGGGAAAATTCCAGGTTTTTCTGCAGGATGGCATCCTTATCCTCCTGGGTAATGTCCCTGACCCCGGATTCCATGCGGATCTTGACGGTCCGGTCCAAAAGCACATCCAGGGCACCCTTTGTAAGTACGGTTGGAATGTCGTGAAGCTCATATTTAGTACTCATCAGCTTTCTGTCGGAGTCAAAGGGAATCTCCTCCAGACGGGGCATCAGTTCCCGAAGCAGTTTTTCATCCACCGTGGCTTTGCGGCCCATTTCCACAAGGGCAAACTCCGTGGGATCGCCAATCCCCTTGCCGTCCACAATGGAGGAATCGTTGGTAAGGATCGCATCATAAAGCAAGTAGCGGTGAAGCTGGTTGCGCAGATTCAGCTGGTCTATGGAAATGATCTCCTGGTTAATATAAATGTTCTGTACAGTCATCTTGTTCTGAGTCAGCGTCCCTGTCTTATCAGAGCAGATGACCGATACACAGCCCAAGCTCTCCACTGCCTTCAGTTCCTTGATGATGGCGTGTTCCTTTGCCATTTTCTGAGTTCCCATGGCCTGCACAATGGTGACAATAGAGCTCAGGGCCTCCGGAATGGCAGCCACTGCAAGGGCCACTGCAAACATCAGGGAATCCAGAACAGGCATATCACGGTACAGGCTCAGCAGGAATACCAGGCCGCAGATGACCATAATGCCCATGGCCAGACGGCTTCCAAACTGGTCCAGACTGATCTGAAGGGGTGTTTTCTTTTCCTTGGTTGCATTCATGAGAGCCGCGATCTTTCCGATTTCCGTCCCCATGCCGGTGGAGGTTACAAGAACCACCGCCCTTCCGTAGGTTACAAGACCGCTGGAATACACCATATTGGCGCGGTCGGCCAGGGCACAGTCATCATGGATCAGCCCATCGCTTTTATCTACATTGGTGGACTCACCGGTAAGGGAACTTTCATTCACCTGAAGGGAATAATTTTCCAGGACCCTGCCGTCCGCCACCACCAGATCGCCTGCCTCCAGGTACAGGATATCACCGGGAACCACCTGGGCGGAAGGGATCTCAATCTTTTGCCCGTCCCTTAGTACCTTTGCGTTGGGGGATGACAGGGATTTAAGGCTGTCCAGTGACTTTTCCGCTTTTGCATGCTGCACGGTTCCCAGGATCGCGTTAAGTACAATGACTGCAATGATGACAATGGTGCTCTCCACATTGCCGGACACCATGGAAATAAGAGCTGCAATGATCAGGATCACCACCAGCAGGTCGCAAAACTGCTCAAAAAATACCTGAAGGGTGCTTTTGCGCTTTCCCTCCTCCAGGACATTTTCCCCGTATTCAACCAGGCGCTTTTTCGCCTCCTCACCGGACAGTCCATGTCCCGTGACATGAAACTGCTGCAGCAACTCTTCTTTTGTTTGTTGATAAAATTCTTTCATATGCTCTCCTCCTTGATCAGTCCATCTTCTGCGCCAGCAACCGTCTTTTTAGTATCAGCATTAAAAAAGACTTCCATGAATGGCTTGCCAGAATATGTAAATATCTGCAAACCACACATAAAAGTCTTGTAACCATGACGGTATATATTGCCAGATTCCTTACGAATCGAGTATGTTGACAATATATCTAAACTACTCCCTTTCGAGCTGTGTCGCAATGCTTATGAAGTTTTAATGAGTTTATCCCTTTTTTCTCAACTTGTCAAGGGGAAATCCGTGATTTCATAGAACTTTAACTATTTTAACTATTTAACTATTTCCCCCTGACACAAAAAGATCATTTTCCCCTAGTCTCCATATGTTTTCTTCGCAGATCACCAGGTCCACATCCTGGTCATGGTCCTCCACAGGAATATCATCCCTCATAATCTGTCTCCTGCATATAACAGCCTTCAGGCCTGTCACATGTTCCAGGTACCGGTCATAGTATCCGCCGCCGTAACCCAAGCGCTTTCCACTGCTGCTGCAGGACAGGCAGGGTATGATGGCCAGGTCCACCTTCTCCGGCCCGAGACAGGGAGCATATTCATCCGGCTCCATAATCCCGTAAAACCCAACCCTGAGATCTGACAGGGACTGGATCAGGCGTGCATCCATGATGCCTTTGGACCTGCATTTTGGCACAGCCACTTGTTTGCCCAGGCTTAGGGCATGGTTTATGATGGGGGCCGTGTCGATCTCCCCCTTGGTGCCCACAAAACAGAAAATAGCCTTCCCCTGTTTGTATGCCTCCAGTTCTGTCACCTGTTTAAAAATGTCCCGGTCCGCCTGTATACAGTATTCAGGATCCAAAATTTCTATCTTTGCCCTGACTTCTTTTCGCAGGATCTTTTTCAGTTCCTTTGCATCACAGCGTTCCATTTTCCCATACCTCCGCCTCACATCCCGATATTGCGAACCATCATCCTGTTGGCATCACTTTCCAAAACCATCTCCCGGCATTGTACATTTCTTATATACGCCCTATTCCCAGGTTTTCCATATCTCCGGGTGATATCCCACCGTAGCCTGGGATGCGTTTCTCACAATGGGGGTTTTCAGCACCTTCTGGTTCTCAAACACCTTCTCTTCCCTGTCTTCCTGGGCAATGTACTGTATCAAAGCCAGCAGATCCCGGTCCCTGCTTGCCTGGTCGATCATGTTCTCCAGGCCGCCCACCGCCTGCTTCACACGGGTAAATTCTCCCCTGCTCATCTCTTTCTCATTCAGGTTAATGGACTGGAATCTAATCCCTCGCTCTTTAAAATACCGCTCCGCCTTCTTTGTTTCAAAGCACTTGCTTCTTCCAAATATCTGTATATTCATGGCTGTGTCTCCCTGTTCCTGTCATATATGTTCCGATTCATATATGCCCTGTTTCACTTGTTCCGTTTTATTATACCAAAAGCAGGCGTACCCGGCAAATGACGGGGACCTTCTACGCCTTCACAGCCCATCTCATCTTTGTTGACCTGGCGCGGCTGTTGATGCCGCACTCCTCCGCGGAAGGACGCACCACATCTGAGGCGATCTCGCTGTAGATCCCCGCCTTGTGCAGCTGCTTAAAAGATTTCTTAACAATTCTGTCCTCCCCGGAATGAAAGGTGAGAATGGCAACACGTCCCCCCGGTGCCAGGACATCCGGCAGTTTTTCCAGAAACTGGTATAAAACCTCAAATTCGCTGTTGATGTCAATACGCAGGGCCTGGAACGTTCTCTGGCAGGATTTCTTAACAGCCTCTTTCCGGTCCGCCTCAGGGATAAAGGAAAGGGCAGTCTCAATGACCTCCCTCAGCCTGGTGGTAGTGGTTATCTCATTTCCCCTTTTGATCTCATTCACAATAGCCTTTGCAATCTCCTCCGCGTAGGGTTCATCTGAATTCTCAATTAACATTCCCTGAAGCTCCTCACGTGAAATGGTCATGAGGCGCTGGGATGCTGGGATCCCTTTTTCAGAATCCAGGCGCAGGTCCAACGGCCCGTCCTTTTTAAAAGAAAATCCTCTCTCCGGGTTATCGATCTGCATGGATGAAACGCCCAGGTCCGCCAATATAAAATCAAAGGGTCCCGCCTCCGCGGCCACCTGGTCAATATGGGCAAAGTTCAGCTGCCTGACGGTAAGGATCTCCGGCCCATATCCCAGCTTTAAAAGGCGCTCTCTGGTTTTGGCCATCTCGATGGTATCCACATCCAGGGCGTACAGATGCCCCTTTGACTGCAGGCACTTTAACATTTCCTGGGTATGCCCGCCGTATCCCAGAGTGGCGTCCAAGCCTTTCTGTCCCGGCTGGATCTGAAGAAACTCCAGTATCTCCTTTACCATGATGGAAATGTGCATACCTACGGGAGTACTCCCCTTACTGATCACCTTTGCCACTGTCTCCGGATATTTTTCCGGCTGCAGTTCTTTGTATTTCTCATTATATTTCTTTGGATGGGTGCCTTTATAGCGGACCCGCCTCTTATGTCCCTGCTCCTGGTATCCCTGCTTTTGATTCTCCTGCTTTTGATTCTCCTGCTTTTGATTCTCCTGCTTTTGATTCTCCTGCTTTTGATTCTCCTGCCCTTGATGTTCCACAATTTCCTCCTGATCATGGTTATGTACTCTCTGATTCCGAGAGTACACCGTTGTAATTCTCTGTCTGCTATTTCCCGGTTGCCTTTTGGATCAGCCTGGCGATCCCATCCTCCGGGTAGGACAAAAGGAGTCCAAATTCCACGGCCAGTTCATAACGCGCCTGTGCCGTGTACCCATTATCCCTGATAAGGCATCTCTGCCTTTCCTTTAATGCCATATACTGTTCCAATACATCCTCTGTTCGGAAAAACAGGTAATTAAACTTGTCCTTATTCGCCCGTTCCGGGAACAGGTCTGTTATCAATGCCTGGTCCTCGGGGTAATACCTGATCCCATACTCGGTGCAGAGCCTTTGCACCTGGCCAAGATAGGAATCGCGCTCCGCCCTTGTATCACAGGGGTGGCTCATGGCAAGCTTCTTAAGTCCGCTGGACACCATTTCGCAGAAACAATCCATGACGCCCACCTCATAGGAGTAGGCGTCAATGGGATGTGGGGGCTGTCCCTCATCCTTCAGCACTTCATATTCATCCCTGTCCAGGGACAGAGGGATTCCCGACACACTGGTCACATTCACTCCGCCATACCAGGTGCTGTCTACGGTAAAAATATCACCGGGCTGGTATTCCATGGAGTATTCATCATTCTTTTTAATAATGCGGATCTTCTGTTTATCCATCCTGTCAGCTCCTGATCTCATTCTTTGCCTATGAGTATAACACAGGGAAGATAAAATGATAAGGGTATTTCCGTTTTAAGCTTGTCAGAATCCCCAATGTCATGTAGAATAATACCATTAATCAAAGGAGTTTTAAGACAAATGAGTATTTTAAATGTTGAACATTTAAGCCACGGCTTTGGAGACCGCGCAATTTTCCATGATGTTTCCTTCCGCCTGTTAAAGGGTGAGCACATTGGCCTCATCGGAGCTAACGGCGAGGGAAAATCTACGTTTATGAACATTATTACGGATAAACTCATGCCGGACGAAGGCAAGGTGGAGTGGGCTAAGAACGTCCGCGTAGGATACCTGGACCAGCACACGGCGCTGGAAAAGGGAATGACGGTCAGAGATGTGTTAAAAAGCGCCTTTGCTTTTCTTTTTGAGATGGAGGAGCAGATGAACCATATCTGCGACAACATGGGGAATGCCAGTGAAGAGGAGATGAATGCCATGATGGAGGAGCTGGGTACGATCCAGGACCTGCTGATGGCACATGATTTTTATATCATTGACTCCAAGGTGGAGGAAGTGGGCCGCGCCCTGGGCCTGAACGACATTGGCATGGACAAGGATGTGACCGAACTTTCCGGGGGCCAGAGGACCAAGGTGCTCCTGGGAAAGCTGCTGCTCCAAAAACCCGATATCCTCCTTCTGGACGAGCCCACCAACTACCTGGATGCGGTGCATATCGAATGGCTGAAGCGCTATCTTCAGGAATATGAGAATGCATTTATCCTTATTTCCCACGATATCCCCTTTCTCAACAGCGTAATTAACCTGATCTATCACATGGAGAACCAGAGTCTGGACCGCTATGTGGGGGACTATGATAAATTCCAGGAAGTATATGCAGCTAAAAAGGCGCAGCTGGAGGCAGCCTACAAGCGCCAGCAGCAGGAGATCTCAGAGTTGGAAGATTTTGTGGCCCGCAACAAGGCCAGGGTGGCTACCAGGAACATGGCCATGTCCCGCCAGAAAAAGCTGGATAAGATGGACGTGATCGAACTTGCAAGGGAAAAACCAAAGCCGGAATTCCATTTTCTCAACGCACGCACGGCAGGCAAATATATCTTTGAGACCACCGACCTGATCATTGGCTATGACGAACCCCTTTCACGCCCCCTGAACCTGGTGATGGAACGCGGTCAGAAGGTAGTGCTGGTGGGCGCCAACGGTATTGGAAAGACCACCCTGTTAAAGAGTATTCTTGGTATCACCCCTGCCCTGAACGGAAGCGTGGAGCTGGGTGATTACCTGTCCATCGGCTACTTTGAACAGGAGATGGCTCCCGGCAATACCAGCACATGCCTGGAAGAGATCTGGAAGGAGTTTCCATCCTACACCCAGTACCAGGTGCGCTCCGCCCTTGCAAAATGCGGACTGACTACCAAGCACATCGAAAGCCAGGTGCGTGTCCTAAGCGGCGGCGAACAGGCCAAGGTTAGATTATGTAAACTGATCAACAGGGAGTCCAATGTCCTTCTTCTGGACGAGCCAACAAACCATCTGGATGTGGATGCAAAGGAGGAGCTGAAACGGGCCCTGAAGGAATACAAGGGAAGCATTCTGCTCATCTGCCACGAACCGGAGTTCTATGAAGGGCTGGCCACGGACGTGTGGGATTGCAAGGAATGGGCCTTGAGGTTGTCCTGATCAGCAGACCGGACCGGAAGAGGGTCTGTCCCAGTGAAAAGGTCTGCCTGAACGAAAAAGATCTGTCCGGGCAAAAAAGTCTGTCCGGGCAAAAAAGTCTGTCCGGGCAAAAAAGTCTGTCCGGGCAAAAAAGTCTGCCCGGGTAAAAAAGTCCGCCCGGGCAAAAAGGTCCGCCCGGGCAAAAGGTCTGACCGGCCAGCCTTACCGGTCAAAGTATACCGGCTGTCCGGTTCTCCCTGATTCATAGATGGCTTCCAGGATCCGGGTCACCACCAGTGCCTGGTACGGTTTTACCACCAGGGTTTTTCCGTTTACAACAGCATCATAAAATACGCGCTGCTCCACATCCGCGGGCTTTTCCGCATTTCCATCATAAAAAGCCACACCGCCCTTGCCCAGATCCGGAGTTTCCACACACTGCTTTCCAAAATTCACCCGGTTGATGCGAAGTCCGTTTACCATATCGGCTCCGGCTTTTGTACCGCACAGGGTGGTTTCAGCCTCCCTCACATCCAGACTGTTTAACGCCCAGGAGGATTCCAGGCTGATGGTGGCCCCATTTTTCATTTTAATAAAACCAAATGCGGAATCTTCCACGGTAAAAATATCAGGGTCCCAGTCTCCCCATGCATTACCGGTCTCTGTCTGATCAGCCAGTTTGCGGTACACGGAGCCCACCGCCATCTCAGGTTCATAGTTGTCCATCATCCACAAGGTCAGGTCCAATGCATGGGTGCCGATATCGATCAAGGGACCGCCTCCCTGCTTCTCAGCATCCAGGAACACGCCCCAGGTGGGAACCGCTCTTCTGCGGACCGCATGGGCCTTGGCATAGTATACCTCTCCCAGGTCCCCGCTCTCGCAGGCCCGCTTTAAGTACTGGGAATCACTGCGGTACCTGTTCTGATATCCGATGGTCAACAGCTTTCCTGTCCGCTCAGAGGCTTCCAGCATCGCCTCTGCCTCTGCGCTGGTCTTTGCCATTGGCTTTTCACACATGACATGCTTTCCCGCTTCCATTGCGTCAATACTGATGGGCCCATGGGAGCTGTTAGGGGTCAGCACATACACTGCCTCCACATCTTCCTTTAACAGTTCTTTGTAGTCAGTATACACCGCGGCACCCTGCTCCCCAAACTCTGCCTTGGCCTTTTCAGCCCTTTCCCGGATAATATCGCAGAATGCCACGATCTCAAAATTCCCATTTTTTTCCATGGCCGGCAAATGCTTTCTGTTGGCGATCCCGCCGCAGCCGATCACTCCTACTTTCAATTTTCTCATCATAGTTAAAACCTCCCAGCATATTTAGCGTGCTCTCGGAACAGATAGATGCCAAAGGGCTCCGAACGCATGCTTTACTCAAATTTCACAACCCTGCCCGTCTCGGCAGACTCTATGATGGCTTCCATCAGTTTCATGACCCGCATCACTTGCGTAAGCCTGATCAGGCTCTCTTCCCTTCCCTCCAGAACAGCCATTACATTCCGGTAAAAGTCACGCACATCGCTCTCCACCTTTGGAAGTTCCTCCGTGTAGATAGTGTCCGCTCTCCTTGGCGCCATGGTCTTTGTAAGACCTGCCGCTGTGATGACCGGAACCACGTCCTTCTCATTCACGCCAACAGCTTTAACGATCCTGCCCTTTAAGTTCCAGTCCTCAATGACCGCGGTCCCGTCCGCTCCCAGCGCAAACCACCTGGGAAGGGAAATGAAATGGCTGGTCCCAACCTCCACCAATGACCGTACCCCGTTGGCAAAGCCTATTTCTGCCGTAAAGCCGTCATCTACCATCTGGTTTGTCACATGGGTGACCGAGGCGCAGACCGACTCAACTGCCACATCAGGAAACAAAAGCAGCAGCTGATCCAGAAGATGGACGCCCCAGTCCAGAATCATCCCTCCGCCGTGTATTTTTTCCTGACGCCAATCCCCGGGTATCCCACGGGATCCATGGACCCTGGACTCCAGCCGGAATACTTCTCCCAGACGGCCCTCATCTAAGATTTTTTTAATGGTCAGGTAATCCTCATCCCAGCGCCGGTTCTGATGGACTGTAAAAAACCGTCCTGTCCGCTGCGACACATGAATGATCTCCCGGAGTTCTGCGGAATTTAAGGTTACCGGCTTTTCACTGATTACGTTCTTTCCGGCCTCCATGGCTGCAATCGCTGCTGGCTTATGTACATCATTTGGAGCCGCCAGCAGCACCAGATCCGTGGACGGATCAGCCAGAAGGTCCTCCATGCTCTGATACACATGAATTCCCAGCTCCGATGCGGCATCTCTTCTCTCTTTCTTGATATCCCAGATACCGGCCACTGTAATATGCTCAATGGTCTGAAGTTTCCGGTAATGCCAGCCGGCCATACCGCCAAAACCTACAAATGCAATTTTATGTTCCATGATGCTGTTTTCTCCTTCTGTCCCGCATTTTATGCCCAATACATCGCGCCACGGTCTTCGTAGATCAAAATATTCTGAAGAAACCGGATTGCCTTCTCAAGCCCTTCCCTGCCGGACATCATCCCATCCTCATGTTCAATGCTGACCGCATAGTCATATCCAGCCATACGCAGCTCAGAGATAATATTTTTCCAATAATCCTCGCCATTTCCATAGCCCACCGTCCTGAAGATCCAGGACCGGTCCATTTCCCTGGAGTAATGCTGCGTGTCCAGCACACCGTTGACTTGCGTGTTCCTGGCATCAATTTTGGTATCCTTTGCATGGAAATGGAACAATGCCCCGGCTTCGCCGATCTGACGGATGGCAGCGCATGGATCCATTCCCTGCCAGATCAGATGGCTGGGGTCCAAATTGGCTCCAATTTCCGGTCCAACCGCCTCACGCAGTTTAAGCAGACTTGCGGTATTGTACACACAGAATCCCGGGTGAAGCTCCAACGCGATTTTACCCACGCCATGCTCCCTGGCAAAGGCCGCCTTTTTCTTCCAGTAGGGAACCAGCACCTGATC
>Ga0192260_1099_pt1 | contig 21277 bp, 30 predicted proteins | sample Koala_Koa23_F3_FD_131281 | JGI IMG/M metagenome (GOLD analysis project Ga0192260, IMG submission 131281) | Enriched cells from koala feces incubated with labeled cellulose particles, San Francisco Zoo, California, United States - Koala_Koa2-3_F3 ...
GCACTACAATGGCCCACAATCCATTTTACACTATCAGTCCTGCATCTTATCATCAACAGGGTATGGTATGCCTTTAGCGTCCAGGTCGGCCTTGATTAATGCCTTAATATATGAATTAGCACTCTGTCCAGTATGGGCAAGGTAAACCTGCAACCTAGTATTATCATGCATGTCATTAGGGGTATACTTAACTGCATATGTTTTACATTGCTTTGCTCTTTTCTTTTCATATCTCTTCTGTGCTTCTGTAATTGCCATTGTTTTACACTCCCTTTTCGTAATATGTACATGATCCTTTTTTCTCTAATCAATGAAAAGGGTAGTACATAATAATACCATTGTAACACATAATCTGTCAATCAATCCATTGCATATTGTGCACAATTAATAATAGTGTAAACACTAATATGATGAAATATAGTGCACAATGCCAATTCGATAAAAATGCGTAAAATGTGATTGAAATAGTGTAAACACTATGCTATCCTATAAGTGTCCCAAGGGACAGGGTACAAGCCCAGCAACATAAAAACATAACAACAAAGGGTGACGGTTTTCTCCTCCCAAGTAAGAGGTACGGTGCTTAAATGGCTTAAATATCCAATACTTCTAGGACGCTTGGTTTCCGAAAACATAAACGGGCGCAAAAGACATAGCGTCAAGGGGCATTAATATTGTGGTCACGCAAAACCCCTAGCGATTGAAACCACAATTGTAAAAGAGAATAAGCATAGTAATCAATTAAATATAATGGGGGCGCAAAATGGCGAATTTAGTAAATTTACCCACATACGAACAAATTGCCGCAATCTATAAACAAAAAATTGCTCTAGCCGATGAAATCAATTACGATATCAACACTCAGATCCTAACATTTATGGCATGTGAGGGTGGATTATTCCAGTGCCTTTACAAGTCAAATGTAGTGGGAACAAATGAACAAATGGATCACCTGGATCACCTGGATCACCTGGATCACCTGGATCACCTGGATCACCTGGATCACCTGGATCACCTGGATCACCTGGATCACCTGGATCACCTAACGATTATATTTTGGTGGTGTTGATATGTCAATAGACGTGTGACGCATTGTAGGGCAATTGTAGGCATGCTTGTGGGGTAAATGGATTGGTGTAGGGTGATGGATGTTAAATGCGTGTATGGACGTTGTGGGGTGTTTGGTGGGTGATGTATCTTCGGTGATTTGGTGTAGTTATGACATTTTGCCAAAGTGCTATAATTTATAGTAGTATATAAATGGATGTACTGTTCAAAATGTTTGTATAGGTATAAAGTATAGTACTATAATTTATAGTAATTTGAATTGAAAATGTTGTTGAAACAACGTGATTTCCGAACTTGTTTAAACAATAAATTGTCAGACAATTTGTCGACACTTGTTTAGTCATGTTTAGTCATTGTTTAGTTGATATATTTCGTTGTTTTTACAACACAATTTAAATAGTAATCAATACTATATCATATAGTCATAGCATAAGCAAAAAGCGCACCTATAACAAAAGTACGCTTTTTTGTTTTTACCCTTATTTATCAAAGGTTTTCGGCGTCCCAGACATACCCCCCGGGGGTGGTTTACATTTCCAGATAATTCCTATTTTCACCAAATGCCCCTATCTGTTCCACCCACACATGACCTTAAATTTTTCATTTTCCGACATCAATATGCCTCCTTATAATTGTTCCAAATTTACACACAATTTATAAAATCCACCCAAACCAGTTCGGTATCGAGTTCGGTAAAACAACGTATTTACAACGAAAACTAAATTTTCAGACAATTATTTTTAGCCAAAAATCACCTAAAATTACACCCTTTAATCGCCGAAACCCCTTATAAATCAGGCACTTTCCCGAACTCACCCTTTATATAAGGATACAACGCCTCTAAATCATTCAAAATCACGTCCCTAAATCTCAAAAACACCTTGTAAATCAATGAAATCTCCCCACTCCCGAATCGCTTCACCGAACCACACCGTTTTCATATGGAGAAATATATGCTATAATTAATCAAATTGGAATTAGTAGTGGAGGTATGAAATGATAGGAATTGTATCTGACTGTTATAATTTTGCATCTGAATTTGAAAAAAAATTTGGTTCACTTAGATGTTTAGAACTACGTCCTACAGGTTTTTCAGAAAATGATCCTCCACATATGTGTGAAAACCTGACTTGTAATGCAATTGAATTTGCATATCAGTATTTATTAAAGATAGTGAAATAGTAAATATTCTGACCACATGATAAGAGGGGAAAACTAATATGTCATCAGGAAAACCTATTGTACATCAAAGGGCATGGCAATCAATGTTTCCACAATTTTTTATATTGGGTTTATTGATTATAGTTTTTATTTTGTTTGTAAAACCACTCTGGCTGGCAATCTGTCTTGGAGTGGTAGTTTATTGGGCAATTCATTTCTTTTTAGAGCTTTGTATCCCACATAATCACAGAAAAGGTATTTTGTTATGTAAAAAGGGTAACTATGTTGAAGCTATTGAAGAGTTTAAGAAAAGCTATAATTTCTTTTGCAGACATTCCTGGATCGACAAATACCGTTATCTCACATTACAATCGTCCAGTAGGGCTTCTTATACTGAAATGGCATTGATAAATATTGCTTTTTGTTATACTCAATCTAATAATATCAAACTTGCTAAAGAATATTATCAAAAGGTGCTTGATCTTTTTCCTGATAGCGAAATGGCTAAAGGCGCATTAAATATGATATCTACATATGAAAATAAATTTGACAATTAACACATCATCATAATATCAATTAATCCATAAAAATCCGTGACTAATATCGCGGATTTTATTTGTATAGTATTTAAACAAAAAATTAGGGGAGCATCCCTACTCCCCTACTTGGCACTCTATCGGCAGCTTATCATCTCTGATTCCCTTCAGTACCGCTTGTCTTCTCTCTATAGACTCATCTGGCATATACTCTACAATACAAACAAGCTCAGGAGCTAACCATACCGCCTTTTCGTTACCTGGAGGTGTATATTCAAACGGCGAATGATTGATCACGTTATATTTGTATTCATTAAGCTTTCTCAGACTTGCTCCAAGAGTAATATGCCCCTTGTAAACCAATTCACTACCATCATACTGTCCTATAACAAAACTGGTCTTGTTATTTGGCTTAAGGATGTATCCGCAAAGCACGTAATCCTCATCAGTCATAACTTTGATTTTGGTCCAGTCATGTGTTTCCTTCCCAAACCAGTACAGACTATCCTTCTTTTTAGCCACTATACCCTCAAGATTCTGTTGTTTTGCCAGTTCAAAAAGTTTTATGCCATGTTCTTCAATGTATCTACTGTAAGCAATTTTACTGTTTTCTTCAGCAAAGCATTCTTCCAACAATCTCTTGCGTTCTATTAGTGGCTTATCTTTCACCATTTTCCCATCCAAATAAATGATATCAAAAGCTACAAATGTAGCAGGATTCTTTTCAGATGCCAACTGTATTTTAAACGGATCATTCAGTATAGATCTTCGCTGAACAATACTAAATACAGGTACACCATCAACTATAGTGGCCAGTTCACCATCCAAAATACATTTATGCTTAATGTTCTTGTAGATATCCTCTAATTCTGGAAACCTTGGCAGCAACTTAAAATCCCTTTTATTACGCAAGTCCACACCATCACCATCAATATATGCCATGCAGCGCATACCATCAAGCTTCAGCTCATAGATGTGATCATCTGAATCAAATGGGTCTATCATCTCTGCAATCAGCATTGGTTTGATACCCTTTTTATCAAATATATCCATCAGGCACTACCAATCTTACCATTCTGAACCATTTCAAGTACCTTACGCATGGCCTCCATGGGATCCATAACTTCATGGGTTACATTATCTGTAGCCACAATCTCCTTACCATTAATCTTAGCTGTAATGGCCTCTCGCAGCCGTTGCTGATATTCATCGTAATATGCTGAAATATCAAATTTCTTCTCCAATGATTTAACCATCAGCTTTGCCAAATCCAACTCTTCCTTCTTAATCTCTACCTTTGGTATTGGCTTTGGTAACTCCTGGATTTCTTCTTTGTAAAACAAAATCTTGGCTACAATGCATTCCTTGGTTGGGTATAACACCAGAAGTTCCTGCTTAGTCCCTAACACTGTCTTGGCAACCGCCACAAGTTTCTGGCTCAACAAAGCCTGGCGAAATAGTTCATAAGATTTTTCTGCACCCGGTTGCGGAATCAAATAATAATTTTTATCAAAAAAAATACTATCTATCTCCGACATCTTGGCTGTATGGTCAATATGGATTGTCCTGTCTTTTTCAGTCTTCAATTTATCTAATTCATCTTGAGTGAATACCACATAGCGCCCTTTCTCGTACTCATACCCCTTAATGATGTCATCGTTAGACTTTATCTCTTTATTACATGATGGGCAGTACTTCTTATATTTTATCCTCTCATGCGAATCCTTACAAAGTTGATTGAATGAAATACTGATATCCCGGGTTGTCTTATATAAGTCCGAGGGAATATAAAGTACACCCACGGATATAGCACTTTTCTGCGCTACCGCCATTTTTCATCACCTTCCTTTGTGATTAGTATGTGCGGTATTTATAAACGTAATTTATGAATTATCTGGAAAGACTAATACTTTATGGAGAATAACTACTCATCAGATGAATAGAAGAAAGGAAGTTAAACCATGACAAAACCACAAGTAACACCACAAAAATTTGTATTTGCTGAAGAAGGTACGATTATACAAAGTAATAAACCAGAGAACGATATTGAATTCCCTGGCCTTAAGGTAACTGTTGAAATTGATGCCTATAAGACAGATAAACATGTTCTTAAAGAAAAATTGGAATCTATTTTTGAAGAAGTCCTTGGATACTTTGATTAGTCTCAATTTTATCACTACTTAAACATAAAAGGAATCGCAATTTAGAGAATATATCAGTACCCACCAGAAAGGACTCGTGAACAATGTACAACCATACATATAACGATATTTACAGACGATATCAACTTCTACCTGATCAGGTTCTAATTGATAATTGGAGATACCATCAACACCAGGTACAACGCAAGGACGATTATAACTGGATAGCATTCTCAGTTTGTGAAGATTTACTTAGGCAAAGAGGGAATACATATTTAGATGATACTTATCCAAAAGACTGAAGGGGGAATACATATTATGAAATTATTCGTTAGACGCACAGAACAAATGAGATATCACCGGCAATTAGATAGTTAGACATCTATTCCTACATCAGTTATAAAGCCAGGTGATACATTCCACAGTTTAAGTGTTGACTACCATGTTGATAGAGTGGAATATAGCAAATCTGATTTAGCTGTATATGCCACTAAGACACAGATATTTTAAGAGAGGATGAATTGACTATGGCACATGACAGGATTACACCATGCAAGTTTTATATTTGTAAATGAGAATGTAGTAAGGGAAGAAATTAGAGAAGATACGAATGAGGGAATGGTAGATAGAAAATCCCAAAATAGGAGTACTTATAATTTATATATGAACGGAGTGAGTATATAAATTATAAGTACGACAATACTCTTCTCTTGATAATATGAGTCTATCTTGATATTGACTGCACAAAAGTGATAGCTGGCATGTACCCAAATGAAGTGAATTTTGAGTTTTGGGTACATGTATGACGTACCTAAATGTATTTTTACTTTAGCGGACGAAAGTACGATATATTTAGTAAATTATCGATGTGCCAAAAATGGCACCACGGAACAATAAGACAATAATTAAGAACTATAAAACTATAATTTTTAAAGAAAGGAAATTATAAATGCAGCAAATCAATATTAATGTGTTAAAGGCACATCCACAAAACAACGATTTTTTTGACGATTTAGATGGTGAAGAATTTGAACGTCTCAAAAATTCAATTCGTGATGAAAAGATTTACACGGATATTTTAGTATCTCCAGATATGACTATTATTTCAGGCCATCAACGTATACGAGCTGCCAAAGAATTAGGTATGACACTTGTTCCTATTAAAATTGACGAGGATTTACAAGATGAAAAATCTAAGCTTAAAGCTCTTATATCTAACAACTTTGGGCGTAGGAAAAATAGTCCAGAAAAAGACCGCAAAGCGTTAGAGACTTATGTTTCTCTTAGAGGTTATCAGAATGGTGGAGATAGAAAATCAGGAGACCATAATGGACACTTGAAATTGACGCTTGAAGAAATAGCAAGTGAATTAAAAATATCAAAAACTAATTTAAAAAGAGCTTTGCGAATTGAACGGAATCTTACGGATTCAATGAAAGAATTATTAGATGATGGGGTAATTTCAAAAACTTTAGCTTCTGATACGATTGCATCTCTTTCTAAAGAAGAACAAGAACAACTTATCTCATCCTTGGATGTCACGAAAGGAATTACACAGCGAGAAGTTCAGAAATATATTGACGAAATAAGAGAATTAAAAAGTAACCCACCAAAACCTGACGACTACGATGATACAAAGCGAAAACTTAATGATTATAAGCAAGATTATCAAGATTTGCGTTCTCAATTTGACGCAAAAGTGAAGGAACTTCAAGAACTCAGAAAACAAATGGAGAATAAAGAGAAGGAAGAACCAGCATCTCAATACGCCAAAAAACTACAAAACTCAACTCTGCTATTCTGCTCAAAAGTTGCTACTTTTATTGAACAGGTTGGAGGATATATCTGGTTGACAGATGAAATAAATAAAATCCCTGAATTAGAAAGAGAAGGATATGTTAAGTCAGTTCATGCGATTAAAGCATGGGCAGATACTATGGAATTTAATATTAATAACAAAGTAAAGGAGATTAACTAAATGGCTAAAAATTATGATGAAATTATGGAACTTATAGGAAAAACAGTGGAGCTCACTAATAGAAATAGTGAAGATACAAGTGTAATTATAGATAAACTCAATAAGCAGGATCGACTGCTCAATGGACTTTCTCATACTGTCTCTAACATGGAAGAATCACTTGGATACGTAGGGAATGAAATTGAACAGTTAAAGATGAATGAGGAAGTAACAACTACTCAGCAAGAAATACTTGTTGAAACTGCTCAGAAAAGAGTATGTGAAATTTTAGGAAATGACCCATTGGAGAGAGAAAAATATTTTATGATTTTTATAAAAAGACTATACAAAGATACTCGCCAGAATGCAGGACTTGGATCTAAAATAGCAAGAACAAAAAAAGGTGATTATCAGAGATGTATTGATTTTATGGAAGCATGGATTCCTAGTTGTGGATGTGCAGAACTTCGTTCTAAAGCTGATGCATACGCTAAGGCGAGATTAGAAGCAACTAAATTGGGTTATAAGAAACCAACTAAAAGAACCCGGAATACATATAATGATAATACTATAGATTAGGAAAGGTGACGCATCTTGCCTAACTATGTAAAGATACCACGAGAAATAATATATGGCAAAGACCTCGGAGATAAACGAGTGATTATTTTTTCATATTTATGCGCAAGACGCGCCCTGGATGATACAGTGGCCTTCTCTATCACAGAGTTGTGCCACTGGTCAAACCTGAAACCTAACTATAGGGATGGAAAGATAAATCAAAAATATTATGATGTTTTATTACTCCTCTCCCACTACGGATATTTTGTAGAATGTCCGGATTTTGAAAGCTGCCTTCATGAAGCCACCAATTCAGTAAAATACCAACGCGTAAAACTGAATATAGAGAAGTTTGATGCACTGGATAGTTTCGGAATAATTTACTTTGATGAACTACAACGAATTTTGGATTTCAAGGGAGAATTAAAAGATAGTGGCATTGACCTCGCCAGGATGTCGTCAGCATACATATTATTGCTCCTCTCCTATCTCCGTGTAAATATGAACCGTAATCCAGACAAACCTCTATGCTGCTATCGGCATTATCAAAAGATTGCTGAAGATACTGGTTTATCTGAACGATATATTGGCCGGATTGTAGAAATACTGGATTCCATGAATATTATTAGATACCACAAAATGAAGCGCACCATGTATAAAGATGTGAACACTGATATCAAATTCAGTACAACTCCAAAAATATTTACAGATTATAGACGCTACATTAAAGATAGCAATGGTGTATCCATGCAGGATACGGAATATGACTATAATGCTGAAATAAGCAAACAAATAGAATTAATGAGAAAAGAGAATATTACTATACAACCATTAACCATCACACCATAAGGAGTGAATGAAAATGAACTATATTTTAATCGCGAAAGGAATTTTAACACATGACAGAGACCACAACAAGATACCTTACTACTTTTAAAGTACCACACTATCCATCAAGGCAGGAATTACATAGTACTTTCGGCGGAATTATTATTGAATCGGATTATAGTACCGAATATAATACTCGCATGTCTAAAGCATCATTTATCGCCAGTCGTATTGCTACAGCCAGGAAATTTGATTATCAATGTTTAAAAAATGCAGAAACCAGAGAAAGAGGTAAAAAATAATGACTAGATACAGAAATGTTCCATCCATAGAATTTGATTTAGAAAACAATTACAAAGTCAAGGCAGAGTATGTCTTTGAAAAGGAACTAGGAAAGTATATAGTGACCTTCTATCTTAGACAATCACACGTGGGAATGTGGGATCAGATTGGTAAAGCTACAGATATCACTTTTGATTCTCCACGCGAATCCATCAAAGCTGACATCGCTAAATACTTTACCAAGTTACTTATCGAGGGATTCTTTCAGTATTACATAGACCGCTATACGTATCAAATGAAGTGTTTTGATAAGGGCAACGATTTATACGAGAAGGAACGTCTGAATGCTCAGTAAATCAGACTATAGGTACTTTAAAAAGGCACATCAGCCCGCTCTCGTCTCTGATTTCAATAAAACCCATGTCGGATGCATCGCAGTCTATCAAGGTAATATCATTGCTATCGGGTGTAACACTCATAAAACTCATCCCAAACAACAATATTATAATCGGTTCCGGACGATACGCTATAGAGATAGTAAGTATCTTCCTAAAATGCACGCCGAAATACACTGCCTCAACGTGATTCGCAACATGGACATAAATTTCTCTAAGGTAAAGTTATATATTTACCGAATACGGCGGGATCAGGATTTTGGAATGTCTAGGCCATGTGCTTCTTGTATGGCTGCTATTAGAGATTTGGGTATTCGACAGATATACTATACGACTGATGATGGATATGTTTTTGAGAAATTGGAGAATAGGTAATAGTGGTTAATGAAAAGGAGGAATTATTTATAGGACATTTGATAAAAAGCCAAGAATGGTTTGAAAATAAAGTACATGATTATCATGGTAATAAAGTTAAAATACTAAGTAAATATAATGGTTCTGAAAAGCCTATAGATTTTTTATATCACTGCGATAAACATGGTGATACTTATGGAACTGTCAATGCTAAAAATATCTGTAAATCATACTATCTTCCCTGTAAAAAATGTCAATCAATAAGAAAATCCAACGCTTCACAAAGGAATAAAAAAGATAAGAGTTTTTATTACAATAGATTGGTTGAATACTGTAATAAACGTGATGGAGAAGTCTTAGAAAAAGAATGGACTAGAGCAAAGGATACATACCATTTTAAGTGTAATAATCCCAATCATCCGGTTTTTAAAACCACGGCAGATGCATTATATAGTGGGGAACATTGGTGTCCATATTGTTCTGGTCGTTTAGGAGACTTTAGTAATGAACTATTTGCAATATGTAAATCTAAGGAAGGAGAATTATTGAGCGAGTATAGGAACGCAAGTAATTATTTAACGGTCAGATGTAATAAACACAATTACGTTTGGGATATATTACCTAGTAATATTATAAAGGGTAAATGGTGCCCTATTTGCAGTATGGGTTTTAATGAAAAGGTTGTATGGGATTATTTTACAAATATGCAATGCAATATAAAAATACAATACTCTTTTGATGATTTGTGGGGAAAGAATAACGAAAAACTGAAATTTGATTTTGCTGTTTTAGATGATAATGATACCCTTTTATATCTAGTAGAGGTTGATGATGAGGAACACAAAGATAGACATTTAGGCAATTCTCCACGACAAATCAAACGACAAGAGGCTATTAAACGGGATAGACAAAAGGATAATTATTGTCAAAAGCATGGAATACCTCTATATCGCATGGAAGTACCATTTCGTAGTTTTAAAAAGTGGGCTTACGAAGACTATTATCGTTATATAAATAGCGAATTAAAATTTATAGTCAACTTAGCACATGGAGGTGGTTTTTATGCTTGATATACAAATTAACTTGTATGCCGTTGATACTGGACATTTTTATAGTAATCATGAAAAGTATTTACATGATATGAATTGTAAATATCGCAAAGAACGTAATTATATTAATAACAAACTACCAGGTTTAGAGAAAAGACTTAAAGAATATGGATATACATCTGACGATATAAAAATGTTTAAAGCAGATAAATCAGAAAAAGTTGAAAGGGATATTCTCGAAGGTTATATTGAAACAATTCAAGAATATATAAAATGGAACTCTCTCATTGTTCATAAGCGAGAAAAGGCCAAAGAGTCAAAAAATAGACTTCTGAAGCTATTAGCAAACAAAGTTGCTCATAATGAATTGACTGATGGCAAAGATCATATCCGGTACATTAGAGCGGATGAATTACATGACAATAATATTATTTCAGTGTTTGAATCTGCTCTCACCAGGACAATTGGAATACAGAAAGATGAATTAACTGATGCCTTGTTAGTTATACAAGTTTATTATTTTGATGTATTCAAGGATATTTCTTTCTATGGATTTATGTATAAGGGAGAAAAATACAGATATTTCACCTCATCGGCAGGACAAATTCGAAAGAAAAAAGCTGTTTTTATAAAAGAAACTGTTTGGAATGAAATTGAAAAAAGTATTATGTGTGGGTTGACTATTGAAAAAATCAACTCAAAGGGTGGAAACAACGTAAACAAGCATTTAGCATATATGGCCCTTTCTAATTCAGCTACTGATGAGTGGAAAGATTTTGATATTGATAGATGTATAGTAATTGATGATTTCGAAACAAATGTAAAAGGAACATATGATTTTATAGACGAAACAGATTATTCAATTACTCGTATGAACGGAGCTGTACCCATTACACATACTGATGGATCTGGTATGATGTTGCCATCAGTAATGACTAAAAATACTATGTTTCGTGCCCCATGGATAAAAGGGCTGCTTGGAGTTTTTGACTTCAAAAGATTTATTGAAGTTAACAATTACTCTTCTATTATTATTGATATTTATGGAAAAGAACATGATGTGATTTCTGAAGATATACAAATTATATTTACTAAAAGTCAGTTCAAGATGTGGAAGTTTTATGTTTCATGGGATGAGTATAAAGATAATTTCAAAAAATTTCATTGTCAAGCTGGATTATGTAATACTGAAGAAGATAGAATAAAAAATGCAAAAATCAATTATCAAATGTTACAAACGCTCACTAACATTACTGATGATGAAATTGATTTATTGGCTTCCAAATCTATTGAGAGAATTACAAATGTATGCAGTTCTGAAGATACAATGAAAGATATCCTTGGTATTACACCCTACAATACAAATATGACTGCGTTCCAAAAGGCTGTGAAAATATATCCACCACTCTTAAATGATACATACGCTAAAGATGTATTGAGAGAAATAAAAAATAGTCTTTTAAAAAAGTATCGTAGTGGAAAACTTGAAATAAATGGCAAATATGTTTTCTTACTTCCTGATTATTATGCTGTCTGTGAATATTGGTTTGGACATATAGAATCTCCTAAAGGATTGCTGTCAGATAATGAGGTGTTTTGCTGGTTATACAAATTTTATGACAAACTGGATTGTCTTAGAAGTCCTCATTTATACAGAGAACACGCCATCCGATTTAATGTAGCGAATAGTGTATATGGGAACAGATCGGAAAAGATAAGAGAATGGTTTACTACTGATGCTATATATACAAGTACATATGATTTAATTAGTAAAATTCTCATGTTTGATGTCGATGGAGACAAGAGTCTTGTAGTTGCTGATCGTGATTTTATTCGCATTGCCGAAAGAAATATGAACGGTATTGTACCACTTTTTTATAATATGCTTAAAGCAGAACCAACTGAACTTAACAATAAGAGTATTTATACGGGACTTAATGCTGCATTTACACATGGAAACATTGGTATATATAGTAATAACATATCTAAAATATGGAATAACGATATTTTTATAAGCGGCTCAGATAACGAAAAACAAGAATTGATGGATGTAATCAAGTTATTATGCATGGAAAATAACTTCTGTATTGATTCAGCAAAGACACTATATATGCCAGAGAGAGTTGGCGAATTTGGGAATAAAATATCAAAATATACAAATTGTAAATTACCAGCTTTCTTTGAGTTTGCAAAAGACAAAGATAAATCACAAGTAGAAAAACGAAATGAAAGTTTTGTGAATAAACTCTTTGATAAAGTTCCTAATAAGCCCATAAATACAAGAGGTTTAAAACTTAACAAAATTGATTACCGCAAAATGATGAGTAATGTGAATGTCGTTTGCTCGAAGGAAGTGTCTGATTTGTATGATACTCTCAACAAAGAATACCGATATAAGGTAAATATGAAAGATGAATATATTGATAATCTTCATTACGTTGCTTGTAGTATAAGAAATGAGTTCTCCAAACTCGGTTATGCAGAAGAAACCATTGCGGATATGCTAGTCAAATACTTGTATGGCGGTGAAAAACGTGCCAAACAACTATTTTGGTTTTGTTATGGACAATATGTTGTCAATAATTTAGAGAAAAATATTACATCAAAGAAAACAAAATTCATTCAGTGTATTGATTGTGGTGAGTGGGTTGAAGTTGATGAAATGGACTATATGACAAACAGATGTAAAGTTTGTTATGGCAGATATAGAAAAGAATATTTTAAACTCAAAAAAAGAGAAAACCGAAAAAATGTCCACAGAGCCTAGACCATTTTATTCAACCGTTATTTACGGACTCTTTTAACATTCAAAAAAATAAATAGTCCGTAAATAACGTATTAAAATTTGTGCGTATATGGAGAACTATATCGCTAATAACAAAGGAGTTATTGTATATGAAATTAGATATGTTTCCAAATCGAATTCGACCAAAGATGGGAGGAATGATTTTATTTGATTATAACACAAGATGATTTAATTAAAGAAATATCTATTAAAGAAGGTATTGATGTAGCGACAGTCCGAAAAGTATTCAAGTCGGCAGAGAATAGTGTTTTCGCCTACTTATCTTCTACTACTCCCATTGAAAATATTCTGATAAAAATATTTCATGGAATAAATATAAACAGAAAATACATTCCCCCAAAAAAGTATTCAAAAGGAATGTTTCAAGATATTGTATCTCCAGAGCATTGTAATGTATCTGGTACGATTACAAAATATTATAAAAATAAAATAAATTGTGATTTATTCAATAAGGAATGAAATTGATCTTTTGTCCTAATTAGAGGACTGTCGTGATGACCAGCCCTCTATCAAAATAGTCTTCGGACAGTGACTACTGTTATCAGTTAGATAACAATAGGTGAGACCAGTGATTATTTTCGTCTGACATATGGCTAATAAGAGAGTTGGCATGAAGTTGTGTGAAAAACTTGTGGAACGTGGCTAGACCCGTTAAGTTTGCCAAGCGAGATGGTACGACTCCACATACTCTGGAAGTAAGATAATAACCAAGGAATATTATGGTTTAACCATAACCCACGGTGAGGCGTTTTTAAAGAGTGTTTATTGATAGCGGTGCTGTTGCAACAACAGTATCGCTATTAGTGTTGCATAAAACAAACAAATCATAATTCAAGGAGGATACCACTATGGGAACCACAGGAAAGAAAGCAGATAAGAGAACACCAGAACAGAGAGCTAATGATGTAGCGCAGAATGCAAGGCCAAAGGGTGCACAGGACAAAACCTTTGTTACAACCGGCCCAGCGACTGGTAAGGAAGATGAAAGGGCTGTTGGTACAGAAGATTAAATAACAGCTGGTGGCGGTGCCATCATGTATGATGGTATCGTCACTTCCGCATCCAGATAGATGATATATGAAATCCCACTTCTTGGATGTTTGGATTCATATACATCTGCATATTATATTCAAAAAGGAGATTGTTATTATGAACTTTGGTAAAGCACTTGAATTAGTTAAACAAGGGAAAGGCATGAGACTTCCACATTGGGAACAAAGTGTTGTTGTTAGAGCACAGTTCCCAGATAAAAATTGCAAAATGACCGCACCTTACTTATATGTAGAAAGCAGATACGGTCGTGTTCCTTGGAAAGAAACAATGATTGAATTATTTTCTGAAGATTGGGTAGTTATAAATTAACTTTAATTAAATAATCTGGTACATTCATTTGAGCCTGATATGCTCTGTTTAGATACCTATCGCAATCATATTTAAATTCATCCCATTGTACAACTGGAATATAACCTGTTTTTATATTTTCAGTTAAAATTTTAAATATATTCATCGTCCTATAATAATTATAAGACCCAAATCTATCTGGAAGTATCACAGCCAAAACCGCATTTCTTTGACTAATATAGTTTCCTCTTTTTGTAAGACGTAATGAATATGATATTTCCCATGGAATCCACTGCGACCGTTCCCATTTATTTGGCTCTTTAAAACCAGGCGAAATTAACACAATAGTAATTGAACTATCATAAATTTTATCTTTTAGTTTACTCCAAATATAATCATCTGTTTGATATGATAAATCTTCATTATCAGACTCACCTTTATAATAATGTGCAGTTCGATTACGAAATTTATCTTCCAACCATGAAACATAATCTCTGGCCTTAGGATATGAGTCACTAAATCTCGGAACTGAATACACATTATTATCCCAATACTTATAAGAAATAAAAATCTTATTACCCATTTCATCTCACCTTCCTATCTTAAAAATGCCATATATATTGCAACAAGAGTAATTCCTCCGTACATTGGAGTAATGCATTTGTTCCAAAACATAATTTTAAATATATAAGCATCACACTTTTCATGATTCATCCACATTTGGTTATTATTGGGGTTTAAATCATATAAATAGTCCATGTTTCCATTAGGTCTATTTTTTATTATCCACTCATATTTCCAGCGGAACATCCTCTCTTGCTGTAGATAGTATGTATCCAACCACCAGAAACATAGATTTGCTAATAGTATTATAATACATATACTTTTTCTATTTATACTTTCCGGTAGCAAGGCTAATATAGCAATAATCAAAGAAAGTAACCATCCCTTGCACATAAAGGAATTGCTAGACATACGATTGATGCACCCTTGGACTAAATCTATTTCTTTACAAAGTTTTTCATCATTATTCATAAATAAACCTCTAATTATGGGAAATTGGATCGTAACCAGAGAGCCATGATTTTAGAATCACATACTTTCTTCTATCATTAGGATCATAAACCCAAAAATCAAACTCCCCATTGTCAGACCTTGTATTATAGTCGATATATGGATATAAACCTAAGTACTCCTGTCCGTGAAAAGAATCTTGATTATAGTCTAGCACAGGCAAAATACAACATCTCGATTTTTTAAGTCCATCAAAATATCCTAGTTCCCATGGACACCATTTTGAATTAGATGAATTTTGTGTTGTCAAATAAGATAGTCCTTTAGAATTTTTCATTCTAACTTTCAATATATTAGCAGTACTTTTGTTGACTGAACTACGATTTAGTTGTTCATCTTCTATCCAATCAACGTATACAGAATATCCTGCGGAATGAAATAAATCGACTAATGTCAGTACTAGCCTTTTATCATAATAACTATGGGATAAAAATATATCGTACTCGTTTGTCAATGATTTCCTGATTATCTCATTATTTTCATTTATTGAGCGATATTCTGCCATATCAGTATAATAAATACCTCTATTTTTAGCTTGATTCTCCAGAAATGATTTTGTTAATATCATATATAATACCCCCACCCATACAGTATCACTGTATCATAGTATATAGTTTATTTCAAGTAATTTGGGTTACATTTTATAATATCATTTTATAATATATTCTATATAGCGGGATGCTCGTACCAGATGGTCAGTCGGCTGGCTCATAACCACTAATCATATGGGTTCAAATCCCATTCCCGTTCCTATCATCTCCAGTTAGGAGATAAATAAATATAAAGGATGTGAATACTCATTAAACAAATTTCAAAGAAACAAATTGAAATGTTATTGGAAAACGGTATTATTCGCAACAGCAAACATGGTTATATTGATAAGAATTATAATCATGTAGGATATTATAGAACCTGTGGCGGAAATCGTTATATTGAAGATAAGTACGTACCATAATGCCTATGAACAAAGTCATATATAAGGGATTTTGTATTGATAAAACTGATCATGGTTACCGTGTATGTTTGTTATCTAATCCAAATAAACATACTCATTTAAAAAACCTTCAACCAGCTTATCGATTAATTGATAATGTTTTATCTAAACGTATTCCTCGTAGATGTGGGTTCTACTACATAGAAAGTCATGCCCGACTTTCAGATGATGAAAAATACATAAAGAAAATCAATGACTATATCACCACAAAGCAAAATAAAGGCAAAAAGCCAAACTACTACAATCCTTCCAGAAAGCATGCTGGAGGGATTTTATAATGAAAGGATGATTTCTTATGGCAAAATCAAAGTTGAATTTTAAAAGAAGTATAACTGATAAATTGAGTGTAAAAGGAGTTCTTTCTGAAGATGGGACCACTATTATCTATACTGACGAAAATGATATTGAGCAGGATGTAAAAGTTTCTGATTTACTGAATGTTTTCAAAAATCAGCCTATTGAATTTGGAGTACAGTTAAAGAGTGACGAAGATCTTGATGTAATTCCAGCAGATGAAGATTAAAAGGCGGTGGGCATACTGATTAATTTTGAGGAAGAACTTAAAAAGGTTGGTCTAACGCCAGAATCTTACGAGGCAGCCTGTGAAGATATTGATTTAAAATCAGACGGTATTAAAGATTTAGACTGGTCAGAAATCAGGGATAAATACAACATTCCGCTTTCAAGTGATAGTGTTCGAAAAGCCAGTGGTACTATTTTCGGCGGCCCCTTCAGGACCGCATATCTGAAAAACAAAATCTATTCTAATCCAGCAAAATATTCCCAAGAAAACGAATTAGATAAAAAGCTTTCTGAGATGCGTAAAGAGCGTATCAAATTACAGACTGCAAATGTAGAGCGGAACCGTGTCGATAGAAACGAATCGCGGCACCAGATGTATTTCGAATATGTCGGTAATCTTTGCGAATCGCTTCCATTACCAGAGTTTAATCCAATATTAGAATATGTGTCAGATGATTGCGAACACGAATATCTTTTGTCAATTGCTGATGTCCATTATGGAGCAAAATTCTTAAGTGAAAACAATGAATACTCCCCAGAAATCGCAAAAGAGCGTTTTGAGCATCTTACGAATAAGTGTATAACATTTATTGAAGATAAACATATCTCAAAATTTCATATAGTTTCATTAGGGGATATGATCCAGGGAGTTCTTCGCCTTAATGATTTACGAATAAATGATAGTACAGTGGTAAAAGCGACTGTAGATATCAGTAGGTTAGTTGCAATGTTCCTTAATTCATTGTCAATATATACGACCATTGAGTATTATCATACTCCTATGGCAAATCATACACAGATGCGTGTTCTTGGCAGTAAAGCCAACGAGATGATGGATGAAGATTTAGAATATCTCATTGGTAACTATATCAAAGACCTGTGTAGGAATAATACAAGAATTAATGTCCATTTAGCTGAAGAGGGCAAGCAATATATTGAAATTCCGATTTTAGGTTTTGAGATTATTGCGTTACATGGACATCAGATAAAAAATATTGAGTCTTCTCTAAAAGATTTATCCATGCTCCGGCGCTCATTTGCTGATTATGTTATTCTTGGCCATTACCATTCCGGAAAAGAACTTACGAGCTGTGAAGGATGTTGCAATGATGCTGAGATACTTGTTGCTCCCTCATTTGTAGGAAGTGACCCTTATTCTGACTCATTGATGAAGGGAAGTAAGCCTTCTGTTAAGATATATGGGTTCAATGAGATATATGGACACGATGAAACATACAAAATTATTTTAAAATAATGTAGCCAAATTGAATTGCTTATTATTTTGTAATTGTATTCGGTTACACTATCATCCGACTCGTGAAGGATAAGGCTGGGTTCCCGAATGGGAGTAGGTCGCAAGGCTTAGAAGTCCTTTGCCCCTTGGGTCGGATATTGATATCAAAGGAGGAAATATGGATACTAATTTAGTGATGGATTTTGAAAAAACGATCCAGTATATCATGAATAAAACTGGTTTCTCCGAAGAAATTATCCAATCTGTACTCGATACGGAAACGCAGTATATGATTGAACTGGGTATTATTAAAATTTCAGATTAAGGGAGCGCACTGCTCTCCCACTATAAATTATGAGAGGATTTTTATATATGAACAAGGTAGAACTAATCAATGCGATGTCTTTAAAGATGGAAAATAGCAAGAAGGTTGCTGAAAAAGCACTCACAGCCTTTATGGATACGGTAACAGAAGAAATGGTAAAGGGCGATAAAATTCATTTAGCTGGTTTTGGAACCTTCGAAGTTACGGAACGCGCGGAGCGAATGGGTAGGAACCCGAAAACTGGTGAACCACTTTTTATTGAAGCTTCTAAAACTCCAAAGTTTAAAGCTTCTAAGGCATTAAAGGACGCTGTGACTGGTGGTGAAAAATATTGAGAACATTATACTTTAATTCAACTGATGATTTCGTGGATTCTGTATTAGAATACTATGAAAGGTATGAACATAAAGCGGAGGATTTTACTGGCATAAGCATTGTAGCACCATATGAAGTTTTAATTGGTGTGCTGAATCATCTTGTAAAATGTACATCCTTTAATATGAAAAATATTCATTTAGAAGATGGTGAATGCGCTGATTATTGGAGTGAGTGGATTTTAACTGTTGATTTCGAAAGACAAATTTGGGTTCAGGAAGCAAAATACGGTTCCGGCTATATATTTACAGAAGATGATGTTGTTTTTGTACACAATGATGTAAACAGCGCATTTGTAAAGAAAAATGAGAAGGAAAATTTGATTGCTTTTGAAATTGGTACACAGGATAATGAATCCGTTTCACATGTTGCGAATCATGATACTGATGACTATCATTTAACTGTAAAGAGTAATTCAGATGCCATTGAGGCACTAAAAATTGTTAAAGATTTGGAGAGTCGGATTAACCGAATGAACATTGTGCTTGCTGAAATGGATAGGTTTTATAGATTATTTCAGTGGTAATGAGTGTAATTTTACTTAAAATCAATAGATAATTTAGGAACTCGGAGTGTCACAGCTTCGGGTTCTTTTTGTATTCTAAAACAGAATAACGGGAAGGATATTTTCAAAAGGAGTGATTGAAAATAACTTCTTTTTATGAAAGGAAGTGAGATTATTGGATGGAAAAATAGCAGATAAATCAGAAGAAATTACAGATGAGTTATGGGAAACAGTCAACAAATTTAACAGAGATATGGTGCAAGACTATCTTGATAATCAATCCGACCTTTCTTCGAAAACTCGGCCAGCTTACCGTTCCGGATTACGCGTATTTTTTGTTTGGGTAAAGGAAAACCTAAAAGATAAGAATTTTACTGAAATTAAGAAGAAAGAATTTCAGAAATATTTGAATTGGCTTACAAATCGTGGATTATCAGATTCCGCAATTCGGTTTAAAAAATCATGTGTAAGTACGTTCTGTAATTATGTAATGATGATGTATGAGGAAGAATATCCTACATTTCGAAATTTTACAGTAGGGCTGAAGGTTGTACAAACTGGATATGTTCATGAGAAAATACCTCTTACTCCTGATGAATACCTAAGATTATGTCAGGAACTTGAAAACCGAGAAGAATGGCAGAAGTTAGCATATTTAGTATTCTCATATAGTACAGGCTGCCGCCGCGCTGAAGTAAGGCAACTTTTAAAAGAGGTCGTTGGCTATCCTGCAAAAGAAAAAGCAATAAAAGTTGTTGATGATAATGGCAAAGAGACATCAGCCATCTCAAAACAATATCTAACTCATACTATTCGCTGCAAAGGAAAATCTGTTGTAGGGAAACCTAGACGTCTTAAATTTGGCGAAGATGCTATGAGTTGGCTAAAAAAATGGATTGAAATCCGTGGTGAAGATGATTGTCCCTTTATGTTTGTTGTTAAAACAAAGGACGGTAATACACGACAAGTAGGTGAAGGTATTTTCAACGATTGGTGCAGTGGACTATTTACACAAATCGTAGGCCGGAGATGTCATCCACATTTATTTCGAGAAAGCAGAGCTACTAATCTCGTTGTATATGAACATAAATCAGCGGAAGTTGCTCAGAAACTTTTGGGCCATGAAGATGTTAGTACCACCAAGAATCACTACATTATCAAAAATGATGCTGATGATGAATCTGACGAGGCGTTTGTTTAATCAGTTAAATTCCCCATTTCATGCTCCATGCATTGTCGATCTATACTTATTTGCCTTACTTTTTAGGTTTTATTAGCTTTTGTAATGTATATTTAATATTGTAATATGCTATCATACAAACACTTATACACAATATAATAATTCCTATAATTACAACATATAATATTACTTTCGTAATGGCAGGAAATGCCTCTAAAATTCCGTATACATATATTGCTGAAACACATATACTAAGCGATATGTAAAATGTAAACAGTGCTTTATTATAGCTAGATAAATACTTATACATAAATATAGACATCGGTTCAGGATATCCTAACATTCTTCTAAACTTACTGTTGTATTTGTAGATATCATCTTCTAATAAACGTAAACAACTCTTTGCATTTTTGCTGTCAATATTATCTTCTAACAGTTTACATGCTGCTATTGTTGTTCTGCTGGCATATTTATTATATTTTTGCAGTCGTTTTTTAGTTTCTCCAAGAATTCGTTCATGATTTTTCCCTTCAGAGTTTTTTATCACTTGTAATAAAGGGTAGTAAATTCTATTATACGCTATTTCTATCTT
>Ga0192260_1129_pt1 | contig 17381 bp, 14 predicted proteins | sample Koala_Koa23_F3_FD_131281 | JGI IMG/M metagenome (GOLD analysis project Ga0192260, IMG submission 131281) | Enriched cells from koala feces incubated with labeled cellulose particles, San Francisco Zoo, California, United States - Koala_Koa2-3_F3 ...
GACAGCCCTGCTGGAGTTGTTTCGAGAGCGTGCCTGAAAATTTCTTTCTGACAGCTGTGCGTCACACATTGCGGGAATGGATTTTCAAACACGCTCTAGGATTACTCTACCACATTTTTACCAACTTTTCTACGATTTTGCTATTATTTCAGGAATCGGAACTTAATTAACTGATGGATTCCTTTAAGATTTTATGGATCTGGATCACCAAAGTTGGCAGGAACGCGGCCGCCACAATGGTGGAAAGCTGGCTCAGACTCAGATCCGCGGCCGCGAACATGATCTGCAGGCCCGGCACAAAAAGGACCGCTGCAAGACCATGGCAATAATACATACTACAAATCCTGCACGGATGTGCTTGGCAGAAGATTTGTGGACCTTGTCGGACATAAAACCGCCTATGGGTCCCCCCACCATCTTAAGACCGTACTGGTTTATTATACCATACATCCCCACCGCAGTTGCGGGAAGGAAGTAAATTTGGTTTAAAAAAGGAATGAAATAGGTAAGTCCGCAGTAAATACAGTATACAGTAAAGCCATTTAATGAAACTGCCCAGATATCCACGCTCTTTAACGCCTGCATCATGCCGCCGAACGCGGCCTGTGCCTTGTTGACTTCCTTGCCGGATTCATCCACCCTTTTTTCGTCATTGGGAACAAAGATCAGACACAGGACACCCGCTGCTGCCGTGACAGCTGACAAGAACAACAGTCCGCCTCTCAGTGCAGCTGCGCCCTCGCCCATTGCCTTAAAGATTGCAAGAGCCGTGGATGCTATGATTACGTCCACAATGCCGCGGCCCATTTCCAGAAAACCGAACATACGTCCCTGGGTCTTTTCATCCCCTAACAGACGGATGGCTTTTAACAGCACCGGCCAGTATGTAACCTCCCCCAAAATAGCCATGACTCCAAATGCGGCCAAAAAGCCCCAGTACCCCGGGAAAGTGGAGAGATACACGCCCACAGCACCGAGTCCTATGAGGGATCCTCCTATCATATATTTCTTGCTGAACATGTCACAGATATAAATTCCTGCAATCAGACCAATGGTCTGGACAATACCGTAGGCACTCAGGGCTCCGCCGATCTGGGTGTTGCTAAGCCCCATAAACTGCTGCATGGGCACATAGAACATATCCTTCATTGATGAAAGCTTAAATGCGATTCCTCCTGAAAGTGTGAGGATACAGAATACCAGCCAGCGGTTGGGAGCTGCTTTTACTATCTTTGCCCTTGTTTCATTACTCATATCAATTAATCTCCTTTCATTCCCTGTAAAATATCACGAGCTCAACCAAATACCTCGTTACGAACATAGTATATCTGCTTTTAATTGGGTTTTCAAGCAGATTCGCAATAATATCAAATTTTTTCGCAATTATAACAAATTTTTTGTTGGTTTTTTGTGCATTTAGCATCTATAAACTTGTGATTATGTTGGTTATAATGAATTCATCCCCCTATAAACGCATTTTTTCACAACCTGGCAGTTCCGTCAAAACAGGTTTCTTCTTGGGATATTTCTGGAAATGATTGTGTTTTTGGCTTTTCCAAATTGGGAATCCGGGGTATAATAAGAAAATGAATCAGCAATATTAAGGTGTGCTCCGGTAGATTCCGAAGGTACGCTAAGAAAGAGGGGAGGGCAAGCATTTATGCTGGCTAAACAGCGCTATAATAAGATAATGGAGCTTTTAGATAAAGATGGAATCGTACATACCGCAGAACTGGTAAAACTAATGAATGTTTCATCGGAAACCATACGGAAGGATCTGGAATATCTGGACAACCAGGGCCGCCTGTCCAGGGTCCATGGCGGCGCCGTGCCATTGGAAACAGGGAAGTCTCCGGACATTCCAGGAGGCTACATTTCCTTTCAGATCCGTAATTCCCAGAATTTGGAACAGAAAGCAGCCATCACTGCAAGGGCCGCCGCACTGGTGGGCGAGGGACAGGTCATTGCTCTGGACTATGGGAGTACCAGCCAGATGATGGCCCTTGAACTTAGGGAACGGTTCCGCAATCTTTCGGTGGTGACCAATTCCATTCAGAATGCCCTGATCCTGGCTGAGAATCCCGGCATTACCATCATCCTGACAGGAGGGATCCTAAACAGGGACGAGTATACCCTGGTAAATGATTTTTCCTCCACACTGGAGAGCATCCACATTGACATCATGTTCATGACAGTTACGGGAATCGACCCGGCGATCGGGTGCACGGACCAGCGGCTCAGCGAGATACGGATCCAGAATCAGATGCACCGCTGTGCCAGCCGGACCATTGTCCTTGCTGACTCTTCCAAATTCGGCAAAGCCAGCCTTTTAAAAATATGCCCCTTTGATGAGGTGGATACCATTGTGACCGACTCAGGCATATCACCTGAACTGGAAAGCCGGATCAGGGAAACCGGGGCAAATCTTATAATTACATGACGAAAGGTAAAATACCATGAATGTATTCGATATTCTGGGGCCTGTTATGATCGGCCCATCCAGTTCCCACACAGCGGGGGCTGCCAGGATCGGAAAGATCACGCTGGCGCTTTTGGGGGCGCCAGCGGTAAAAGCGGACATTTTTCTCCACGGTTCCTTTGCCAAAACATATAAGGGCCATGGAACAGACAAGGCACTGATTGCCGGGATCATGGGCATGGCCACAGACGACAGCCGGATCCGCATGGCTCCGGAGCTGGCCAGGAAACAGGGACTTGAGGTAACGATCACCACCGGTGATATTGACGGCGCCCACCCCAACACAGCCAAAGTGACCCTGACGGACGCGTCAGGAAAAACCGTATCCCTTTTGGGCAGCAGTATCGGCGGCGGCAACATACTCGTGAAGGAAGTCAATGGAATGGAGGTATCCATCACCGGACAGCACACCACCCTCATTGTTCTCCACAGGGACGCCCCAGGCACCATTGCTGCGGTAACTGAGGTGATGGCTGACGCGGGAGTCAATATCTGCAATTTCCGTTTGTCCAGGCAGCAAAAGGGCGGGGAGGCTGTTATGACCATTGAGATCGATGGCAGTTTTGGACCTGAACTCAATGAAAGGATAAAGATACTGCCCAATATTTTCTCCAGCACCATGCTGCAGCCCATATAATCATAAGAAGGAAGGATCTATTATGGAACTTGATTTTAATTACTCCTCTGTCGCTTCCCTGACAGCCGCAGCCCTCCGCAGCGGACTTCCCATCTCCGTCCTGGTCTTAAAGCAGCAGGCCCAGCAGATGGAGCTGCCCGAGGAACATATATATGAACAGATGCGGAAAAATTACCAGGTCATGGCGGACTGTATTGAGCCGGGATGCAAACAGGATCTGCGGAGCACCAGCGGGCTTACCGGAGGCAGCGCTTACAAAATGCGCCAAATATCTGAGAGCGGAAAAAGCCTTACAGGCTCCTTTCTCTCCGGCGCCCTTTACCGTGCCCTGGCGGTTTCTGAGTTAAATGCAGCCATGGGCCGCATTGTGGCGGCTCCCACGGCCGGCAGCTGCGGCATCCTCCCTGCCGCCCTGCTCACCATGCAGGAGGAGAAGGGATTCTCGGAACGGGACTGTGTCATGTCCCTTTTTACCGCATCAGCCGTTGGTATGGTCATTGCCAACAATGCCTCCCTGGCAGGCGCCCAGGGCGGATGTCAGGCTGAGTGCGGTTCCGCGGCTGCCATGGCTGCGGCCGCCATTGTGGAACTGGCAGGCGGTACCCCCGGTATGGTGGAAAACGCCATTGCCATTGCCATCAAGAATATCCTGGGGCTGGTATGCGATCCCGTGGCAGGACTGGTGGAAATTCCCTGCATCAAGCGCAATGCCTCCGGTGTGGCCGGGGCGTTTGTGGCAGCAGAGCTGGCACTGGCAGGGATTGAAAGCGCTATCCCGGCAGATGAAGTCATATGGACCATGAAAAAGGTGGGGGATGCCATGTCCTCTACCCTAAAGGAAACCGCAGAGGGAGGCCTGGCAGCCACCCCCACCGGAAGACGGCTTCATGAGCAGGTTTTTGGCACTGCCAGGGAACCGGGACAGGGATGCGGCAGCTGCGGTGGATGTTCCTCATAATAAGCAGCATTTTTCATAAAAACCCATGTACAATGCCGCCGGCACATTACAGGTGATACAAATCACCCTTGTGCCGGCGGCATCCTTTTGTCTTCTTCTATTATCTGAATTGGCTGTACTTATGTCCCGGAGCTGCCCCGCCCCTGTAGGATGCCAGCTCACTTACTGTCACAAGCTGGTATCCCCTGGCAGTAAGCTCAGGTATGAGAACAACTGCGGCGTCTGCCGTGGTGGCATAAATATCGTGCATCAGTATCACACCCCATCCTTCACCTGGCTTAACACCGTATCAATGGTTCTCTGCGCATTCCTGTGCTGCCAGTCCCTGGTGTCAATAGACCACATAATGGCCGGCATTCCCATGCTTCCCAGTACAGACAGGGAGTGGGCATCAATATAACCGCCCGGAGGGCGCATCAGAACCGGTGAAACGCCGCATACTGCCTGGATCTTCTGGTTGGTAGAGCCCACCTGGCTTACGATCCCGTCCGCGCTCAGCTTGGAAATATACTTGTGGTCATGGGTATGGTTGGCCACCTCACAGCCCTGTTCCACCATGCGCTTGATCACACCGGCATTGGCATTCACATTGGAGCCAAGCATAAAGAAGGTGGCTCTTGCGCCATTGGCCTCCAGGCTGTCCAGGATCCTGCTGGTAACTGCTGTTCTTGGGCCGTCATCAAAGGTTAGGGCAACCATTGGCTTTGAAGGATCTATGGACGACTGGGGAACCACAATATCCGCAGGAAGGCCTGCTCCCTTTGAGGTGATGGATGCGCGGATACCGTCCACACGCAGTCCTGCGCCTTCCACACCTGCCGCAGCCCCGTTCGCAGCCCAGTCTGTCCAGGAACCATTCTGGTACACCATATAATACAGATCATAATCAGCCGCCAAACTGCCTGTCAGTTCCATGCGGATGGACTCCAAAGGCATTACGCCACCGGAACCGCCGGACTCTGCGCCATCCTCGGACCAGTTCAGCCATCCGGAACCGCTCAGGTTCACCTGATACCGGATTCCGACCTGGGCACCTGCAGGTATATTGATCAGGTTCGCCTTCATGGCGGAAACCCATGTTCCTCCCGGAGCCACGCACTGGTGGTTGTCAGCAGTAACCGTACTCCAGCCCTGCTGGACCATAAAGGCGCTGTAGTTGACCTGCAGCGGATCCTGGCCGGTTCCCGCCTGTCCTTCCGGCTGGGCGGTCTGCTCCTGGACGGTCTGCTCCTGGACGGTCTGCTCTTGGACGGTCTGTTCCTGGCCTTCCGGCTGGCCGGTCTGTTCCTGGCTGACTACCCCGGGGCCTGACTGTTCAGACTGGGCGGATGAGCCCATGCCCATAGTACCGGCCGCAGCGGTAAAACCCTGCATGCTAAAAACAATTCCAGCCGCCAGGGCAGCGGCCAGAATTTTATGTTTTATTCCAACTTTTCTCATTCACAATCTCCTTAGCTGTTATAATTATGGGGAAATTCTTCCCCGGACAGGCACATGTCCGGGCCAAATACATTTCTGCAAAGCATGATATACTCCTGATAATACACATGCTCCTCCAGTTCTTTTAATGCGCGGGCAATTCCCCAGTAGTACCACGCATGTTTCTTTTTATCCTTCTCATTAAATCTCTGCCATATGGCATCCCCCACCACCAGATAATCCCTGGCCGTGCTTCGCATATTGCTGAGCTTGTCCCCCAATGCCAAGATCTTAATATCCCTGGAGGCAGTGCTCAGGTGCCGGACCGTATACCCCTTGCGCTCCTGCCAGGTTTTTCTCTTATCTTCGCTTTCATCCATCACCAGGCAGGCTACTCTGGCTCCAAAGGCTTCCTCCAGTTCTCCTTTGGTAACCCCTGCATCCTCCATAACATCATGCAGCAACGCGGCTGCAATCATCTCCTCATCATCCGTAAATGCGGATACAATCACTGCTGTTTCCAATGGGTGGGTAATATAAGGAATGTCCGTTCCCTTCCTGAATACACCCCTGTGTGCCTTTTCGGCAAATGCAGCTGCTTCTCCTATCATGGGTTCTGCTCCTTTTGTGACGGCATAATTTATTTTGCTGTACATGTCCCACACCCGCAGGACATGTACCTATCATACCATAATTAAACCGTATTTTGAAGAGTGTTGTGTAATCTTTGGCATTTTCCAACTTCACCTTGTAAGAAAAGACATTTTCTGCTATGCTATAAAAGTATTTTTCAGGTGCCTATACAACAAGGAGGATTTTTATGACTCGTCATTCATCATATTCAGCGCCCCGAAGCGAGCGCCCATCCGGCTCCTACGGTGGACAGCGGGGCCGCGGCAGCAAGCGCAACACTTATAATAAACGTTCCTGGAAGGACAACAAGACCCTTTTTACCCTGGTCTGCTTCATACTTCCTTTTATCGCCATAAACCTGATCATCCTGTTTCTTGCAGTCTCAACGCCCAAGATCGACTACACCATATCGGATACCCAGGATTACAAGACAGTGGATCTAAGCATCAAGATCCGCTCCCTGCTTCCCTTGAAGGAGATGACCGTGACCCTTGAGACAAAACCTGTGGAGCTGGTTAAGGAAAAGGGCGTATATAAAACCACACTGGAGGATAACGGAACCCTGGAGATACAGGTGACCGGGTGGAACGGGATGACAAAACGCGCTTATGAGCACATTGCCACCCTGGATGACGCGCCGCCTTCCATTGACGAAGATGATTATGTGATGGAGGACGGGCAGTTGACCGTGATTGCCAGCGACAGCCAGTCCGGCGTCAACTATGACGCCGCCTACGCAGTGGATGAAAAGGAAGAAACCATCAAGCCCGTGAGCATTAATAAGGACACGGGCGAGATAACCTTTGCCATGGACACCTCCTCCCTGACTGTGTACATAGAGGATTTTGCCGGCAACACATTTAAAGCTTCTTTTACAAACCGCACCGAGGGCATTGACACAAGCAGCCGCGATTCCAAGTTCCCATCGGACGGCACCAACGGCACCAATGGCAACGGAAGCTCTTCCGATTCCAATACGAACAGCTCCAGCACCAAGGAGACCACCAAAGCCAAAGAAACTACCAAAGCGACAAAGGCAACTGAAAAAGCAAAAGAGACCACCAAAGCAACAAAGGCAACTGAGAAAGCCAAGGAGACCACCAAGGCGACAAAAGCAACTGAGAAAGCCACACAGGCAACCAAGGCCACAAGCGCTGCCAATGCCACAAAAGCGACTGAGGCGTCAAAGCCTGCCGAGTCCACTACCGCTCCTGCCACATCTCCCACCACCGCTCCTACCACCCCGGTGGTACCGGGTCCCGGTGAGAGCAGTTCCCCGACACAGGCTCCCACACAGGCTTCCCAGGCAGTGCCCGGTGGTGACTCCAATGATGTCACCATTGTGCCCATTACCTGATATAAAAACCTTATAAATGCAAGAAGGCCATGGACTTCTCCCGAAGGGAGCCATGGCCTTTTTATATTATATTGTGATATTACATATGATCTCCGTTCCATTTCCTTTATCTATGTTCTCCGCCCTACTATTCCCCGTCATCCCCGGCTTCCATGATGGCATCGATAATATCCACGTACTCAGAGCAGTATTTTTCATACATGGGGGCTGCTGCCTCCTGGAACCTGGCCTTTTCCTCAGGTGAAAGTTCGGTCACGATACAGCCTGCTTTTCGTACAATGCTCTCCGAAACCTTTTCCCGCGCTGCCCACAGCTGGCGCTCATATTGAGCTGATTCCTGGGCGCACTCCCTGATGATATCCTGATATTCCGGTGAAAGCTTATCCCATGTGGGCTGAGCCGCCAGCTGGAGTTCAGGCACTCTGGTATGTTCATCCAGGGTAAAATACCTGGCCACCTCATAATGCCTGGTGGATTCATAGGAAGGCCAGTTGTTCTCAGCCCCATCGATTTTACCGGTCTGAAGTCCGGAGTACACATCCCCGAATGCAGTAGGTACCGGTGTCGCCCCAAGGGCTTCTATGGTATCCATCATCAACTCCGATTCCTGGACACGGATATTAAGCCCTCTCATATCCTCCAGTGTTTCAATGGGACGGCCGGTATTATAGAAACTTCTGGCACCGGCATCATACCAGGACAGCGCCACCAGATTGGAACCGTCAAAGGAATTCATAAAATCATCGCCGATAGGTCCCTCCAATACCCTCCACATGTGTTCCCTCCCCGTGTACAGATACGGCATCTGGAGAACATTGAGCTTGGGCACAAACTCTGCCAATGGCGAAAGGGAGACACGCGCGAAATCAACGCCGCCAAACTGCAGCTGCTCGATTACTGTCTTTTCATCTCCCAGCACAGCCTCTGCATTGACCTGGATCTCGATCCTTCCCCCGGTCCTTTCCCTGACCAGTTCCGCGAACTTATACGCCCCCTGAGTGGTAGGATAGTCCTCTGCCTGATTCTCAGCATAGGTCAGGACAAACTCCGGCGCCTGGGACTGGGCCTTGCCCTTCCCGCTGCTGCAGGCAGTCACCGCAGCTGCCAATACACACAGCACACCAAACAACACGTTACCTTTCAAACACTCACCCTCCTTGCCTTACCCTGCCTGACATCTATTATAGATAATGCCCTTATTATAAATATAACCTTTTGTACAAATATCACTCAGTCCGTTTCCTATCATATCATATTTGTCCATATAATTATACCTGTCAATTGATGGAGCGTGAAGATACAGATACTGTTCGTGTATAAAAATATTTCCAGCCAAATTCAAATGGCTGGAGATATTTCATAATCTTATTGATACTCTCGCTATGTACCCTTACTTAGCCAAACCGCCCAGAACATTAGGCAGCCACATGCTGACAGCCGGTACAAAGGTGATCAAAAGCAGAGTGATGATCATGCACAGGTAAAATGGAAGAATAGCCTTAACCACACGCTCCATGGGCACCTTGGCCACAGCGGAACCGATAAAAAGTACTGCTCCTACAGGAGGTGTCAGAAGGCCGATACCGCAGTTAAGCACCACCATAATACCGAACTGGATAGGATCCAGGCCAATGGAGGTTGCGATAGGAAGCAGGATAGGCGTTGCGATCAGAATAATGGGCGCCATATCCATGATGCATCCCAGGACCAACAGGATCAGGTTCAGCAGCAGGGCCAGAATGATCGGGTTGTTGGTAACTCCTGTGATCGCACTGGCAGCCAGAACCGGCACATGCAGCTGTGTCAGACAAAATCCGAAGATACTGGAGGTTGCGATCAGGATCATAACGATGGACAAGGTATCCACGCAGTCCCCAAGGACTCTCCATACACCCTTCCAGTCAAGCCCCCTGTAAACAAATACGCTGACGATCAGGCTGTAGATAACAGCGACCGCGGCAGACTCCGTTGCTGTAAACACACCGCCCACAACGCCGAACACAACGATCAGCACAGCGGCCAGAGCCCAGAAGGACACGCTCAGCTGTTTGATAAGATTGATAATGCTGAACTTCTCACCCTTGGGATAATTGCGCTTAACAGAGATGATATAGGAGCCGATCATCAGTGAAACAGCCAGAAGTGCTCCCGGAATATATCCTGCAAGGAAAAGGCTTCCCACGGAAATGCCTCCAGCCGTGGTTGCGTAGATAACCATGTTGTGGCTTGGGGGAACCAGAAGACCCTCGCATGAGGATGTGATCGTAACAGCGGTTGAAAAGTCATCATCATATCCCTGATCTACCATCATAGGAATAAGGATGGAACCCAGGGAAGCCGTATCCGCCGCTGCAGACCCGGAAATACCTCCGAAGAAATAGGAGGCAACAATATTGACCATTGCCATGCCGCCGCGCATCCAGCCAACACATGCATTAGCCAAAGCGATCAGCTTTTCGGAAATTCCTCCGGATCCCATAAGGCAGCCCATGGTAATAAAGAAGGGAACTGCCATAAGGCTGAAGGAGCTGATGCCTTTTACCATCTGCTGGCAGATAGTTGTCAGGTTATGCCCCTGATACAGAAGGCAGAACACAGAAGACAGCGCAACCGCGTAGGCGATGGGGAAACGCAGAAATACCATCAGGAAGAAACTTCCTAGCAAAATCAGAATTGCCATACTGTTTGCATCCATTACTCCATTCCCTCCTTTACAAAAAATCCCTTTACATGATTATATAAAGCCTCTATCTCAAAAAACAGCATTGCCACACCGGCTAAAGGTACCGGGAAATACATCCAGAAGCGTGAGAGCTTGGGCATACTTACGTAAGTACCCTTGGAACCGATTCCCGTAGCATACTTCCAGCCCACGGTGATCATGATGAGCGCAAGTGCAAGCACTGCCAGATCGGCAATGATATCCAGGCTTTTCACAACCTTTTCAGGCAGATACTGGTCAAATGCTGTCATGCGGATGTGTGCCCCTCTTCTGATCGCAAGGGCGGCAGAAAGCACCGCCATATAGGACATACAGGTAAGGACCACTTCCTCGCTCCATGCCGGGTCAGGAATAAACGGTATGTATCTTCCTGCAACCGCCATACTTGTGATAAGGATATCCACTACCAGAAGCACCTTGCAGAGAAACATCACGGCTTGGTATGTCATGTCATATGCAGGTTTGATTCTGTCAATCTTTTGAAATATTGATGGCATATTGATTCCCCTTTCAATAACACAGGCACAGAGTGGTCTCACTTTCCCTGTGCCTGTCATGGTTGCCGTTTAATTATTTGTTCATGTCAAGAAGCTGCTGATACAGCTCAGCCTGATCCTTTGTGGAAGACTCGATAATATCCTTACAAGCATCCTGCCATGGTTTGATATCAGGAACTTCAACTACATTGATTCCATCAGCCTTTAACTCATCAAGCACTTTATTCTCAGCTTCCTCAGAAATGGTTCTGTTAAACTCAGATGCAACCTTACCTGCTTCCATCAGGATATTCTGCTGCGCCTCTGTCAGCTTATCCCATGCCTCATCCGTGATGATCACCTGGATGGCGCCAAGTGTATGTCCGTCAAGGATCAGGTTTGGAGCAACCTCCTGGAATGCATTGGACTTATAGTTAGCGATTGGCTGCTCAGCACCATCGACAACACCGGTCTGAAGCGCGGAGTACAGTTCGTTAAAGGATACAACCGTTGGGCTTGCACCAAGTCCGTTAACCATACCGTTCATGATCGGGTCGTTGGACACACGTAACTTCATTCCCTTCAGATCCTCTAAGCCATTTACTTCCTTAACTGTGAAGAAGTGACGGAAACCTTCCTCGCCGTAGAACAGACCTCTTACGCCCAGTCCATTGTCGTGGGGTTCCATGAGGAATTCAGGAGCCAGATCACTGTCTGCAAAATTCCAGAAATGGTCACGGTTGGCAAATGTATAAGGTATGGACAGAAGTACGGATTTCTCAGCACCATAGCTTGTAAGGGCAAATGCGGAGATACGTGAAATATCAATGGTTCCGCCGCCGCCCAGCATGGTATCCAGAACATCATTCTCAGAACCAAGAACACCGCTGGCCTGCAGATCGATCTTAATCTTACCGCCGGACAATTCCTCAACGGTCTCTTTAAATTTGCTGTCTGTCTGGCCTACAATGGTATCCAGGGGGTTAACCTCTGCCATTACCAGGGTGATCTCAGGCATATCGCTTGTATCAGCTGCTGCCTCAGTTGTTGCATCTGCATCTTTGTTCTCAGCCGCGGCTGTGGCTGCCTCAGTTGCAGCAGCTGCAGTTGTGGTTGGTGCATCCGGGGTCTTCAGACCGCAGCCTGCCAGGGAACCAGCTACCATTACTGCACACATTGTTGCGCTAATCCATCTTTTTTTCATGTAACATTTCCTCCTCTTAATACATTCTTTATGCTTTTTCAGAAAAGTTTTACGTTTTCTTAACGCTAATTAAATTATAAGAGGAAAATCTTATTCTGAACATAGTAAATTTTTGTGAATCATAGTACGATTTTAACCAATCTTAACATTTTATTTATGTATATGTTGTACAAAACTTTACTATATTACCTTTATATCTTTTGGAAAATGCACAATCTATATTCCGTAGGGCTCTGTCCTGTTATGCGTTTGAACACTTTTGCAAAATAATTGGAATCCCCATATCCCACTGCTTTCCCAATATCTTTTACATTAACAGTGGGCTGGGCCAACAGCCCTTTCGCCTTCTCCACCCTGTATTCCGTCAGATAGGCTGTAAAATTTTTATGAAAGCACTGTTTAAACAGCTTGCAGAAGTACGCCTCAGAATAATTCATATGCCTGGCCAAATCCTGCATGGAGATATCCAACCTATAGTTTTCCTCAATATAAAGGCTGATGATCTCCGTCACCTTAGATAGGCGGATCTGCCCTCCATCCTCGGCTTCCTCTCCGGCCGGCATAGGGGTCTCAGTCAGTTCTTCCTTGAGTATCCTGTTAGCCTGGTACTCGGATGCAAGGCGGATCGCTTCCTCCACCACAAGCATGAGCTCCTGTTCATCATAGGGCTTTAGCAAATAGTCCAGCGCCCGGACCGTGATGGCCTTTTTTGCATAATTAAACTCATCATAGGCAGTGAGGAATATGATACAGCACTCCTTGTCCGTTTCACGGATCTGCTGGGCAGTCTCGATTCCATTGACCCCCGGCATCTCAATATCCAGGATTGCTATCTGGATTTTTTCTTCCTCATATATCTTAAGTGCCTCCCGGCCGTTCTCAGCCTGGAAAATAATGCACCGGTCCCCAACATTTTTCTGAAGGGTCTTATGTAGCACTTTCCGCTCTATCATCTCATCATCAGCTATCAATAAACGCAGCATATGTTCCCCCATTTCCTGTTATCCTGTTTGCCGTTATTCTATATCCCACCACTTATTTCCCATACCCATTTCCCATTATTATGCTTTCTGCTATTCCGCTGTCTGCGGACCACTCTCCATATATTCTGTCTTCAGCCCGCTGTCCGTGTGTTCTGTCTTCAGCCCGCTGTCCATGTGTTCTGTCTGTGGTATCACCACCTGCACCACAGTCCCCTTTCCTTCCTTGCTGTATATCCTGAAATCCCCGCCGTGGTACATTGCCTGGATCCTGTGGTATATATTTCCAAGCCCAATTCCGATCCTGGCCGTTCCACGCTCTGTTAAAGCGGACCTCAGTTCCTCCAGCCTCTGCTCATTGATCCCCACCCCGGTGTCGGCCACGGATATAATGACATTTTCATCCTTTCTCCATACCTTCAGACAGATCCTTCCCCCCTGCTCCTTTTTGGACAGTCCGTGGATAATTGCATTTTCCACAATGGGCTGAAGGGTAAACGCCGGTATCATGGTCTCCTCTTCATCCACATCCAGCCTGCTTTCATACACGATCCTGGTTCCAAAGCGCATCTGCTGAATGTACATATAATCCTGAACCACCTTCAGTTCCTGTCCCAAAGGCACGATCTGCTCAGAGGTCTTAAGGTTGTACCGGAACAGGTTGCTCATACTGGATATCATGCGCTCCGTGGTATCCGCTTCCTCCAGCTTAGCCATGCACGCGATCATGTTCAGGGTATTAAACAGGAAATGCGGATTAATCTGACTCTTTAGCAGCTCCAGGCGGGCGGCATCCAGGCGTTTTTCCATCTCGATACGGTCCATCTCCTCTTTATGAAGACGCTCCGCCATCTGATTTTTCTCCATCAGGGTGTTAATATACCTTTCTGTTGCATGCTTCATCTTGTTAAAAGCCCTGACGAGTTCCCCCATCTCATCCTTATTCTCAACCGTCACATCCTTGCCGCTAAAGTCATTTCTGGCAATTTTACGGGAACAGTGGGCCAGTCTGACCATAGGGTTGATCAGGGTATTGGCCAATAGCTTGGTCAGGCAGATTACAGTGATGATCATAAGGATCGAATATGCCATGATCATATATGGAATGTAATAGAGCACAGGAGCCTTTTGCTGGTAGCTGCTTTTACCCTCCTTTAGGGTAGCCTGCATCAGCCTTCTGGCATAGGTCTGAAGATAACCCTGCATATCATATACCTGATATAACAGGTTCACATAATTTGCATCCTCGGGATTCATGGACGCCACATGATCCCTGAATTCACAGTATCCCTCATAGCCATTCTTTAAGTTCCAGGTACGTGCATACCGTTCTGAGCTGATGGAAGTGTGATCAAAGGGCAGATTCCTGATGCTCTCCTCTGTCCTGAAACAGGCCAGCCTGTATTCCCTGGCCTTTTCCCAGGAACGGTCCCTCACATATTCCTGGAAAACAGCCGCTTCATGCTCCAGCGCTTCCTGTACTTCATAGCAAAGGGAGTTGTCGTTTAATATGACATTAAAACTATTCAGGGAAAAATTCATGACAAGTATGTTAAAGGATATGGGCAGCCCCATAACAAGTATGACAATAATAGAAAATGCTCCCAACTTTTTCTTCAGGGAGATTGTTAACCATAAATTTCTTACATACCCAAACATTTCCGCCCCCCATAGTATACTGCTTTCTGTCACAGTATACCATAAATCATAAGAGAGCGCAAAGCCTGCGGCCCGCGCTCCCAATGGTATTACCTGGTATTTATTCTGTTTTCTTATCCTCCAGCTTATGAGGTTCCTTCCTGGAGGTTTCCAATTTATGCGGTTCTGCCTTAGCTGTGGATATCTGCTTTGGCTCCGTCTTTTTAGTGGATATCTGCTTGGCCTCGGTCTTTTTAGTGGATATTTGCTTTGGCTCCGCTTTTTTAGTGGATATCTGCTTTGGCTCCGTCTTTTTAGTGGATATCTGCTTGGTCTCCGTCTTTTTAGTGGATATTTGCTTTGGCTCCGCTTTTTTAGTGGATATCTGCTTGGCCTCGGTCTTTTTAGTGGATATCTGCTTTGGCTCCGTCTTGGAGGTGGTCAGTCTTTTCACTTCCTCCTTCTTCTCAGGAAGGTCCCCCGGCTTCTCTTTTACCGGAGCAGTTTCCTTGGAAGCCGGTTTCGCATTTTCCGGGACAACCGTTTGGACAGCCTGCTCCCCCTTTACTGCCTCCACCTTTTTTCCAGATGTTTTCCCGGTACTTGTCTTACCAGCGCTTGTTTTCCCGGCACTTGCTTTCCCGGCACTTGCTTTCCCGGCACTCATTTTCCCGGTATCCGTCTTCCCAGTGTCCGCTTTCTTTGCCTTTGGTTCCGGTGTACAGGTATAGATGCTGACGCTCATGGGAGCAATGTGGATTTCGATGGAATTTTCCTTCTCGTCCCACTCCACCTTCTTGGAAGTCTTGACACGGCCGTTGACCTTGCCTGTGCCGCCGAACTCCTTTGCATCACTGTTGAAGATTTCTTTATATTTGCCTTCAAAGGGTACGCCTACGCGGAATTTTTCATGGTCCACATTGTCAAAGTTGCACACCAGCAGCAGGGTTTCCCCTGAATCCTTGCTTCTGCGGGTAAACATGACCATGCTCTCTTCCTGATAGCTGCAGTTGATCCACTCAAAGCCATCCGGGTCATAATCAGTCTCATACAGGGCGGGATGCTCCAGATACAGCCGGTTCAAAGCCTTCACATAATCCCGCATGTTCTTGTGCACAGGAACCTCAAGCAGATCCCAATCCAGGGAAGCGCCCTCGTTCCACTCTCTCAGCTGGGCGTACTCCTGTCCCATAAACAGCAGCTTCTTGCCTGGATGTCCCATCATAAATGCATAGGCAACACGCAGGTTTTCCGCTTGTTTTTCCAGGGTATCTCCTGGCATTTTGCCAATCATGGAACCTTTTCCGTGCACCACCTCGTCATGGGAGAATACCAGGACAAAGTCCTCGCTGTACGCATACAGCATGGAAAATGTCAGCTCCCCATAATTGTTCTTCCTGAAAAACGGATCGCAGTGCATATAGTTGGTAAAATCGTTCATCCAGCCCATGTTCCATTTATAATCAAATCCAAGTCCGCCGTCCTTTGGATTGCCTGTTATCTTAGGCCATGCCGTGGACTCCTCGGCTATAATGACCGCGCCATTTCCCCTCTCTCTGTATACTGTATTCAAGTGTCTCAGGAATTCCATAGCCTCCAGGTTCTCATTGCCCCCATATAGATTGGGCACCCATTCCCCGTCATTCTTTCCATAGTCCAGATACAGCATGGAAGCCACTGCATCCATGCGGATTCCATCAACATGGTATTTTTCCGTCCAGAACAGTGCATTGGCTATGAGGAAATTGGACACGCCGGGGCGGCCATAATTGTAGATCAGGGTCCCCCAGTGTGGATGTGCACCTTTGCGCGGATCCATATGCTCATACACGCATGTGCCGTCAAATGCAGCCATTCCATAAGCATCACGCGGAAAATGGGCCGGTACCCAGTCTAATATGACTCCAATACCCTGTCCATGCATATAATCCATAAAATACATAAAGTCATCCGGTGTCCCATAGCGGCTGGTCGGACAATAGTATCCGGTCACCTGATATCCCCAGGACTCATCCAGGGGATGCTCCATCACCGGCATCAGCTCCACATGGGTGTAACCCATTTCCTTTACATATTCCGCCAGGCGAACTGCGATCTCCCTGTAATTATAGAACTCGGAGCCCACAACATTTTCCCCTGACTCATCCTTTGCAGTATCCTTCCTGATCCAGGAACCAAGATGGACCTCGTAAATATTCAGGGGCTTGTCCTTTGTATCTGTTTTAGCCCGCTTGTCCATCCACTCCCTGTCATTCCACTGATACTGGTTGATGTCCCATACAACAGATGCATTGTTGGGGCGCAGCTCACTGTAATTTCCATAGGGATCCGCTTTCAGCATGGGCAGGCCGGCCTTTGTCTTGATCTCATATTTGTAGATTGCTCCCGTCTCCAGACCGGGTATGAACAGCTCAAATACACTGCCCTCTCCTTCGCCCACTCGGCGCATCTGATGGCGCCTTCCATCCCAGAGGTTGAAATCGCCTACCACACTGACGCGCATGGCACAGGGCGCCCATACGGAAAAATACACGCCTGACACACCGTTAATGGTCATGGGATGCGCCCCCATCTTATCGTAGATGGAATAATGGTTGCCTGCTTCAAATTTCTTTAAGTCTTCCTGTGTATACTGGGCCCCAAATGCGTATGGATCCTGGAGTTCTTCCTTTGTACCATTGTCATACGTCACAAGCAGCGTATAGGGCACCAGGCTCTTTCTGGGCACCAGCACTGCAAAAAATCCGGCATCATCAGCCATTTCCATGGAATATTTCTTTCCGGTGGATGAAATCTTTACGGTTATCTCCGCCGCTGTTGGGATCAATGCCTGAATCAACAGCCCGGATTCCGTCAAATGGGGCCCCAGCATACCGTG
>Ga0192260_1153_pt1 | contig 15259 bp, 10 predicted proteins | sample Koala_Koa23_F3_FD_131281 | JGI IMG/M metagenome (GOLD analysis project Ga0192260, IMG submission 131281) | Enriched cells from koala feces incubated with labeled cellulose particles, San Francisco Zoo, California, United States - Koala_Koa2-3_F3 ...
CATGTTCATCTCCTATGCCATTGTGCCGGCTGTGATCTTCACCCTGCTGTGCGGCCTGTTCTTTATGGCGGCCCTTCTCCACGGGAGAAAGAGCATCACGGAGGAGAACAACGCCTATGCGGCCGCACAGCTGGAGCAGATCCTTAAACGGTATGAGGACGGGATCAAACAGCTGTCCGCCAGGCCGGAAATGTTTGGGGAAACCATGGACACCAGGAGCAGGGCCGGAATATTTGAGGAATTCTATGGGATCACCAACAGCCTGGATGTGAAGGGAGACCTGTTTGTCATGGACCGGGACCGGAATATCCTTTTGTCCAGCCGTGGGGACAGGCCGGCTTACCTGGACGTGCCGGAGGGGGTGTCGTGGGGAATCTTCTGGTATATGGACAGCCGCCCGGGACAGACCGCGGTAAAGCTGGTGGAGGGATGGCGGAGCCAGCAGAGCACCATTGCCCTGGGACGGAGCGTGGAGCGGGAGGGGCAGACCGTGGGATATGTGGTGTGCGCCATTCCAGGCAGCCAGATACAGCAGATACTGGACCGCCTGGAGACCCAGACCATTATTACGGACTCCTATGGGTGGGTGTTTGCTGGCAGCAATTATAACTTTATCAGCAAAAGCAACCAGGTCCTGGGGGTTCTGGAGCGGGCCGGACATTATCTGTCCTATGACAAGCAGATGTACCTGGTGTCCGGCAGCCAGGTGTACCACCGGCTGTTCAACGTCTACTCCATCTCGGACATACAGAACATTGTTATTTCCCTGTCTCTCAGCAGCATGCTGGTGATCACGGCCCTGGCTATGATGACCCTGTGGATGCTGTTCCGGGCCAGGAAGGTGACGGAGACAAAGACCGAGGACTTTTACCGGATCCTGGATGTGATGGAAAATGCCAGGTCCGGCGACCTGGAAAGTTCTATCCAGATCGACAGCGACAATGAGTTCCGCATTATTGCAGATGCGTTCAACGAGACCATCGGCAGCCTGAAGCTGCAGATGGAGAATAACCGGAAGATGATATGTACTTTATCCTTGTCCGGCAGATACTCCGGCTCCTCCACATCCTTTCTCACCGAACGGCGGACCAGTCGGTCCGCGATCACGGTCTGGGCATCCTTTCCCGTGACAAAATCCACAAAATCCTTTGCGTCCGCCATATGGCGGCTGCCCTTGACAATGCCCACCACATCCGGGGTGGAAATGACGCCCTCCTTCATATAAACCAACCGGACCGGTTCCCCCTGGGCCACATAGTGGGCCCCTCCTTCCTCAAAGGTAAGCCCCACCGCAAACTGTCCCTCTGCCACTCCCTGGTAAACCTGAGCCGAACCGCCAAGGAGGGTTCCGTCCAGGTTCCGGCAGAACTGCTCCACATAATCCCATCCCTTTTCCGGGTCCCCGTCCCCCATGGCATAAAGCATGTTGATCAAATGCTCATAGGCAGAGGATGAGGTGGAGGGATTGCACATGGCGATCTTTCCCCTGAGTTCCGGCTTCAGCAGGTCTTCATACCCCTCCACCACCGTGTCCCCGATCAGATTGGTATTCACCATGATCACGCTGGGCATGTCCGTAAAACGGGTCAGGCTGCCTCCCGGGTTCTTAAATTCTTCCCGCACCATGTCCTCATTTTTACTTACATAGGGTTCAAACAGCTCCTGCCTGGGGCTGGTGGTGGAAAGGGAACCTCCCCAGAAAATGTCGCAGGCCGGCTCCCGGTGCTCCTCCACCATCTGAAGCAGTTCCCCGGTGCCCCCGGTCTGTACATAGGTCCTCACCCCGGTCCTGTTCTCAAATTCCGACACAATGGGGTTTATAAACTCCAACGGATGAGGGCAGTATATCACCAGCACCTCATCCGTCTCACCTTCCGCGGCCGCGGATTGCCCGCTGCCTGCGCATCCCGCCAGGCAGAGGACAATCCCTATGGCCGCCATATATATGTTCCAATTCTTTTTCATCGGTTTCACGATCCTCACTGGTATGATACGAACATGTGCCATAACGTAACTGTTCTGAAAGGCTTATCTTCTTGACCGGAAAAACCGGTCCTGAACTGTTCCATCATTTTATTGTATCAACCGGCTTAAAGAATGTAAACCCCCTTGGGGTCGAAATCCAGATACGCCTTCTCGCCCACCTCGTAGATGCGCCGGTTCACCGGATTATAGTCCGTGATCTCCAGCAGCATGGCTCCCACCATAACCTCATAGTACTGATAAGAACCCATGAAGGTGGACAGACTGACCGTTGCCTCTAAAAGCCCCTGTTCCGCCAGGGTTGCTCCCTCAGGCCGGATCACCAAAGTGGCATCCGCCCCCGGCTCTGCGTGGGCAAAGTTGTTAACCTCCAGTTCCTGTCCCACCACATCGATCACAGCCTTTTCACCGTTCACGGTTTTCACCTTTGCATCCAGGAAATTGGCCTCTCCGATAAAGTCAGCCACAAACTTGGAGGAGGGATGATAATAGATTTCCCTGGGCGTGCCGATCTGCTCCACCTTGCCCTGGCTCATGATAATGATCTTATCGGAAATGCTCATGGCCTCGGACTGGTCGTGGGTTACATAGATGGCCGTGATCCCCACCTTTTGCTGGATCTTTCGGATCTCCGTTCTCATGGTCACGCGCAGTTTGGCATCCAGGTTGCTCAACGGCTCGTCAAACAGCAGAACGCTGGGTTCAATCACCAGGGCCCTGGCCAGGGCCACACGCTGCTGCTGGCCGCCGGACAGCTGGTTGGTCATACGCGATTCCATTCCGTCCATCTCCACCAGCTTAAGGATATTCATGACCCGCTCATGGATCTCCTCCTTGGGAAGCTTGCGTATCTTAAGGCCATAGGCCACATTGTCAAACACGTTGTAATGAGGCAGAAGGGCGTAGCTTTGGAACACCATGGCCGTATCCCTTTTGTTGGGCGTCAGGGCATTGATGTTCTCATCCCCCAGGAAGATATCCCCCTCGTCCGGGCTCTCAAACCCGGCGATCATACGAAGGGTGGTGGTCTTTCCGCAGCCGGACGGCCCTAACAAGGTGACAAAGGATCCCGGCTCTATGTCCAGCGTTGTGTCCTGCACTGCATAGAACTCTTTTCCTGTTTTTGGATCCGTATATATTTTGGAAATGTGGTCCAGACGGACGCCTTTTTTCTGTTTTTCCATGTTATCTTCCTCCCTCTATTCCTCTGCCTTAATTTTCCTGCTGACACCAAAGAACTTCATCAGCATATCCATCAGCAGCACAGCGCCGTATGTAATGATGATCAGCACGGTTGCGTAAGCACAGGCCACGCCGTAATTGCCTTTTTCCGCCTGTTCATTGATCTGGCAGGTGATAAGCAGAAAGTCCGGTGTCACCAGCAGGATAATGGCGGAAATTGCCGTGATGCTGCGCACAAATGCAGTCACAAGCCCGCTGAAGAATGAATCCTTGATCAGCGGCAGGGTTACGGTCATAAACACCTTGGCGGAACCCGCTCCCATGTCATAGGCGGATTCCTCAATGGACTTGTCGATCTGGCGCAGGGCGGAGATACCGCTTCTGGTGCCGGTGGGAAGGCTTCGCACAATGAACACAATGATCAGGATCAGACCTGAGCCGTAGAGGCCGCTCATGATGCCTGTTCCGAACAGCCCCCTCGCATAGCCGCGGATATATCCGATGCCCAGGACCGTACCGGGAACCGCCATGGCCAGCATGGATACAAATTCAATGAATCCCTTGGCCTTGAATTTTTTCTTGACCACAAGGTAAGAGATCACCATGGATAAAAAGGCGGTCAGCGGGGCCGCAATTGCTGAGAGCACGAAGGAGTCCTTAAATGCCTTTAACCCGCTGGTCTTAAACATATACTGGAACCATTTAAGGCTCAGGCTGTAATCCCTGCCCCACAGGGTGAACATGGCTCCAAAGGGAACCATGATGTACATCAGAAGGACAAAGGCCGCCACCAGTCCGCAGAATATGGTCAAAGGCACGGTCACGCTCCTGTCCTCGATCAGCATCCTCATGCGGGATGCCTTGCCGGTCAGGGTAGCCGCTGTCTTCTTTTCCAGATAATACTTCTGGATCAGGAACAGCACCACGGTCAGGGAAAGCAGCACCACGGCCATGGCAGCCGCTCCGGTGGAGTCATAGGCGCCTGTGACCTGGAGATAGATGGTGGTTGCCAATGTATCGTAGGAACCTCCGATAAGCATGGGGTTTGCAAAGTCGGCCACAGACTCGATGAAGGTGACCAGAAAAGCATTTCCCAGTCCGGGGAGCAGAAGGGGGAATGTCACGCTGGTGAACACTTTCCACCTGGTCGCTCCCATATCCCTGGTGGCTTCCTCCAGAGAGGGATCGATATTTTTCAAAAGGCCTTTTAACATCAGGTAGCACACCGGGAAAAAGGTCAGGGTCTGCACAATGGCGATCCCCTTTAACCCGTACACATTGGAATCATAGATTCCCAGCAGGGACCGGGTGATGATGCCGCTGCGCCCGAACAGCATGATCATGGAAAGGGACAGCACAAAAGGCGGGGACACTACGGGCAGCATGGATACCAGGGAAAACAGCTTTTCCAGTATCTTTGTTTTCAGCTTTACATAAACCTCCACATAGGCGAATAAAAGTCCGATGGCAGTGGACGTAAACCCTGTGATCAGGCCCAGCACCACCGTATTCTTAAATGCCTTCTGAAACCGTTCCAGACTTAAGACCCGTTTGAACACATCCAGAGTGACACCGCCCTCCTCTGTACGGAAGCTGTCAACCAACAGCATAAAAAGAGGATACAGGATAAACAGCGCCAGGAAGATGAGCAGTACCACGATCATGCTCACCAGGATGGGGTCTGAGAAAAATTTCTTGCGCTCAAGCTCTGCGCTTTGCTTTCTGGCCACGATGAGGCCCCCCTTTCTGTCCGGGAACGCCTGTGCGCTCCCCATTTACATGTCTGTTAAAGCAGAGAATGCTGCGTAATGTACGTTTGGCGCATTACGCAGCACTCCCTCAATAACCTAAACTATCATTCTCGGATCGATTACTCAGTCAGGAAACGGCTGCTGTCTGCGCTGTCTGCAGAGCTTCCCAGTGCCTCAAAGAAATCTTCTACATATTTGGCGCTGTTCTGTTTTGCATCCTCGAAGTCATAATCGATGGTATTGTTCATGTCCAGACCAAACTTGGTTGCTTCCTCTGGCTGGGTCGCATTGCTCAGAACCAGGAACTGGTAGGAGCCATTTTCTTTTGCATGGTCCACACAGTCAGGAGACAGTGCGTATTCGATCCACAGCTTGGCTGCGTTTGGATGGGTGCATCCGTTAAAGATCGCAGTTGCGCCAACCTCAAAGGAGGTTCCGTCTTCGGGTACGATCAGCTGGATATTGTCATATCCCTGAAGGATCTGATAAATACCGTCATGGAGGAAACCGATACCGATGACACACTCACCTGGGCCTACCATCTTGGATGGGCCGGAGCCGGACTTGGTATACTGGGAAATGTTCTTGTCCAGTTTCTTAAAGTATTCCATTGCCTCGTCATGGCCCTTCATCTGAACCATGGTGTTGATCAGCAGCTTTGCTGTTCCTGCGGTATTGGGGTTGGACAGCATGATCAGGCCCTTGTACTCTTCCTTTGTAAGGTCATCCCATGTCTTGGGAGCTTCCAGGCCAAGGCGGTCCAGTTCTTCGGTGTTCACCATGAAGCCCAGGATTCCTTTGTAGATCCCATACCAGCAATTGGTAGGATCCTTGTAATTGTCATTGATCAGGTTCTTTGCATTGATGGCATCGTACTCCATCAAAAGCCCGTCTGCTACCGCCTCGTTATAGGGATCGGTTGTTCCGCCGAACCATACATCGGCAGAAGGTTTGCCGGCTTCCTCAGAGATCTTGGTGTAAACTTCTGAGGTGGAAAGCCTCTGGTACTTGGTTTTGATTCCATACAGGCTCTCAAAGTTCTTGCATGCCGCTGACAGATATTCCTCCTCACAGGAACCGTATACGGTCAACTCGCCCTCGGCCTTTGCAGCCTCGATCAGAGCGTCCATGTCACCGCCTGCCGCCTCCGCCGCTGTGGTATCTGCTACCGCTTCCTTGGTCTCCTCCTTGGATGCCTCTGTTGCCGCAGTTGTTGCGGGAGCTGCTGTGGTTGGAGTCTCGGTCTTTCCGCCGCCGCATGCGGTAAGGCTCATTGCCATGGTGCATGCCAACAATAGTGCCAGTTTTTTCTTCATAATAAATACCCCTCCTATCTTTTCTGATGTTTTCATCATATCAGAAAAGATGGAGGGGAAAAACCGTGTTTCGAGTAATATTGTCGTGATTTCTGAACTTGTTCTGTATTTTTTTATCTATTATCCACAATCATTCCGCTACATAATTGCTGCAAAGGGATTGTTCCTTTCGCAAAAGCGCCATGCCGGCAGCTGCCAGCACCGCCTGGGTCAGTGGAACCGAGAGCCACACCCCATAAAGTTCCATGACGGGCGGCAGCCCAAAAAACAGAAGCAGGCATAAGACCACAGGTTCCCCATACACCATGACATAGGAGAACAGGTTCCGCTTGGTGGCATAAAAATAGGAGGTTGTTGTCCTGCAAAAGGCAATGAAGATAAACCCCAGGGAAAACACCGGCAGGCTTCCTGCCACTATGGATGAAACCAGGCCGGACGCTCCGAAAAACCCGGGTATCATTTCCCTTAGCAGGTACAGCGTTGCCGCGTTGGCCAATGCCACTGAGACGGCAAAAATATACGCCATGTTTCTGACCTTTCCGGCCAATTCCGGCTTTCCGATCCCAAGATAAAAGCTCATAAGGGGCTGGCTGCCGTCACCGATCCCCTGAAGGAGCAGCTGTACAATGGCCACCACATAGGAGACCACCGCATAGGCAGCCACAGCCGCCTCCCCGCCGTACACGGACGCGCTCCTGTTGATCAGCATGATCACAATAAATGGGGAAATAGTAAGCCCAAAGGGTGAAATACCCGTGCCTATGATTTTTGCAGCCTGGCTCCCCTTTAAGATAAAGTCCTTCTTTTTCAGCCCGCGGATCCTGGACCACATAAAGACCAGGCAGGGAACCACGGTCACCCCCTGTCCGATCACCGTGGCCGCGGCCGCTCCCGCAACTCCGTAATGGTACACGGCCACAAACAGGTAATCCAGCACAATATTGGTGACAAACCCGGCGATCATGGAGATCATGGCGGTCACCGCTCCGTCATAATTCCTGATCAGGGGCGCAAACCCGGTTGCAAAAAACTGCAGCAGGGAGCTGCCTGCCAGGATCTGAATGTAGATCATGGCCTCCTGGTATACCCGTCCCTCTGCCCCTGATATACGGAGCACTGGACCGCATACCCCAAACAGCAGCGCCATCACAAGAAGGCCGCCTGACAGCAGCAGGGTCATGGTATTTCCCAGGCACTCCATCTCCTGCCCTTCCTCCTGTTTTCCCCTGTGGAGCGTGATCCAGACAGCGCCTCCCATCCCGATCCCCGTGCCTGCCGCCTGAACCAGCGCGGCCATGGGATAAGCGATATTTACAGCCGCCAGCCCCAGGTCACCAATGTTCCTTCCTATAAAAAAGCCGTCCACAATGGTATATAGTCCTGAAAATGCAAATGCAAGCATGGACGGCAAAACCGCTTTAAAAAAACGTTTTAACATGACAAACCTCCATTTCTCTGATACACTTACACCAGTATAAACCTTAAAGTTACTTGAAAGTCAATTACATTATTATGAGAATACCCTTTTATGAGAATACTTTTTATGAGAGTACACTGATACGAATTGGAGGCAAATGAATGAAACAAAACATGAAGCAGATCAACCGGATTAAGGAAGTATCCGAACTCTTCCACATCCCCTCCTCCGCCCTGCGGTATTGGGATGATGAGGGACTGGTCCGATTTGAGCGCACCGCTGATAACAATTACCGCCGTCCCACCTCCCAGACCATGGTGCATATCTGCGATGTAATGTTTTACCGGAGCCTTTCCCTGTCCATTAAGGAAATAAAGGCCATTCCCGGAATGAGCGTGGAAGAGGTGGGCAAAACCCTGGACGCCAATGCAAAGCACCTGGAGGAGCAGATCGTCCTGATCCGCCGGACCCTGGACAAGCTGCACACACGGCAGGCCATGGTCCGCCACATCCTGGAGATGGACCACTCTCACTATGAGACGGCCACGGACCGGCTCCCCGCCATGAAGCTGTTTGCATCAGATGATAAGCATGCCCTTGAGGTCTATGTAAACGATCCCTACCAGACCGCGATTCTGATCCGTCCGGAGACATCACAGGAGACACAGTACGGGGTATTCCTGGACCCGGCACCATCCGGCATTTTTCCTGACGGTCCGGATACGGCCATCACCGGCACCATCCTCCGCCCCGCAGACGCCGTTCCCTGCCTTTATCTGAAAGGTATCCTCAAGGTAAACGCAGCCCTCCCCTCTGCCCACAATGCCCGGGACTTTGTAAAGGCAGCCCGCGGGATGGGATACCAGACCGGGGCTCTGGCCGGCCGGTATCTTCTCACAGCCAGCGAGGGATACCGCTGCGACTACTATGAGGCATGGCTGGAACTGTTGTGAGTCGCGGCCGGAGCTGTTGTGGGTTGCGGCTGGAACTGTCATAAGCCATTGACGGAACTAAAATTCCAAATGGTAAAATTCCAAATATCCTATTGACTATCGGGTTACACTATACCTTACAATAGTACGGTTATCCGGAGCAGTAAAGCAGATCCTGCTGTTCCAACTGAAAGGAGAGTGTCCAGATGTATCTGATCCTACATTATCTGAAACGCTATAAAACTTATGTATTTTTTAATATCCTGGCCATCCTGGGCTTTGCCGCCGCGGAGCTTGGCATTCCCACCATTGTATCCAGGATGATCGACAACGGCATTGTGCTGAATGACCGCGCCTATATTTACAAAATGGGAGCCGCCATCCTGGCCGTGGCCATTGCCGGAGGGATCGGGAACGTCCTGTTGGCTTACTGCAGTTCCCAGGTGAGTACCAGGATCACCAGAGATATCCGCAATGACATCTTCAGAAAGGCCCAGGAATTTTCCCACACGGAATATAACAAGTTCGGAATATCCAGTATGATCACAAGGACCACCAATGATGCATTCATCCTGATGCAGTTCATTAATATCATACTGCGCACCGCACTGCTCACCCCTATTATGATCATCATCAGCATGTTCATGGTCATCCGCACCAGCGTGACCCTGTCCATGGTCATAGGGGGATGTGTTCCTGTCATCTGCCTGGGCGTGTATCTGGTTGCCAGGACCAGCAACCCCATCAGTACCAGACAGCAGAAAGGGCTGGACCGCCTGAACAGGATTACCAGGGAAAACCTTACCGGTGTCCGTGTGATCCGCGCATTCTGTAAGGATGAATATGAGACGGAGCGTTTTTCCGATGCAAATGAGGATTATGCCAAAAATGCCAGGAAGCTGTTTAAGCTGATGTCGGTGACCCAGCCATCCTTCTTTCTGCTGCTGAATCTGGCCGTATCCATAGTATTTATCCTCTCCAGCAGGCTCATTGACATGGGCAGCCTCCAGGTGGGCAATCTGGTGGCCTTCCAGGAATACATGTTCCATGCCATGTTTTCCATGATGCTGTTCTCCCTGGTGTTTGTCATGTATCCAAGGGCCGAGATCAGCGCCAGGAGGATCAAGGAACTTCTGGATGAACAGCCCCTGATCCAGAATCCTAAAAATCCCGTGCTCTCAGGGGATGAAAGCGGCACCCTTGTCTTTGACCATGTATCCTTCCAGTACCCGGACGGGGAAGCCCCTGTTCTCAGGGACATCACCTTTGAAGCCGGGCGTGGGGATACCGTTGCCTTTATCGGCAGCACGGGCAGCGGGAAAAGCACGCTGATCAACCTGATTCCCAGGTTCTATGACATCAGCTCAGGAAGCATCCGCATTGACAATGTGGATGTGCGCAAATATGATTTAAAGGCCCTGAGGGAAAAGATCGGGTTCATTCCCCAAAAGGCCCTGCTGTTTACAGGAAGCATCACGGAAAATATCCGCTACGGCAAACACGATGCAGTGCGGTCCGAGGTGGAGCACTCCGCAAAAGTGGCCCAGGCCTATGATTTTATCACGGAAAAACCTCACCAGTTTGATGAAATGATCGAGGAAGGCGGCGGCAATGTGTCCGGCGGCCAGCGCCAAAGGCTCAGCATTGCAAGAGCCGTGGTGCGTAAGCCCGATATCTATATATTTGATGATTCATTTTCCGCCCTGGATTTTAAAACAGACGCAAACCTGAGAAAAAAATTAAAAGAGGAGACAAAGGGTGCCATTACATTGATCGTGGCCCAGAGGGTCACATCCATTATGGACGCCACCAAGATCATTGTCCTCAACGAGGGGGTCGTGGTGGGCATGGGAACCCACAGGGAACTTCTTAAAAGCTGCAGTATTTACCATGAGATCGCCACCAGCCAGCTGTCAGAGGAGGAATTAGCACAATGAAACAAAACAATACAGGAATGAAACGCCTGATTCCATATTTGAAAGCATACCGTTTTAAAATAACAGGAGCCATCCTGCTGATCATTGCGGCCTCCTGCCTGATCGCCATCAGTCCAACCCTGGAGGGCATGATCACCACCCAGCTGTTTAACGATGTGACGGCCGGACACGGGGTCAACTTCGCTGTCATTTACAGGATCGTAGCCACTCTGCTGGTAGTTTACCTCACAGGAGCCCTGTGCAACTGCTCCTACCAGTTCCTGCTCACTGATGCCATCCAAAGCGCCATGGTGGACCTGAGGAATGATGTGGAGAGCAAGATCAGACGCCTGCCCATCTCCTATTTTGACCAGAATCCCCTGGGGGATACCATGAGCCGCGTATCCAATGACATGGAAACCATATCCAATGCGCTGCAGCAGAGCTTTGCCCAGATACTCAATGCCATCCTGGGGCTCACCCTGGCTGTCGCCATGATGTTTTCCATTCAATGGAAAATGGCCCTGGCCTCCATGCTGATCATCCTTGGCTCTGTTGTTATATCCAAGCTGATCGTAAAAAAATCCCAGCCCCTATTTGAGAAGCAGCAGAATGCCCTGGGTGCGCTGAGCGGAGTGGTGCAGGAAAGCTTTACGGGATTTAATGAGATCAAACTCTTTGGAAAGCAGGAGGATGCCCTCTCAGACTTCATGAAGGCCAACAACGAACTCTGCCGCAACGGCTTCCAGGCCCAGTTCATCAGCGGCCTGATGTCCCCGCTGGTATCCTTTATAACCTATGTGGGCATTGGATGTATCGCCATCATGGGCGCCCTGTATGCCCTGTCCGGAGTCATCGCGGTGGGACAGCTCCAGGCATTTATCCGTTACATCTGGCAGGTGAACCAGCCGCTTTCACAGATGACCCAGCTGTCCTCCGCCCTCCAGTCCTCCGCCGCGGCCGTACACCGTGTATTTGAATTCTTAAATGAGCAGGAGGAAACAGAGGATGACCATTGTATCCCGGCGCCGGAGCATGTTGAGGGAAATGTAGTCTTTGATGACGTACATTTCTCCTACACAGCAGAAAAGCCCCTGATCCAGGGGCTGAACGCCAATGTAAAAAGCGGGCAGATGGTTGCTATCGTGGGACCCACCGGTGTGGGAAAAACCACCCTCATCAATCTTCTCATGCGTTTTTATGATGTAACGTCAGGCGCCATTCTTATTGACGGCATTGACATCCGCCATATGAAGCGGAAGGACCTGCGCTCCAAATTCGGCATGGTGCTTCAGGACACCTGGCTCTTTAAGGGCACGATCCGTGAAAATATTGCCTACGGAAAGGACGATGCCACGGACGGGGAGATCATCCGAGCCGCAAAGATAGCCAATGTACACCATTTCATAACCACCCTTCCGGAGGGCTATGACATGATACTAAACGAGGAGTCCAGCAACATTTCCCAGGGTGAGAAACAGCTTCTCACCATTGCCAGGGCCGTGCTGTGCGACCCGCCCATCCTTATCCTGGACGAGGCCACCAGTTCGGTAGACACACGTCTGGAGCACATGCTCCAGGATGCCATGCAGAATATCATGAAGGGCCGCACCTCCTTTGTCATCGCCCACCGTCTGTCCACCATCCGCAACGCCGACCTGATCCTTGTGATGCGGGACGGCAATATCGTGGAGCAGGGCACCCACCATGAGCTGCTGGAAAAGAAGGGTTATTATGAGCAGCTCTATCACGCGCAGTTTGCCGAGATCCTGTGACATATCCTAAGTCAGCCGGGGCCGAAAAACCGAATCAGTTTCAGAGTCTCTCCCCCTGTCCCGCTTAGGGTAAACCCATCCATGGCAGCGGGGAGAAAGAACTGCTCACCCTTATCCAGTGTCAGAACGTCTTCACCGATCCTTATGACGCCCTTTCCTTCCAGCACATACAGGCCGGAACAGTCCCCATTTTTGGGGATCCGTAAGCCGTCTTCCCGGAGGGGCAGGCCCTCTCCCTGTGGGGGGATGGTCAGGCAGTCCATGGAGAAAAAGGGCGTATCTTCATATCCCACCAGGGTATCCACCCTTCCCTCCCTGCAGTCTATCTTTTTTCTTCTCTTTAAAAACCAGCGCTTCTTTGTCTCTTCCCGGGACAGACCTTCATAATGAAAGCAGTCAAACATCCGCTCAAATCCCAGACCCTGATGGCACATCGCGTCCTCCACACTGTACCCGGAGGGTGTCACCCGCTCCACCCGTATGGTGTAGTCCGTTGGTTCCTGAATTTCTGTCAGGAAGCACCCTGCCCCAATGGCATGGGGAACGCCGCCCTCGATCAGTACCGTGTCCCCTGGCTCCACCTCAAACCGGTGCAGGCACTGAAGCATCCCGTCTATATCCTGCCGGTCAAACAGGCCCATCCACTGCTGTCTTGTGACGCCTTCCTTAAATCCCATGTATACACACGGTTTTTCTCCATTGACGGTCCGGCCGCCCAGAATATGCCAGCACTCCGTCTTTCCGTATTCGGATCCGAACAGCTCCCTTGCCTTATCCCTGTCAGGGTGCACCTGGACAGCCAGCCGCTCCGCGGAATCAATGAGTTTTACCAGCACGCCCATGGTAGTTCCCAGGCGTTTCACATGGTCTGTACCAAGGAACGAAGACGGATCAGACTGGATCACTGATCTCAGCGTGATATCCGTTCCCTGTACATGGCTCATGCCCTCCTCTTTTACAGACTCCCGACCCGGGTTTCTGGCAGCGACCAGGGAAACGATCCATTCCTCGGGGAAATGTCCGTCCGTTCCAACCGCGCATCCGTGGAACTCATCCAGCATTTTGCCTCCCAGATACGTCCTCCAGGCCCTTGCATGGTCCAGCCTGACCGGCAATCTGCTGCTAACCTGCAATCCACTGCTAACCTGCGTTTGATCCATGTACTCCTCCCTAAAATCCATTGTGATCGGACAGTTCCTTAAACCAGTGTCCGGATCTTTTCATGGTGATTTTGCATCCGTCATGGATATCCACCCGCAAAAGCCCATACCGGTTCTTGTAAGCATTGATCCAGGACCACCAGTCAAATGGCGCCCACAGATGATACCCAAAACAATTGCATCCCTCTGATATGGCTTTGTGAAGGTACTTTAAATGCTCCTTGATGAACTCAATGCGGTAATCATCCTCCACCATGCCTGATTCCCCTATGTATTGCTCCTCGTCCTGGATTCCCATCCCATTTTCAGAGATATACCATGGGATATTTCCATAATTTTCCTTAATGTTCATTGCAATATCATAGATCGCAGGCTCATAGATCTCCCATCCCCTGGAGCGGTTCATCTTCTGCCCCTCAAACTCATAGGATTCATAGTATTTCTCCGGCATCAGCGGTCCCTCATAGGCAGTGGTCCTGGCCTTTGCCCTTCTGGGATGATAATAATTCACCCCCAGATAGTCCACCGTGTTCTCCCGGATGATATCCATGTCCCCTTCCCTGGTCTTAGGAAGGATCCCCTCCGCCTCTAAAAGGGCTGTCAATTCCTGGGGATACGTTCCCTTTACCGAGGGATCCAGGAAGGAGCGGTTAAAAATCAGATCCAGGGTGTCCGCCGCTTTCCGGTCTTCCTCCCGGTCCGGATCCTGGCAGTAGGTGGGGGTGAGGTTAATAATGATGCCGATTTTTCCGTCACACCTGCTTTTTCTGAATTCCGCAACCGCCAGACTGCTGGCCAGCTGCACATGGTAGCCCACCTGGGCTGCCTTTGCAGCATCACAAACAGCCGGATAGTGCCGCTGGTACAGGTATCCGGTTTCCGGGATGATAACCGGCTCATTAAAGGTTGTCCAGTACTTCACCCGGTCCCCGAAACGCTCAAAGCAGACTGCTGCAAATGCCGCAAAGGCGTATGCTGTCTCCCTGTTTTCAAAACCGCCTTTTTCCACCCAATACAGCGGAAGATCAAAATGGTGAAGGCACATCATGGGCTCAATTCCGTTTTCTATGAGGGCATTGATCACCTGGTCATAGAAACGGATCCCCTCCTCATTCACCTTGCCGTCACAGCCGCAGATGATCCTGCTCCACTGAATGGAGGTGCGGTAGGATTTGATCCCTGCCTGCTTCATCTTCTCTATGTACTCAGGGTACTTGTGGTAAAAATCAGAGGTCACTGACGGCCCCACCTGGCCGAAAAAGCGTTCCGGCTCCTTGTCAAACCAGTAATCCCACTCAGAGGCCACCCTGTGCCCTTCCCTGCTTCCTCCTTCCGACTGGGGACCGGAACTGGCTCCTCCCCATAAAAAACCTTCTGGAAAATGATATGTCATAACCTTACTCTCCTTCATTTATATTGTATGTTCCAATTGATCTTGATATAGATAATAATAGAGCGCTCCGTACAGGTTTGCCTGGTTCCCGTTGGTACATGCACAGATATTGGGCCTCAGATAGCCCGGTCTCTGCCCGTCCAGCAGTTCCTCTGTCTTAAGGCGGATCCCCCGGATGATATCCGCATTGGCGCTGATCCCTCCGCCAATGGCGATCATTTCCGGGTCAAAGGAAAACTCCAGGGTAATGCATCCCACAGCCATCCAATAGTAAAATTCTTCCAAAAGTTCTGTGGCCAGCCCGTCTCCATCCATGGAACGGCAAACCAGTTCCTTTCCCGTGACAATTTCTTCAATGCCTTTGCGCTTCCTGTATTTCCTTGCCTGCTTTTCCAATGTGTAATCGCTCCAGGTGAGAAGTACCCCGTCCTTAA
>Ga0192260_1167_pt1 | contig 13936 bp, 10 predicted proteins | sample Koala_Koa23_F3_FD_131281 | JGI IMG/M metagenome (GOLD analysis project Ga0192260, IMG submission 131281) | Enriched cells from koala feces incubated with labeled cellulose particles, San Francisco Zoo, California, United States - Koala_Koa2-3_F3 ...
CGGGACGATCCCCGTTGCCATGTGGTCCCCCTGCTGGTAAGACATGGAGATACCGAATGGGTGGACGGAGAAAAAAGCTTGCAGGAAATGTTTGCCATGGTGGAAGCAAGCGGGCAGCTGCCTAAAACTTCGCAGCCGGCCATCGGCAGATTTCTTGATGTATTTACAGAATTAGCTGCAGACGGTAAAAAAGTGATTGCGATCATGTTAGACGGTGTTTTGAGCGGTACTGTTCAGACAGCACGCTTAGCAGCCCGGCAGGTCATGAGTGAAATTCCCGGGTCTGATATCCGTGTCTTTGACAGTCTTACAGCAGCCTGTCCAATCAGCGGAATGGCAATGGAAGTACTCGCTTATGCTGAAACCGGCGCAACGATGGACGAGCTGGAGGAGTATCTGAAGGGCCTGATCGAGCGGACGGAAACGTATTTTTCCGTCAATACTTTAGATTATCTGCAGAAAGGCGGCCGCATAGGCGCCGTAGGCGCTTTAGTAGGTAATATTCTGGGCATACGTCCGATCGTGCACATCGATACCGCCGGCGAACTGGTCGTTGTCGATAAATGCCGTACCCGTAAGAAAGTATTGCAGCGCATGGTCGAGCTTGCCGCTGCGAATGCTCCTATAGAAGCTGTGTATGTGGCGAATGCTGAAGCTGAGGAAGACGCTGAAACTTTGCGCAGGGCAATGCTTGAATTGTTTCCCGGACTGCCTGTTCTGGTAACCGGGATCGGAACTGTTCTGGCAGCACATTTAGGACCCGGTGTTATTGGCCTTTTTGTGAAAAAATAAAGTATAATCCTGCTTTTTCCACCACTGTCTGCACTTTTGTTGAAGCTCAACTTCAAAACAGCATTGCAAATACTGTAAACGACTTCAATTTTTTAGCAGACTTAAAAAAGGGTAAAAAAAAAAAGCCCTTACGAGAAGGGCCAAATGAGGGGCTGTTTTGATACTCCTAGTATAGCATTTTTGTATACAATATGCAATAGCAGTTTTCTGCCTTTTTCAGAAAATTTGTGCAAAGAGAATTTACCTGCATTGGACAAAGGTTTATTGATAATCTTTACCGATAAAAATCACCGCGTCATAAGACGCATCATCAGCCCGCAGAATCCTCAGAGTGTACGGGAACGGTACAGCCGACAGCCTGCTGACCACACGTCCGTTGCTGGTCGTAGATACTACCGTAGTCTGATCACGTTCAGGATCACTGCCGCCGTCGATAACCTCAAAGCCCATTGCTGCCAGTCTTGCTGCGGCATCACTGCCTGCTCCTTTGCCGCTGCAGTCAACGACCTTGACAGATACCGTATTGCGGCTGCTTTCCTTAGCAGGCGGTTTCACAGCCTTAGGCGGCTCTGTTAACTGCTGCCCGTCTTTCTCTGCCGGTCCCAGTTCTTCGCCTGACTTAGATTTTTTAGCCTTAGCTTTCTTTTCGGCATCAGCTTTTTCTTTATTCTTCTCTTTCGTATCCTCTTTTATTTTCTTTTCTGTTTGTTCATCTGCTTTGATTTTCTCTTCTGCAGCTTTCTGTTTTTCTTTTTCCTGCGCTGTAATCAGGTTGCGTTTATACTCTGCTTCCATTTTTTCAGCACCCTGACGATAACGTTCCGTCATCTGCGCGCCCTGCATATCTACCATCTGCTCGCGCAGGTCAGTAATATCGGGAATCCAGTAGCTGATCTCATCAATATATTCAGGCGTACCTGGAACTGTAGCCATCTGCAGACCGCCCTGTTCTTTCATCATTCCGTGTAAAGCGCCGCCCATCGCCAGCATATCTGAAACGGGCAGGTCAGTTTTGACCATTTTCATAATTTCCGAAACCAGCCCCGGCATCTTAGTTAAAATCTGTGCCGAAGCAATCTTTTCGTAAACCGCCATCATAAACTTCTGCTGACGCTTAATACGGCCAATATCGCCTTCCTCATCACGATAGCGCACATACTGGATCGCTTTTTTGCCATCCAGATGCTGTTGCCCTGCCGGAAGATCGATCAGAAAATCATCCCAGTCATCATAATAATACATATCCTTTTCCACATCAATATCAATGCCACCGATCGCATCGACCAAACTTTCAAAACCACTGAAATCGACCATTACATAATTATTGACCTGAATGCCCAAAAGCTCTTCCGTTGTCTGCTGCGTCAGCTTGTGTCCGCCGAACGCATAAGCATGGTTGATTTTATCCCAGCCATGCCCGGGGATCCGCACCCTGGTATCACGCGGAATCGACAGCAGCGAAACATTTTTACTTTTAGGGTCGAACATTACGACAAATAACGTGTCGCTGCGACCAGGATCATCGTCCTTTTCCCTGCCGTCTACGCCTAATACTACGATATTGCGTTTAGAGCCCAGCCGTTCATTGCGCGGCAGGTCATCCATAGTTTTAGCCAGCGTCCCAAACATCGGATCGCCGTTCATATAAGCATATACCAAATAACTGGCGGCAGCGATTGCCGCTACGATCAGCAAAATTAATTTTTTCAATCCTTTTCTTCCTTTCCCACACCCAATTACAAAATATTAGCCTGCAGTTCTTTATGAAACCGTTTAATAAATCCATGCAGTATCCGAGCTGTAAGCCCCCAGATAACATGCCCCTGATATTCGTAAAAATAGATATTATACCCCTTCCGCTTATACCAGTCGTGCGGATGGCGCGGCAGCAGATCAAAAGGAAAATCTGCAGTTGCGCGGTTTGCCAGTTCCATATGAGCAACGCGCGGCTCAGAAAGCAATAAAAAATTCAGCGGCACCGTAAAAATCTCAGCTACCTCATCGCTGTTGCAGTCCAGCTTTACTTCGTTGGCCAGCCTGCCAACAAAAGGATGAATAATAGGTCCCATATGTGTCACCAAGTAATCCAGTTCACCGCACAATTCTATTTTGTCTTCAGTAATACCCAGCTCTTCACAGGTTTCGCGCACAGCAGTTTTGGCAAAGCTATCATCGCCGCACTCATAGCGTCCGCCCGGAAAACATACATCGCCCGGCTGCCAGCCCAAACCGGCGGCCCGTACTTCAAAAAGAACTGCCGGACCCTGCTTGGTGTCTATCAACGGCACTAAAACGGCAGCATCCCACAAACGGTCAGCTTTATCGATCCGGGCAGGACGGCGGTTGAGTCGTTCTGTGATCTGTTTTATAAGTTCAGCTGTTTTTTCCATACAATAACCCCATTTCTCCTATATCCCTTCTGCGTCCACAGCAAATTTCCTGCCGCCTGTTGTGAATTATTCTTGAAATATAAAAGACGGACGGGTCTAAACCCATCCGTCAAGGAGTCTTGTCTTATTTTAATAAAGCGGTTCTTCGATGTTCGACTTTTCGCTTTTATCAACCAGATAAGCAACGGTAGCGTCACCAGTAACATTAACGCAGGTCCGCGGCATATCAAGGATACGGTCGATACCTGCGATCAGAGCGGAACCCTCAAGCGGCAAGCCGATCGCCGTCAATATCATCGTCAGCATGATAAAACCTGCCCCCGGAACACCGGCAGTGCCGATCGAAGCCAGCGTACCAGTAAGAACAATAGTCAGATACTGCCCGGTCGTAAGATCGACCCCATAGATCTGCGCAATGAAGAGTGCGCAGACTCCCTGATAAACAGCAGTGCCATCCATATTGATCGTAGCGCCCAAAGGCAGTACAAAACTGGAAATGTCTTTCGAAACACCCAGCTTTTGGATGCATTGCATGCTGACAGGCAATGTGCCGCCGGAGGAACAGCTGGTAAACGAAAGCACCTGTGCCGGTAAAATTGCTTTGAAGAACTTTGACCGGGCTGATCTTGCCGACGAATTTAAGCAGACCGCCATAAACGATGACCGCATGCAGGAAGCAGCCGAGATAAACAGCGATAACAACCTTCAAAAGCGGCAGCAGTACAGCCGGGCCGTTAGCTGCAACGACCGGAGTGATCAAACCGAAAACACCGATCGGCGCCACATTCATGATAAAACCGACGATTTTATAGCTGACCTCTGCCAGACCGTCAAAAACATTGTACAGAGTCTTGGCCCGATCACCGACTGCAGTGATGCCGATACCCATGAACAGACTGAAAACGATGATCTGCAGCATGTTGGCTTTAAGCATCGCTTCCATCGCATTAGTCGGGAAAATGTCAATAATTACCTGCATGATAGGCGGCGCGGCTTTAGCCGCAGCTTTAACGCCTTCACCAGGCATATTCACGCCGGCGCCCGGTTCTAAAACCGTACCTAAAAATATACCAAGTACAATCGCAAATGCCGTAGTTCCCAAATAATAAGCCATAGTTTTGCCGCCGATACGGCCGATCTTTTTGATATCCCCCAAACTGCAGACACCAATGACGAGAGACGAGAAGACCAAAGGAACGATGATCATTTTGATCATATTCATAAAGATAGTACCAAAAGGTCCGATCCATGTTTTGGCGAAATCTACACCTTCCGCACCCAGTTCCAGACCGGCAATGATACCAAGACCAAGACCGATCAGAATTTTTGTTGACAAATTCATCAAAATATCCCCCTTGCGCATAATAAAATATTAAAATTACGTCTACAATAATTAGGCAAAAATAATAAAAATCCTGCCTTCTTTCTTCATGTATACAGTATTTCTGCAAAATCGTTGCCCAAACCGCAGTTTTTTCAAAAAAAATATGCTAAAGTTTTTAGTTTTATCCAAAAACTTTAGCATATCCTGAAATTATTTATTATTCTCCAAACGGTATGCACAATGGTTTGTCGCACCTGAATATTCATTCAGCTTGAAAGAACCGCGCAGTGCGGCCGCTACAAATTTTTTCGCCAGTTCCACAGCTTCGCGCACGCTCAGTCCATTGGCCAGTCCCGCTGTAATCGCTGCCGAATAAGTACAGCCAGCTCCATGATTATAGCAGGGCTCGATTTTAGGAGCACTGGCAATTGTAAATTCCCTGCCGTCATAAAGCACGTCAACAGCTTCCCTGCTGTCATTGCGGGAACCGCTTTTGATTACGACATAGCCTGCTCCCAGCTCCTTGATCCGTCCGGCAGCTTCCTTGATCTCGTCCAGTGTTTCCACCTTTTCCATATCGGCAAGATAGGCTGCTTCGATCGTATTAGGCGTTACTACGTCAGCCCGCTGCATCAAAACAGTTTTGATAGCGGCGGCGGCTTCCGGTACCATGATCACATCCACACCCTTGCAGACCATGACCGGATCAATAACGACATTGCGCAGCTTGAAACGGTCTATAGTACGGGCCACCAGCTCAACCAGCTCGGCACTGCCCAGCATCCCCGTTTTCATAGCATCGATACCGATACCGGCGACAATCGTTTCGATCTGTTTTTCCACAACGTCCAAACCGATCGGGAAAATTTCGCGATCCCAATCTTTATGAGGATTCTGGGCTACGATAACGGTCAGAGCCGTCATACCATAAACATCCAGCTCCTGGAATGTTTTTAAATCAGCCTCCATACCTGCACCGCCGCTGGCGTCGCTGCCGGCAATGGTCATGGCTTTATGCAGCATATTCATAACTTACCTCCTGCCTGAAGCTTTACCTGGCGTAAAGCTCCCATAAAATAACCGCCAAACAGCCAGGTATTCCAAAGAACCCCGCAATCAGCGCTTTGATAACGGTGATTTTGAGTCCGAAACCCAAAAATCCACCTATAAGATTAATAAACCACAAAGCTACCGCACCGCAGATACCATTCCAGATGAGACGAAACGGCAGTGAAAAACATTTTACGACGACGACTAAAATCAGTACGCCGATAATAAACGGCAGCGTTCCTTCCAGAGTACCCGAGTTGAGCCCTTTTACAGCATGGTCAATGCCCTGCATGGCCGAACCGCCCAGATCGCGGACAGCACTTTCTATTTCCTGCATGCTATAGCTCCTTCTTTCTTACATTCTATGCCTGTTTTCCAAAGCACGTGATAAAGTCAGCTCGTCAGCATATTCCAAATCGCCGCCAACAGGCAGTCCATGGGCAATACGGCTGATAACGATACCGACAGGCTTCAGCAGCTGCGCCAGATAGGCAGCAGTAGCCTCGCCTTCCACGTCAGAATTGGTAGCGATGATAACTTCCCTGACCGTATCACCCTGCAGACGCCGCAGCAGCTCTTTTACACGCAGATTATCAGGACCGATACCGTCAAGCGGTGACAAAACGCCATGCAGCACATGGTAAACACCGTTATAACCGCGGCTGCGTTCCATCGCCATTACATCCTGCGGCTGTTCCACAACGCAGACTACACTGTGGTCGCGTCCTGCATTGCCGCAAACCTCACAGGTCTCGGCATCAGTAAGATTATAACAAATATCACACAAACGGATCTGCCGCTTGGCCTCCAGCAGTGTTTCTGCCAGACGGCGCACCTCTTCTTCCGGCATATCGATAATATGATACGCCAGGCGCAGAGCGGTTTTGGAACCAATACCGGGCAGGCGCCGCAGCTGTTCATGCACATTGGCCAGCGGCCGGATCATTCTGGCCATTTTCAGAACATGCCCGGCATTTTCATCCCGCCGGTCAGTTTGCCCATTTCAGCTTCAGTCATTTCGTCGATCTTGCGCATACCTTCGTTAACTGCCGCTACCAAAAGGTCTTCCAGCATTTCTACATCTTCCGGATCTACTGCGCTGGGATCGATCTTAACGCTGACAACTTCTTTTTTACCGCTGACAACTACGGTGACAGCACCGCCGCCTACTGTAGTTTCGATTGTACGCAGCTTTAATTCTTCCTGCATTTTTGCCATATCAGCCTGTAATTTCTGTACTTTTTTCATCATGCCCTGCATATTTCCCATACCACCGTTAAACATTATTGTTCCTCCTCGTAATGATGCCTTGCGGCAGAAATTTGATTTATAATTTTTGCAGTGTGCCGCCAAAAGCGTCCAGCGCAGCCTTCACAGCAGGTTCAACATCTTCCGCCGGAGGCTGTTTTGGAGCAGCTTTAGGTTTGGCAGCGGCAGGCTTGGCGGCAGTGATGCATTCCAACCGTACACTTTGCCGTGCCAGCCTCAGCAGCACTTCTTCAAAAGCTTTCTTATAATCAGGATCGTTCATCCTGACGCACATGAATTTATTTTTGAAACCAACGGTCAAAACGCCGTTTTCATACCCTGTAACATAACCGCCGGCGGCACAGGCCACCATAGACTGTTTTTTCTCATTCTTAAGGATCTCCAAAGCCTGGTTCCACAGATCTTCGCCTTCGGTCCAGTCACCGCTGTATTCCAGTGTCGTCGCAGCAGCTGCTTCCTCAGAAACAGGTTTCGGCTCTGTTTCAGCTTTTACCGCAGCAGCAGGCTCGGGTTCCGCCGCTGGTGCCTGAACGGCACTTACTGCCGGCGCTTTTTTTACCCGGGACGCTGCAGGAGCAGCAACCGCCGCTGCCTGTTTTTCTTCGGGTTCAGGCTTAATCTGAGTCCTGCTGTTTGCAGCACCCAAAGGCACACCGCTGCGTACCTGATGCTCCAGCTGCTCTACGCGGGCCATCAGTGCGGCAATAGTACTGCCCTCAATACGGCACAGATCAAACAGACATAATTCCGCAGTAATCCTGCCCCGCGCACTGAACCGCAATTCACCCATGGCCTGATGCAGACGTTCTTCAGCCGCCATCAGGCGATCACTGCCAAATAACGGAGCCAGCTCAGAAATAGCTTCTTCCGTATCCGTCAAATAAATTTCGTGGTATCCGGGCGATGCTTTATAGAGCAGCACCGCCCGCAGATACTCGGCCAGCTCTGTCAGGATCTGACGCACATCCTTGCCCTGCTCAGCCAAACGGTTCAGCAGCTGCAAAGCAGCTGACAAGTCCTGCCTGCCGATCGCACGCACCAGCTCACGCAGCGCTTCACGCCCCACGATACCTAAAACGTTCCGTACCGTTTCGGCAGTTACAGTATCGGCCATCACGCCGCACTGATCCAACAGGCTCAGCGCATCACGCATACCTCCGTCCGACTGAATCGCAATCAGTTTCAAGGCTTCGTCATCCGCTCTGATTTCGCTGCCGTCAGCAACCTCGCGCAGACGTTTGGCAATATCCTCATTAGTCACACGTTTAAAATCAAAACGCTGACAGCGGGAATGGATCGTTGCCGGTATCTTATGCGGCTCTGTCGTCGCCAAAATAAACACGATATGCGCCGGCGGCTCTTCCAACGTTTTCAGCAGCGCGTTAAAAGCTTCTGTCGTCAGCATATGCACTTCATCGATAATATATACTTTATAACGCCCGTTGACAGGCGCAAACATGACTTTTTCACGCAGGTCACGGATCTCATCGATACCGCGGTTAGAGGCAGCGTCGATCTCAAACACATCCATACTGCTGCCGTCATTGATCCGCTGGCAGTTGGCGCACTCGTTACAGGGATTAGCAGTAGGCCCCTGCTCGCAATTCAGAGCTTTCGCCAGAATCTTCGCCGTACTGGTCTTGCCTGTACCTCTCGGACCGGCAAATAAATACGCATGCGCAATCCGTCCTGTCGTCAAAGCATTGCTCAATGCGATCCTCACTGCGTCCTGACCTACAAGGGCATCGAAGCCCTGCGGCCGCCAGCGCCGGTATAGTGCTACATAAGCCATTTTCTGCCTCCTTTCCCATCATTAAGCCTCTGAGTTTCTTATCTATTTATTATATAAAATTTACGGATATAAGTACATATCCAATTTTGTGAAAAAATTAAGGGACACTTTTGCAGTTACTGCCTGCCGGCTTCGCCGGTAGCGGTAACCCGCGCAGCTCCTTTTTCCGTCGCTGCTTCTGGGTAAGTTCGCCCTTTATTTCCCATGCGGCGCTTCGCTTCTTTGGGCAATGGCTTCACTTATATCCAATTTTGTGAAAAATTTAAGGGACACTTTTGCATCAATAATATAAAAATACAAAAAAACCGGCTGTCATAAACAGCCGGTTTAATCTCAGTTGTTTCCCTGTAGGGCCACAGACGCAGGCACCCCTGCGGCACATAAGAGTATCCGCTTAGTGCTGCTTCCTTCCGGACCTGACACGGTTCACAGACTCCTATTGCGCAGGACCCGCCGCCTGCGGTCCTACAGAAAAACAAAAAGCCGCTGACCGCGGCAAACTTTTTTAAGTGGCGGAGAGAGAGGGATTCGAACCCTCGGTACGGTTTCCCGTACACACGCTTTCCAGGCGTGCACCTTCAACCGCTCGGTCATCTCTCCAGGTTGAAAAAATCAGGGATTATGCTATTGTTTACCGCTTAAAAATAAACTTGCGGCTGGCTTAATCCAGCCGCAAGTAACAGTATACTGATTTCCGGAAGATATGTCAAGAGTTTCCATCAAGATTATGTAAATTTTTTTTCACTTCTCTATTAATCATTACTTACTTCATCAGCAGGCAGCAGCAGCAGTGAGCGCTCGGAATTAAGCGTAACGTTCTGAGCTGTTGCCCCCATTACCAGACCTTTGACCAGGCCGGCACCGGTTTTGGTCATCGCGATCATCGACACATTTTCTTCTTCCGCCCAGCGGCAGATTTTTTTAGACGCCGCCCCTTTATCGACCAGATAAGAAGCTTTGATCCCAAAAAGTTTCATCTCGGCCACCAGTTCTTCCATCCGCGATTCGGCATTCAGCAGCTTGCTCTCAAGATCGCTCTGATTGCGGCTGCGTTCCACTACATGTACGAACACCACTTCCGCTACATGCTCACGCAGGCTGCGGATCAAATTGAGCGCCACTAAAGATTTCTTAGAAAAATCGGTCGGTATCATCAATTTACGCAACATATCATCATCGGCAATATTGTCGCTGTCACCGTCGGTTTTGGCAACAAACAATGGCCGCTTCGAAGATCTGGCAAGATCAAAGGTCGTACTGCCCAGCAAGGCACTTCTAAAAAAACCCTTTCCATGCGAAGCCACTAAAGTCAGATCTACTTCTTTATCGTCGCCGACGCGGGTTATTTCTTCAAATACCTCGCCCCAGGGCATTTCGATACTTACTGCTTCATAACCGTTGCGCATCAGCTCGTTGGCATGCCCCTGCAGCTTGCTGTAAACCTTTTTATAACTGCTACTGTAAGGATCTGCGTCCTCTTCTTCATCGAATACATAAGCTAGAATAATTTCTGTATTTGTATCGGGGCACAGACTGTACAGGCACGGCAGCAGTATTTCTGACTTAGGCGTAAGATCCATTGCTAACAAAACTCTTGTAAACATGTCGTTCATTGCTCCTCTTTATCTAAAAATAGCTTGCGTCGACAACGCCGGCAGTTCCTGCCGACAATCTTTTTTCATCCTATTTAAATAGTTATATTTCGCCATTTATAAAAAAAATCCTGCCTTATTATTGTAAGTTGACTTTGAACAGGTTAAAATATATACAGAAATTTGAATTTATACAAAAGGAGCTAATGCGATGTTAAAGCAAAAAATCGACACAGCCGCACTCTTTGCTCAGAAAAAAACAGAAGTTCAAAGCAGCGCGCGCACTTTGCTGATACTTGACGGCCAGGAAAACGCCTATATTTCTGCCGATGAACTTACAGAAGAGCTTTTAGCAATTCCGGAAGAAGGTGCTATCTGGCTTGATATGTCATTATTCGGCTCGCACGATCAGGTAATGACCGTCGCCCGCTCCTTCAAACTGAGTCCCGCTACTCAAAACATTTTAGAAAATAAAAAACAGCAGCCGCGTTTATTCCGCGACGGCAACAACAGAATCCTCGTCTGCCGCCACCTGCAGCTAAACGAAAGCGGCAATGCCGTTTATAATAATATTTGTTTCGCCGCCAGCGCCAACAGGCTACTTTCTCTGCAGCATGGCCGCTGTGACCGTTTAAAAAATGCGCGTACGCTGGTAACAACCCTGCAGAAGCCGAATAATACGATCCCGCAGGCTTTGACCCTGATTTTAGGCAAGATCCTTGACGACAACTGCGAGGTCATCAATTATCTGGAAGAACGGCTGCAGCTTCTGTCTGCAGCTTACAGCGAACAGGATGAACATCCGGATCCCAAAGAACTGCTGCGTCTGCGCCGCAGCCTGGTCACTGCCAAACAGGCGGTCTATCCGATGCGCCGCATCGTCAGCCGCGCCTTGCGTCAGGACCCGCCTTTAGTTATCGGCAGCGATAATGCCCCCGAACTTTTTACGATCAAACTGGAAGGCGCCGTACTTACCTTATCGGTCGCCGAAGAATTACTGACTTCTCTGGAGCGGCTTTGCGTCAATGCCGCTGCTGAACGCAGCGCTGATATTCAGGCTACGCTGACTACAGTGGCAGTCATTTTCCTGCCGCTGATTTGTATCAGCAGTATTTTTGCCATGAATTTCCAGTATATGCCGGAACTGAAATCCCAATGGGGCTATCCGCTCTGCCTTGGCGTTATGGCATTGATTGCTATCTTTACGCTTAAAAAATTACAACGTAAAAAATGGTATTAATATTTCAAAATTATATTGAACCTCAAATACGCAAAAACCATCTGTACTTAAAGTACAGATGGTTTTATCAGTTTTCAGGCGTTGAATACCTTACCCGGGTTAAGAATATTTTTAGGATCAAGCGCACGCTTGATTTCTTTCATCATTTTCATTTCTACCGGCTCCGTATATTTTTCCATGGCTTCGACCTTCTTAGCTCCGATGCCATGCTCGCCGGAAAGACGACCGCCCAGACTGTAAACATAAGGATAAGCTTCAGCATGGAAACGGCTTACTTCATCTTCCCACTGCTCGTCGCTCATCTCGCCTTTCAAAATCTGGAAATGCAGATTACCGTCGCCGGCATGAGCCAGCGTAAAGAGTTTAAAGCTGTAATTTTCCGCAACCTTGGTCAGATGGCGGATACAGTTAGCGATTTGATCGACTGGTACAACAAGATCATCAGAAGTGCTGACCAGACTCAAAACGCGCGTAGATTCCAGACAGTTGCGACGGAGCTTCCACACACGGTCATCAGCCTCTAAAACATCAGTAGCGCCACTGGCACTGCAAATCTCGTCCAGCTGTTCCATTTTGCTTTCCAGCTCATCTTCATTAAAGGTCTCTACCGTCACAATAACATAAAAACCGTCTTCATAATGAGGCAGCTTCAATTCACAGTAATCGCTGGAGCTGCGTACAAACGCATTATCCATAAACTCCACGCTCGTCGGATTCAACCCCGCTTTGATCAGGTTCGGCACCAAACCGACAGCTTTATCCAAATCGGTAAAGATCGCCAGCAGATCCAGTTTATACGGACACAGAGGCAGCAGCTTTAAAGTGGCTTTAGTAATAATGCCCAAAGTACCTTCACTGCCCATGATCAGCTGTTCCAGGCAATAGCCCGTCGATTTTTTCTTCAGCCGTGCGCCCACGTTAACGATATCGCCGGTAGGCGTAACTGCTTCAATCGCATAGACCTGATCGCGGGTAGTGCCGTAACGTACAGCCTTATTACCGCCTGCATTAGTGGCAATATTACCGCCGATCAGACAGCTGTCGGCGCTGCAGGGGTCGCCTGCATAGAGGAAGCCGGCCGCATTGGCTTTTTCCTGAATTTCTACTGTACGCGCGCCAGCCTCGACAACCATATACATACCTTCAGTATTCAGCTCTTCGATTTTGTCCATCCGTTCCAACAGCAGAACGATACCGCCATAAACAGGGATCGCACCGCAGGAAACACTGGTCCCTGCACTGCGGGGTGTTACCGGCACATTATATTGATTGGCGATTTTCATGACCGCCGCAACTTCTTCTGTGCTGCCAGGCCAAATTACGACCTCCGGCAGATGATGATAACGGGGATCAGTTTCCTCGTCAGTTTTGTACTTTTCAAGGGTTTCGGCATCGGTCCTTACATACTCCGCGCCCAAAGCCGTTTGCAGAGCTGCTACCACTTCTGCGCTGACCGGTTCGTATTTACTCATAACTTCCATTCCTTTCTACTGTCCTACAAAATAAGATTTTATCTTTTCCGCAGCATACTGCCGCTGCAGTTCAATAACTTACAGATCAAAGATCTTGCCCGGGTTCAAAATCAGCTGCGGGTCCATTGCCGCCTTGATCGTGCGCATGATCACCAGCTCGCCGGCCGGGGTATATGTTTCCATTTCTCTGAGTTTTTTTGCGCCGATACCATGCTCGCCGGCCAGACGCCCGCCGATGCTGTAAGCATAAGTATAAACCTCTTTATGGAAAGCTTCCACTTTGTTTTCCCATTCTTCGTCGCTCAATTCGCATTTGCATAAAACGATATGCAGATTCCCGTCGCCGATATGCGCGTTGATTTTGACCGGGAAAGGATATTTTTCGCCTATTTTCATAATAAACTTGATCGTACCGGCGATCTCATTAACAGGAACTACCACGTCGTCCGTCAGGGAAACCAGACTGATCAGACGTACAGACTCCTGACAGTTGCGGCGCATATCCCAAATACGTTCATCGGCTTCCAGCACATCGACAGCGCCGGCAGCACTGCACAACTCATCCAGCTGCTCCATTTTCAGATCCAGCTCGTCCTCGCTGAAAGTCTCCACTGTGATGATAACATAAATGCCGTTCTCATAATGAGGGGCTCCCTTAAACTCCAGATAGTCGGCCGTACCGCGCACATAGGAATTATCCATATACTCCACACTGGTCGGATTAATGCCGGCCTGCATGATTTTCGGCACTACGTCCAAGGCCTGCTCCGGATCGCTGAACACAGCCAGCAGATCAAATCTGTAAGGCGGGATCGGCTGCAGCTTAAGCGTCGCCTTAGTGATAATGCCCAGCATGCCCTCACTGCCCATAATCAGCTGTTCCAGGCAGTACCCGGTCGATTTTTTCTTTAAACGTGCTCCCAGCTCTACGATCTCACCAGTCGGTGTTACGACCTCGACAGCGTAAACCTGGTCACGGGTCACACCGTAACGCACCGCTTTATTGCCGCCGGCA
>Ga0192260_1170_pt1 | contig 13543 bp, 14 predicted proteins | sample Koala_Koa23_F3_FD_131281 | JGI IMG/M metagenome (GOLD analysis project Ga0192260, IMG submission 131281) | Enriched cells from koala feces incubated with labeled cellulose particles, San Francisco Zoo, California, United States - Koala_Koa2-3_F3 ...
TTGACTCCTCTACCAGCAGCGTCGGCATCAAAATGGATACCACTCATGAAGCCGCCACGCTGCTTGGAAAAAAAATTATTGCTACAGCTAAACTGATAGCCGTTGAAGGACGCAAGCTTACCTTTAAGGTAGGCGCCTGCGATGATCATGGACCGATCGGCAACGGTACCCACGAGCGCTTCATTATTGACAAAGCTAAATTTATTGCTAAATTACAGTCTAAGCGCTGAATTATTTTTTAACAAAAAACTCCCGCAATGCGGGAGTTTTTTGTTTACCTGCAGCAAAAGCTTTAAACAAACGCTTCAGCTGCGAATAAAATTAGTAAAAACTGGCGTTTCCTGCTGTGGTAATGCTACACCAGCCTGCAAACCGGCTTCTTTGCACCGCAGTAAAAAAGCCATATTTCTGCCCAGCGTACGCATCGTCTGTAAGCCTTCCAAATCCTGTTTTACTTCTTCAGCATTGACGCCATGTACCATATTCCAATATTGCGAAGCTACGACAGGCATCTGCATCAGCATAAAATATTTATTCAGCTGTTCAAAGGCTGCTGTCGTTCCCGCACGGCGGGCAGATACCACCGCGGCCGCCGGCTTCAGATAAAAAGTTTTCTGACCTGAACAAACGGCAGTATAAAAAACTCTGTCCATAAAAGAAGTTATCGCTCCTCCGGCTGCAGCCCAATGCACAGGCGAACCAAAAATATAGCCGTCATAAACAGGTGCCAGCTCCAAAAATTCATTGACCTTGTCATGAAAAACGCAGCGGCCAGTTTTGGCACAGCCGTGACAGGCAATACAGCCCGCAATAGCTTTCGTACCGATCCAGAAAATATCTGTTTCGATGCCCTCCTGTTCCAATGCAGACGCAACTTCTTTCAGCGCCGTATATGTGCAGCCTTTTTCATGGGGGCTGCCGTTAACCAATATTACTTTCATCTTTACTCCGCTCCTTTACTTTGTTGTCTTTCCAATGCTCCTGACATAACTATACAACCTTGAGCGCACTCCAGGTCAAGTGAATTATTTTCAAATTTTACTGCTTTTCTGTCTGTACATAAAAAAACAATAGGCGGCAAACCTTTACCACCTGCTGTTTTTGACTTTCTCTATTTTATTAGTGATGCCACAATAAATGCTGGCTTACCGCCAGTTCCAGCCTGACTACTACAAGGAGGCAAATAATAACCGCAGCAGCAACCATGCCGATAACACCGCTCCAGCCATAGCTTTCCAAAAATACGCCGCCTAAAGTCCCCAGTGAGCTTGCACCGGCATAATAGAAAAACATATACATCGACGATGACTGCGCTTTATCGCCATGATTAAGTTTTCCTACCCAGCCGCAGGCTACGGAATGTGAACCCAGCATCCCAAAAGTAAATATAGCCAGGCCTATAAATTTAAATACAAGCGGCTGCAGTAAAGTCAGCAGCCCGCCGGTTAGCATTATCAAAAGGCCCAGAATAAGTACGCGCCCGTTACCATGCTGATCTGATAATCTGCCCATATAGGTAGAGCTGAAGGTTCCAAACAAATAGACTACAAACAGCAGCCCTACTACAGTCTGGCTTAATGAATAAGGCGGTGCCAGTAAGACATAGGAAATAAAGTTAAAAACAGCAACAAAAGAACCCATAATCAAAAATGCAACCAGGTAAATCCATAATAATTTCTTATTTGCCAGAGCGGTATGAAAGGTTTTTATCAGCTGCAGTCCGCCTGACTGGCGCTGCCGCTGATATTTCGGTTTAGGCAGCAGCATAAAAAAGCAATACCGACAGCAAGATATAAAATGCCGATCACAATCAGCCCCATGCGCCAGGAAACAAAATCAGTAATCGCGCTGACCACAAGCCGTCCAAACAGGCCTCCCACTGTTGTTCCGCTGATATAGATCCCAATTACAGTACCGACGTTAAACGGCTCAAATTCCTCATTGATGTAAGCAATTATCAACGAAGGAAATGCAGCTAAAAGCAATCCCTGTATCAGACGCATCCCCAGAATAGCTTCAAAACTGCCGCTGAAGCCTATCATAATAGTCAGTATTGCAGCTCCTATCAAGCCGACAGCAGTTGCCAGTTTACGGTCAAAACGCGGTGCCAAACCGGCAATCAGCAGCATTGCTGCTGACATCCCCACCAATCCTAAAGATACTGCCAGACTCCCCTGTACTGCATTGAGCCCAAAGCTGGAAGCAATAACCGGTATAATCGGCTGCACACAGTACTCGGCACCAAAAGCCGCCATACTTCCTAAAAAAATAATAAACAGCGTTCGCCAGTAAACCTGCGAACCTGTTTTTATATACTCGCGATTTTCCACTTAAAAGCCCCTTTTCTCTATAACCTGCTTTTAATTGTATACCTTCTGCAGTATTAGTCAATTCCTAAAATAAATAAAAGCACCGATGGCGGCCGGTGCTTTTATTTATTTTTTCATCTCATTCACCTTTACTGCCGTTATTCACGCAGCTCGGCCAGCGAAGGCAATGCAGCACGTACAGGCTTCCACAGCATGATCGAAACAGTATAATCGATCAGCGAATGTAAAAATGTACCAACCCCTACCAGAACAAGTACGCTCATAACATAACCGTCGGCAAGCTGTTCCGGTTTGAAAATGCTGCCGGCCAGAAAGAAAGGTGAAACGACGGCAACCTCAGCCAGAGCATGTACAAAGGCCAGCCCACCATTAAACACAGTGCTTGGCAATGGCTTTTCAATGATTTCCGGTATTTTTCTGATCAGCACAGCCCCAAGCAGGGCAAAACAGATATGGCTGGCAGCCCTCAGAGCAATAATTACAGGCGTCGTCATAAAAAATCCCAGCGTCGTTCCCAAGCAAACTACTGCGGCCAGCTTCGGCGATATGAACATCGCAATAAAAATAGCCACATGGCTGGCCAGCGTAAACGACATCGGCCCGATCACTATTTTAGGCATCAACATCGGCACAACGATACCGATACCACACAGTACCCCGGCCAATACAAGCTGATTGATATTCTTGCTTTTCATTTCGCAGCTCTCCCCTCATCATTCATCCTTCTGACTCATTGATAACGAAAACAGCGCCTCAGGGCGCTGTTTTTATTTTAACACAGTTTGCAAAAAAGCCTGCAGACGTTCATTTTTCGGATTAGTAAAAATATCCTCAGGCCTGCCCTGTTCCTGTACTCTGCCATCAGCCATAAAAATAACTTTGGTCGCTACTTCGCGGGCAAAACCCATTTCATGAGTCACTACCACCATCGTCATTTTTTCTTCAGCCAGTTCACGCATGGTACGCAGAACCTCCCCTGTCAATTCAGGATCCAGCGAAGATGTCGGCTCATCGAAAAGCATGATCGACGGCTTCATCGCTAAAGCGCGGGCGATAGCTACACGCTGCTGCTGACCGCCGGAGAGCTTCCGCGGATAAACATCCGCTTTTTCGGACAAGCCAACCTTGCCTAAAAGTATTTTTGCTTCTTCGATTACTTCGGCACGGTCGCGCTTCTGCACCTGCACCGGTGCTTCAATCAAATTCTGCAGCACTGTCATATGCGGAAACAAGTTAAACTGCTGAAACACCATTCCCATTTTACAGGCAATTCGGCGGCTTTCGTCACCGGGTGCATATACCACCTCACCTGTGCTGTTGGTATCAGCAAGCAGCTCACCGTCAATAATGATCGTGCCCCTGTTGATAGTTTCCAGCTTGTTCAAACAGCGCAGCAAAGTACTTTTACCGCTGCCGCTGGGACCGATGACGGCAATGACTTCGCCTTCTTCGACATCAAGATCTATACCCTGCAAAACGTTCAGTTCCTGAAAACTTTTATGAATATTACGTGCTTCGATTTTTTTCATGGCTTACTCCCATCAATCATACTTCGAAAATCTTTTTTCCAGTTTGTCAAATCCGTAGGTCAAAACCAGCGTCATCAGCAGATAAAAAACACCGGCTACAAGAAACGGAGTAATACTGAAATCACGCTGCACCAGATTACGTGTCGTCCGCAGCAGATCATTCATTGCCAAAACATAAATCAAAGAAGTATCTTTAACCAGAGTTATCGTCTCATTGCTGACAGGCGGCAGGATAATGCGAAAAACCTGCGGCAGAATAATACGGCGCATGGTCTGTACATAATTCATGCCCAAAGTACGGGCCGCTTCATACTGGCCTTTAGGAATAGCCTGGATACCGGCGCGGAAAATTTCGCAGAAATAAGCGGCATAATTAAGTACAAACGCAAAAATAGCCGCCTGAAAATCATCCATCCTGATCCCGATACCGGGAATAAAGGGCAATCCGTAATAAACGAATAAAAGCTGCAGCATCAGCGGCGTTCCGCGCAGAAGCCAGACATAGACACCAACGGCACTGCGCAGACTGCCAAGTGACGAAACCCTCGCCAGAGCAAGCAGTATACCTAAAGGTATTGACAAAACAATAGTAATAAAAAACAATTTTAAAGTTTCGATCGTTCCCAGCCACATCTGCGGCAGGATGGAAATAATATAATCCATTATGAGTCTCCGTATCTGCATTAAAAATAAGTAGAGTAAAAGGGCCGACAGCTCATGCCATCGGCCCGGAGCTTATTAATATTTAGTGATGTCAACACCCATCCATTGTTCAGAAATCTTTTTCATGGTGCCGTCTTTTTTCATTTCATCCAGTGCCTTGTTGATTTTCTCACTGTATTCTTTATCATCTTTGCGGAAAGCAACCGCTACGACTTCGTCGCCCAGATTTTCTTCCAAAGCTACATATTTATCAGGATGTTTGACCATATAATAACGAGCCAGAACAGCGTCAACTACCATGGCATCGATACGGCCGGCGTCCATATCCATATAAACAGCAGCAAAGTCAGGATATTTTCTGTAATCTTTCAGGGAAGCCCTCAGTTCATTATTTCTGTCAAGAATATAAGAACCGGTACTGTCATCCTGTACTGCCAGAACTTTACCCTTCAAATCAGCAATTTTAGTAATCTCAGACCCTTTAGGAACAACTACCAGCTGAGCATTTACCATATAGGGCTTGGAGAGCGTATAAGCTTCCTGACGCTCCGGGTTGACTGTAAAGCAGTTCCAGATCGCATCGATACGCTTACCCTTGATCTCTGCTTCCTTGGAAGCCCAGTCGATCGGTTTAAATTCTACTTCCATACCAGCACGCTTGCAGGCTTCTTTAGCGAGGTCGATATCATAACCGACGATCTCGTTCTTTTCATTACGGAAGCCCATCGGCGCAAAATTGTCATCAAGACCTATCACCATTTTTTTAGGACTGTCACTGCCGCAGCCTGCAACCAAAGACAAAGCCATCAGCAGCGTCATAGCCAAAAGTAAAAATTTCTTCATCATCCATCCCCCTCTAAGGTGTTGTTTTCTTACTACGCTTTTGATTATACTTTAGTATGCTAAATTTGTAAAGAGGTAAATTGATTTTTTTTGAAATTTTTTGCAGGAATTTTCCTTACAGCTGCGAATCTTATTTCAACAGCAGTATTTTATAACGAAAGAGGGGCTTGTGATGATCGTCACTGAAAGAAAAACCGATATTTTTGAACGCCGGGCCGGCGGTAAAGGCAATACTATTATGGAGCACATCGTCGATGAAAATGTTTACGGCGGCAAAATAGCCGCTTATGCGCGCGTAATTCTTAAACCCGGCTGTTCACTCGGTTACCACAAACATGAAGGCACCAGCGAAACTATTTATATCCTGCAGGGTACGGCCTTATATAATGACAATGGCACTGAAAGCACGCTGACTGCAGGCGCAGTTGTTTTCTGCCCCGAAGGCGAAAGCCACAGCATCGAAAATATTGGTCAGGATGACCTGTTGGCTATGGCGCTGATCGTCAACGAAAAATAAATTTCAAACAATTACAAAACATATTAAAACACTGCTGTGAACTTTAGTTCACAGCAGTGTTTTTCCATTTATTCGGATTTATTTTACTGCTCGCAGCAACGCGGAGCTCACTTAGAACGTGAACCTTAGCCCGGCGTTGACGCTCCACTTTTTGTTGATGTCGCCGCTGAAGCCGCGTGTCACTTCACCGTAGAAGTTGCCCGTTTTGCTGATCCTGACGTTGCCGCCCAGACCCAGCTCAAACCATGTATCACCGTAGTCATTGTGCTTCGCTAATATATCGTTCGTGCCCCCTGCGTCCGAGGTCAAAACCAGGTCGCGCTCACCGGCAAATTCGTGCAGCAGGTCGGCTTTCAGGTAGATATCGCTGCCGTTTTCTATCTTCTGTCCCATGACGAAGCCGATACGCCCGAGGGCGCTGTTCATGCCTTCGATACGGCCATTGGCCCCACGGTCGGTGGTGTAGTCGATGCTGCCCAGCCTGCCAAGTGTGAATTGGGCATTAGGCTCGATGAACAGCCCTCTCTCCAGATCAAAGCGTTTGCCGTATTCGACGCTGACGCTGCAGGCGTGCTGCTTGTATTCGGCTTTGTCAGGGTAGTCGCCGTAGGATTCCAAATCAGTCGATACGATGCCGTAACGGGCCGTGACATTGGTATAACTGCCGTTATCTGCCGTCCACACGCTGTACAGGCTGAAGCTTTTCAGTTTGTCTTTGCCGCTGCCCGGGCTGTAGCTGCCTGTGCCGTCGCCGTAGTCTACCGCCAGGCCGTAGATGCTTTTGGCGTTATCGGCTTTGTCGTAACCAAACTGGTACAGGTTGTAGCGGCCTTCGTAGTTATCGCCGCTGAACCTGCCCGCCTGCGTACGGGCCCAGATGCCGTCCGCGTGTTCACTGCCGTTGCCCAGTGCTCCCAGACGGCTGCGCAGGCTGTCGTTGGTGTTGCGCCACAGGGCGTAGCTGTTGTTGGCTGCCTCCAAAAGTACCCGGGTGTCGTTATTGGCAGTTTTGGCTACTTTTGTCAGATACCAGTTGTTGGCCGACTGCCCCAGCGTGTCGCCTTTGGCCAGGGTCGGGTCGATGTCCCACAGGCCGCCGGCATTGAATCCTTTGCCTTCAAAGGTCAGTTTGCCGCTGTTATCGGTGATCAACAGCTGTTTATGTTCACCTGTGACCTGGATGCCGTTCAGCTTGCTCAGGTCCCTGATCTGGACGTAGTGGATGCCGACGTCGGCATCTTTGATGATCAATTTATCACTGTTGCTGTCATTGTCGCTGCCAAGGTCGGTATCCATGATAAAGGTGTTGCCGCTGCCGCTCAGTTTGTCGATGGTCAGGGTCTCGTAGGCAGGAGGGATAAAGGCTCTGTTCCTGCCGAAGCTGTGGTCCGTCATATCAATACTGGCGTTAGTGGCTGACAGGGTGCCGTTGATGGCAAAACTGCCGCCGCTGACTGCTGACAGTTCCAGACTGCCGCCTGTCATCGTGAGACCGCTGACGATGCCGCCGCTGGCGAGCTGCATCATGCCGCCGCTAACTTCGGTTGCCAGGGCTGTGCCGCCGCTGGCGATATTCTGCGTGCCGCCGTTGATGGTGGTATTGGCTGCTGTGCCGCCTGTCAAAACAGCCTGCGTGCCGCTATTCAGGGCTCTGACCGTGCCCACGCCGCCGGCAGAGACTGTCTGCGCACCGCCATTCATGCTGTTGGCGATACCTGTCTGCCCAGCTGTCAAATTCCAGCTATCGCCTGCCGTTACCGTCCCGACAATGCCAGTGCCGCCGCCCGAGATGATCTGCTTTGCTGTAACGTGCTCGACATAGCCAGTGCCGCCGCTGGCTATTTGCTGCTGGCCGCCTAAAATCCCCAGGGCTGAACCCACGCCACCGCTGCCTATTTGCTGCGCACCGCCATTCATGGTGCTGACCGTACCGCTGCCGCCGCTGGAGATAGTCTGATTGCCGCCATTAATGGTGCTGACCGTGCCCACGCCGCCATTGGAGATACTCTGAAAGCCGTTGTTTATGGTACCGACTGTGCCCTTGCCGCCGCTGAAGATATTTTGCGAACCAAACCAGTTGTCTATAGTGCTGACCGTACCACTGCCGCCGCTGAAGATATTCTGCAGGCCGATCTTCATCGTGCTGACTGTACCCTTACCGCCGCTGAAGATATACTGAAGGCCGCTGTTCATGACGCTTACCGTACCCACGCCGCCGCTGGCGATATTCTGCTGGGCGCCGTTCATAGTGCTGACCGTACCGCTGCCGCCGATGGAGATATTCTGCGTGCCGCCGTTCATGGTACTGACCGTGCCGCTCTGCCCGGCAGTTATATTCTGGCCATCGCCGGAAACCATGGAAGCTACGCTGGCATTGCCGTCATACTCAGTTGCTTCGGCCCGGGCGAATATGGCCCGGTCCACCATGTCTGCCAGCTGCGGCAGCACGGCGTAGTCCAAAGGCTCGGCCTCGCTGCGTGCCGGCTGCGGCGCAGCAACCAGCTTCTGTTCTGCCCCGGCCAGCGCTGCCAGCGGAGCTACTGTGTTCACAAGGTTCATGCCCATGACTACTGTCGCCAGGATCTTTTCCGCTTTCTTTTTGTCCATACCTCTGCTTTTTCCGTTGTTTTTCATTGGCCTGTCTTCTTTCCATATACTCGGCACCAGTGTTTAGTTACTACCGATATTTTCTCCGCAGCCAGTTCCAGTTCGCTAAGAGCTGTGAACTGCTGCTCCAAAAGTGCAGCCACGTCTGCCGATGCTTCCGGCTGTTCGTCGATGTAGAATTTTTTGCGGCCGTTTTCGCTGTCTATCACCGGCACTGCACGGTGTTTTAAATTCAGCACCAGCAGTTTATCGGCTACCGCCCGGCTCAGCAGCTTTATGTCATGGGCCGGGTCGAAGACGTGCTGCAGGACATAGACTGCTATGGCGCAGTCTGCCTTTAGTCCGCCACGCTCTGCCAGGGCGCAGAACATTTCGTAGGAGATGACGCTGAAGCGGTCGCTGTTTACATACTCTGCCGCCATACGGCGCATGTCGGGCGAGATATCGACTCCCAGCACCCGGCAGTCGTACTGCTCAAGCAGGGCTTTGGACAGCCTGCCTATGCCGCAGCCAAAGTCCAACACTGTTTTGCCGTTTAAATCGCCCAGTCCACCGGCAAACAGAGTTTTCATGTATTCTGTTTCCCGCTCCCAACGCTGGCGGTAGTCACCGCCCTGCTGTTCTTCTGTCAGGATGATGTTTTTTGCCTGTTCCAGGTCCTGTACTTTGAACATGTCTTTGTAGTAGTAAAGGCTCATTTTTTTATCAGCTCCTGTTTCTTTTTTGTTGCCGCTGCTTTAGCTTTACCTTTGCCTGCTTCTGCTGCCAGCGGGTCCAGTTTGTGATCTGCCATCAGCCGGTCGATGACTTTGTTTACCGCTTCCGGCGTGATGTAACGGCTGCATTCATACTGACGTTCTGTTCCTTTCAGCCGCGGGCACCATTCAAAGTCTTTATGGTCGAAGACTATCTGCGTATCGTTCCAGCAGCCGTTGCAGACGTGGTAGTTGATGACCCGATAGGGAGTGGCAAATTCGTTCAGCGGCAGGGTGAAGCCGCTGATGAGCACGACAGGTATGCCAACGCCGTTGGCCAGCCAGCTGAGGCCGCTGGACAGGCCGACAAAGAAGTCGGCCTGTGCCAAAAGGTCGATACGTTCCTGCAGGGGCAGCTTGCCGGTAAAGTCTTCCGCCCCGTAGGGGATGATGTTGAAGCGGCTGTTCATGCCGTAGACGTTTTCGCGGTCGATGCACAGTACCCGGCAGCCTTTGGCCTGCAGGTATTTGACGACGCCCAGCCAGCCGCCGCCGTTGTTCCAGTATTTGGCCTGGCTGCTGGACTGGGCGGCGATGCAGACGTAGGGTTCTTGGATCCTGCGCTTTTTGTCCTGGGGCAGCAGCTTTACGCTGAGCTGGGGCGGTTCGCCGCCTTCGTCCAGTCCCAGGATCATGGCCGCGTTCTGGTGCAGGCCCCGGATGCGGAAGTCTGACGGCTGATGTACCCGGTCGTCGCAGGGGAAGAAGATGCCCATGTAGTAGCTGGCGTACAGTCCTTCCGGCCGTTCTTCCGGCTGGACGAAGTTTATTTCCGGGTAGGACGGTTTGAACAGTTCGGCCAGTTCTGCGGCCATGGCGCAGTAAAGCTGGCAGCCGTGTTTTTGCCGGAAGGCTTCCGCGTAGGGGAACCAGGCCAGGATGTCTCCCAGTATCCCGACGGGGAATTTGAGCAGTACTTTTTTGCCGCGCAGGTCCAGGTCGTGGGCAAAGATCAGTTGATCTTTTTCGTATACTTCGATGCGAAAATCAACAAAATACTTTTTGCTGCTGGTGACCAAAACGCCGCTGGCAGGGGCGTCGTAGACGGTGAGGCAGGCTTTACGGTCGATGAATTTTACCCGGTATTCGCCCTGGGGCACGGTGACGCGCACGCCGTAGTTGAAGTCGAACCTGATGCCTGCGCTGCCGCTTTCCTGCTGCACTTCGCCGGCGTCGAACATCATATAGGGTCTGGGCGCTGCAGGTGCAGGCTTTTCGATGCCGGCGGCCGGGGCCTTGCCCTGCCCTTTGCCCATTATGGCCGCAAGCTCTGCTTCGCCTGCTGATTTTATTTCTGTCATAGTCACATCTCCCTTTTTCAGATAGATTCTTTTGTTTTCTTTTGTTTTTCTTTTGTTAAAACGGTGTTTTTATTCCCCAGAGCAATAATCATAATTATTGTAGCACCTTTGTCCCCCCACAAGACATGCAAACGGATATTTATCAGAAACTTCCGTTTTGCCCCTCCCCGGCACTTATACAACAACCATCAGCGGGCAATGCTCCGCACGTGGTCATTGTCCTCCTGCTGCCCGCCTGCGCCGCTGGCGACAAGGAAACGTAAAAAAGAAAAACCCCGGATGCTTTGGCAAGTACCCGAGATCGGAGATCTATTCAAGTCCACACAAAAAATTTAGCCCCAAAGGGCTAAGTATTCCGCAGTGTTGTTTTGCTATTTACTTTTTTTAAAACAGACGTACACTTAAACACAAAACTCCGGCTTTCCAACAGCCGGAGTTTTGTGTTTATCAGTTAAGATATTGATATTTTTTTAAGATACCCAGTTCTTTGTTCAGCTCACTCTCGGAAAACTTGCTGCCTTTTATCTGTTTGACTTGCTCAATAATTTTTTTATCATCGGCAGCAGATCGCAGCAAAGCTGTTGCTGCGTAATCCAATGTTGTCAGTGCTTCCAGTTCTAATGCTGTTTTTTTGCCAAATACTGATAAAACATCATCGACAATGTCTTGTTCCGTAGCCGTTAAGGCATTGTCCAGCTCTTCATCCGTACCGCAAAATTTGATAACATGCGTCATGCCATGATCCGCATCGATCTCGATCATGTCTTCGCTTTCTAAAAAATGTAAAGCGTTGTCAAGTTTTTCGCTATAAGGCCCAAAAAAGTGGATTTTATAATTCAGGCCAACCTCCACGCCTTTACGCTCTATCAAATACATCAGCTTCTGCACCATTTTTTTGCCCGGATCAGGATGCGCTGAACAAATTTTTTGAATTATGGAAGCACATTTTTTGATATAATCCATAACATTACCTCCCTCTATTCTGCCTGAGACTCTAATCAATCTTCCTCACTGCAATTACGCATAATTTCCTGGACTACCGGTCTAACCTCAGCATGCCGCTCTGGGCTGACATAAAGACGATAAATATCGATCTTGCTGGCCAGGCTTTGGATAATGTTCGATTCTTCGGAAATAGTACTGCACATTCCCGTATCCCGGTGTACGATGATGATCGCTTTTTCGTCATCAAGATCTGTTTTAACAGGAATCTTATGCGGCATTTTTGCTGCAGAAGTATCCACTAAAAATTCTTCAGCATCGAATTTCTCAAAAATACTGCGTTTTAGCATTCTGAAATTTTGTCTATCTGCCTTTGCAGTATGCGTCTTGGTGGAATATATACAAGGATACACCCGTCTTTTGATAATGTTTCCCGCTGCTTCTATTATATCACGCTTTTCCGCCAATAGTTCGAGAACTTTATTATCATTCCATTTTAAATATTCACTTGTAGAATCAGGATATTTTCCGTCAGGTAAAACTTCACTCAAAGCTCTTGCCAGCATCAAATCAAAATACCTGCGCGTCCTATGAAAATAGACCTCAATAAACATAAAGTAGCGGGCCAGAACAAATTCTTCTAAAGCCTGGATACCGCCATCAGTAATCGCCAATCGGGGAGATTCATCCTGTTTATGGATAGTAAGACAGGTGAGCAGCCTTTCTATATCATATCTTCCGTAATTGACACCGCAAAACAGGGAATCCCGCAGCAGATAATCCATTTTATCACAGTCAAGTTCACTGTCCATAAAGCTTTTTAAAAAAGTGAATTCATAATTTTCTCCAGGATTTTTACCACTGTAAATATCACAGATCAAATCAGGAGTGATATCGTACTCACTTCCATATTTTTCTTTAAAGCCCTGGCCGATCTCACTTATATAATCAGCTATTTCTGTTTCTTTAACTATTTTTTCTGTAAAATCTTCATGCTCCATACCCTCCGGAAACACAGCTTCCGAAGCATGGGAAAAAGGGGCATGCCCCAAATCATGGGTCAACGCGATCAATCTTAAAATCTGTTTATACCAAGCACATTTTTCAGCATCAAAAATATAACTTCCACTGGCTTTGGCATTATCAACGGCACTTTCAAAAGCTTTGGTAACTAAAAACATCACACCAAGAGAATGTCCGAACCTTGTGTGTTCAGCACCATGAAAAACTAAATAAGTCATTGCCAGCTGCCTGATGTTTCTTAGCCGTTGAAATGGCAACGAATTTATTATTTTATTCTCAGACTTACTTACTCGAATAAATCCATGAATCGGATCTCGATATTTATCACTCAAAATATAACCTTCTTTATAAAAATTTAATCTATTTCGCTTTAGTATTATAGCATACTATCATTATTATTGCTTATCTGTGATAAAATTATTTTGTATAAAAAAACTCCGGCTTCTAAACAGCCGGAGTTTTTATTTATTGCGGTTTTTATATTTGTTCACGTGCCAGCTTTTTCTGCAGCCAGAACATCCGCAGCGTTAAGAAAACCGCCGAGAAAAACAAGCCTATATCCAGGCTCTGCCAATATGCGGCAGGACCATGCTCCATTACAAAATCCAGGAAACAGCCCAAGGGCAGACAAACCACCCAATAGGCAAAAAAACCGGAATAGAAGGTTGCTTTAACATCTTTATACCCGCGCAGGATTCCCTGGATCGGCGCTGCCGTCGCATCAAACAACTGAAAAAAGATTGCATAAAACAAAAAGCCGACTACTTTTTCAATAATGACAGGGTCAGTAGTGTAGAGCATGGCTATATAAGGTCTGTTAGTGTAAACCAGCACCGCCAGAAAAATCGCGATGGCCATATTGAGAGCAATGCCCATACGACTGAATTTCTGCGCTTCCTCAAAACGTTTGGCACCTGCTTCGACCCCAACTAAAATCGTCAGCGCCATTGAAAAACTGAGCGGCACCATATAAAGCAATGAAGTAAAGCCCAACGCTGCCTGATGCGCCGCAATGATGACTGTACCGAACTTG
>Ga0192260_1172_pt1 | contig 13427 bp, 12 predicted proteins | sample Koala_Koa23_F3_FD_131281 | JGI IMG/M metagenome (GOLD analysis project Ga0192260, IMG submission 131281) | Enriched cells from koala feces incubated with labeled cellulose particles, San Francisco Zoo, California, United States - Koala_Koa2-3_F3 ...
AGTTGAGGTGTGAGCAGGAGGTATAAAATGAAAACGTTGGAAGATTTGAAGGCCCTACGTGAAAAATTAAAGGCAGACATGAAAGTTCGTCAGAATGACGGCACTAAAATAATCATAGGTATGGGTACATGTGGTATTGCTGCAGGCACGCGCGAAGTGATGTCTGCCGTTTTGAATGAGCTTGCAGTGCGTAAACTTAATGATGTTCAGGTACAGCAGACGGGCTGTATCGGTATGTGTGAGAAAGAAGTCCTGGTAGATATTGTCCGTCCTGGAGAACCTCGTATTACTTATGGTAAAGTAAAACCTGAGGACGTGAAAAAAATCATTGCAGAGCATGTTGTCAATGGCCGTATTGTTGAAGAAATGGTTGTAGGCAAAATTATGCAAGACTGATTTGATAAAATTTGGAGGGAAATCATATGCAGCACATTAGAGCACACGTCCTGATTTGCGGAGGAACAGGATGTAAATCTGCCGGTTCAAAGGAAGTACAGCTTGCTTTTAGTCGGGCTATTGAAGCTAAAGGCCTGAGCGACGAGGTTATGGTAGTAGAAACAGGCTGCCATGGTTTCTGTGAACATGGTCCGCTGGTTATAGTGTATCCTGAAGGTACTTTTTATTGCCAGGTAAAAGCTGAGGATGTAGAAGAAATAGTTGAAAGCCATTTATTTAAGGGCCGTATTGTTGAACGGTTGCTTTATCATGAACCGCTTACTCATGAAAGTATACCTAATTATTCGGAAATAAATTTTTATAAGAAACAGCATCGGTTAGTTTTAGAAAATTGCGGCGCTATCAATCCTGAACAAATTGAAGAATATATTGCTGTCGGCGGTTATGAAGCTTTAGCTAAAGCTGTAACTACCATGAGTCCTGAAGATGTTATTGAAGAAATCAAAAAATCAGGTCTGCGTGGACGTGGCGGCGGCGGATTTCCTACAGGAATGAAATGGCAGTTTGCTAAAGCGTCTGTAAGTGATAAAAAATATGTTATCTGTAATGCAGATGAAGGTGATCCTGGTGCATTTATGGACAGGAGCGTCTTAGAAGGCGATCCGCATAAGATATTAGAAGGTATGGCTGTCTGTGGTTATGCTATAGGTGCAGATGAAGGCTATATTTATGTACGTGCGGAATATCCGCTGGCCATTAAACGTCTGCGCATAGCTATTGAACAGGCTGAAGCTATGGGGTTGTTAGGTGAAAATATTTTTGGTTCCGGGTTCAGCTTCAAACTGCATATCAAGGAAGGCGCCGGTGCGTTCGTTTGCGGTGAGGAAACTGCATTGATGGCATCAATAGAAGGGAAACGCGGTATGCCGCGGCCAAGACCGCCATTTCCAGCAGTTGCCGGACTTTGGGGAAAGCCGACCAATATCAATAATGTTGAAACTTTTGGTAATGTAGCTGCAATTATTACTAATGGCGCTGACTGGTATGCTGGTTTTGGTACTGAAAAGTCAAAAGGAACTAAAGTATTTGCGCTGACTGGTAAAATAAATAACACAGGTCTGGCCGAAGTTCCTATGGGTATTACTATGCGCGAAATTATTTATGATATCGGCGGTGGTATTAACGGAGGTAAGAAATTTAAAGCAGTTCAAATAGGCGGTCCATCTGGTGGCTGCCTGCCTGAATCAATGCTTGATCTGTCTATAGATTATGATTCGTTAACAGCGGCAGGTGCTATGATGGGTTCTGGCGGATTGGTAGTTATGGATGAAGATACCTGCATGGTAGATGTTGCAAAATTTTTCCTGAATTTTACTCAATCTGAATCCTGTGGCAAATGTACTCCCTGTCGTGAGGGGACTAAGCGTATGCTGGAAGTCCTGACACGTATTACTGAAGGGCAGGGGAGAGAAGGCGATATAGAGCTGTTAGAAGAACTGGCCAGAAATATTAAAGAGACTGCTTTATGTGGATTGGGACAAACTGCTCCTAATCCTGTATTGAGTACTTTAAAATATTTCCGTCATGAATATGAAGCTCATATCAAAGAAAAACGCTGTCCTGCCGGTGCCTGTGAAAAGCTTGCCAATTATGAAATTACTGATGCATGCAAAGGCTGTGGGTTATGTGCACGCCAGTGCCCGGTTAATGCCATTTCCGGAGAAGTGAAAAAGAAACATGTTATCGATGTAACTAAATGTATAAAATGCGGTGCCTGCATGGCGGCTTGTCCGTTTAAGGCCATTACTAAGGGTTAAGGGAGGATTATATAGATATGGAAATGATTACCTTAACGATCAATGGGCAGACTGTACAGGCCCCTAAAAATGCTACTATTCTTGAAGCCGCGCGTTCTGCCGGCATTCATATTCCTACGTTGTGCTATCATTCTGAACTTGCTCCGGAAGGGGCCTGCAGATTGTGTGTCGTAGAAGCTACCGGAGCGCGTACGCTTGTAGCCTCCTGTGTTTATCCTGTTGCAGAAGGTATGGTAGTGAAAACGAATACGGATAAAGTCCGTGCAGCAAGACGAATGGTCGTAGAATTGCTGTTGGCCAATCATCCCAAGGACTGCCTTGCGTGCCAAAAAAGCGGTGACTGTGAACTGCAGAATATAGCTGCTGATTTGGGATTGCGCAAGATCAGATTCGAAGGCGGAGCCCGTAAAGCACATACTATTGACGCCAGTAACCCCTGCTTAGTGCGCGATCAGGAAAAATGTATTTTGTGCGGACGTTGTATACGTGTTTGTCGTGATGTGCAGGGAATGAGCGTCTACAGCTTTGCTGAGCGCGGCTTTGACACAATTGTTTCTACTGCTTTTGAACAGGATCTTGGAAAAGTAGAATGTTCTTACTGTGGACAATGTGCGAGTGTTTGTCCTACTGGAGCTATAGTGGAAAAAGATGATACGGAAAAAGTATGGTCGGCTATCAATGATCCTGATAAGATTGTTATAGTTCAAACAGCTCCGGCAGTACGCGTGGCTTTGGGTGAAGAATTGGGTATGGAACCAGGTTCTATCGTTACAGGGAAAATGGTTGCAGCATTGCGCAATCTAGGGTTCGATAAGATATTCGATACTAATTTTTCGGCTGATTTGACGATTATGGAAGAAGGGCATGAGTTCCTCCATCGTTTGACTAACGGAGGTGTATTGCCGATGATAACCTCCTGCAGTCCTGGCTGGGTAAATATGATAGAGCTTAAATATCCTGATTTGTTACCACATCTTTCTTCTGCGAAATCACCCCAGCAAATGTTTGGCGCTATTGCTAAAACCTATTATGCTGAAAAAGCTGGTATTGATCCGGCAAAAATAGTCAGCGTTTCGGTGATGCCGTGTACTGCTAAGAAGGCGGAAGCAGCACGTCCGGAGATGAATGCTTCCGGATATCGTGATGTAGATGTTGTTATTACTACCAGAGAACTTGGCCGTATGATACGGGAAGCAGGACTGGATTTTAAACATTTGCCTGAAGACAGCTATGATTCTCCGCTGGGTACAGGTACTGGTGCTGCTGTTATTTTTGGTACTACAGGAGGTGTAATGGAAGCTGCTCTGCGTACTGTAGCTGATGTTTTAACAGGTGAAAATTTGCAGACTGTTGATTACAATGATGTGCGGGGGATGGAACAGACCCGCGAGGCGGAACTGACTATTGCAGGAAATACTGTAAAAATAGCAGTTGTTCATACTCTTGCTTCTGCACGCAAGATATTAGAGCGTATCAGAGCCGGTGAGGCAGATTATCAGTTTATTGAAGTTATGGCTTGCCCTGGTGGCTGTATTGGCGGCGGCGGTCAACCGATTCCCGTTAATGCAGAAATTAGAAGAGCCCGTAGAGAAGGGTTGTTTGATTGTGATAGTGCCAATGAGTTACGAAAATCACATGAAAATCCGGAAATTAAAGAGCTTTATGATACTTGGTTAGGTAAACCTCTCGGAGAAAAAGCTCATAGTCTACTGCATACGCACTATCACCAACAGACACGTTGAAAGTACTAATTTGATACCACAAAACACCTCTTGAGTAGTTTTGCTCAAGGGGTGTTTCTTTGTAAATTGTAAAGAAAATGCTTGCCATGTTACAGTTTTACTGATATCATATGTAGTATAGCGTTTTAAAGAAAAAATGTTTAAAAACTAAAAAAAGTAGTGATTTTGCCTAAAATTTACTGCTTCTTTATGTGTTATAATAGAGCTGGACACAAAAAGTTCAAAAAGAAATCACAATTAAAGTTTTTTTTGAAGGATTTTTTGTTGGAATGTCGAAGTAAATTAAGCAGAACTAAATATCTTGGATATGTTTTAGCGGTTGGTAGACAGAAGAACGAAGAAGTTCAACTGAAAGCTTTACCTGCTGACAGTTTGCGATTCAGAGCGTAGCCACTTTGGATAGAAGTAAGCTGGCACTTGGCTATGTTTTGTTTTAGTAAATCAAAACTTCTAAGTGCTCCTTTTTATGGGTAAAATCTTATTCGGCAAATAATACTTTATGCTTTTATAGTTGGTATTTAGCCGACTAAGTGTATTTTTACTAGTGAAGTTAATAGACTTCGCTGGCATTAGCCACAATTTGTTTTATTTACAAGGAGGAAGGTAAACATGATCGACATTAAAGATCGCGTATGCGAAGCAGTAGCCGGCAAAATTATGAGCGCCGAAGCAGCTGCAGAATTTGTAAAGGATGGCGACAACGTAGGTACCAGTGGTTTTACTCCGTCTGGTTATCCTAAAGCTGTGCCTCTTGCTCTGGCAGAAAAAGGCAAAAAAACTCCTTTCCAAATCAACGTTTGGACCGGTGCTTCTGTAGGTCCTGAAATGGATACCGCAATGACTCAAGCTGGTATCGTTGCTCGTCGTATGCCTTACCAAACTAACAATGATCTGCGTAAAGCTATCAACAACGGTTCCGTAAAATATACTGACCTGCATTTGAGCCATGTTGCTCAAATGACTCGCTATGGTTTCATGGAAAACCGCAGATGTGTAGACGTTGCTATCGTCGAAGCCTGCAAAATCATTGACCTTGGCAATGGTCAGGTTGGTTTGATTCCTACAACTTCCATGGGCAATTCTTCTTCTTATGTTCAATGTGCTGAAAAAGTTATTGTTGAAGTAAATACTTCTCAACCAGTAGAATTGGAAGGCATGCATGACTCCTATGTGCCTTTGGATCCTCCGAATCGTAAAGCTATTCCTGTTGAAAAACCGGAAGATGTAATCGGCACTCCTTATATTCCTTGCGATTTGGACAGACTCGTTGCAGTAGTTCCCTGCGATATTACTGATAAAGTTCGTCCGTTGGGCGAAATCGACGAAGATGCTCAAAAAATGGGTAAAAACTTGGTTGAATTCTTTAAATCTGAAGTTGCTGCAGGTCGTTTGCCCGCTAATCTGTTGCCGCTGCAGTCTGGTGTAGGTTCTGTTGCTAACGCAGTTATCAACGGTTTGGTTAACTCTGATTTTGAAGATTTGACTGTATATACCGAAGTTATTCAAGACGGTATGTTCGACTTGATCGATGCTGGCAAACTCCGCGTTTGCTCTGGTACCGCTTTGAGCCCATCCCCTGATTGCCTCAAAAAATTCTATGACAATGTAGAAAAATATAAAAAATATATCATTCTGCGTCCGCAAGAAGTTGCAAACAGCCCGGAAGTTGCTCGTCGTATCGGTGTCATTGCAATGAACACTGCTATTGAGGTTGACATCTATGGTAATGTTAACTCCACTCATATTTGCGGTACTAAGATTATGAATGGTATCGGCGGTTCCGGCGACTATGCTCGTAATGGTTATCTGACCGTATTCTTCACTACATCTCTTGCAAAAGGCGGAGCTATCAGCTCTGTAGTTCCTTTCTGCTCTCATGTTGACCATACTGAACATGACGTTGATGTTATCGTTTCCGAACGCGGCGTAGCTGACCTTCGTGGTTTGTCTCCAAAAGAACGCGCTTTGGTTATCATTGATAAAGTTGCTAATCCGAAATATCAACCGCTGCTTCTTGATTACTTCAAGAGAGCTTGCGAAGCTTGTGGCAATAGCCAAACTCCGCATATTATGGATGAAGCTTTCTCCTTCCATGATCGTTTCGTAAAAACCGGCACCATGGAAAAATAATTCTTAGTCAAGACGATTGACTGAGATTGTTGTCTGAAATATTTTGCCGGCAGATAGCTAGTTCTGCCGGCAAACTTTACAGCTTATCTGTAAATAAATTCTGTTGACGAGGCCTTCGGGCTTTGCCATATACACCGTCTATGACGGACACTCTCACCATAATTCGGTCAGTCCAAACCGGATTGTGCAAAAACAATATTCTTAAGGAGGATTTGAGAATGGCAAATGAAACTCTGAAAGCTGGATTTGACAAGTACATGGCTGGCGTAGAAGCTAAACTTGCTAAAAATCCCGAACGTGCAAACCTTGAGCCCAACAGGCTCTACACCCCTCTCGACATCGAAGGCTTCGACTATGAGAAGGATCTTGGCTTCCCTGGTGAATATCCTTACACTCGTGGTGTACAACCTACTATGTATCGTGGCCGTTTCTGGACCATGCGTATGTATGCTGGTTTCTCCACTGCGGAAGAATCCAACAAACGTTATCGTTACCTCTTGGCTAACGGTGGCAGCGGCTTGTCCTGCGCATTCGACCTTCCGACCCAAATCGGTTATGATTCTACCGATCCGATGGCTGAAGGCGAAGTTGGTAAAGTTGGCGTAGCTATCGACTCCTTGGCTGATATGGAAATCTTATTTGACCAAATTTCTTTGGATCAAGTTTCCACTTCCATGACCATCAACGCTCCTGCATCCGTACTTCTTTGCATGTACATCGCAGTTGCTGAGAAACAAGGCGTTTCCGCTGACAAACTGCGCGGTACTATTCAAAATGATATTTTGAAAGAGTATGCTGCTCGCGGAACTTACATTTTCCCGCCGAAACCCTCCATGCGTTTGATTACCAATATTTTCGAATATTGCTCCAAAAACGTACCGCTGTGGAATACCATCTCCATTTCCGGTTATCATATCCGTGAAGCTGGTTCCACCGCTTCTCAAGAAATCGCTTTCACCATCGCTGACGGTATCGCTTATGTTGAAGCAGCTATCAAAGCTGGTATGAACGTTGACGATTTTGCTGGTCGTCTGTCCTTCTTCTGGAACGCTCATAACAACGTACTCGAAGAAGTTGCTAAATTCCGCGCTTCCCGTCGTGTATGGGCTAAAGTTATGAAAGAAAGATTCGGCGCTCAAAAACCGAAATCTCAAATGCTCCGCGTACATACTCAAACTGCAGGTTCCATGCTGACTGCACAACAACCGAACAACAATATCGTTCGTGTTGCTCTGCAAACTGCTGCTGCTGTAATGGGTGGTACTCAATCTTTGCACACTAACTCCAAAGACGAAGCTTTGGCATTGCCGACCACTGAGTCTGTAACCATCGCTCTCCGTACTCAACAAATCGTTGCTTACGAATCCGGCTTGGCTGACACCGTTGATCCGTTGGGTGGTTCCTACTATGTTGAAGCTTTGACTAACAAAATCGAAGCAGAAGCTTGGGAATATATCAAAAAGATTGACGAAATTGGCGGCGCTCCTGAAGCTATCGCTAAAGGTTATATCCAAAAAGAAATCCAAGACTCCGCTTACAAATGGCAAATGGACATTGAAAAAGGCGACCGTATTATTGTTGGCGTAAACAAATTCCAACAAGAAGAAGAACCGCCGAAAAACTTGCTGCGTGTTGACGGTTCCGTTGGCAAATTGCAAGCTGATAAGATTGCTGCCCTTAAAGCTCGTCGTGACAATGCTAAAGTTGAAGAAACTTTAGCTGCTCTGGAAAAAGGCTGTGCTGACGAATCCGTTAACCTGATGCCTTTGATTCTTGACGCTGTACGTGCTTATGCAACTGAAGGCGAAATCTGCGGCGTAATGAGAAAAGTATTCGGCGAATATCAATCTCATACTGCTCTGTAATTTAGAGCCAACAATAATAGGGAGGTAAGAAATAATGTCTAATATTAGAGTTTTAGTAGCAAAACCGGGTCTGGACGGCCATGACCGCGGTGCTAAAGTTGTAGCTCGTGCATTGCGCGACGCTGGTTTTGAAGTTATTTACACCGGTATTCGTCTGACTCCGGAACAAATCGCTGAAGCTGCTCTGCAAGACGACGTTAAAGTTGTTGCTTTGAGCCTGCTTTCCGGCGCACACAACACCCTTTTCCCGAAAGTAGTTGAACTGCTGAAAGAAAAAGGTTTGACTGATGTTCTGGTTATCGGCGGCGGCGTTATTCCTGACGCTGACATTCCTGGTTTGAAAGCTGCTGGCATTGCCGAAGTATTCACTCCTGGCACTCCGACTGGCAACATTGTTGAATTCATCAACGCTAACGTAAAATAATTAAGGTTCTCAAAAATTTTGCAGGCCGGGCTTGTCCCGGCTTGCATAATACAATTTTTATTGGACCTCAACAAGGCGGTGTGATCATTGAATATTGTTGAAGGCGTATTAAACCATTCTCGTTTAGCATTAGCGAAAGCTATTACTGCCGTAGAGAACGAGTATGATAACGCTGTTGAAATAATGACAGCCATTTATCCCCACACCGGTAATGCTTATGTCATCGGAATAACCGGACCTCCGGGCGCTGGCAAAAGTACTTTGACCGACAAGCTTGCTAAAGAATATCGTAAACGCGGTAAAACAGTTGGTATTATCGCAATTGATCCTACAAGTCCTTTCTCCGGTGGTGCAATTTTAGGCGACCGTATTAGAATGTTGGACCTTACTGCCGATGAAGGCATTTTTGTTCGTTCCATGGCTACTCGCGGGAGTTTGGGTGGATTATCCCAAAAAGCGGGCGATGCTGTTAAATTGATGGATGCATATGGTTTTGATGTTATTATTGTTGAAACTGTTGGCGTTGGTCAATCTGAAGTAGATATTGTTAAAACTGCTGATACTACAATGGTTGTTGCTATTCCTGGTATGGGCGATGACATTCAGGCTATTAAAGCAGGTATACTTGAGATCGGTGACCTTTTCACGATCAATAAAGCTGACCGTGAAGGTACGGACAAGCTGAACATTGAGATTGAAATGATGTTGGAATTAAATCCCGAACATTTTGGCTGGCGTCCTCCGATCAATCGGACCATTGCCAGCAAGGGTGAAGGTATAGAAGCTGTTGTTGACTCTATTGAAGAGCACAAAGCATATTTGATTGAATCTGATCAATTGAGCAAAATACGCAAAGCTCGTATTAAAAACGAGGTTACTGCTATGCTTAATGACAGGGTCAACCGTTATATCGACAAGAATGTTGTAGCTACTTCCGAATTTGATATTTTAGTTGAAAAACTTCAAATTCGTGAAATTGAGCCGTATTCTGTTGTCGCTGATATTGTTGGTAAAGTTTTAAGATAAAACAACCAAAATTACTTTTAGGAGGAATTTGAAATGTTTAAAACAATTTGTGTTGACCATGTAGGTATTGCTTGCAAAGACCTGGATCTTTCCAAGAAATTCTACACTGAAGTTCTTGGCTTGAGCTGCACTGGTGAAGAAGCTGTTCCTGAGCAAGGTGTAAAAACCGTATTTATTCCCTGTGGCGAAACTTTGCTTGAGCTCCTTGTTGATATCACTGAAAATGGCGATGGCCCTATCGGCAAATACATCGCTAAAAATGGACAAGGTATCCAACATATCGCTGTTCGCGTTGATGATGTTCAAGCAGCTATTGATACCACTATTGAAAAAGGTGCTGCTATGATCGACAAAGCTCCTCGTGGCGGTGCTGGCGGAATGGATATCGCTTTTCGTTCATCCGAAATCCGTAGGTATTTTGCTTGAGTATTGCGCTCCGGCAAAAAAATAATTCCGTAAAATACGGAATTACAAAAATCTTTTGAAGATTTTATTTTAAGTTGTTACATACTACACGGATGCGGACCAAAGAGTCTGCATCCGCGTAGATGTATATAAAATAAGGTTCTCCCAATAATGATGGAGGTGTAAGATTTGTCTACTCAAGCAAAAATTGAGAAAATGCTCAAAAAGTCCGAAGTAATTCTGGCTGCAGGCGGCGAAAAACGCGTTGCAAAACAACACGAAGCCGGCAAAATGACTGCACGTGAAAGAATTGCTGCACTCCTCGACGAAGGATCCTTTGTTGAATTGGATCGTTTCGTAAAACATCGTTGCACAAACTTCGGCCAAGAGAAGAAAGAACTTCCTGGCGAAGGTGTAACTACTGGTTACGGCACCATCGATGGCCGTCTGGTTTATGTATTCGCACAAGATTTCACTGTAGAAGGTGGTTCTTTAGGCGAAATGCATGCTGCTAAAATCGTAAAAGTACAACGCCTGTCCCTGAAAATGGGTGCTCCGCTTGTTGGCCTGAACGATTCCGGCGGTGCTCGTATCCAAGAAGCAATTGACGCTTTGGCTGGTTACGGAAAAATCTTCTTTGAAAACACTATTGCATCCGGCGTAGTTCCTCAGATCTCCGCTATCATGGGTCCTTCTGCTGGCGGCGCTGTATACAGCCCGGCACTGACTGACTTCATTTACATGGTAAAGAACACTTCTAAAATGTTCATTACCGGCCCCGCAGTAGTAAAATCTGTTACTGGTGAAGACGTAACCCAAGAACAACTGGGTGGCGCTATGACCCACAACAGCACTTCCGGCGTTGCACATTTTGCTGCAGAAAACGACGAAGACTGCTTGCAACAGATCCGTTACCTGCTGAGCTTCCTGCCTTCCAACAACATGGAATGCGCTCCTATCGTAGAAACCGGTGACGACCCGATGCGTATTGATGACTCCTTGAATACATTGCTTCCGGATAACTCCAACCAAGCATATGATATGAAAGACGTAATCAAATCCATCGTAGACAACGGTGAATTCTATGAATCCCAACAATATTGGGCAACCAATATTATCACTTGCTTTGCACGTATGGATGGTCAAACCGTAGGTATCATTGCAAACCAACCTAAAGTAATGGCTGGCTGCCTGGATATCAACGCATCCGACAAATCCTCTCGTTTTATTCGCTTCTGCGATGCCTTCAACATTCCTTTGCTGAACTTGGTAGACGTACCTGGCTTCCTGCCTGGCTGTAACCAAGAATACGGCGGTATTATCCGTCACGGCGCAAAAATGCTGTATGCATATTCCGAAGCAACTGTACCTAAAATTACTGTAGTAACCCGTAAAGCATACGGTGGTTCTTACCTGGCAATGTGTTCCCAAGATTTGGGCGCAGACCAAGTAATTGCATGGCCGACTGCAGAAATCGCAGTAATGGGACCTGCAGGTGCAGCTAACATCATCTTCAAAAAATGATCCTGATGTAAAAGCAAAAACGGAAGAATATATCGATAACTTTGCAACTCCGTACCAAGCAGCAATGCGCGGCATGGTAGACATCGTAATCGAGCCGAAAAACACCCGTCCCACCATCATCAACGCTTTGCAAATGTTGCAGTCCAAACGTGAAACTCGCCCGGCAAAACGCCATGGCAATATTCCTTTGTAATTTGCAGCTTGCAGTATAGTGCTTAATTAATTAAGAAGAATGAGGTGAAATAATGGGTCCTGTAACTACTAATCCTTGGTTGATTGCTGCTATCAATATGACCATAGTTTTTGGTGTATTGGCTATGCTGGGTTTCTTGATGAAAGTTATCTACTTTGTAGATCCTACTCGTCAAAAAAAAACAGCTAATCCAGTAGCAGCATCGGCACCTGCCGCAGCACCTGCTGCTGTTGCAGCTCCTGTGCAGGATGACAGTGAAGTAATTGCTGTTATTGCAGCAGCTGTAGCTGCTCTTGGTCATTCCGCAGAGCAAATAGCCTGCGTACGTCGTCTGCCCGAAGCAAGTTGGACACAAAATGCTCATATTGAAGCAATTAGTGTACGTAAAGAATGCTTCTAATTTGGGGTTAATAATTAATCTATTTTATTACGAGATTTTAAGGAGGATTAACATCCATGAAAAAATATACCATTACCGTTAACGGCACTGCATATGAAGTAGAAGTTGAAGATATGGGCGGCGCTGCTGCAACAGCTCCTAAAGCTGCTGCTCCTAAAGCTGCACCGGCACCTGCCGCTGCTCCCGCTCCTAAAGCTGCTGCACCGGCTCCGGCTGCAAAACCTGTTGCTGCTGGCTCTGCAACCATTTCTGCTCCTATGCCTGGTAAAGTTCTCGAAGTAAAAGTTAAAGCTGGCGACGCAGTTAAATCCGGCGACGTATTGATGATTCTTGAAGCAATGAAAATGCAAAACGAGATCATGGCTCCGGCTGACGGCACCATTTCTGACGTCCGTATTTCCGCAGGTCAAACTGTTGGTACCGGCGACGTTATGATCGTAATGTAATACAAACAAGCTGAGAGACCTTGAAAAGGTCTCTCAACTAAAAAATTTGTAGGAGGAAATTATGGAAGCATTTGTAGTTGCTTTACAATCCGTATGGAATGACAGCGGTTTCTCCGCTTTCACCATGGGTCATGCCATCATGATGTTGGTAGGTATTATTCTTTTATATTTGGCTATTGGTAAAGGTTTTGAACCTTTGCTGTTGTCTCCGATTGCATTCGGCTGTTTGCTGGCAAACGTTCCTAAAACCGGTTTCGAAGATCAACCGGGTGTTATGCAGGTAATTCTTTATGGTATTAATCATGAAATTTTCCCGCCTTTGATTTTCTTAGGCGTAGGTGCAATGACAGACTTTGGTCCGTTGATTGCAAACCCGAAAACTTTGCTTTTGGGCGCTGCAGCTCAAGCAGGTGTATTTATTTCCTTGCTGGGCGCTATGATGCTCGGATTTACCGTGCAAGAAGCATCCGCTATAGGTATTATCGGTGGCGCTGATGGCCCGACTGCTATTTACCTGGCTGCAAAAATGGCTCCTAACCTGTTAGGTGCTATCGCAGTAGCTGCATATTCTTATATGTCGTTGGTTCCTTTGATCCAACCGCCTATTATGAAACTTTGCACTTCCGAAGCTGACCGTAAAATTGTTATGGCACAATTGCGTCCTGTAACTCGTTTTGAGAAAATCGTATTCCCGATTGCAACCACTATCGTTATCAGCTTGTTGCTTCCGCCTGTAACTGCCTTGATTGGTATGTTAATGCTGGGCAACTTGTTCAAAGAAGCTGGCTGCTTGGATCGTCTTTCTGACACAGCGCAAAATGCTTTGATGAACATTGTAACGATCATGCTGGCAACTGGTACTGGTTTGACTATGAAAGCTGAATCTTTCCTGAACTATCAAACCATCTTGATCATCTGCCTTGGTCTTGTTGCTTTCGCAGCTGGTACTTTTGTAGGCGTTATCTTTGGTAAAATCATGTGTGTTCTGGATGGTGGTAAAACCAATCCTCTTATCGGTTCCGCTGGTGTATCCGCAGTTCCGATGGCAGCACGTGTATC
>Ga0192260_1176_pt1 | contig 13244 bp, 7 predicted proteins | sample Koala_Koa23_F3_FD_131281 | JGI IMG/M metagenome (GOLD analysis project Ga0192260, IMG submission 131281) | Enriched cells from koala feces incubated with labeled cellulose particles, San Francisco Zoo, California, United States - Koala_Koa2-3_F3 ...
GTAAAAAAACAGTTGGCTTCTACAGATGAAACCCGTGATTTTGCTTTTGCTGCTTGGAATGGTGAAAAAGGGTATCCTTCTGCAACAGGGTTTTATGAAGACAGGTTAGTCTTTGCGGGAAGTAAAGGATTTCCGCAGACATTCTGGACAAGCAAAACAGGAGACTATTATAACTTTGGAACAAGCATACCATCTGCCGATGATGATGGAATTACGGCTACTTTAAACGGTGGACAAATGAATGGCATTAAGGCAATTATAGCTTTTGGTGAAATGTTGCTGTTAACAGCCGGCGGAGAATTTAAAGTAAGCGGCGGAGGCAAAGCCATTACAGGAAGCAATGTTTTAAGTCAACCGCAGGAATATAGGGGTGTGTCAGATGTTAATCCTGTCACTATCGGCAGCAGGATTATTTATGTGCAGCACCAGGGCAATATCATACGTGACCTTGCTTACAGCTATGATGTTGATAAATATACCGGTGATGATTTAAATTTATTGGCTTCACACTTGTTTGAAGGGCATAAAATAATATCTATGACCTATCAACAGATACCTAACAGTATTGTTTGGTGTGTGCGTGATGATGGTTTGCTGTTAGGGCTTACCTACATAAAGGAACAGGATATCTACGCATGGCACCAGCATACCACGGCAGGCGGGAAGTTTGTTAGTGTATGTAATATTGGAGGAGCAACAGAAGATAAGTTATATGCAGTAATTGAGCGCGGCGGGCAGTATTATGTGGAAATAATGGAAAGCCGTGATAAAAGTACTAATGTAGAGGATCAGTTTTTCGTAGACAGTGGTATAACCTATGAAGGAGAGCCGACCGATGAAATATCAGGGCTTGAACATTTAGAAGGGTATACTGTGGCTATATTGGCTGATGGAAATGTACTTCCTCAGCAAACTGTAGAAAACGGTAAGGTTCTTCTTGGAAATAAGTATAAGAAGGTACATGTAGGACTGCCTATAGATGCGGAAATAAAAACACTGCCTATAGATTTTACAGCTCAAGATGGCACATATTTAAGTCGGAAGAAACGAATTGCTACAGTTACATTATTACTTAAAGATAGCCGTGGTGGATTGTTTGGAATGAAGGAGAATGAGTTAGATGAATTTAAATGGCGCAGTAATGAAGACTATGGGGAACCGATTAGTTTACAAACAGGTAAGTTTAAAGTAACGATCAAGTCTGCTACTTATGATGAAACTCAGCAGATAATAATTAAACAGCCTGATCCGCTGCCAATGACTGTATTATCTTTGATTCCGGAAATAGAAGGGTAAGGTGTATTATGGCAAAGTATGAATTTGTAAAGCCAACAAGGGCAGATGCGGAGTATATAGCGACTAATCTTAAACCAGATAATTACAGTGAACTATTTTGTGCTATTGGCCCTAATGCTCTTGATGATATTTTAGATGGATTGAAGCACAGTGATGAAATCGGCTGCCTGCATATCAACGGCGTACCCGCTGCTGTATATGGAGTGAGAAAAGCTTCGATAATGAGCGACGAGGGGCGCGTATGGCTGCTTATGACGAAGGAAACGGAGAACCATAAGGTATTTGTCGGAAGGCAGACTAAAAAGGCTGTAAGAGGGCTTTTAAAGAGATACGACAGGTTATATAACTGGGTCAACGTTGGAAATTATAATATAATGCGTTGGCTTAAATGGCTTGGCGCAGAAATACATGAACCAGCGCCACATGGAGTTTATAATCTGCCGCATCACTTTTTTGAGTTTAGAAAGGATGATGAATAATGGGCGTAGCGGCAACAATAGGCGCCACTCTTTTGGGTGGCTTTATTTCGGGAAGAGCGCAGCAGCAGCAATATAACGCTGCCGCTCAACAGGCAGAGGTAAATGCTCAGATAGCGAATCAGAACGCAGATAAACTGCAGGCGCAGGCTGAAGAACAGTCTAAGTCAAATACTATCAACGAAGAAAACAAACGCCGTCGTATGAACGCTATGTTAAGCCAGCAGAGGGCTAATATAGGTGCTTCCGGTATAACAGCTTCAGGCAGTGCGGCAAACGCTTTAGCTGACAGTGCGTATAATATGGAAACAGAGCTTGCTATCGAACGCTATAATTCAAGGCAAGGCGTTGAGAATATTTTTCAGCAGTCTACTGACCTTGTTAATCAACGTGATATCTATAATCAAAATGCACGCAATTACCGTAAAGCCGGTAAGCGTGCACTTATGAATAATATGCTTATGAGTGGGTTATCCCTTGCAGGTAGTTTATACAGTCCTAAGAGCGCAGGAAAGCAAGGTGCTTCCTCCGGTTCTTCAACTCCTAGTGTAACAACAGGTGCTACATATCAATTCAACAGTAGTGGAACTGGCTATAGACAAGGCAATTACAGTTATTTCCCGATGAAGCCGAAAACTTACTTCTAAAGTGAGTTGATGAAGAGAGCATAGTTAAGTAATACGGACTGTACTTGCATTAGTACGAAATGTATTATATAATAAACAAAAAGAGATAGCTTGATATTGGCGTGTCAGCTCTCTCCTGAATAAGTTAAAACTTGAAGAAAAGGCCGACTACACCGTTAGTGGGTCTTTTGTCTTATATAAGTAAAATTATTTACTTTTAGACAAAATGATAGCAACGAGTGTACCAAAGGTTACCATCAAAGATAATGCTTCGTATACAGTCATGCTATCACCTCCCTTGACAGGGAGAGAATCCGACTATCAAACTATCTCGGACAACATTATAACACACCTTTAAGCGCTTAACAATTTGTTAAAGCGCTTTTTCTATACCCAAAAGGAGGCTGGAATATGGCAATCGACATTTTTCAAGTAGGTGCGCAGTTAGGAGCACCGGCAAGTAAAGTATCTAATGTCCGCTATGATAACAGTGGGCAGCAGGCTGTTGTAAGAGAATCATCTCAGACCGGTAGAATTATTCAGGCCGGTGTTGAGCATGTGAGAGAGCAGATCATAAGAACCGACGTTCTGCAGGCTAATAATGAGTATGTAAAACGTACTAACGATCTAAGAATGCAGTTGATGCAGAAAAAAGAAAAAGGTGCTCTTGACATTGTCGGTGAGTATGAAGCTGGTGAAAGAAAGATCCGCAGCGAACTTATGGCTCAAAGTCCTCAAAGCGTAAAGTACGGCAAAGGTGCTATGTTATTTGATTACAGCACCCAGCAAACTGATAATGCTAATCGCAGAGTTTTGGGGCAATACAGAGCGCAGCAGTTTGAAGCTTGGCAGAATACTACTTTTGCTAATTCTATAAATAGTTCTGTTCAAAAGGCTGTTTTATCTCCTAATGACCCTGCAGTTATAGCCGATGTACAAAAAGAAATTGATTACGCCATAAATTCCAGATATGGAACATATGGAAGAGAAAGGCTTGATTTAGAGTATAGAAAATGGACTGGAGTATTAGGTCAGGCGTTGATAGACAGAAGTTATGCTAATGGCGATATAAATACGGCCGAAGCTTATGTTGAAAAATATGGTCCTTATATGGATCCGGGCGTAACAAGTGCCTATGCTAAAAATGTTTATGCTCGCAAACAAGAAGAACGGCTGTTTAACATGGGACAGAACCTTTATGCTACTTTTGGCGAGGATGAAGGCGCTGCACGTGATTATATCTTTGGCGATAATTTTAAAACAGAGGTTGATGGTAAGGCGATTGTAAAAGCAGCTAGTGCAGATATAGGTAATAATTATGGTGAGAATACTTGCACTATTAGTATCAATAAATGGTTGAGATCTGCTGGAGCTAAAGAAGGAAATACGTGGGCGCCAACCAATATGGAAGATGCAAAGGACAATGGAGTATTTTTTACCCAACGGAATCAGCTTCGAAATGGTGATATTGTTTATTGGGATTGGGAAGATAATGACGACAGCGATCATGTAGGGGTTTATGATGCTTCTACAGGAAAAGTAATTCAAAGCGGTACGCATGGAGTTGCTGCTTTGGATTTAGATCATTATAAAGTTTTAGGTTTTGCTCATCCGATAAGCGATGCGCCTACGTTGGAAGATAGGCAGAAGGCCTGGAACAATTATGTGCAACAGAAAAATATTAATGATGCCATTAAAACTAATCAGCAAAATATGATCATAAAAAATATAGAACAAAGATTATGGGACAATTTTAAAACAGGTATTATTGATTCGCAGGATATGAGAAATATGGTTTTTAGTGCTTCTGGTGGAGATGCGGATGTAGAACGGACGCTATTAAAATTCGGTGATGATTTAATAGGCATTCAGACAAAAGCTGCCGCTGCGGTATCTAATAGTGGCATTTATAAATCAATCAAGGATGCAATTACGAATAGCACTGTAACACCAGCCGAAGCAGTATCATTAATCAACCAAAACGCAACAGTCTTGGGTGAAGCAGATAGAAGCAGGTTATTGGCTTTTGCTAGAAATCAAGATCCAAGAAATAAGGATGTTGATAAACGTTTAGCTATTATAATTGATGAAACTATTGATGATAAAGTGGAACGCGGAGATTTGCAGGCTTTTCTGGATAATGCATTGCAAGATATTACTGACCCTGATGCAAGATTTGCGACAGGGAACGAAGTTCTAAAAGAGGCGTTTAAAAATCGTGCTATTTATAAAAGCTTCAATAGTAAGCAACTTGAATGGGGCTCTTTAAAGAGTAGCCTTTCACCTAATCTTTCCCCTTATATAGATATTTATCAAAAACGTAACGGCAATAATATTGATTTGGGAAGTGCAAAAACATTTTTTGGAGCTATAAACCCTAATGATTTATATCAAGTATCGGCATTGAAAAAAGTTACAGAAGAAAATAGGCCTATGGATATCCAGGAGCTCAATAAGCAGATTGCTGCTATAGCTTTGAGCAATGGTGTAGATGCAGCTCCGCATTTACTGGAGATGCCACAGCAGAATGAAACCGCAGTACAGCAAAATGAAAGTGCTCCGTGGTTCAGTGATTGGGGAGCCAGTGAGCGCACTGGTTTGGCGGCAATGAATTTCAGTGATGCTATTGAATCTATCAAACAACGTCACTTAGCGGCATTAAGAGGAGAAATTAACGAGGAGTGGTAATATGGCAAGGTCTGTATTGTACGATGTAGCAGCGGCAGGAAAGTTTATACCAGACGATTTAAAGAATAAGGCATTACAAGGTGCTAATGCAAATAATATATCGCTTCAAATGGCAGCTCGTAATCCTGATTATTATTTACCTAAAAACTTTGATTATGACTGGAATAAATATGAGAAGATCGCACCGAGAACAGCAGAGGCGTTAAAAGACCCTGTGCTTATGAGCATTGCCGGTACTAAAGCTGCAGAATTTTGGGGCGAGCAAGAAAATAACTGGAAAAGTATTACAGCGCTAAAAAATGGTTTTAAGAATGTTGCTCGCAGCGGTTATGGTGCAGTTGCACTGCTTGCTGATTTGGGTGCAGATAAAAAAGATGTTGACTTGACAACGGAATCCAAGGTTTTTAGCGCAGATACAATAGGACGGCTTTTGTATGCTGTTGGTGGAGATAAGCTAAAAACTATTGGTACAGAAGCCAAACGTATTGGTGGCAGTGAAATATTTAAGCCAGAAGAAGTAAAGGCTGAAACTGCGGCAGGCCAGTTTTATTATGACTTACTGCAGAATGCACCACAATTAGCGGCCCAGGTCGGCGTTGCAATAAGTACTGGCGGCTGGAGTGCTGCTGCCTTTATGGGCAGTCAGATTGCAGGCGGACAATATTTAGACCTTACTGAAGCTGGGGTATCTAATGACAGGGCCAGAGCTGCGGCGTCGTTAAACGCTGTTGCACAGTCTGCTCTTGAAAAAGTTGGCTTGGGCAAAGTCATGGGAGCAGGAGCAAGAGCCGCTAAAATCGCAACTATGGGCGGTAAGACCAAAGAAGTTTTTAAAACTGCATTGACAGAAGGCATTACTGAATGGATTCAGGAATACCCGGATGCTGCTGCTGAAATATGGGCTAAAAATGCGAATCTTTCCACTCAAGAGCAAATACTTAAATTTTATCAGGAGTTTGGAGAAATCACTAAAAGAGGCGCTTATTCCGGTGCTATTGGTGCGGTGTTTGGTGGGCTTGGAGGTTCGGTAAGCATTGCCGTAGACCGTAATGCAAATAGAGTTATGCAGGAGCAGGCTGTACGTACTGCGGAAACGATGAAAAACAGTAAGGACGTAGATATTACCGCCAGCAAACTAGTACTGAACCAAACGACAGAAGAAAAGGCTTATGTAGATGCTGAAACCCTTTTTACATATGCGCAGGCAAATCCTAACCTGGATGTAAAAGATACCTTTGGTATAGAGGTTTCTGAACTGCAGGCGGCTGCTGTTCGTGGTGAGGATATTGAAATGCCAATGGGTACGTATTGTGCGGCAGAGGCTCAAAATCCTGGCTTTTTCCAGGCTGTAAGCAATAACGTAGCTTTTGAACAGGGTGGTTATACAGAAGAACGCGCCAGAAATAAAAAAGCTCTCCAAAGCGCTTATAAAAAAGCGTTGGAGAACGACGAGGAATTTAGAACTGCAGTTGATATTTTTAGAAATGAATTGACCGAAGCGGGACTAAATCAAAAGGAAACAGGTGACGTCCTGGCTATTTTAACCAGCCGTGCTATGATTGCTAATCCTGATGACCCTATGCAGTATTTCAGAGATAACCCTTTAAGCTTCAAACGAGTTGTCAGCACTACTAATGGCCGGTATATGCAAACTAAAAGTGCTAACGAAAAATTGCTTGAGGATGAAAATAACTTTTCTGGTATCGTAGATGAATATAAAGCCGGTACGTTGAACGAAACGAAACCATATAAGGTAATGACTACGCCGCTTGCGATAAACCTTGCAGGCGGTAAAATTTTGCCTGTAACTATTGACGGTGGCAGGATCAACCATATTTTTGAAAAACACTTTGATGGTATGACACCGGACCTTTTGAAACAATTACCACGGGCATTTGCTGATCCTATAATGGTATTAGATTCTTATTCAGGGCGGAAGGTGGTAGTGCTGGATTTGAAAGATGCACAAGGCTCTACTATCATTGTTCCACTTAATCTTGATGTAAGCCGTGACCGTTATAAAGTAAATGCCATTAACAGCGCTTATGGTAAAGGCGGTGCTAATGGCACAAATTATAATTGGTTTATTGAGCATAATATCAAAAAAGGCAGAGTTGCATATGTAAACAAAGAAAAAACCGCCAAGTGGTTACAGTCTGATAGCAGCGATTCCGCTATCAAAGGCACCGACCTTGACGGCTTTCTTAATAATAGTATACCAGATGAAAATGCACTCCGCAAGAGACGAGAAGAAATGCAGGGATACTACCAGTCCGAAGGGAAAACTAAAGGCGCTATCACCTGGGACGAAGAAGGCAAAGCAATTATCAGCCTGTTTGAAGGTGCTGATATGAGTACTGTTATTCATGAAGCTGTCGGACATTACTTTATTGAGAATCTCATGCGTGAAGGGGCTCTCCCTAATGCTACAGAGCAGATGAAAAAAGACCGTCAGACTATGCTTGATTATGCAGGTGTAACTAAAGACTGGGATAGCTTGTCGCAGGAAGAAAAAACAGCAGCACATGAACGCTGGGCAGAGGCCGCAGAAACTTATATGCTTGAAGGCAAGGCGCCCTCAAAAGAGCTGCAGCCGGTATTTAACAGGTTCAAAAAATGGCTGCTTGCTGTTTATAACGCCGTTTTTTCGGATAAGCGCAGTAAAAATGCTGTTCCAATCAACGATGAAGTAAGACAGGTTTTTGACAGGATGCTGGCAAGTGAAGAGCAAATATCAGAAATGGAGCGTATTGACGGTTATTTTTCTGCTTTGCCAGATGTTGTGTTAGATGCACTTTCAGAACCACGTAAGCAAATGCTGCGTAATTTTGCTGCTAAAGCTCACAATAAGGCAGTACAGTTATTAACAAAAGAAAGCCTTGTTAATTTCAATCAGGAGCGTAAAGACCGGATTCAAAAATATCGTGAAGATGTAGAGCCGCAGGTCAAAGAAGCGATTGCAAAACAGCCGTTATATATGGCTTCGGAGCAGATACTTGATATTGCATCTGATTTAAAAACAGCGAAGGGCGTAGCTAACAGATATTTAGAAGGCAATTTTGATGAAAGTAAAATGGCAACTTTTGATATGATCGCTGAAGCTAATGGTTTTACTTCCGGTGACGAGCTGGCTAAAACGATTATGTCAGAACCATCTTTTAATGGTGCGGTTAACAGACATATTGATGAAATGGTGCAAGACGCCTTCCCTGATATTTACAAAGAGAGAGGGCTTGCTGAAGAAGCTGCACGTGATGCTATGTATAATGACGAGAGCGGTCTTTTGATAAATACAGAAGCACAGCTTATTGAGGATAAAGCACAAGGCTTGTTAAAGGGTCAGCGTGATGCTGAAACTCTTAGAAAACTTGCTGTTGCACGCAGGCAAACGGCTAAAATACAGGCACAGATGGACCTGCAGAACAGAGTGAAATTAAAGGAGGCTTTGAATACCCAAAAGTATATTACTGCCGAAAGAAATGCTGCGGCTAAAGCTGCTGTGGCATTGGAAAATGATGATTATTCTGCTGCGGTCCGATATAAAAACGTCCAGGCGTTTAATCATGCTTGTGTAGTTGAAAGCGTAAGACTGCGTAATCAGTATGCTAAGTGGCAGAATTATTTCAGGAAGCAGGCTAAAGCTAAAAGGGAAACGTGGGGTAATGAAAGAAACTTTATTCAAGCAGCAGCAATTATGGAAAGGTTCGGTTATAAGCGTAAAGATTATTCTGATTTTGAAAAGACAGAAACTTTATCAGACTATCTGAATGATATGGATGATCTTTATGACAATGTTGCAGTTGCCGATTGGATAATGGATGAGGATGTTAGCATTACAAATCCTCGTGAACGTATGACGGCAAGCCAGCTTGAAGATGTAGTAAATGCGCTTAAAAATATCAAAGCGATCGCTAAACAGGAAATGAGTATCAATGCTTTACAGAAAGGTGCTACCTATGCTGAATTTAAAGCTGAAGCACAGGAAACACTTAATAAGCTGAAAACTATCTGGAAACCGCAGGTTGGCGTTGCACAGCAGCCTACAGTAATGGAGAAGCTAAAAGCATCTTTGCGCAGTACGGACAATCTTTTTGAAATGATGGACGACTGGCAGTATGGATTTTTCAGCAAACATTTTGGCGCAGCTATTAGAGAAGCGGCCGATAATGAAACAAGAAAAATTTTAGAATATGAGGAAAAAACAGCGCAGGCTTACAGGGAATGGCTGCCGGATAAAGCTGCAGAAAAGGCGGCCGATTATCAGGAAAAATATGACGAGCTAGGTACTTCTGTAGATAAGCATGTTTTATTAAAAATGCTTATGAATTTAGGCAACGAGAGCAGTGCCAGAGTATTGTGCAGCACTAGACCGGTAGGTTTTGAAAGTTCTGCTTTGTGGGTAGATGGCGATATAGTACAGACTAAAATCAATTTGCTTGACTTCTTAGGGCGTAATCTTACTGAAGCGGATATAAAATATGCACAGGCTAAGATAGATATTGCAGAGATGTACTGGTCTGAAATGGAAGCTCTTGAAACTCGTTGGACAGGTTTTAGTCCTAAGAAAGTAGAAGCGTCGCCTGTAGAGCTGACGTTATCAGACGGCAAGACTGTTGTTATGCGTGGCGGTTATTTCCCGCTGATGCGTGACGGTGATACTGGTTCTAAACACGCTGGGCAAGAAGTTATTTCTGATACTGACCCCAGACAAGGCCGCAATATTAGAACAATGAGCACCAGACGAGGCCATTTAAAAGAACGTGTTAAGGCTAAATATCCTGTTAATCTAAAACGTGGAGCAGAGTTTAATGTTGCTATGGATGCGATACATGATCTGTGCTTCCGTGAGGTTATGGGCGATTTCCGCAAAATTATGAACGATCAGGAAATGTATACTCTGATTAAAGAAAAATTAGGACTGGCCGATTTCTCCGCCTTTAAAGAATATCTTGAACGTGCGGCAAATCCTCAAGGTACTAACAGCGGTTCTGTTGGTGAAAGCTGGATGGGCAGTGTTGCTAACTGGCTTAGGGCTCGTACTGTAAATGCTGCTATTATGCTTAATCTTAAAACTGCCGTTCAGAACTTGGGTAATCCCTTGCTTTATGGTAATGCTGTAGATGGTTTTGGATATAGTGATGTCGTTGCCGCTGTGAGTAATTACAGTATGAATATGCAGCTTGCAGAGGGCTATAAATCGGCTAAGGAATTTGTTTACAGCAAATCCCCTTGGATGAAAGAAAGGTCTGTGCTTCCTGATATTTCCCTGCGGGATATGAAAGAAATGGAAAGCCTGAATCCTATAGAAAAGAAAGCTGTTGAATTTGGCACAAGATTGCTGGTCGCTACTGATAATCTTTCTGCTATTCCAGTATGGATGCAGGCGTATGGCAAAAAAATAAGGGCTGGTGCAGGCGAAGCAGAAGCTGTGGACTTTGCCAATACGGTTATTAGACGTACACTTGGCAGCAGCAGAGTTACGGAGGTTGCACCGCTTTTGCGTGGCGGACCTATGCTTAAACTGTTTACTACCTTCCAAGGCTTCTTCAATACACAATATAATCAGTGGGCCAGAGAGTATAATATCTTCTTAAAAGAAAAAGACATAATGCGTCTTACTTCGTTTGTGGGAGCTAAGTTTGTAATGTTTGCTTTTATAAACTTGATGTTGTCGGCCGAAGATCCATTTGAAGAAGATAAGGATGAATATCAAAAGATATCAAAAGAACTGCTTACTTACCCTATGAGTTTAGCCGGACCGGTTGGACAGGTTGGTAATGCTATCTGGAGCAGGGCTTTAGGCATGCAGACTTACGGGTATAGAATGACTGCAGTACAAGGCACGATAGAGCAAATGGAACGTGCTGCCGGTAAGGTACAAAAGGTTTACCAGGGCAAAGCAGATTATGACGAATTGGTTGAGCCTACTGCTACATTTGTTGGAACAGCATTAGGCGTGCCTGCACAGTTAAACAAATTATTCTTTAACGGATATGATATCTTGTTCAATGGTATGGAGCCAGAAGTTGGCGACATCTTTAGACGTCGGCCGAAAAAAGAACGGTAAAATAAAAAACCCCCTCAAATTTGAGGGGGTTTTTTTAGGTGCACAAACTTTTTAAACTTTTTTCTAGGTTTGATTTTATTCTTGCTATATCATTAGCAGTATCTTCTAATATTTTATTTGTAAAACCATCGTTCGGATATTGTGCTGGTAATTTGGCTAATGAATAAGATAAAATTCTAGCTTTTACTCTTGCTAAAACTAATTCTTGAGTTTGTTGAAGGATATGCTCACATAATATCTTATCTTTGATAGATGTAGATGGTGTAAGTTCAGCATTTTTTATAGCTACTTTCATGAGTAATGCCTCTGTATGTAAATTATCTAAAAATGTTATTGGCATGACCCATTCGTTATCAAAATAAGTCGTTTTAGAATCCATATTGTAGTTGAGTGATTTAAACGCTATTTTTATACTTGTATTAACGTCTTGATTTGTAAAATACAGTGATTCATTAGCTAGAACGATATTAGTAAAAGAGAATAGAATAAATAGCATTAGCAATATTTTTTTCACAATAACCCTTCTTTCATCTTTTTCACAATTATAACATAATTGTAATTTGTATGGTATAATCGTGTTGAAAACTGAAAAGCCAATTTTTAGGAGGTCGTTTATATGGAATTTAATAGATTTACTTCATATGCAAAATTTTTATCATCAAAAATGAAAAAAGAGTTTATAGAAGATAAAATAACTTTATCTTTATTAGATTATACAGATAAAGTTTTTAAAATGTATGCTACATCTCCAACGTATACTCCAGCAATGATGTTTGTGATATATGAAAATGTTTATAATAAATTAGGAAAATTGCGTTTTCCTAAAAATGCAGAGTATACTTTTGAAAAATATATGACAATTATATATATGTCATCCGTTGAGGAATTATATGATAGTATCCTTCGGGATTTAGTTGCTATAGATAGGAGCTTAGATATTAGAATAAAAGGACGGATATTTTTCTTTTTTTACTTTTTATATGATGGTGAACGAAAAAAATACTTGACGACAAAGTTTATAGAAGAACATAAAATAAAAATGTATAAAAAATTAGAAATTTTTGATAAAGAATTTGATGAAAGTTTGTTATATGATTAATTCGATAAGACGTACTTTAAAAATATTAGGGTACTTTTATTTTTATTCTTGACTTTCGGCAGACAATAATGTAATATGATTATGGCAGACAAAAGTGAGGTGAAGAAATGGCTGCAAAAATTGGTCGCCCTACTAATAATCCTAAAGAAGAGCGTGTTACTGTTCGGTTAGATCAAGAGAGCATAGAAATTTTAAATAATTATTGCCAAAAAACTGGAGAAAAACGCGCAGAGGCAATTCGAAAAGGGATTAAGGGCCTAAAAAATAAATAAGACTGGCCGCCGTCGAAAGCAAAAACCAGTCTTATAACCAGAAGCTTCAGCTTCTAAGAAATATTGTATCATAGAAGCTGACTTCTTTCAAATTGAAAGGAGTTAAAAAATGAACAATTTGCAAACACTAACTTTAGACAGCCGTGAAGTAGCAGTAATGCTTAACAAAAGACATGACCATTTATTGAGAGATATTGATACTTATATTAGCTATTTAGGTCAAAACCCAAAATTGGGTTCTGATGATTTTTTCAAAGAAACATCTTATAAAGCTGGTACTGGCAGACGTTATAAAATCTATCAAATAACCAAGAAAGGCTGTGAGTTTTTAGCTCATAAGCAAACAGGTCGTAAAGGATCGTCGTTTACCGCATCTTATATCAACCGCTTTCATGAAATGGAAGCACAGCTAGGCAAGAAGCCTTGGGTGTCGGTTAAAGCTACTCCCTTGCAGCAAACACTCATTGAAGAACCTTATAAGCCTACGGTAAAATACTGGAAAGGCGTACCGGTGTTAACTAAGTTAGACGTAGCTATGATTTTAAAGGTTGATGCGTCGTCGATTCAAAATTATATTCGTAGACCGTGGTTTATGACAGAAAACGTAGATTTTTACTTCTTGCGTGGACATGACTTGTTTGAGTACCGCAGAGAGAATAAAATCAAGTCTACAATCGCTGCCTTAATAGTACTTACCGAAAGTGGAGTTAGAAAGATATA